>Ga0209174_10001114_pt1 | contig 19294 bp, 19 predicted proteins | sample JI91814BDNA_FD_187505 | JGI IMG/M metagenome (GOLD analysis project Ga0209174, IMG submission 187505) | Wastewater effluent complex algal communities from Wisconsin, to seasonally profile nutrient transformation and Carbon sequestration -... | ecosystem: Engineered > WWTP > Effluent > Algae...
AGTGCCAACAAGCACGATCGGGTGCGTTGTGGCTGCGGTGGCTCGGGATGTCCCCGGGGTGCCGGCGGCCTCCAACGTCTGACCGGAGCCGAACGCTTGGCCCTGGCCCTGGCCCTGGCCCTGGCCAGGGGCCTGGACCTGGCCCGGCGGCGCGGCATACGACGCGGTGGTCGGCAGGAGGCCCGCGGCCACGACAGCCACCAGCGAGACCAGGGTGACGAGCCAGGTGACGAGCCAGCGCCCTGCCGAACGGATCACCGCTACAGGCTAGTGGTCGCGCTCGCGACCACCCCGCGAGCGCCGGTCACGGGCGCGGCGCGACGAAGACAACGAGGCCGGCCTCGGCCAGCTTCGCGATGGCGTCCCGGACGAGTTCGGCGGCCTCAGGGTGCGGGCCGTGCTCGGCTACCACCTGTTCGACGATCTCGGCCAGCCCGATCGGCTCGTCCGCGGCCAGCCAGATCGTGTGCCCGAGACCCATTAGCCGCACCGGCTGCGGGCCGTTCAGCACCAGCGACTCCGACCCCCAGGCCAGGGCCTCGATCCACGCCGCGCGCTCGATGACGAGCGGCTCGGCGTCACCGGGGGCACTCCGGCCAGGGGCCTGGGTCCACGCCGTCCCGCGGCGCCGGTCGTCGGCCTCAATGACGTCATAGTCGGCTGGTACGAGTCGGCCGGGAGCCGAGCGCGCAAGGAGATCGAGGATCACGGGCGCGGCGTCCTCGATTTCGCTGTAGACCAGCGTCGCCACCCCCTCCCCCGTGCGCAGGACCTCGGCCAGCCCGCTGAGCGGGCGCTCCTGGGCCGGCAACGACGACGACTGGGGTATGGCCTCGATCAGCGCCTCGATCAGCGGCACGGGTTTGAGGTGAGCCACCTGCCCCGCGCGCCGCTCCAGCAGCACGGTGGCGGCGAGGCGAGCGTCGGCCCGCGGCGGTAGCAACCCCAACTCCGCGGGAGACGCCTCGGACTTGCCTCCCTCGCCCACGATGGACAGCGGCTTGGGGTGCGCCACGATCGTGTGATCCGGGCGCAGCGCCGAGGTCTCGTCGGACAGATAAGACAGCGTGCGACCGAGGGTGCGGGCCGCGGTCGTCTTGCCGGTCCCGGACGGCGCGATCAGCAGGATTGCCGACCCGGTGTCGGGATGGGCCAGAGCCGCGGCGTGCAGCATCGTCAGCCGGCCGGACTGGGCCATAATTCCGCGCGCCGTGATCGCCGTCGAGAAGATGTATGGCGCGGTGCGCGGATCGTCCGACACCTGAATCACGCTCGGCAACGGTTGCGTCGGGTCGTCGGGGTCGAAGGAGGGCAGGACGCGGCCGGCGCCGGGCTGGCTGACCACTTCCAGCGGTCGCGGAAACCCGGCGGGCTCGCACGTGTCCGGGGACCAGTCCCCGGCGTCGCGCCAGAGCCGGCGAAGCTCATCCGCCACCTCTTCCGAGGTCTCGCTCAGGTCGACTTCCCAGCGGGTGCCGAGCGTATTGATGCGCAGCGGCGTCGACATGGGGGCTCGATTCGACAGTACGGGACGGGTCCCGGCGATTATCCCAGGCAACGCGCCGAAACCCCATCGTCATGCCAGGGGTCACACCAGCGACGCCCGCCGCTGTCCCCTGAGTCACACAAGGAGTCAGACCAGCGGAACTGGCTAGTGTTCACGCATGGCCAAGCCGCACGCCGCCGCGGTCCTAGAAGACCGGTGGACTGCCCTGAAAGGGGCCGCCCTGACCCGCCGCGGCTATGCGAGCCAATTCGTGGGCTACCCCGGCTACGGATCGACCGGTCACGCCCGCATCCTCGCGCGGGTCGTCCTCAGTCGCCGGTCAGAAGCCCGGCCGGCGGGGCCGGTCGTGAGTTCCCGAGCGCTCGGGGGTCGCCGGGGATGGCGAGCCTTCTTCACCACCCCAGCCATGAATGCGCCCGTAACCGTCCGCGTGGGCAGCCGGACCGTGACCGCCCGGACGGACCGCACGGGCATACTCGATGTCGTGGTCTCGGACCATGGCTTGCCCCCGGGCTGGCACGATGTCGAACTCGAATCGGCCACCGGCACCCGGGCGAGCGTGCCGATCTGCATCGTCGACCCGGCCGTGACCTTCGGGGTGGTGAGCGATATCGACGACACCATCATCAAGACGATGCTGCCCCGCCCACTGATCGCCGCGTGGAATACCTTCGTGCGCCACCAAGGCGCGCGAACGGCCGTGCCGGGGATGGCCACGCTGTATCGCGGCCTGCTGGCGGCACACCCGGGCGCGCCGATCGTCTATGTCTCGACCGGCGCCTGGAACACCGTCCCCACGCTGCTGTCGTTCCTGGCGGACAAGGGCTACCCCCTCGGACCATTGCTGATGACGGACTGGGGGCCGACCAACACGGGCTGGTTTCGCAGCGGACAAGATCACAAGCGCGCCTGCCTGCACCGGCTCGCCCGTGAGCTTCCGGACATCCAGTGGGTCCTGGTCGGTGACGACGGGCAGCACGACCCGACGATCTATGGCGAGTTCGCCGAGCAACGACCGGAGAAGGTGCGCGCGATCGCCATCCGGCGGCTGTCGGCGACCGAGCAACTGCTGTCCCACTTCACCCCGCTTGCCAATGACGAGTTCGGTCCCCGCCGCGCGCAACGTGCCAAGGTGCCCGTATGCCGCGCCTCCGACGGCTACGGCCTCGCGCGCCTCCTGCAGGTGGCCCTGGACGGTTCGCCGGTCCCCGGCGATGTGGTGGTGGAGAACTGAGCGATGTGGTGGTGGAGAACTGAGATGTGGCGGTCCAATCGGACTCCAGGAAGGCGGGACTGAGAATGCCGGAGTTGCCGGAGGTCGACGCCCTGCGCGCGTTCTTGGAGTCCAGAGCCGTCGGCCAGGCCGTCGTCGGGGTGGAGCTGGGCTCGTTCACGGTCTTGAAGACCGTGTCGCCGCCTCCCCAGGCCCTGATCGGCGCGCCGGTCGAGTCGGTCACCCGGCACGGGAAGTTCCTCGACCTCGACTGCGGCGGAACGCATTTGATCTTTCACCTGGCCCGGGCCGGGTGGCTGCGGTGGTATGAGGCGCTCCCCACGACCGTCATTCGCCCCGGGAAGTCGCCCATCGCCGTGCGTGTCCGGCTCTCCGACGACTCGGGCTTCGACCTGACGGAAGCGGGCACGAAGAAGCGGCTCGCGGCATACATCGTGTCGGACCCGATGGCGGTGCCGGGGATCGCCAGCCTCGGGCCGGACCCACTGGGGATGGACTTCACCGAGGAGCGGTTCGCCGCGATCCTGGCCGGGCGCCGCGCCCAGATCAAGGGCGTGTTGCGCGATCAGGGCATCATCGGCGGCATCGGCAATGCGTACTCCGACGAGATCCTGCACGTGGCCAAGATGTCGCCGTTCGCGATGGCGGCATCGCTGGACGCCGACGCCGTGGCGCGGCTGTATGAGGCGATGCGCGAGACGCTCGCCGGGGCAGTGGCCACGGCCTCTGGGAAGCCGGCGGCGGAATTGAAGGATGCCAAGCGCGCCGGTATGCGGGTCCACGGGCGCACGGGCGAGGTCTGCCCGGAGTGTGGCGATGTCGTGCGCGAGGTGTCGTTCGCCGACTCCTCATTGCAGTACTGCGCGACTTGTCAGACCGGCGGCAAACCTCTGGCCGACCGACGGACCTCGAAGTTCCTGAAGTAGCCGGAGCGGCGCGCTGGCTAAGGCTGGGAGAAAGAGAAGGATGGGCAAGGGAGAAGAATGGGCGACATGAGCGGCATACCCACAGTGGCAGTGACGGACCTGGCCGACGACGCGGTCGTGCTCGACGTTCGCGAGGACGACGAGTGGGCGGCCGGACGGGCTCCGGGCGCGGTCCACATTGTCATGAGTGAGATCCCGGCCCGGCTGCACGATCTGCCCGACGTCGAGCCGGTCGCCGTGATCTGTCGCTCGGGCGGGCGGTCCGGCCAGGTCGTGGCGTGGCTCAATGCCCAAGGCATCGATGCCGTCAATGTCGACGGCGGCATGCGGGCGTGGGCGGGGGCCGCGAAGCCGATCGTCGGTGACGACGGCACGCCGCGGGTCATCTGACATGGGCTTCTTCTCGCGCCGCAAGGCCGATGCCGAGCCGGAGCAGGCGGTGCCGGCTGGGCCGGCGCGCTATCCCGAGGCCGACGAATCCCTGATCGATGAGTCCGGAGTGGGGCCACTGCGGCCACGCGATCGTGGGCTCGGCCCGGGGGAGCGGCAGCGGATCGAGGCGGGCCTGGCCGAACTGGCGGGGGCGGGCGTCGACGTGGACGACCTGGACTCGCTTGCCGCGGGCTTCGACCGCGAACTGACCGAGTGGCGCGACCTCGCCAAACGCAAACGCCCGGACCACGATGCGATCGTCGAGGCCTATGCCATCGGCATCGGTGAATATCTTTCCCGCACAACAGACTTGCGCTGGCGTGTGGTCACCGACGTGTTCGGGACCGACCTCGCGGTGGCCGATCAGCGCGAAGGTGACTTCGTCGTCGTTCCGCACAATCTGGTGGCGGCCCGCTGGATGCGGGGCGAGACCGGTTGGCTGGCGGGGGTCGTGGGGCACATCGTCGCCGTGCGCGCGGCGGCCTGACGGGGCTGGCGGGGTGTCCGTGCCGCCGTCGTTCGAGGATGAGTCGTTCGAGGATGGGCGGGCCGGCCGGTTCGAACGCCGGGTGCTGGGGCCGGGTCGTGAGCCGGACCCGCGCTATAGCCTGGCCAACGAACGCACCTTCCTGGCCTGGATTCGCACCTCGCTGACCTTGCTCGGGGGCGGTGTCGCCATCGAAGCCTTCGCTGGCGACGCCTTCGGGGTCGTCGCTCGCCGCGGACTGGCGCTCGGTCTCGTGTGCCTCGGTATGGTGCTCGCCGCTGTCTCGTGTTACCGCTGGGTGTCGCTCGAACGCGCCATGCGGCAGGGCCGACCGCTGCCGCTCAATCCGGTGGGTCTAGCGTTGGCGGCCGGGGTTGCGATCGCGGCGGCCTTCTTGGCCGTCTCGATCGCCGTTCGGGGCTGAACGATGGGACGCCACGAGGCGCTGTGGACCGGTGACACCGGCCTGGCCCGCGAGCGCACGGACCTCTCCTGGGGCCGGACCTTGCTGTCGGTGATGACCGTGACCGCGCTATTCCTGCGTTGGCTTCCCCAATTCGGCGGGGACGTCCTCGTGCCGGTGATCCTGGGGATCGCGGCGGGCTTGGGTCTGGTCCGGCTGCGCCACGGGCGGCGCGCCGAGGTGTTCGCCGGCCACGGCGACGCTGCCCACGAGGTCATCGGGCTCACCGCGTTGGTGCTGATCGTGGGCTTGGCTGGGTTGGTCCTGATCGTCATCCCGATCTGAGCGCCAATATTTCAGTCGACGGGCAGGGACACGCCGTATGCCGCGCCCGCATACCGCGCGTCTGTGCCCGTCGACTGGGTGGACGGGATCTTCTCCGGGACGGCCGCTCGAACGTACCCTTGTGCTCACCCAACCCCGATCGAAGGAGCACGACCCATGGCAGGTGGCCTCGTCGCCCTGCTGGACGACATCGCCGCGCTGGCCAAGGTCGCGGCGGCGTCGATCGACGACGTCGGTGCCGCAGCGGGCCGGGCCAGCGCGAAGGCCGCGGGGGTCGTGGTGGACGACACCGCCGTCACCCCCCGCTACGTCCACGGCTTCACCGCCGACCGTGAGTTGCCGATCATCAAGAGGATCGCGATTGGGTCGCTGCGCAACAAACTGCTCTTTATCCTGCCTGCGGCGCTGCTCTTCAGTCAGTTCGTGCCGTGGCTGCTGACTCCGTTGCTGATGATCGGCGGGACCTACCTCTGCTACGAGGGCGCCGAGAAGGTCTGGGAGAAGATCGGCGGCGGACACGAGGGCGAGCACGACAAGCCGGTCGGGATGGAGGGCGAGAGCCAAGAGGACGAGATGGTCAGCGGCGCCATCCGCACCGACTTCATCCTGTCGGCCGAGATCATGGTCATCGCCCTGAACGAGGTCGCCGAGGAGCCGTTCGTCTCGCGGGCCGTCATCTTGGCAGTCGTCGCCGTGGCGATCACAGTGCTCGTGTATGGCGTGGTCGGCCTCATCGTCAAGATGGACGACATCGGCCTGAGCCTGGCCGAGCGCCAATCCGGTGCCGTCCGCGCGATCGGTCGCGGACTCGTGGCCGGTATGCCGAAACTCATGTCCGTCCTGTCCACCGTGGGGATCGTCGCCATGCTGTGGGTCGGTGGGCACATCCTTCTGGTCGGGACCGACGAACTGGGGTGGCACGGTCCATACTCTCTGGTTCACCACTTGGAGGAGTCGGTTCACGGCGTGGGCGGGATCGGCGGCTTCCTCGGCTGGCTGATCAACACCATCGCCTCGGCTCTGATCGGCTCCGTGGTCGGTGCCATCGCAGTCCTCGTGATGAGCCGGTTCCACGGCTCCGGCCACGACGCGCACGAGGAGCCGGCGCGCGCCGCGCACTAACCGGCACCCCGGAAATTGCCCCGAGGGCCGGCGAGCAGTGCTCGCCGGCCCTCGGTCTCTTTCGGTCGACCCGGTCGGGTCGCGTGGTTGCGGGATCAGGCGTTGGCGGCCAGGACCTCGCGATAAATCGCCAATCCGGCGCGGGCCTCGTCGTCGGTGATGACGCACGGTGGCACGACGTGGATGCGGTTGTCCTGGACGAAAGGCAGCATACCGGCGCCAATCAGCCCCGACTTGATGCGCGCCATCCGGTCGGCGGGCAGTGGCGCCCTCGTCTCCTTGTCGGCCACGAGTTCCATTGCCCAGAAGACCCCGAGCCCGCGAACCTCGCCGATGAGCGCGGACTCTTCGGCCAGGGCGGCCAGGCCCGGACCGAGCACCTCCGTCCCAATGCGGGCGGCGTTCTCGACGATGCCCTCATCGGCCATCGCCGTCAGGGCACCGACGATCGAGCCCATCGCCAGCGGGTGACCGGAGTAGGTCAGGCCGCCGGGGAAGACGCGCTCGTCGAACGCCTTCGCGATCGGCTCGCTGATCATCACCCCGCCGACCGGGACATAACCGGAGTTGACGCCCTTGGCGAACGTGATCAGGTCGGGCACGACGCCGTAGTTGTCGAGCGCCAGCCACGCACCCGTCCTACCGAATCCGGCCATGACCTCATCGAGGATCATCACGATGCCGTGCTGGTGGGTGAGTTCCCGCACGCCGGCGAGGTAGCCGGGCGGCGGTGGCAGGATTCCGGCCGTCCCCGGAATGGTCTCCAGCAGGACCGCGGCGATCGTTGCGGGGCCTTCGGCCTCGATGATCCGGCGCAGGTGCTGCAGGGCACGCTCGCTCTCCTGCTCCGGGGAATCAGACCAGAACTCCGAGCGATAGGCGTAGGGCCCGAAGAAGTGCGCGTGCCCACGGGCGAACTCGTTCGGCATACGACGCCAGTCACCCGTGGCCACGATCGCCGCGCCCGTGTTGCCGTGGTAGCTGCGATAGGTGGAAAGCACCTTGTCGCGGCCGGTGGTCAGCCTGGCCATCCGGATGGCGTTCTCGTTGGCGTCGGCGCCGCCATTGGTGAAGAACACCTTGCCAAAGCCGCCGGGAGCGCGTTCGAGGATCAGCCGGGCAGCCTCACCCCGCACGCGCGAGCCGAAGGCCGGTCCAACCGTGGCGAGCGCGTCCGCCTGGCCCTTGATGGCCTGGATCACGCGAGGGTGCTGATGGCCGATGTTGACGTTGACCAGCATGCTGGAGAAGTCGAGATAGTCCCGTCCGGCGGCATCCTGCACGTGCACGCCCTGGGCACTGACCAATTCCAGTGGGGCCAGGGCCGCCTGAGCGGACCAGGAGTGGAAGACCATTGCCGGGTCGTGCATGACCGGCTCGGAGTTGTCGACGGACATGGTGTCGCTCACTTGCCGCCCTCCTTCAGGGTCACCTCGATCGGCGTGTAGGACGACCCGGTGGTGTCGACGCCGTCCTTCTTCAGCAGGTCGAGTGCCTGCGTGACGTAGTCGTTGGTGTAGGCGTCGGCGGGCGGGTCGGCCGTGATGATGGTCGCCCCGGTCTCGTTCTTGGTGGTCTTGGCGATGTCGACCGTCTGCTTCCACAGCGCCTCGTCGATCATGCCCGCGCCATTGGCCGCCGGCCAGATCAGCTTGTTGACCTCGTTGGTCATCCACAGCTGGTGGCTCTCGCCGAGTTGGCTACCCGCGGCGGTGACGATCTTGGCAGCCGCGTCGGCGTTGTCGCGCGCGTAGGCGCAGCCGGCGATCGTCCCGGCGATGAAGTTGACGGTGTTCTTCTTGTATTGCTCGTCGCTGGCGAGCTTGTCGGCATCCGCCCAGATCGCGTCCTGGAGCATGGCCGTGCCCACGTCATTCCAGTTGATGACGTTGAGGTCCTCGGGCGTGTAGAGCTCGCCGGTGTCGGGGTTCTTGGACTCCAGCACCTGGGCGTACTCGTTGTAGGTCATCGCCTGAGCGGCGTCGATATCGCCGGCGAGGAAGCCGTTCATGTCGAAGGCCTGCTGCACCAGCTCGATGTCGTCCAGCGCGACGCCGTCCTTCTGCATGCCGGCGAACAGCTCGAACTCGTTGCCATAGCCCCAGCTGCCGACCTTCTTGCCCTTGAGGTCGGCCGGCTTGGTGATGTTCTTGTCCTTGAAGGAGATCTGCGTCGTGCCGCTGCGCTGGAAGATCTGCGCGACGTCGGTGACCCGGGCGCCCTGCTCGATCGCGCCGAGCACCTTAGGCACCCAGGAGATCGCGTAGTCGGCCCCGCCGGAGGTCAGCACGTCGATCGGGACGATGTCGGTGGCCCCGGGGAGGATCTCGACGTCGAGGCCGTACTTGTCATAGAGGCCCTGGTCCTTGGCGGCGTAGTAGCACGCGAACTGCGCCTGCGTGACCCACTGCAGCTGCACCTTGACCTGCTGCTTTTCGGTCGACGCCGTCTCGGAGCTGGTCCCTGCGGAGGACGAGGACGCGCCGCCCCCCGAGGCGGACGTGGACGTGCTGCTACCGGAGCCGCCCGAGCCGCCACAGGCGGCGAGGAGACCGGTCATGGCGAGGGTGGCGGCCGCGAGGCTGACGCGGCGAGTGTGCTGGGACATCGGAAGTGCTCCTAACAAGCGATATTTCGTATGGCGCGGCCTGGGCGCCGCGCGGTGGTTGGGTCCAGCGGTGGTTGGGTCCAGCGGGTGGTTGGGTCCAGCGGGTGGTTGGGTTGAGTGGTGGTTGCGTCGGGTGGGCGGCGAAGGGCTGTGCAATGGGCTGGGCCTCACCCCGCCCCGCGCGGCGAGGCGAGGCGCTCGATGGCCGCCCCGATGAGGTAGGCAAACATTCCGAGCAGGACCGCGCCGAGCACATACGCCCAGGCCAGCGGGTAGTTGGAGGACGCCGCCGAGGAGGTGATCGACTTGCCGAGTCCGCCGACCGGGCCGCCGAAGTATTCGGCGATCAACGCGTTGATGACGGCCAGCGCGGTGCCGATCTTGATGCCGGTAGCAACATAAGGAAGCGCGCCGGGCAGGGTCAGGTGCCGAGTGACCTGCCAGCCGCTCGCGGCATTGGCTCGGAAAAGGTCGCGGTGGATTGGTTGCGCCCGCCGCAGCCCCTTGAGCGTGTTGAGGTAGACCGGCACATAGACGGACACCGCCGCCACCAGCCATCGGCCGGTCTGCTTGTCCGCGCCGAACATCGTGTAGAGCACGGGCGCCAAGGCGACGATCGGGACCACGGACGCGGCGGCGACGATGGGCGCGGACATATCGGCCACGACGCGCACCAAGCTCGCGAAAATGGCCAGCAGGATGGCCAGGGCCGCGCCGACGAGGACCCCGATCAGCGCGTTGCGGCCGGTGCCCACTGCTCCCTTGACGATGTTGTCGAAGTGCTTGACGAACTGTGCCCAGATGGTGCTTGGGGCGGGGAGCACAAAGGGCTTGATGTGCAAGGCCTTGACCGCGATTTCCCACAGTCCCAGGGACAGAATGCCGAGCAGTAGCGGCGGCAACGCCAAGCGGAGGGCACGCGCGATCATCGTTGCTCGGCCGCCTTCGGCGCCGCGCCCTCGACGCCGTGTAAGGCCTCACGAATGCGCTTGACCGCCTCGAAGAAGCCGGACGCCTCGCGCAGGTCCTCCGTGCGCTCCTTCTGGTCGCCGAGACCGACGTCGACGACATCAACGATGCGTCCGGGTCGTGGCGACATGACGACCACCCGGTCGGACAGAAAGGCCGCCTCGGGAATCGAGTGCGTGACCAGGATGACCGCAGCACCGCTCTCCCCGGCGATCCGGGCGAGCTCGGTCTGCATGCGCTCGCGCGTCATCTCATCCAACGCACCGAACGGCTCGTCCATCAGCAGCAACTTCGGCCGCTCGGCCAGGCTGCGCGCGATCGCGACGCGCTGTTGCATACCGCCGCTTAGTTGGTCCGGGTAGTGATCACCGAACTGGCTCAGGCCGACCATGTCCAACAGTTCACCGATCCGGCGCTTGACCTCGCCAGAGTCGACCTTGGCGAGCTCCAAAGGGAGCGCGATATTGCGCGACACGGTGCGCCACGGCAGGAGGGCGGACTGCTGGAAGGCGACGCCGAAGTCGTGGTCGAGGCGCGCCCGGCGCGGCGTCTTGCCGAAGACGGCGATCGTGCCGGTGGTGGGGTCGTCGAGATCGGCGACCAGGCGCATTAGCGTCGACTTGCCACACCCCGACGGGCCGATCAGGGAGACGAACTCGCCCGGCGCCACGTCGAGGTCGATGCCGTCGAGCGCGACGACATCCGGCCGTCCGCGGACGGGGAAAACACGCCGCAGGCCGCGCACCGAGACGGCCGTCGCGGCCGAGTCCGAGCTGGTGGTGGTCATGCGTTGTTCTCTCCTCGTTGGTAGTCGCGCAGGCACCAGCCCAGCAGTCCCACGACGCTGGCGGCGACCAGACCGATCAGGACGGCGGCCCCGATGGGCGCCCACGGTTTGGCGGGGTCGGCCGAGGCGGCCTGGGCATATTCGATGATCATCCGGCCGATCCCCCCGCGTAGGCCGATGCTCACCTCGGCCACGACGGTGCCGATGACGGCGCTGGCGGCGCCAAGGCGCAGCGCCGGGAGCAGATAGGGAACGGCCGCGGGGAAGCGCAGGGAGCGCAGCACCTGCCAGTTGCTCGCGCCGTAGACCCGCATGAGATCGGTATGGGCCGCGGCGGGCGAGGCCAAGCCGCGCAACGCCCCGATGGCCACGGGGAAGAAGGCGAGATAGGACGCGATGAACGACACCGACATCCAGTCGTGCCACTGCAGGGAGCCGAGGTGCAGCTGGGCGCCCCAGCGGCGCACTAGCGGGGCGATCGCGATCAGCGGCACCGTCTGGGAGAGCACCACCCAGGGCAGGATCGCCGAGCGCGCCGTGACGAAGCGTTGCATGAGCATCGCGAGCGTCAAGCCGATGATCGTGCCGACCGCCCAGCCGACCCCGGCGATGCCTAGCGATTTGATGGCGGCCTTGAGGACGGTCTGCCACAGCGGAGGCGTGCTCGCCCCGACCGTCGGCTCGAACAGCCGCGAGATCATCGTGCTGACGTGGGGCATCGCCAGATCGGACGCGCGCGGCAGGACCCGCGTCTTGCCGACCAGCCAGCCCTTCTCCGGACCGATGAGTTTGTAGCCCTCCCACAGCAGGACGAGGACCAGGATTCCGAGCACCCCGCTAAGCGCCGGGTGCAGCCGTCGGCCGCGAGTCACGACTTCGCGCTCGTCGCAGCCCGCAGTGCCGGTATGACGCTCTCGCCGTAGACGCGCAGGGTCTCCTCCTTGTTGTCGTGCTGGAGGTAGCCGGCGAACTGATCGACACCGATCGCCTGCAGTGCGCGGAGCTTGTCGATGTGAGCCTGCGCCGGGCCGAGCACGCAGAACCGGTCGACGATCTCATCGGGCACGAAATCGGCGTGCGTGTTGCCGGCGCGTCCGTGCTGGTTGTAGTCGTAGCCCTGCCGCCCCGCGATGTAGTCGGTCAACGACTTCGGCACCGCGCCCTCGGTGCCGTAGCGCGCGACGATGTCGGCAATGTGGTTGCCGACCATGCCGCCGAACCACCGGACCTGATCGCGCATGTGCGCCTCGTCGGTCCCGATGTAGTTGGGGGCGGCGACGCAGAAGGTCACGGACATCGGGTCGCGACCCGCGTCGGCGGCAGCGTTGCGGACCGTTTCGATCATCCATTTGGCGATGTCGATGTCGGCCAGTTGGAGGATGAACCCATCCCCCACTTCCCCGGCGAGTTGCAGAGCCTTCGGACCGTATGCCGCGACCCACACCTCCAGAGACGATCCCGTCGACCAGGGGAAACGGAGCGTGGAACCCTTGTAGTCGACCGAGCGGGAGCTGCCGAGCTCGCGGATGACATGAATGGCATCACGCAACTCGGCGAGTGTGGCCGGCGCGCCATTGGTGACCCGCACGGCGGAGTCGCCGCGGCCGATCCCGCAGACCGTCCGGTTGCCATACATCTCGTGCAAGGTCGCGTGCAATGACGCCAGCACGGTCCAGTCGCGCGTCGAAGGGTTGGTGACCATCGGCCCGACCTTGATCTTGCGCGTCTGATCGAGGATCTGGCTGTAGATGACGTAAGGCTCCTGCCACAAGATGTGGCTGTCGAACGTCCATACGTAATCGAAGCCGTGCTCCTCGGCGAGCTTGGCCAGCGCGAGGGTCCGCCGGGACGGGGAGTGGGTTTGCAGAACGACACCGAAATCCATCTGTACTGCGCCTTCCGCTGTGGGTGAGGTGGGGGGGGCGAGGGGCTAGTTCTGCGGGGGTCAGACGAGGTACTGGGTCAGCCCGCGCTTGAGATAGCGGCCGTCGCCCTTGCGGCCGAGGTAGGCCCCGCCGTCGACGATGACCTTGCCTCGGGAGACCACGGTGTCGACGTGGCCGTCGATCTCGTAGCCCTCCCAGGCCGAGTGGTCCATGTTCATGTGGTGGGTCTTCTCGTAGCCGATCGAGGTGTGGCCGGACGGGTCGTAGACCACGATGTCGGCGTCGGCGCCAGGGGCGATGACGCCCTTGCGGCCGTAGAGGCCAAACATCCGCGCCGGCGTCGTGGAGGTGATCTCCACCCAGCGTTCGAGAGTGATCCGGCCGTCGACCACACCTTGGTAGAGCAGGTCCATGCGGTGCTCGACCGAGCCGATGCCATTGGGGATCTTGCGGAAGTCACCGATGCCGAGTTCCTTCTGATCCTTCATACAGAAGGGGCAGTGGTCGGTGGAGACCATCTGGATGTCGTTGGTACGCAACGACTTCCAGAGCTCGTCTTGATGCTCCTCGGCCTTCGAGCGCAGCGGTGTCGAGCAGACCCACTTGGCCCCCTCGAAGCCCGGGGCGCCGAGGTTGTCCTCCAGCGACAGATAGAGGTACTGCGGGCACGTCTCGCCGAAGACGTTCTGGCCGTTGTCGCGGGCCGTGGCGATCTGGGCGACTGCCTGCTTGGCGGAGACGTGCACGACATACAACGGCGCGCCGGTGAGATTGGCGAGCATGATCGCCCGGTGCGTGGCTTCCTCTTCCATCTGCCACGCCCGCGCGATGCCGTGGAAGTAGGGATCGGTCTTGCCGGCCTCGGCCAACTGCACGGCAAGGACGTCGATGGCGGGGCCGTTCTCGGCGTGCATCATCGTCATCAATCCGGTCGCCGCGGACTTCTGCATCGCCTTCAAGACGGCGGCGTCATCGCTGTAGAACACGCCCGGATAGGCCATGAACAGCTTGAAGCTGGTCACGCCCTCGTCGATGAGCCCGTCCATGGCCTTGAGGGAGGCATCGTTGACCTCACCGATGATCTGGTGGAAGCCGTAGTCGATCGCGCAATTGCCTTCGGCCTTGCCATGCCAAGCGGCGAGACCGTCCTCGACGCGCTGGCCGTAGGTTTGCACGGCGAAGTCGATGATGGAGGTTGTGCCGCCCCAGGCCGCCGCCCGGGTGCCGGTCTCGAAGGTGTCGCTGGCGAAGGTGCCGCCGAAGGGCAACTCCATGTGCGTATGGGCGTCCACTCCCCCCGGGATGACGTACTTGCCGGTCGCGTCGATCACCTGATCGACCCCGGCACCGACGTCGGTGCCGAGCAGTTGCGAGCCGGGGGCCAACAGTGCCACGACCTGCTCGCCATCCACCAGGACGTCGGCTTCGGTGCGGCCGGTGGCCGAGACCACGGTGCCGCCCTTGATCAGCAGAGTTGCCATGCGATCGACCTCCTTCAGGCCTGCGTGGTGCGGGTGTAGGTCTCCGGGCGGCGGTCGCGGTAGAACTGCCAGTCGTCGCGCATCTGGCGCACCATGTCGAGGTCGAGATCGCGGATCAGCACCTCCTCGTCGGTGCCCGAACCCAGCTCGCCGACATAGTTGCCACGGGGGTCGACGACCTGCGAGGTGCCATAGAAGTTGACCGCCTCGTCGCCATACTCGTTGTCCTCGAGACCCACGCGGTTGGGCGCCAGGACGAAGTAGCCATTGGCCACCGCCGCGCAGGGCTGCTCGACCTCCCACAGACGGTTGGACAGCCCCGGCTTGGTGGCGTTGGGGTTAAACACCATGTGCGCCCCGCCAAGGCCATACTCCCGCCAGCCCTCCGGGAAGTGGCGGTCGTAGCAGATGTAGACCCCGATCGGACCGACGGCGGTCTGGAACACCGGATAACCCTGGTTGCCCGGGCGGAAGTAGAACTTCTCCCAGAACTTCTCCACGTGCGGGATGTGGATCTTGCGGTATTGCCCGAGAATCGTGCCGTCGGAGTCGACCACGACGGCGGTGTTGTAGTAGACGCCGGTCTGCTCCTCCTCGTAGATCGGCAGGATCATCACAATGCCCAACTCCTTGGCGAGAGCGGCGAAACGGGTGACGATCGGGCCATCGGAGGGCTCGGCATACTGGTAGTACTTCTTGTCCTGGGTGATGCCGAAGTAGGGCCCGTAGAACAACTCCTGGAAACAGATGATCTGGGCGCCCTGCGCCGCCGCATCCCGGGCGAACTGCTCGTGCTTGTCGAGCATCGACTCCTTGTCACCGGTCCACGTGGTTTGGGTGATGGCGGCACGGACGATCGTCATGAAGCGCTCCTTCGGGTTGTCGGCGATGACACTGTCGGACGTTAGTGTTTCGACCCTGTTCTTGTCTGTGGCCTGGATGTAACAACTCTTCCATGGGCCACCAACAACCCCCCAGCAGGACGTCCGTTGGCCACGTCGGCGCCATGCCGGGTAGTCTGGGAACTCGCTTTACCGCGCACGCGCGCCCGCCCACTCGCCGACGAGGGGGTTGGGCGCGTGATCCATGTCATTGAAGGGAATATCCCCAACGTGAGCGAGAACCAACCGTTCGCCACCACGCTCGACTCCCTGCCGGCCGACGAAACCCCGTCTGTCGAGAAGCGATTCGGCCCGGAGTTCGCGGCCACTCACCCGCTGGCCGTCGGCCCGGTCGTGTCCCCGCCCCACTCCGTCGACGGCTTCGTCAAGGAGTTTCTGCGCGAACTCAACTTCGGCACGGGTGTGCTGCTCAGCCGAGCGACCGTCAACGACCAATATGTCGCCTTGGCGCGCACCGTCGCCCACTACCTCGCCGCTCGCTGGCTCGAGGGTGGACGCACGCGCCGCGAGGCCGGGGTCAAGGTGGTGGGCTACCTCTCCGCCGAGTACCTCCTCGGCCGCCAACTCGGCAACGCCCTGCTCGCCACCGGTCTGCGTGACATCGTCGAGGAGGGGTTGGAGTCCTGCGGCATCAACCTCTCCACGCTGCGTGCGCAGGAGGTCGAGCCGGGGCTCGGCAACGGTGGCCTGGGCCGCCTCGCCGCCTGTTTCATCGACTCCCTGGCCACGCTCAACGTGCCCTGCATTGGCTACGGCATCCGCTATGAGTACGGCATCTTCCGCCAGACCTTCGTGGACGGCCGTCAGGTCGAGCAGCCGGATGCCTGGCTCTCCCTCGGCTCGCCGTGGGAGTTCCCGCACCCGGAGGCGGCCGTGCAGGTCGACTTCGGCGGGACGACCGAGGAGTATGTCGACGAGGACGGCACGCCGCGGCGTCGCTGGCTCCCCTCGTGGAACGTCCTCGGCGTTCCCTACAACTACATGGTCCCCGGCTACCACAACGGGCGCGTCAACACCCTGCGCCTATGGTCGGCCCAGGCAACCAAGGCCTTCGACCTGCAGATCTTCAACTCCGGCGACTACGCCGAGGCGGTCCGGGCGCAGACCTTCGCCGAGAACATCTCCAAGGTGCTCTATCCCGAGGACTCCACCCCGCAGGGCCGTGAGCTGCGCCTGCAGCAGCAGTACTTCTTCGTCGCTTGCTCGCTGCGCGACTTCATAGAGCGCGAGCTCCCGGCGGACTTCGATCTGCACGACCTGCCCGAGCGGATCATCTTCCAGCTCAACGACACCCACCCGGTGATCGCGGTCCCGGAGCTGATGCGCCTGCTCGTTGATGAGCGCAAGATGGACTGGGACGAGGCGTGGGCCGTCACGCAGAAGTGCTTCGCCTACACCTGTCACACCCTGCTGCCCGAGGCCCTGGAGGTCTGGCCGACCGAGATGCTGGCGAAGCTCCTGCCGCGCCACCTCGAGATCATCTATCAGATCAACGACGGCTTCCTGAGGGAGGTCCGCGAGGCCTTCCCGGGCGACGAGATGCGCGCCCGTCGGATGTCGATCGTGACGGACTACCCGGAGCGGGCCGTCCGCATGGCCTACTTGGCCACGGTTGCTGGCGCCAAGGTCAACGGCGTCGCGGAGTTGCACTCCCAGCTGCTGCGCGACAAGGTCCTGCCCGACTTCTCCGAATACTGGCCGGAGAAGTTCACCAATGTCACCAATGGCGTCACCCCGCGCCGCTTCATCCGCCTCGCCAACTGGAACTTCACCCGGTTGATCAACGAGACGATCGGCACCGGCTGGGTCACCGACCTCGATCGGCTGGCCGAGCTCGAGCCGTATGCCGAGGACCCCGAGTTCCGCGCCCGGTTCCGCCAGGTCAAGGCCGCCAACAAGGAGCGCCTGGCCAAGCTGCTGGTCGCCCGGGACGGCATTGTCCTGCCCGAGGGTCACCTTCTCGACGTGATGGTCAAGCGCCTGCACGAATACAAGCGTCAGTCGATGAAGCTCCTGCACATCCTCTCCACCTATGAGCAGATCATCTCCGGGGCGATCGACCCGGCCACGGTGACGCCACGGACCTTCGTGTTCGGCGCCAAGGCGGCACCGGGCTACAAGATGGCCAAGGAGACGATCTTCGCGATCAATGCGGTCGCCGCGACGCTGGCCGCCGACGAGCGGACCAACCACCTGCTGACGGTGGCCTTCCCGGCCAACTACAACGTCACCTTGGCCGAGAAGCTCATTCCCGCCGCCGATCTGTCCGAGCAGATCTCGCTCGCCGGCAAGGAGGCGTCGGGCACGGGCAACATGAAGTTCGCCCTCAACGGTGCCCTCACGATCGGCACCGACGACGGCGCCAACGTCGAGATCCGCGAACTCGTCGGGGACGACAACTTCATCCTGTTCGGCATGTCCGAGCCGGAGGTCGCCGACCTGCAGGCCCGCGGCTACAACCCGGCCGCGGTCTATGAGAGCAACCCGCTGCTGAAGCGGGCCATCGACCTGTTGGCGAGCGGGCACTTCACCGAGGGCAACCGCGATGCGATGAACCCGCTGGTGATGGACCTGCTCTACAACGACCGGTTCTTGGCGCTCGCGGACTTCCAGTCCTATATCGAAGCGCAGGCCAAGGTCAATGAGCTGTATGCCGATCCCGACGCCTGGTCTCGCAAGGCCATCCTTAACGTGGCCCGGACCGGGTTCTTCTCCTCCGACCGCTCGATGCGCGAGTACCTCGACCGCATTTGGCACGCGAAGGCCCTCTGACCGAGGCCCGCTGACGTAACACCAGCGGACCCGGAACGCGAACGGGCGGGGAGTCGAGACGACTCCCCGCCCGTTCGCATTGGTGGGTTCGGCGGTGGGTTGGTGCTCCGGCGCGGTAGCGCTCAGGCCGGGACGACCTCGACGGCGGTGCCGGTCAGGCCCGCGATCGCGTGGACGAGGAGGTTGGCGCCGTGGACCGGCACCTGGGTGCGGGCCAAGAGAAGACCGACGATGTGCAGGGCTCGGATCGTGTCGGCGGCCAGCGGTGAACCCGAGCAGTGGCGGCGATGGCGCGAACCCGGAGACAACGACTCACCGCCTCCAACCCACCTTCGGCAGCGACTCGGCGGCGGCCGGGTCCACCTGGCGTCGCGCTGACACTCCCGCATAGGGCGCCGCAGCACCCGACGCAGAAGCACCTGACGCAGCGCCCAGCCAGGCGGTCGAGAGTGAGGTGGCCGAGGCGGTCGAGAGCGGCGAAGCGCCCAGCCAGGCGGTCGAAAACGAGGTCGCCGAGGCGGCCCCGGCGCCGGTGATCGACGCCACGCCCGAGCCGACCCCCGCACCCGGGGAGGCGATGGCTGCCGAGGCTGTGTCCAGCGACTCCGCGCCCCGTGACTCCGCGCCTGAGGCGAGTCTGCCCGCGCAGGGGGACGGCGCGGCATACGAATCGCCCTTGTCTGACAACGCGACCCCCACCCTGGCGCCCGGCGCCCGGCGCCACAGACTTCGGCCAGAATCCGGCCGACGATAGCGAGCAACCGCTCACGAACACTCAAGGAAGGTCAAGCTCGATGGCTGACTACCAGTCCTCGCTCAACGAGGCGATGCAGATCGACGGCGCCCTCGGGGTCGCCCTCGTCGACTCCCAGAGCGCAATGGCACTGGCCACCGCCAGCAACCCGGACGGCATCGACCTGTCCGTTGCCGCCGCCGGCAATTCCAATGTCGTCCAGGCCAAGATGCGCACCATGCGCGACCTCGGCCTGAACCAGAAGCTTGAGGACATCCTCATCACGCTGGAGACGCAGTACCACATCATCCGCACGTTCTCCCGCGAGGAAGGCATCTTCCACTACCTCGTGCTCGACAAGGCCAAGGCCAACCTGGCCATGGCGCGCTTCAAGCTCGCAGGCATCGAGCGCCAGCTGGTCATTTGAAGCCAGGCCAAAGACGCGCATCCGGCCGTTCGCGGTCGGGGCACCCGGCGGCGTAGTTCACCCTGAAGGGCGCCCGCAGGGGTGCGCGGCAACAGCATCGCGGCCCGTCCCGGTTGGGGCGGGCCGCGTTGCTGTCCGCCGGCGGAGTCGCCGAGGTTGGCGCCTGTGGTGGGGCTCGCCATACGTCAACTCAGCACAAGCTAGTCAACTGCGGACAGCTTGCAAGGTGTCCACAGTTGACTACCTGCTGCTAGCAGAAGTTCCTTGGTCCGG
>Ga0209174_10001116_pt1 | contig 19260 bp, 16 predicted proteins | sample JI91814BDNA_FD_187505 | JGI IMG/M metagenome (GOLD analysis project Ga0209174, IMG submission 187505) | Wastewater effluent complex algal communities from Wisconsin, to seasonally profile nutrient transformation and Carbon sequestration -... | ecosystem: Engineered > WWTP > Effluent > Algae...
GTGGCCATGTGAGGTCCCCGCTGGTGGCCAAGTAGAAGTCCCCACCCTCTGCTCGTGTCGTCCATGAGCTGAGCCCCTGGGCGGTGGACGGTGGCGGTCTCTCTCCTGACATGGAGAGCACAGAAGGGGTCGCCGATCAGGCGGCCCCTTCGGCCGTGAGCAGCGCGAGCAGCTCGGCCCGGACGACGGCGTCCTCAAGATCGTCGGCGAGCAGGTCACGTAACCGGTGCAGACGGCCGCTCACGGTCTGCGGGTGAACCGTGAGGGCCTGGGCGATCCCCGGCCGGTGGCCCCACTGGAGCAACCACTGGCGGAGCGTCTCGACGAGCACCGCACGCTGGTCCTCAAGCAGCCGGTTGAGCTCTCCGAAGTACTTGCGCTGCAGGGCCCGCACGGCGACCGGGTCGGCCACGCAGACGAGCTCGAGCGGGGAGTCGTCGACGAAGGTCGGCCCCGCGTGGGCGACGGCCCGAAGGGCGCTGAGCCGCTGCCCCATCGCGAGGGAGTCGGGAAACTCGGTGATCGGCACGGCAGGACCGACGATGCAGTCGACGTCGGCCAGGAGCGGGCGAAGGGGTGGTGGCCAGTTCGTCCGCAGCGACCGGCAGCCCGAGGACGACGTCCTGGCTGCGCACGAAGTGCGCGGCCTTGTGGGGTGCGGCACGCACGAGGCGCGCGCCACCCGCCGGCGAGGTAATGACGGCACAGACCAGCGTGTGGGCGGCCCAGCCGATGCGCTCGGCGAGGTCGACCACCCGCGCCCCACGTCCGACCAACTCACTGGCGAGCTGGCGGCCCAGCTCCTCCTGGTCGTCGCCGGCCAGTCCGGCCATGTCGTAGCCGCCACGGGCAAGAAGATCTCCGCCCACGCCCAGTCCGGGTCGAGACCGGCATCCCGGTCTTCTTCGCCGACCCCCAGTCGCCGTGGCAACGTGGCACGAACGAGAACACCAACGGGCTGCTGCGGCAGTACTTCCCCAAAGGCACCGACCTGTCCCGCTGGTCTGCCCAGGAGATCGAAGCCGTCGCTCACGCGCTGAACACCAGACCCCGAAAATCACTGGGCTGGAAGACCCCAGCGGAAGTCTTTAACGAGCATCTCCTCTTGCACCAACAAGCTGGTGTTACATCGACCGGTTGAACCTGGTCTGTACACCTCCAGTCAACTGGCCGACGTCGCCGCAGAGGTCGACGTGCGCCTGTCGGTGGGTCGCACCGGCGTGTGCCTGTTAACCGGCCAATCGGACCCCTGGGGGGTGGCTGCCTGACGCGGGCGGTGGTCGGAATCGCAGTGGGGGTGCTGGAAGTCGGTACTGCTGGGGAGTAGGCCTGAGGGCATGGATGCTCTGGTGGTCGGTGTGGACCCGGCTGATCCGCGGCGGTGGCGCCTGACGGGGCCGGACGTGGGCGGGTCGCTGTCCGCGATGAATGCGTACCTGGGTTATCTGGCTGATCGGAACTACTCCCCGCGCACGGTCCGCACGTACGGGTACGGGCTGCTCGCGTTCGCGCGGTGGCTCGCCGCGTCGGGGTTGAGCGTGGAAGCGGTGGGCACGTGCGAGGTGCTCGACTTCCTCGCAGCGTGCCGTCAAGAGTCGGTTCGGGGACGTCCGGGCCCGAACGTGCTGGACCTGAACGGCAACCGGACTGACCGGCTCGCGCCGGCCTCGATCAACCTGCGCCTTGCGGCTGTGACCGGCCTGTACGAGTACCGGGCGATGAGCGATCCCAGCTGCTCGTCGCCGATCCCGAAGGGGCGCCCCTCGTCGTGGTTCGCCCAGGGCGAGCGGTCCGGGCTGCTCGGCCACACCAAGCGGCGGCCCGCGCCGCGTTCGCGGCTGCGGGTGCGCACCCCGCGCCGGCTGCCGCGGGGGCTGGACGCTGGCGAGGTGACCCGCCTGCTCGGCGGGCTACGCACCCGCCGGGACCTGGCCATGGCCGGGCTGATGCTCTACTGCGGGCTGCGCTCGTGTGAGGTTCTCGCCCTGCAGGTCGCCGATGTCGACATCGGCGGTCGCTGGCTGACCGTGCACGGCAAGGGCGGCAAGGACCGCCGGGTCCCCCTCGACCGGGACGTCGCCGCCGTGCTGAACGCGTACTTGCTGACCGAGCGCCCGGACAGCGACGCGTCTGCGTTGTTCCTCGTCGCGAAGGGCCCCACGACGGGGCGGCCGCTGACCCCGGCCGGGTTGCGGACCATCTTCCGTTACCACCGGGCCACCTCCGGCGTCCCGGCCGGGGCACCGCACGCGCTGCGGCACACGTTCGGGACCGCGCTGGCCGAGGCCGGGGTGGACCTGGCCGTGATGCAGGCGCTGCTCGGGCACGCGCATGTCGACACCACGGCCCGTTACATCCACCTCGCCCCGACCCACGTGAAAGCCGAATACGATGCCGCGCGCAGCCGTCAACGCCAAAACCGTTGAGCCTCAGCACGAGCCACCTGCCGAGGTACTCGCCGCGTACCACGCCCACCAGGCGCGGACCGGGCGAGGCAACACCGCGTTCACGTACTGGGCCAAGACGTTCCTGCGGCGATGGCCGGTGGTGCGCGCCTGGGAGCACGAGCCGCTGGCGGTGCAGCTGACCGCGAACAGCGGCACCCGCCCGTTCATCACGTTCCTGCTCGTCACCGGACGGCTCCACCCGAGCTGGGAGTACCTGGTGCACCGCAAGTTCTCCTCGATCTGGCGCGACGTGCCCGGCACCGTCATCGGGCAGGACCTCGCGGCGTTCATCACCGCCGCCCGCGGCTGCGGGTACAGCCAGCGGGTCGCCTCGGCGATGGCCTCCCAGGTGATCGCCCGGGTGCTGTTCGCCACCGGCAAACGCCTGACCGACCTGGTCCACGACGACTTCGACGCCCTCGCGGTCGCCGGCCTCGCACGGCAGGCCGCGACCGGGCGCACCTGGAAGCACTACCGGGCCACCGCCACCGGCGCCAAGACCGTGCTGTACCACCACGGTGTGCTGCCTGCGCTGCCCGAGCCGTTCGAGCAGCGCTGGCCCTTCGCCCGGCGCCTGGCCCACGTGCCGGAGCCGATGCACGCCATCCTGGTGCGCTACCTGCAGCACAAGTCCGTCACCTGCCGTCCCGCCACCGTCTCCTCGCTGGCCACCAGGCTGGCAGCGTTCGGCGCCTACCTCGCCGGGACCGACCCGGACGCGACCCCCGCGACGCTCGACCGGTGCCAGCACATCGAACCCTGGCTGGCCAGCCTGACCACCGCGGCGAACACCAAGGCCGGCGGGACCCTGTCCGTCCCGGAGCAGGCACGACGGATCCTGGCCGTCGCGAACTTCCTGACCGAGATCACCGAGTGGGGCTGGCCCGAGGCACCCACCCGGCGGCTGATGTTCCCCTCCGACAACCCGCGACTGCCCCAACCCCTACCGAGGTTCCTGCCACCAGACGCCGACCGACGCCTCACCGAGGCCCTCGAGGCATCCCCGCACCGGCTCGCCGCTGACGCGCTGCTACTGCAACGCGCCTGCGGCCTGCGGATCGGGGAACTGCTCGACCTTGAGCTTGACGCCGTCATCGACCTACCCGGCTCCGGGTCCTGGCTCAAGGTGCCCCTGGGCAAGCTCGACACCGAACGGATGGTCCCCATCGACGCCCAGATCCTCGCGCTGATCGACCGGATCACCGCCGCACGCAGCCCCGGACGGCCGATCCCACACCCACGCACCGGACGGCCCGCGGACTTCCTGTTCACCGCGCACGGCCACCGCATCGGACAGAACCGGCTGCGCAAGGAGCTCGACCGCGCCGCGAAGAGCGCCGGCATCGGGCACGTCACCCCTCATCAGCTCCGACACACCTACGCCACCGCCCTGGTCAACGCCGGCGTCTCGTTGCAAGCACTGATGGCCATCCTCGGACACGTGTCAGCCGAAATGAGCCTGCGTTACGGGCACCTGTTCGACACCACCGTCCGTGCCGAGTACGAGCGCGCGCTGGAGCTGGCCAAGCAGACCATCGGCGCCCTGCCCACCCCGAGCGAGCCGACCTCGAGCGCAGGCGACGACTGGCGCACCACCGCGACCGTCAAAACCGCCCTCGCCGGCGGCTACTGCCTACGCGCCCCCGCCCAAGGCCCGTGCAGCTACGCGAACATCTGCGAACACTGCCCCAGCTTCCACACCACCACCACCTACCTGCCCGTGCTGACCGCGCAACGCGACGACGCAGCCGCCCTCGCCGCAGACGCCACCACCCGCGGCTGGGACGCCGAGACCGAACGACACCTCCGACTCATCCACCGCCTCACCGCCCTGATCGACGACACCGCGACACACCCGACCGCCATGTGAGGCAAACAACGAAAAGGGCCGAACCGGAAAGAAATCCGCTGCGATTAGCCGGTTAATCCTACGACAATGCCTTGGCCGAGACGGCCAACGGGCTCTACAAGACCGAGTGCGTCTACGGCCCTGACACCACCGGCTGGGACGACGTCGACGAGCTCGAACTCGCCACGCTGTCGTGGGTGCACTGGTTCAACGAGACCCGGCTACACGGCCACTGCGACGACATTCCGCCGGCCGAGTACGAAGCAGCGTTCTATGCTGCACAAGAAGCCGACCCCGCCGGGGTAGGAATCCAATAGATCGAGCCTCCATCAGACCCAGGGTGGTTCAGGTCTTCGATTTTCCGCGTGATGTGGCTGGGTGGTCACGCTGCCGTCCGGGCGGCGTTGTAGAGCATGATGCGGCATCGGTAGTTCTCGTGGGAGCGGTAGCCGCGGCCGGTCCTCTTGATGTTCTTCACGGTGACGTTGGCGGCTTCGGTCTTGGCGTTGGTGGCTCGGGTCCGGATGAACGTGGCAATCGCTGGCCACCAGGTGTCGATGGTCTTCTTCAGCCGGCTCGTCTCGGGCATCGCGGCGAGGGTGACGTAGCGGTTGAAGGTGGCTCGTTCACGTTGGGCGTCAGCGACGGTGGTGCAGGCCAGGACGCGGCGGAGTTGTTCCTTGACGCCCCATGCGGCGCCGATCTCACGGGTCGGGTCGTCTTGGGCGAGAACGGTTTTGAGCTTGGTGCGGCCGCGGGCGGATAGGGAGTCGTAGCCGCGCATGAGCAGGAGCCGGTTGGCCCAGGTCAGGTCGCTGCCTCGGCCGCGGCGGTCGTGCCGGTCCCAGGACACGCGGCGGCGCACGTTGGTGACCATGGCGTTGGCGAGCTGGATGAGGTGGAAGTGGTCGACCGAGACGCGGGCCTTGGGCAGCCAGGACCGGACCGCGGACCGGAACGCCGCGCTGGGGTCGATCGCCACGACCCGTACCCGGTGCCGCCACCAGCGGGGCCGGGTCTTGAGCCAGGTCGTGACCGCGGCGGAGTCACGGCCGTCGACGACGCCGATCACCTGCCCGGTGGCCAAGTTGGTGAACGTCGTCATCCACGGCTCGACTCGCCGCCACGTGTCGTGCTCGTCCCTGTACCAGCGGACGGTGCGGAACCGGTGCTCATCAATGCCCAGGGAGTACACCAGCGCTGGTCGTGCCGCCGCTCGCTCAGCGTTGGCGGCGGCGGCGCGGGTCAGCTGACGCATCGCGGTCGGCCACGACACCCCGAGCTCGGCGGCGACCGCATCCACGCAGCGGACCTCCCCAGACAGCGCCGTGACGATCCGTTCCTTGAGCCGGGTCGTCAGCCGCGCGTAGGGCGGGACCTGGTCGGTGTGCTCGGTGAACGTCGCCTTCCCGCAGAGCGATTCGCCGCAACGCCACCGCTTCTTCACCCACCACACCGTCACCTGCCCGTCGAAAGGCACATCCCGAACCCGCTGCATGGTGCGCTGATGCACCCGGGCTGTGACCACCCCACACGACGGGCAGCCCGCCTCGCTGACCAGGGTCTCGATGAACACCTCCCGCCCACCACGCTCGTCGCGGGTAACTGCCAGCACGCGGTACTCGGGCAGGTTGAACAACACAGACGCCGCGTCACTGGCAGCGTCGACCGTAGGCTTGAACACGCTCGTGGTCCTGACTGACTGGATGCATAGACACCACCCAGCCTGCTACAGGGCCACGAGCCCTCACATCAGGACCACATCACGCGGAGAGTCGGCGAGCCCGTTTGGCGTCGTCCAACGACAATGTAGGAATAGATGGCATCAATTGCTCCTTCGAATGTGGCGTGCGCTTTGTGGCTCGAGCCGCTCCAGAGCCGCCCGTTGGTTTGCCTGTTGAGTTTGTGAACGACAGCGCTCGTGTTGTGTTCGCGCTGCGGACGTGCGTTGGCGGACTACGGGAGCTTGGACGCGAGGACGTCGGCCGCCAGGATCTCGGGTGCTGCGCCGAGGAGGTGCTGGTTGGCCATCAGGGCTGCGACGATGGCGCCGTTGGCGTGGGCGTCGCGAGCGGCCTCATCGGGGAATGCATCGAAGATCCAGAAGGTGTCGGCGTGGGTCCTGACCGCGAACCAGACAATCGTTCCTACTTCTTCGTTGGCGAGCGCGACAGCGCCGGCGAGCAGATCGGCGAGCGCGTCGTGCTGTCCATCGGCCGCGACGATCTTGGCGACGAAGGCATACGGAAGTGATGCGGGTGTGGACATGAGGGGTTCTCCTAGGTGTCGAGGTTTCTTGGCGAAGCGAGTTCAGCGTATGACGAGCAAGGGCATGTGAGAAGTGGCGTATACGGCAGTATTGCTATTGTTCGCGCCATGCGTATCGGACTGATCGCGATCGACGGCTGCTTCGGTTCGGCTGTCGCGTCGGTCATCGACATCGTGCGGGTGGCCGACGGAGCCCGCGGCGATGTCGACCCGCGGATCGACCCGATCGAACTCGCCATCCTCGGACCGAAACGGAGAGTGACCACGACGGCATCGATGACCCTGTCGGTGGACCACCCGCTGTCGGAGTCCGCAGAGTTCGACGTGGTCGTCGTCCCTGCGCTTGGAACCCTCACGGCCGCCGCTACCAACGACGCCCTCCAGAGCCGAGATGCTCGTTCGGTCATCGCCTCGCTCGGGCGCCTCGACGACGCGACCACCCGGATCGCCGCGGCGTGCACCGGCGTGTTCGCTGTCGCCGAGACCGGACGGATGCATCATCGGCGGGCGACGACCAGCTGGTTCCTGGGGCCGGAGTTCCTGAAGCGCTATCCGACCGTCGCCCTCGATCTCGACACCATGGTCGTGGTCGACGGGAACCTCGTCACCGCCGGCGCCGCGTTCGCCCACATCGACCTCGCGCTCTCACTCGTGCGATCGATCAGCCCCGACCTGGCCCAACATGTCGCCAAGCTCCTCATCATCGACGAGCGTCCGTCGCAGGCGGCCTTCGTCGCCTACGAACATCTCCGGCACGAGGACCCGATCGTCGTCGAGTTCGAACGCTTCGTGCGCGCCCGCCTGGACGAACCGTTCAACGTCGCCTTCGTCGCGCAGTCGCTCGGCACCAGCCGGCGCACCCTCGAACGACGAGTCCGTGCGGCGCTCAACCTCACTCCGCTCGGCTTCGTCCAACGGCTTCGCATCGAACGAGCTCGGCACCTCTCAGCAACCACGGACCTTACCTCCGCCGAGATCGCGCTACGGGTCGGCTACGCGAACGCCGAGACTCTGCGCTCCCTCCTGCGTAGGGAGCGACGCCGTTCCTGACCTATCGCCATGCCTGTAGCCGGTGTCCTAGTGCTCGACTGGAACCACCTCTCAGCACGTCGCGTCGACGCTCCTGCGTCGCCCCTGGACGACCCACTCGACACGCCCGCAGCACAGGCCATGTGACGTGTCCCGGCTTCCCGGACGGTCGGGGTTGGGTGGCTGTGATGTCGCTGTGTTCTCGTCGAGGGGGTCAGCAGACTCGATCAGGGTCGATTGGGATGAGACGCGAAGGCGGTCAGGTCAGGGCGGCCGAAGCCGGCCGGCGGGGTAGCGTCGGTCACGTCGAGGTCTTTCGGATGGATGGCGTAGGAACCTCCGTCGTCGGGAGACCTCGACGTCTATCTGCGGACCGACGCGCCCGGCCGACCTACACCGTCATCTGGGAAGAGCCCCTTGACGTTCTTCATGTCGTAGGTCTCGACGATCTCCTTCGACAGGGCGTCGACGACGATGATGACGACCTTCGTCGGTCGCTCGGCCGCTGTCGGTGGAGCCGTGGCACCGGCAGGACCGGCTGCGGTGGCCAGCGCGACGGCCGCAGCAGCGGCAACGGCAGGGACGGTGAGCGTCAAGGAACGTCGCACGTGCAACCTCGCCATCAAGCGGACGGACCCCGTTGTCCGTGAGCGGAACCTACTCCTGCGCGGCTCCGGGCGCACCGGTTACTTGGCGGTAGTCCCGGTGGTGTTGTCGACGATCACGCCGCCGGCGTTCGATCCGCCCGGCCAGCACGAGAAGCCGACCGGAATCGCCTGGCCCCGGCTGACCATCTCGTTGAGCGTGTCGAGGCAGCGCGACACCAGGACGTTGGGCTGGTCGGAGACCGACTTCGCGAGGATCGAGTTCGCCGCGGCCTCGGCCGCCGCGGTCAGCTTGCGCTGCTCGGCGATGCGGGTGTTGCCGATCTCGGTCTGGTACCGGTTGATCCGGTCCTGGGTCTCCTGGTCGAAGTTGATGACCGGGATGGTCACCGACTCGATGAGCAGCCGGTCACCCAGCTTGTCGTTCAGGCGCGCACGCACCTCGGTCGCGATCTCGTCGCGGGTCTTCTCCGAGCCGGTGACGGTGCCCAGCGGGTTGTAGTCCTGCAGCGCGGCGTTGAGGGCGGCAGCGAGCTCGGGCTCCTCGAGCGCGGTGCCGATCCGCTCGAAGGTCTGGTGGTCCCGGAACAGTCGGTCGGCCGCCTCGGGCCGGATCCGCCAGCGCACGTTGTTCTGCACGTACGCGATCGACTGGTTCCCCAGCCGGATCTCGGTGCGCCGGTCCCCGAGGTTGTCGTCGATCTGGACCGTGCCGTCCATGAGGGTGACGGTCGTCCAGGGCAACTTGGGGTGGATGCCGTTGTTCATCGGGCTGCCGGGGGTCCCGAACGTGACGGGGATGCCGACCTGCTGCACGGGGACGACGGTGAACGACATCGCGGCCGTGTAGGCCACGGTCACCACGGCGAACCCCACCGCGGCGAACCCGGCCAAGCGGTGCAGGACACGGCGCCCGTCCACGTCCACGCTCGGTCGGCCACGCGATCGGGACCGCCGCTCGTCGTCGGCACCCTCGTCGCCCTCGGATGCCGGGTCCTCGCCGTCCGCTTGCTCGTCGGCGCCCTCGTCGGATGCCGCTGCACCCGAACCCGTTTCGTTCGCACCCGCCTCTGGTCGGGTGGCGAACCAGGTCGCCAGGGATGCGCCCGTCAGGGCAAGGAGCAGCACGATCATCACGAGGGTTCCCACGCTTTCGGACCCTACACAGGCGCGCACCGGGTCGCGCGAGGACGACGACGGCGCTGCGACTCAGGTGCCGGCCACGCCCGGGCGCGGCTCAGCCGGTCTGTCTGACCGTGACCTGGCCGTCCTCGACGTGCCAGCGCTGGTCCAGGCGCACGGTGTCGAGCATCCGCCGGTCGTGGGAGACCAGGAGCAGCGACCCGTCATAGCTGTCGAGCGCCTGCTCCAGCTGTTCGATCGCGGGCAGGTCGAGGTGGTTTGTCGGCTCGTCGAGCACGAGCAGGTTCACCCCGCGAGCCTGCAGCAGCGCCATCGCGGCCCGGGTGCGTTCGCCGGGGGAGAGCGCCCTCACGAGGCTCGTCACCTGGTCGGACTTGAGCCCGAACTTCGCCAGCAGCGTGCGCACGTCCGCCGGGGTCATCTGCGGCATGGCCGCCTCGAAGGCATCGCCCAGCGGTCGGTCCTCGGCCAGGGCCGTCCTGGACTGGTCGATCTCCCCGACCGCCACCGACGCACCCAGTCTCGCGCGGCCGGCATCCGGCGTGAGATGGCCGAGGAGCAGGCGCAGCAGGGTGGTCTTGCCGGCGCCGTTCGGGCCCGTGACGCCGATCCGGTCGCCGGCGCTGACCTGCACGGATGCCGGGCCGAACGTGAACGTGCCGAGCGTCACCGACGCGTCGGACAGGGTCGCGACGACCGAGCTCGACCGGGGCGCGCTGCCGATGGTGAACTGCAGTGCCCACTCCTTGCGGGGCTCGTCGACCTCGTCGAGCCGGGCGATCCGCGACTCCATCTGGCGCACCTTCTGCGCCTGCTTCTCCGATGACTCCACGGCCGCGCGGCGCCGGATCTTGTCGTTGTCGGGCGCCTTCCTGATGGCGTTGCGCACTCCCTGCGAGCTCCACTCACGCTGGGTGCGGGCGCGGGCCACGAGGTCGGCCTTCTTGTCGGCGAACTCCTCGTAGGCCTCACGCGCGTGCCGCCGGGCGACGGCCCGCTCGGCGAGGAACGCGTCGTACCCGCCGTCGTACACCGCGACCTGGTGCTGCGCGAGGTCGAGCTCGACGACGCGCGTGACCACCCGTGACAGGAACTCGCGGTCGTGCGACACGAGCACGACTCCCGACCGCAGACCCCGGACGAAGTGCTCGAGCCGCTCGAGCCCGGCGAGGTCGAGGTCGTTGGTCGGCTCGTCGAGCAGCACGACGTCGAACCGGCTGAGCAGGAGGGCGGCGAGGGCGGCCCGGGCCGCCTGGCCCCCGGAGAGCGAGGTCATCAGGGCGTCGGCCCCGACGGTCAGCCCGAGATCGGCCAGGACCGGGGAGAGGCGCGCGTCGAGGTCGGCGGCGCCGCTGGCCTGCCAGTGGTCGAGCGCCTTGGCGAAGGCGTCCTCGCTCGCGCGGGTCACCTCGTCGGCGCCGAGGGCTGCGGCGGCAGCCTCCATGGATGCCGTGGCGGCGGCCGCGCCCGTGCGGCGGGCGACGTATTCACCCACGGTCTCCCCCGGCATCCGCTCGTGTTCTTGAGGCAACCATCCGACGAAGGCGTCGGTCGGAGCAGTCGACACAGACCCCTCGAGCGGGGCCAGGTCGCCGGCGAGGATGCGCAGCAGGGTGGTCTTGCCCGCTCCGTTGGCGCCGACGACCCCGACGACGTCACCGGGGGCGACGGTGAAGTCCAGGCCCTCGAACAGGGTTCGGTGTGCGTGGCCCCCTGCGAGGTTCTTCACGACGAGGTCGGCACTCACCCCACGATCGTAGGCTGCAAGGGCTGATACCACTTTGGTATCATGCAGTCATGGCCATGACGTTGCGACTGACGGATGAGGACGAGCGCGCTCTTGCCGCCTTGGCCGCCGCTCAAGGGATCAGCAAGCAGGAGGCGACGGTGCGCGCGATCCGCGATGCCGCAGCGCGCGGCTTGCACGAGGCCAAGGTCAGCGAACTCTCGGCGCAGGCGCGCGAGCGCTACGCCGATGTCTTGGATCGCCTCGGGCGGTGACGGTCTACCTGTCCTTGGAGGATCTGATCGCCCTGACGCGCGACCTCGACGTGGGCCCGGTTCGGGATCTCGGACTCTTGGATGCGGCGGCCCACCGCCCACGAACCGAGTTGTACGGGCAGCAGGCTTATCCGGATCTCGACACCAAGGCGGCCGTCCTGCTTGATTCCATCGTGCGAAACCATGCCCTGGTCGATGGCAACAAGCGACTCGGGTGGCTTGCCACGGTCGTGTTCTACGGAATCAACGACGTCGACCTCGACGCCCCTGACGACGACGCCTACGAACTGGTCATGGCGCTCGCCCGAAGTGAGTCCACTGTTGAGGAGTTGGCGGCGGCGCTCCGGTCGTGGCACTGATTGCCACACCTCGACTTCGTGACCGAGCTGCCGCCACACCTCCCCGACTTCGTGCGACTTGAGTGCGGATCCGGGCCCGGATCGGGACGAATGCCGCACCGAAGTCGCACGAAGTCGGGGATGGGGGGGTCAGGTGCGGGTGGTGCCGCGGATGCGGCCGCCGCCTCCGAGGACGCGACCCATCAGGCTGCCCAGGCGGTTCGCGGACCGTGGGCGGATCCAGCCGATGCCGTCGTGGCGCACCTTGGGCTGGTCGAGCACGAGGCCGCGCCGGTCAGCCCGCAGCTTGACGACGAAGCGCTGCCCACCGACGGGCTCGCCCCGGTCGGCCTGCAGCTGCCACACGTCGAGCGCGACGATCCCGGCGCCCAGGCGCTCCCTGTGCGTCGGGACGAAACGCAGCCCGAGGGCACCCAGCTGGCCGGGCTCGAGGGCGATCGGGCCGAGTGAGGCCTTGCGCCCGGCGATGCGGAAGCGACCGTCGCCGATCTCCTCCAACCCCTGGGACTCACCGCCGCTGGCCTTCCACAGCTCGCGCAGCTCGTTGGTCGGCTCGAGCCAGACCTCGCCCCAGTCGAGCATCGACCGCTCCCGCCGCGGGGCCCGGAACACCACGTGCACCTTCGTGGCCTCGCGCCCGTAGTTGGCGACGATCGCGGCGCTGACGCGCCCGTCGGTGTCCTCGTCGACGACGGTGATGTTCTTCCAGACGATGTTGTTGTTCTGCTGCACGTTCGCGTAGAGGTTGCCCGTCTCGGGTGAGGTCATCCCGAAGTCCGGGGCCGGGCCGGTCTCGATGCGGGCCAGCAGGCAGAAGTGCCCGCGGTCGGCACCGAACGAGGCGTAGTCGGCCGGGTCCGGCGGGGACCACGGGAACGCGAGGATCTCGTCGTCGCCCGCGGACACCGACACCGCGGCGGAGCCGATCTCCCCGCCCATGAGCGCCGGTGACGTGACGCTGCCGTCCCACGGCGCCGGCCAGGCGAGACCGGTCGAGGCCTTGGCCCAGTACAGCCGGACCGTGCCCGACGACGTGCCGGAGCACCCGCGGTTGCGCACCCGCACGTAGACCGACGTGGTGCCCGACCCGTGCTCCGGGTTCTGGTGGTCCTGGTTCGCGATGCCGTTGTTGTCGTTGCGCACCCAGATGTCGTCGCTGACCCACATCGGCTGGCCCGACGGGTTGGGCTCGGCGCCGTCGTCGTCGGAGGTGTCCTTGGCCCACAGGTCGTTGACGGCGCCGCTGCTCGGCACCAGCCCGTCGGAGGCGAGCAGCCCGGTTCGGGCCGTGTGCAGGGTTGCGTCCATGCGCTCGCTCTGCCCCGCGGTGAACATGAACATGCCGGCGTCGTCGGTGTAGTCCATGTAGTTCATGAACATGTCGCCGTCCGGGCCGTTGCTGCACGACACCTGCGGGAACGCCGGGGTGCCGTAGTGCTCGTCGGCCTGGTTCGGGGTGTCCGCGACGTTGTCGGTGCCGGTGCACAGGCTGCCGTCGTCGCCCCAGATGTGGTTGAGGTTCAGGTAATGACCCACCTCGTGGACCATCGTGCGGCCCAGGTCATAGGGCGCGCTGAGGGTGCCCGTCGAGCCGAAGGCCCGGTAGTGGCAGCGCACGCCCTGGTTCGGCATGCCGGGGAAGCTGCCCTTGCCGAGGAGCCCGTCGGTGTAGTTGCACACCCAGACGTTGAGGTACCTGGTGACGTCCCACGGGTCGTGTCCCCCACCGGCGGCGGACAGCATCCCGGTCTGGTTGCGGGTCCACCCGGTGACCGAGGTCTCGGTGCGGGTGATGCCGGTGGTGACCGCGCACCCCGGTCCGCGCACGGCCAGGGCGAACTCGACCCGGGCGTCGGCGGCGACCCCGGCGAACGCCGAGGGGACGCTCCCGGCATCCGCGTTCAGCCGCCGGAAGTCGGCGTTGAGCACGTCGATCTGCGAGTGGATCTGGGCGTCGCTGATGTTCTCGGCGGCGGTGTGCCAGATGACGTGCACGACGACGGGGATGCGGATGATCCCGGTCCGCGACCCCTCCTCACCGAAGGCGGCGATCCACTGCTGGACGTCCTTCTCGATCTGCTCGCGGCGCCAGCGGTACTCGGGGTCGAGGCGCACGAGCTGGCGGTGCTCCTCCATCGTCCCGCAGCGGTTTCGGCGCCGACCCTTGCCCGGGTCCTGCGGGTCGAGGTCGGTGGGCACTGCGGGGAAGCGGGGGTCGAGGGGGATGCGCGGGTTGCGACGGATGGGATCGGCGAAGGACATGGCGTGCTCCTGGGGTGGGTGGTCATGCGTGGCTGTTCACCCAAGAGGAGCGCCGCGCCGCCCAGCCTGATACCGAGCGGCCGGGCGTCGGTCGAGGATGCCGGGGGGCACCGTGGGTGCCCACGATGCGGTCGCCGTGGGACGGCATCCGTCGATCATGAATAACATGAGATAACCGTTCTGCAAACGAGGAGTTATCCAATGAGCATCCGTCTCGGCGACATCGCCCCTGACTTCACCGCCGACACGACGCAGGGGGTGCTGTCCTTCCACGACTGGAAGGAGGGCGCCTGGGCCGTGCTGTTCAGCCACCCGGCCGACTTCACCCCGGTCTGCACCACCGAGCTCGGCCGCACCGCCGCCCTGTCCGGTGAGTTCGCCGCACGCAACGCCAAGGCGATCGCGGTGTCGGTCGACTCCGTCGAGGACCACCTGCGCTGGGTCCCGGACATCGCCGAGGTCGCCGGGGTCGACGTCGACTTCCCGATCATCGCCGACGAGGACCGCTCCGTCTCGCAGGCCTACGACATGATCCACCCGGGCGAGGGTGACACCTCGACCGTGCGTTCGGTCTTCCTCATCGACCCGAGCAACACGGTGCGCCTGACGATCACCTACCCGAAGTCGGTGGGCCGCAACTTCACCGAGATCCTGCGCGCGCTCGACGCCCTGCAGGCCACCGACCGTTCGCCGATCTCCACCCCGGCCGAGTGGGTGCCGGGGGACCGGGTCATCGTGGCGCCGGCCATCGCCACCGACGACGCGCGCGAGCGCTTCGCCAACGTCGACGAGGTCAAGCCCTACCTGCGCTTCGCCGACGCCCCGGCCTGACGCCAGACCTGGTCCGCCCGGCGCCCTCAGGGAGGGGTCGGGCGGACCAGGGCCGCGTAGTCGGGATGCCGGGCGATCCACGCCTTGATGAACGGGCACCGCGGCACGACCCTCAGGGAGTCGTCCTGTGCGACCTCGTCGAGGGCCCCCCTGGCGAGCGCCCCTCCGACGCCGCGGCCCTCGAACGCCGGGTCGACCTCGGTGTGGGTGAACACGACGTCGTCGTCGACCACCTGGTAGGCCGCGAAACCGGCGAGGACGCCGCCGACGTGCGCCTCCCACCGGCTCTCGTCCTCGTTGCGGGACACCACCTGCTCGGCCAGGTCAGCCACGCGAGCACCTCCGTTCGTTGACGACGACACGTGTCGAGGTGCACCACTGTGGCGCATCACGGCGCCCACCGGGGCCTGCACCGCCCCTCGGCCCTACGCTGGCACGGTGAACCCCGCGATCGTCGAGAAGGCCGCCCGTCGCGTGGGTCGCAGCCCGTTCCTGCCGGCCATCGGGGACGCCGACCGCGTCTTCGAGCGGGTGCTCTCCGGAGTCGGACTCATGGTGGTGCCGTGGGCGTTCGCGGCATCGCTCGTGCCGTCGCTGCTCCCGCGCGCCCCGTGGCTGCAGGGTGTCGCCTCGGGAGTCACCGTTGCCGTGGGGTACGGGCTGGGGGCGGCGGCCCACGCCCTCTGGCGCTACCTGCAGATCCCCGGCCTCAGGGGCCGAGCACGCTCGATCGCGCTGGGCCTGGTCATCGGCATCGGCATGGTCCTCGTGCTGCTGAGCGCCTGGAAGTTCGTCGGCTGGCAGAACGACATCCGCAGGATCATGGGGATGGAGTCGACGTCACCCACGATCTGGCCCGTCGTCATCGTCGTGACGCTCCTGGTGTTCACCCTGTTCGTCCTGCTCGCCCGCAGCCTGATCGTGCTGGCCCGCACGGTGGCCTCGTGGCTCGGGCGCCGACTGTCGCGCCGTCTGTCCATCACGCTCGGCGTGGCGGCAGTGCTCTTCCTGCTCTGGGGGCTGTGGACCGGGGTCATCGTCAACGGCTTCTTCGCCGGGGCCAACGCCTTCTTCGCCCCGCAGGACACCACCGGCACCAACAGCTCCAACCGCCCCACGGCGCCTGAACGCTCCGGCTCGCCGGAGTCGCTGTCGCCCTGGGAGGACCTCGGCCAGTACGGCCGCTTCTTCGTGCGCGGCGGCCCCGACGTCGCCGAGCTCGAAGCCGTCAACGGTCCCGGCGCGAAGGAGCCCATCCGGGTGTTCGCCGGCCTCCAGAGTGCCGACACGGTCCAAGGGCGAGCGGACCTCGTGCTCGAGGAGCTCAAGCGCACCGGGGCCTTCGACCGCGAGGTCCTCGTCGTCGCCACGACCACCGGGATGGGCTACCTCGACCACCGCGGGACCGACCCCCTCGAGTACCTGTGGAACGGCGACACCGCCATCGCCGGGGTGCAGTACTCCTACCTGCCGAGCTGGATCTCGATGCTCGCCGACCAGGATGCCGTCGCGAGCACGTCGCGGGTCGTCTTCGAGACCGTGCACCAGTACTGGTCCACGCTGCCGTCCAACGACCGCCCCGACCTCTACCTGTACGGCCTCTCGCTCGGGTCGCGCGGCGTCGAGAGCGTGCTGTCGTCGATCAGCATCGTCAACGCGCCCGTGAACGGCGCCCTCATGTCAGGCCCGCCGTTCGTGAACCCGCTGCACGCACGCCTCCAGGCCGAGCGCGATCCCGACTCCCCGGCATCCCTGCCGATCTACGAGGACGGCCGCACGGTGCGGTTCGCGAACTCCGAGGGCGGGCTGGAGCGCGGCGGGGCTCGGTGGGGCCCCACGCGGCTCGTGTACCTCCAGTACGCATCCGACCCCACGGTCTTCTACTCACCGAACCTCGCGTTCCGCGAACCCGACTGGCTCAAGGAGGGCCAGCGCGGGCCGGACGTCGCCCCGACGATGCTGTGGTTCCCGTTCGTCACGATGTGGCAGGTGCTGCTCGACATGCCGGCGGCCACGGCGGTGCCTGCCGGGTTCGGTCACATGTACTCGTCGCAGGACAACCTCGACTCGTGGGCCGCGCTGACCCAACCCCCCGGCTGGGGACCGGGCATGCGCGAACGGCTGTCGACCGCGCTCCCGAGCGACTGACGGGTGAGCGCGGCTAAGGTGGGCTGACCACCCGCACGAGCCAGGAGAACCACCATGTCGGCACCAGCGGGTTGGCACCTTCAGCCGGACGGCCGGGAACGCTTCTGGGACGGCACCCAGTGGACCGACCAGTTCCGCTCGCCGGCCCCGAGCGACCCGACCGCGCCCCCACCCGCGCCGTCGTGGGCGAGCTCGTCGGACACCGTCGCTGACACCGTCTCGGACAGCGGCCACACCCAGGCCTTCGACGTGGCCGGTACGCAGGCGCTTCCGCGTCAGGATGCCGGGACACCGGGTGCGTACCCGACCGCCGGTCAGGCGCCCGCTGGGTACCCGCAGCAGGGGTACGCGCCGGGCCAGCCCCAGACCGGGTACGGCGCACCGGGTGCTGCCGGTTACCCCCCGCCGGTCAAGAGCGGCAACAGCAGTCTGGCCAAGGGCTGCCTCATCGCCGCCGTCGTCATCCTCGGCCTCATCGCCATCGTCATCGCCGTCTTCGCGTTCTTCGCCTCCCGCGTGGTCGACACTGTCAACGAGACCTTCCCGTCCGGCTTCCCCACCAGCCTGCCGAGCGGGTTCCCGACCGAGCTCCCGACGGACCTCCCAAGTGGCCTGCCGACCGACCTCCCGAGCGGTCTGCCGACCGACATCGAGCAGAACATCGAGCTCGACGTCGGCGACGGCTTCGAGCTGCCGCGCGCCACGATCGGCGGCGGGTGGACGCTGGTGCCGCAGGGTGCCGGCATCCCCATCGTCAACATCACCGGCATGAAGGCCACCCTGGGCGACGCCAACGGGTTCCCCGTGCTGTTCACGATGCGCTTCCCCGCCGCTGGCGGTGAGTCGGTCGAGACGGTCTGCACCGCCCCGGCCGGTGAGCCGGATGCCGTCGTGGACGTCTCGTGCGTCCCGCTGTTCGGTGACGTGGCCGAGGCCACGACGGTGACCGTCACCGCCTCCCTCTGAGCGGTCCGCGGACTTCACCTGGCAAACCCGAGGTTCGCGGGGGATGACAACCCTTGCGAACGTCGGGTTTGCCTCATGGGGAGGGAAAGCTGAGGTCAGCCCTCGGCGGGCTTGATGGCGACGAGCTCGGCGACGAGCTCGTCGGTGCGCAGCTGGTCGGCCTCGAGCTCGGGGGTGAACCCGAGCCGCACGACGACGAGCTCGGCCGAGGGCACGACGTACACCCTCTGGCCGTCGTGGCCGCTCGCCCAGTAGGTGTCCTCGGGCAGCTGGGGGTCGACGAGCGACCCGTCGGCCTTCTTGTTGGCCCACCACCCGGCGGCGTAGCCCTGCTCCTCGCTCTGGCGCACCTCGGTCACCGTGGTGGAGGCCTTCATCCAGCCCTCGGGCAGCAGCCGCTCGCCAGCCCACACGCCGTCCTGGAGGGCGAACTGCCCGATGGTGGCCCAGTCACGCGGCGTCGCCCACAGGTACGAACTGCACACGGGGGTGCCGGTCATGTCGACCTCCAGCGTGGCCGACGTGAGCCCCAGCGGGGCGAACAGCTGCTGGCGTGGCAGGTCGGCGTCCGGGGCGTCGGCCAGGTCGGTGAGCACTGCGCACAGGATGTTCGTGCCGCCGCTGCTGTACTGCTGGTACGTGCCGGGCTGGTGGGCCAGCGGCTGGCTCGCGGCGAACCCGGCCATGTCGGGCTCGGAGTAGAGCATCTGGGTGATCGGGGTGCCGAGCGAGTACGTCTCGTCCCACGACAGTCCGCTCGTGCCGCGCATGAGCTGGTCGACGGTGATCCCCTTGCGCTCGTCGGTCCACTCGGGCCGCAGCGAGTCGTCGGTGATCGCGATCCGTTCCTGGTGCACCATCCGCCCGACGAGCAGGTTCGCGACGCTCTTGGTCATCGACCAGCCGAGCTGTGGGGTCTCACGGGTGAATCCTTCGGCGTACCGCTCTCCGATGAGCTGCCCACCCTTGAGCACGACGATGCCGCGGGTTCCGAGCTCGGCCGCACGGACGGTGCCGAGGCCGTCGCCGAAGGCGCGAGCGATGGCGGCATCGACGTCAGGGTTCGGTTCCGGGGACTCCGCCGTGGAGAGGGGGTTGGTGTCGTGGTCGACCTTCGTGGCCTCCCCGAGGTCCTCGGGCCGGTCGGCACCCACCGTGCAGCCGAAGCCCCGGGTGTACCAGGCCTTCTGCGTGGAGAGCGTGAAGAGGATCTGCGACGTGCTCGAGCGGCCGGCCTCGTTGACGTACCCGGTGAGGAAGGGCACCAGGGGGTTGTCGGGCAGGTCGGTCTCGGGGTCGTCACGGCCGGCGACGAGCGTCACGGCGCAGGAGTTGTGCGCCGCGTACCCCGT
>Ga0209174_10001119_pt1 | contig 19208 bp, 21 predicted proteins | sample JI91814BDNA_FD_187505 | JGI IMG/M metagenome (GOLD analysis project Ga0209174, IMG submission 187505) | Wastewater effluent complex algal communities from Wisconsin, to seasonally profile nutrient transformation and Carbon sequestration -... | ecosystem: Engineered > WWTP > Effluent > Algae...
TGAATGAATCGCTTTACACACCCTACTTGCGCCGACTCGTCGCCTGTGTCGCGTGCCGCAGCCTGCACGTCAACTCCTCGGTGTGTTCCGCGATTCAGGTTTTCGACGCGTGGAATCGATATACGTGGAATGGTTTCACCGTCGGGGAAATTTCTCATGAAAAAATCGCTGCACACACCCTACTTCAGTTCGGCTGCCATCTCTAGTAGCGCATCCATGATTTTCACGGAAGCTTGTGGCTCGAGATAATTCGTGCCTGGCCAAGTTTCGTAACCACCTAATTCGAAATGACGCGGCGTCGGGAGATAGCCATAATAGCCATGCGCTAACTCGACCATAAACGAATTCGGATAGGGACTGCGTTTGCGAAACTCGATTCCAATTTCTGCAAAGGTCTCACACGGCGAACAACCAATCGCGATATCACCAATCACCAATAGTTGAACAGGGGCCTTTGTCTCGGGACTCGCTTGAGCCAGCTCCATCACACGCCGTGCATAGATCGCTGGCAGGTCTGCACCTTGTAATGAGGTCGACTTAGCTGCGGTTTCTTGAGCCCACTTCATCAACTCCCAATCCACGTCACGCCACTTCACATCGAGCTCTCGATATCGGGCGGCGAGCTTCTGTTTCTTCTGCCATTGTAAACTTGGAATAGTATCTCGCACTTTGGCTGCCAAATCTTCTGCGACGTATGTCATTTGACCATAGGTTGGCCTCGTGGCTCGCGGCTTTCCAAAGGGAATATTGTTGATATCGCCGCTGGTACCGTTTGCCATCATCGCCACAAATGGTGGATCTTGGCTCGCTGCTGAAAGATGCTGTTTGAGCCGTTCACAATAAATGGCGAAATAATCCGCCGAAATGTGACCTGGCCCTACGTCGCCCACATAGTGCAACGAATACGCCGAGTAAAGCGAAATGAGGCTTCCTCCCGGTGCACGCAAAGCGATGAACGACACCGCAGGATCAATTGGGCCTGCGGGTTCAACTAGATCGGGGCTATTCGCCGGTGGATTCATCTTGACCTTGTCGATTTTTCCAAACGGATTCGGCGGCATGCTCCCTTCTTTCAAATACCAGCGACGATTGAAAAGGTGTTCGGGAACATCGACGCGACCGAAAGCGATTTCGGCAGGCCGTAAGTTCTGTATCGCTCGTTGCACACCATCCGCGATACGTCGCGCTACAAATTTTTGATAATCGTTTAACGGCATGTCCGATTGATACGAACGGACCACGGACGCATTGGATATCGCACTGATAGCCGAATGGGTATGCGTTGCGGAGATCAGCACGTTCTCGGGAGGAATTCCGGTTGCTTCTTGAATCTGCCGTCGAGCTTCAAGACTTAGACTGCGATGAATGCCCAGCAAGTCGCATACTACGAGCGCTAATTTCGTTTCCCCATCATCGAGCACCAAACATCGCGCATGGAGATCATCATGAATATGCTTCGCAGGGATAGGCATAAAGCCGCCGATGATTTCACCACCCAAGTCGGGCGTGATATTGCTGGTCGCGGCCCCAGCTTGCAAATATTCCGTCGGCTCTTGAGCATTCAAAAAGTGATTGCAACCCAAGCTCGCAATCAGAGAAAACGAGAGACATAGAAAATAAACAGAGCTAACAGAGCGGAGGGAAAAAGCTTTCATGGTGGGATCCTGGTGGGAGAGGAGAAGTGAGTCCCCAGTCCGCTCATTCTATCGCCCAAGAGAGTACGATGCGACCAACCATGTCCCTGTACACGTTTTCTTTTTATGGAAGGTACCAATCCGCACACTCCCGTTTCCATTTCATGGCTGGAGCCTCAGTGAGACATCTCCTCGTTCCCCATGCAGTTTTGCTCGCGCTGGTGTACGATACGGACTGTTGAGTTCTCTTCGTTCTTGACTCTTTAGTGAATCGAAACAATTCCATGAAATCTAAACCGAAAGCCATCGAAACTATCGATCAGTACATCGCTCAGTTTTCCGACAGCGAACAGAAGGTTTTGCAAGAGGTTCGCAAGTGCATTCAAAGTGCAGCACCGGAGGCCACTGAAGCGATCAAATATCAGATGCCCACTTTTTGTCAAAATGGAAACCTGATCCACTTCGCCATGTGCAAAGAGCATCTTGGCGTTTATCCAACACCTTCAGCGATCGTTGAATTCGCTAAAGAACTGGAACCGTATGCAACATCCAAAGGGGCCATTCAATTTCCGTTGGCCAAAAAAATCCCTTTCACTTTGATCAAAAAGATGACAAAGTTTCGCGTCTCAGAAATGGCTCAGAAAGCAGCTGCAAAAAAGAAACCAAAGTCCTCCCCCTCCAGTCTCAAGCCTCACTCCTCAAGCCTGACCAGTCACCATGGGAAAACGGCTCGCCGCACCAAACCATCAAAGTAAAAATCTTTCGGATGGTTTTGGATGTACTGCATCACCAATTCGTCGATCCCTTCGTCTTCCTCGATTCGTGAAAATTGTTCATCCATACTCGAAAAATTGGGTTTGAGTTTATCGAGTAATTCGCAGCGGTCATCGCGTTCTAACGGTGGATTATCGCCAAGCATTTCCAGCGAACGCACAAAAAGGCCCCGCATATTGGGCGCATCAATCGCTTCTAAAGCACGCAACACATCGGGCCATACACGACCTGTGTTGTTGTAATAGAATTGTTGGTGGCCACCGTTGCTCACTTCGGAACGATACCATTGAAACGCAAACATAAGACGTTGCGGTAGAGTGAATTGCAACAAACTCAATTCATAGTCTTCGTTGTTGTCGTGGATATCGACTTGCCACCAAATAGGCTCGATGATTGGCCAGGGATCATCGCCATTGACCACGGAGTAATCGACGGTGAGGTGTACTTGTTCCCACTTCATAACCAAATGCGCCTGAGCCTGCCGCTAGTTGTCACTTGAGCTTAACTTCAATGGCTTGGACGATCGCCTCGTCACATGCCTTGGGAGCGTTATCATAAAACACGTTCGTCGCTGCCAGGTAGCAGAGATTTTTCTCTGGTGCCGTAAAAACAACGCAATACCAGGTGGTGTTGCTGCCGTTGTGTGTGTAAATGCGGCCCCCTGCCCAGCTCCGTTCTGATACGATCCAGCCTCCAGCATAACCATCTTTGGTTTTGGATTCTAATAGCTTTTTCCAAACATCGTCGGATATCTTCAGCCGTTCATTCCCATTATGGTCCGCGAACGCCAACGTAAACTTTGCCCAGTCGTATAGCCGAGCATGCGCACTGCCAGCCGGCCCCATAACGGGGGCGTTGTCAATTTGGTGCGATTGCCAATCCATTTGCCCTTTTCCTCCCATCAGCTGAGTGAAAATGCGGCCGGCAGAGGGGATTAAAGTGTGGCCATTCGGAACCGCTCCTTTCGATTCGCCAGGCAGACTTACAATGGGGCCGAAATCGAGTGATTCCATTCCCAGAGGTTTGGCAATTCTCTCGCGCATCGCCTCTTCCCAAGATTTACTTTCCACTTTTTCGATGATATGTCCCAGCAAGGCATAGCCCGTATTGGAGTAAAGAAACTTAGTCTTCTGCGGACGGCGCAACTTCAAGATCGCTTGCAGCATGGCTTCACGCGCCTCAACCACATCGTTTCGATCTTTCATCAATCTCCACCAGTCGAGGTTCGCTGGTAATCCGCTTTCATGTTGCAGCAGATTCTGTACGGTCACGCTGCTCCACGCCGAGTCTTGCGGAATCTCGGTGGGAAATATTTCGCCGAGTGTCATGTCCAACCGCAGCTTCCCTTCACTACAAAGTTGTCCTATGAGCGCACCGGTCATCGCCTTTGTGCATGAGCCGAGATGTATGGGATCGGTTAGTGTGGCTAACGCCTCATCTTTCCAGCGGCGTATGCCCGTCACGGCCATGGTACTCCGACCATCGACATGAAACACCCCGCACCACATGGCTGGCAATTGATACTTAGCTCGAATCTCTTCGAGCTTTTCTTTGAGCGATGGATCTTCGGTTGGAGATGCTTTAGTAGTCGCTTCTGTTTTATCTGCCTCTTGAGCATAAAGTGTTGCGGCTGAAGCAATGCTAATCATGATGCCGCACAGTGCAATGGAAGCTCGCCACGGCAGACGAAATTGGGTTTCCATCGAATTACTCTTTCGTCTCTTTGGATTTCTGATACGACAACCAATCACACCACACGCCTGCGCCTAAGGCCGGTTTACCCGCGCGCCATTGCACAATTCCATACGCCTCTAAGCTGGCCAACGCAGAATCGATATGGCAATCACCGAGTTCTGCAAAAGTCTTGGCTGGTAACCGTTTGGCTCGCAGCATCGCTTCCATGGCCGAGTCGCCATTGAGGATGCCCTTCTGGTAATCGGGGTTGCGAGCGTTAAAGGCCAGACGAATCGATTGGGCGATCGTTTCGCGATCGGGATCGCTTTCAGGCAAGACTTCCACGAGAGCGAGCAATGCCCGTATCATGATGTAATGATACGCGGGGCGGGCATTGTGTGGATCCATCCAACGCCCGATCTGCGGGCCAGCCTTTAGTTGCCCCGGCAACATGCTGACCAGGGCTCGTTCTTTGGCTTCGGCCAGGTATTCTTCTTTGCCAGTGACTCGATAGGTTTCTGCCAACAGGTACACGGTAAAGCTATTGTAATTCCAGTTCAACACCATCGGCTGTTGCCACGCCCAATCGGCGCTCTTAAGAACCGATTCTAAAAGTTGCGGCTGCTGCGTCTTTTCATAAAGATGCAACAAGGCAACTCCCGCTTCACCATTATCAAACTGTAAACCACCGTCACCCAAGTCGTTGACCATCCAGCCGTTCCTGATGAGTGGTTCCAATTGTCCCGCCCGTTCGGCTCGACGCATAAACGCTTCAGCCACTTCGAAAGGTCTCCCCTTTCCATTTCGCACCGCCGGAAATGGGTAGAGCCCAAGTTCAGCTTGCTTTTGAGCCTGCAGTAAGAACTTAGCCCCATCGTTTGCCATATCAAGCCATGCTTGAGCGTCTTCACGATCGACTTCGCTGGCGGCGATACACGCTTCGATGATCATGGCAACTTCGCGAAGAGCGTGGTTGCATTGTGATGGATCAAGATCCATTTGCCACCAGCGGTTGCGAGTGATGTAGGTGCGGATGGTTGGCAACGCGGCAACTGTTTCTTCGTCGCTCCAGGGCTTGGTGAGTGACGGGATGGAACGTGATTCGTCGGGTACTTCAGGTACACCCGCTCGATCGCCCAATACAGCCTGCATCTCTTGCGCCACTTTTTCGATTCGAGTGCGGTCTCGTTGCTGCAGAGCTTGACGAGCTTCCGTTTGCAGCGTTTTCAAGGCGTTAGCATCTTGCGCGACGGCTTGGGGGATGATGCAACACACGGCTGCGAGAATCCAGGATCGAACGAAAGATGGGGCGAGTTTGGGCATGGCTGGTCGAGATTACGGGGAAGACGGATTCCTAAATCGTACCGCTTATTGTGGCGACGGTTCATTTGTAATTACTCTCTTTGGGTGGTCGGTGCTTCAAAACCGGGCAATTTTTTGCGCGAATTTCCCCAAAAATCGAAAGTTCACCGTCTGGAAATAAGGTTGACATGACGATAGTTGATGTATAAAGTAATTGCAGAAGGAAACCAAGATGGCCAAAAGTCGCTTGCAAGATGAGTTGAAAAAGCGGAACCCGTTTGAGTCACCGCTGCATGAAGCGCTATTGAATATCTTGCGCACGGCAGATCAATTCGAGAACCGCGTGGGACGTTTGTTTCGCGAGTATGACCTCACCTCGTCACAATACAACGTGTTGCGAATTTTGCGCGGTGAAGGGAAGCCATTGCCATGTTTGGAGATTGTCGACCGGATGTTGCAAGTTGTGCCTGCGATGACCGGGCTGTTGGATCGGCTCGAGAAAATGGAGTTGGTTTCGCGCGAACGCTGCACTCAAGATCGACGGGTGGTGTATGTCGATTTAACGGCGAAGGGGAAAGAGTTGGTGAATAAACTCGACCAACCACTTGCTGCTTTGAATCAGAGATTGTTGGGACACCTATCTGCGGCCGAGCTGAAAGAGCTGAGTCGACTGCTCGAGAAAGCGCGAACAAGTCTCGATCACGAAGCGTAAATTTTTTTGTTCAAATAGATGATATGTAAACGATCGACATGTAAGGCATTTCGGTGGGACGCGTTGAGTCCGAAAACGGAATCGAGTGAAAGGAAGAGTATGTACCGATTTAGAAAAGCGACAGAGCGAGGGCATGCAGATTACGGCTGGTTGAAAACGTTTCACACCTTTTCATTTAGTTCCTATCATGATCCTAAGCATGTGCGGTTTCGCAATTTGCGGGTGATGAATGAGGATTTCATAGCGCCAGGTCAGGGTTTCGGAACACATCCGCACAACGACATGGAGATTGTGACTTATGTGTTGCAGGGTGCGTTGGAGCATCGTGATTCGATGGGGAATGGCGAAGTATTGCGGCCCGGTGAGTTTCAGCGCATGAGCGCGGGGACGGGTATTACGCACAGCGAATTCAATCCGTCAGAGACCGAGTCTACGCATCTGTATCAAATTTGGCTATTGCCAGACCGCAAGGGAATTGAGCCGAGTTACGAACAAAAAAAGTTTGAGTTGTCGGAGCGAACGAATCGCTTGCGATTGGTGGCTTCTCCGACGGGTGAAGATGGCTCTTTAACGATTCACACACAGGCCAAAATCTATTTGTCGACGATCCAGCCACAGGAGTCGGTGCAGTTGGCTATTCCGCCAGAGAAACATGTTTGGATACAAAACCTTAGCGGAAGTGGTGTGGTAAGTGGGCATGCGTTAGAGGCGGGCGATGGCTTGGCAGTCAGCGATGAGCCGTTGATCGAGTATCAAGCAACGAGCGAAGCAGAGATTTTGGTTTTCGAATTGGCGTAGGCCCAACGTAGGCCGACACTCCCGAGTCGGCCCTGCCGCTCCGCGGCCCGAAACCCATGTTCGCTATGTTGCTGAAAGTCACGCGTGTACCGGGCGCGACACGGCCGAGACGGACCGTGCTACGTAGGCCGACTCTCCTGAGTCGGCCTCGCCGCTCCGCGGCCCGAAATCTTTGTTTGCCATCTTGCTGAACGTCACGCGTGTGCCGACACAGCACTGGAATTGTTACCATTCAACTTGTTCAAACCTATTTCAAATCTAGGAGATCCACGATGGAAACCATTGAAGCCATTTACGCCCGACGCGCAGTCAAAAAATACGATCCCAATCATCGCATGAGTGACGATGAGATCAACACACTTTTCTCCGCAGCGATTCAATCTCCAACTTCTTTCAACATGCAAAACTGGCGATTTGTGTTGGTGCAAGATCCAGAGCTTCGACGTCAGATTCGAGGCGTATCGAATGATCAAATCCAAGTCACGGATGCTTCGTTGTTGATTCTCTTGACGGCCGATTTGAAAGCTTGGAAGAAATCGCCCGAGCGATATTGGCGAAACGCACCAGCACCCGTGGCAAAAATGTTGGTGGATTGGATGCAACCGTTTTATGAGGGGCAGGATCAATTGCAGCGCGATGAGGCTATGCGTTCCTGCGGCATTGCGGGGCAAACCATCATGTTGGCCGCTAAGGCTTTGGGATATGATTCATGTCCCATGATCGGCTTCGATATTGGGGCGGTGGGTAAATTGATTCGCTTGCCTGAAGATCATGTGATCGGTTTTATGATTACCGTCGGCAAAGCACTTGAACCTGCTTTCCCCAAACCTGGCCAATTAGACTTAAGCGAAGTTCTCGTGAAGGATCGTTTTTAGTAGGCCGACACTCCCGAGTCGGCCCTGCCGCCCCGCGGCCCGAAACCCTTGTTCGCTATGTTGCTGAACGACGCAAGTGTACCGGACGCGACACGGCCGGGACAGAGCTGATTGCTGCAAGGTTAAGCACGACGGAGGCTTGCACGGTATTGGCGAAGAAATGGCTTTAGCCGTTTCTTCGCAAGTTATGGTGAGGCTAGTTCGTGGCAAACTCCTGAACCTTGCAGCATTCGGCGTGAAGTCCGTGGAGCCCAGTGCGTTTTGCGTGAATGACTCTCTCGCGACGAATTTGATGTCGACGGCGAGCTGGTTGCGAAGCAAATCGAAGAAGTCTTCGTGCAATCGGGCGAAGTGTTCCGGCTGAAGGTGTGCGGTGTGTCCATCGGGACCACTGCGGAGCATCCTTTCTATTCACTCTCACGAGGCTGGACAGCGGCAGGTGAGCTTGAAGTCGGCGAGTTTATCGCCACCGCCTCCGGCGAATGGGTTGCCGTCGAAGCCCTGGAGCAAACTACCGAGCACGCCACCCTCTACAACTTCCGCATCGCCGATTTCCATACCTACTTTGTTGAAAAGCGAGTTGATGGAGTTTGGGGTTTGGGCGCATAATTCGTATGATGTTGATGCCGCAGCACTTCGGAATGCAGCGGGAACGGTTTCCGGAGGCAATGGTTTATCGACAAATTCGGCGACGAGTCGTTGGTTTAGGGGGACGCATGGAAGCATTGCAGGGATACCAGCCCAAGTCGCAACCGCACTACGTGGCAAGACATTTGTAACTTCAAAGACTTTAGAAGCGCATTCTGGAAGGCGGTGGCTGGAGACGCGGATTTAGCCGCACATTTCGGCAAAGCCAATGTCACTCGTATGCGGAAAGGACTTGCGCCAATCGCACCTGGCGCACAGCATTACGGCAAGCTCAAGTCATACGTGTTGCATCACCGTAACCCGATTCACAACGGTGTTGAGGTATATAACCTCGATAACTTGCTAATCGTTTCGCCAAGCCATCACCAATCGATACTTGATCCAGCCTTTCACTTCAGGAACTGAGAGTATGAGCAGTAGACTTACGAAAGAAGAGTTAGTACGGCTTGTTGGACGAATTCAAAGCGCCGATGGAACTGAAGACGAGATCGACGCGATGATTGATCAGTTGCAAGAAAACGTTCCGCGTCCTGATGTTTCAGACTTGATCTTTTATCCGGAAGAAGAGATGACGGCTGAGCAGATCGTCGAGCAAGCATTGGCTTATAAGGCTCCGGGAATTGGTTCGTAGCTGAAAACGCCAGGCAAAACACGTGACAGAATTAGAAATGCTTCAAGTCCGGCGGAATGTCAGTAGATGTTCAAACGCGCGATGTTCGAAACGCGAAGATGGCTTGCGTTGTAGATAATGCTTGAGCTGAAGAGCGGCGGCACGATGCCGCCGCAATGACTTACCAGGATGCGTCAGGGAAAGTTGGAAGTGTAAAGTTCGACGTTTGAAAGTTCGAATCACCAGTGAATGTTCCAATGTATCCCGGCGTCCGTGGGCCGTGCGATCTCATAGTAAACCGGCTCGCTGCGATGAGCCATATCATCAAAGCGGAATGGAAGTCTTGATCTCTTTCAAACTTCACCACGGAGTGTAGCGGCTTAGGGAGTCCGTGAGCTTCTACGTGCGAATTATCTAAGAAACGGGAGAGTCCTCCTGTTCGTTGATTTGATCTTGCTGTGCAACTCGACCGACCGGCAGTGGGAGATGAACCGCGAAAAGGGCGAAAGGTGCGAAATGGGAAAGGCACTGCGAAGAAATGGGTTGTGGTGCTTCTTCGCAAATTGTGTTCAGGCTAGTTCGATGGCAAGCTTGTAAACCTTGTGACCATCGGTTTCATCTCTGGGTATTTGTGAGTTGTTGGCAACAGGGAAGTTGTGGTTTAAGACGTACAAATGTACGTGTGAGGAGGGAGACTGATCTGTTTATAAGAGTTTCGCTTTTTGACTCTGCGGTATCTGCTTTGCTGGGGGAGGAAAATTAGCTCGGAGTTCGCTTGGTAGCCAGTAAGTCATCGTTCCATTGGCGAAATGCCAGTGGTGACGGGGAGAGAATCACGCGGCCAAGCCTGGTAGCTGGTAAGTCGCAGGGCCACTGGCGTGAAGCCAGTGGAGGCCAGCGTAGACGCCAATACGACCGAACCTCGGTTCTTCTGCGTCTCTATCTCCCCACTTCGCGAACGTACTATCAACACACTCTCTTCGCCACTGCCCCACTGAACCACTGAAAACTGAAAACTGAACCACTGAAAACTACCCTCTTAACCCCCGCATTCTGAAATCGCCCCTTTCCATATGTGGCTAGTCGGCGGCGATCTGCGAATAATGGTCAGGAGTGTTTTTTCCAAAATGACAACTAGCCATGACGGGATGGAACATGATCATCGACAAAAATTTGACAAAACGAGAGAATCCATGGCGTCTATCGCATAGGCTTATCTGGCGTCGCGAGTGGGCATCTAATTCGCGAAGCTGTTAGTTTCCGCAATCCTAATGACTATGGTCTTTATGGACGATTACAACATGAACCTAAATGAGCAGCCTATTGGGTCGCAAGACCTGAAGTTTTCGGAATTCAAGGAACGACTATTGCGGCCAAGCCAATGGCAGAAGGATTTTCGTATTCATCTTCGCGGCACTAGTAACCTGGCTTGGTATACATGCACTATCTTGCCGAATGGTAAGTTGGCGGCATTTGTTTCCGATGCAAAAGCCGCGACCGAAATTAATGAGAGTGAAATTGACGATTACTACTACGTCGACCTCGGATATCTTGTAGGTGGTCTACTCCTACGCAAACACTACAGACGGATCCGTGAAGAAGCTCGATTTGAATTTTGTCTTTTTCGCAATTTCATAATCAGAAATCCGAAAGCGGAGCGGGATGTTGAGAGATTTTTTGACTTCATCGGCTATGATAACGTCGATGTTGTCCGCGAGATGGTTTTGAGGAACCGTCGCCTATTACATTCTACAACTGAGATTGGAGGACTGACCAATGGTCTCTTACCGGCTCCGGGACAACTTAATCTCCTCCAGTTCGCAGCGGCTTGCCGATCCAATGGTTGTCTCAAATTTCTGCTAACTCAAGGTCTCGATGTTAATGGACCGCCGGACAGCAATAGACCACCACTGTATTGGGCAATAATGGAAGACAACCCCGAAAGGCAACTTGAAACCCTGAGAATTTTGGTAGAGGCGGGGGCGGATCTTGATAGATCACTTGGCTCTGAGACAGCGCTTTTTTTGACGGTGAGCTGCGATCAATGCGAACTTGCAAAGTTGCTTCTGGAATCAGGCGCTTCCATGCATTTTGAAGATTTCCGATCACAAACTCTTCTGTTCAATATAGAAAGTTTGGAAATGCTAAAGATCCTTGATCCTTACCACCCCAATTACAACATTCAAGACCGCGATGGTAACACTCCGCTTCACTGCTTTGTTGAAAGAATAGAGAATAGGCAGGATACAAGTGAGGCCATCTACCAGGTTGCGATGGAAGTGGTTAGGAGAGGAGCAAGTCTTTACACCAGAAATCATGAGAATTTGTCGCCACTCGATCGCGTCAAGTCGTTTTCAAACCAACAACTTTTTCAGGATTTGATAGAAGCGGCGGAGCAAGACTAGAGGCAAGGTTTTGCAAAAGGCGAGTGAGGTCGTCGCAATAGTATGAGTATGAGTATGAGTATGAGTATGAGTATGAGTATGAGTATGAGTATGAGTATGAGCGTCGTGTCTTGTCGAATTAGAGAAAAGGCGAGAGAACCTACATCTGCCATCTTTTTGAGCTAGCTGGATATCTCGACCGATCGAGAGAACTTCGTGAGACGAGTGTTTGTCCAGAATGCACCGGCGCTCTCGGTACAAGATGATGGTGACGGATTTTGTTAAGCGTTCGCGTGTGTTCAAAGTTTCTCGACAGTGGGCTTGTGAGATAAAGTATATGGCTCTTCTCGTGATTACACTTGAAACGAATGTGCCTGTTGATTTGCTTGTTTCTGTACTCTCTTCCGACTCGGGTTTTTCGTTGTTAGGGGATTGGGTCGAATACCATCAGCAGAAGTTTCTTGAGCGTGGCTTGACGCCCGATAGCCATCCGTGGCGAAGCCTCGTGCAGGACTGTGCTGGACGACAGGTATATCGTGTCAGCTATAGTTTTTTGAACGTGGGTATCCTTGTTGGGCATCTAGATGAAGAAGGCATGATCATTGGTGCAAACAATTGTCCTCCTTTGACACTGGAGCATCCAACAACTGTAGCTTTGAAAGCAAACCTCGAAAAAGTAGCCGTTTTGAAGAAATTTGAAGCCGCCTAGTGCTATAGGAGCAAAGCGCAGTTGTTTTGATCGGTTATCTACGCGCGTGGTCTGGAATATGTGGACTACCTAAGTGTTCGGATTTGATAAGATGGGCGAACGTTATTTGATGCGACAACGACAAAAAGTGGGAGATTTTTAAAATGGAGAAGTTCTTACCACCGCACCCGCTCGCTCGTCTCAATTCGCATTGCGCAACCGATGGACAAGGAAGGATAACGTCATTGTCCGTTTTAGGAAATTTTATTGCCAACCCTATCTTTGAGCCTGGTCGCGCACCTGAAAGACTAGATCCTAGCGAGCTATCAGCGTTCGTTGATTGCGAGAAACTCGACCTTAGGGATCTACATCTTTTCCCTTCGCCTTGGCATGTAATCTCAACTTTTCACCGTCTCCAGGATCTAACATTGATTCGTATTGAGTGTAGCCTCGATGATTTTGCCGATCTTGGAAAGTGCACCCGTTTGCAGCGAATCAGATTTGACATGAACAAGATCACCAACAGGGAGTTAAAGACCATTGGGAAATTAACAGACCTTACTCACTTGAGTTTGATGCGATCGCGAATTCTAGATCTCAGCGAACTTAACCACCTAAGCAAGTTGGTAGAAGCCGAACTCATTAGTGCAGCAATATCGGAAAAGGAATTACGAACATGGAAAAAAGGCGACGAACTTGAGGCACTGTTGCTCGAGGGAACTCGAGTAACCGATAAAGGCGTAGCTGAACTAGCGCGCTTTCCCAAGCTCAAGGTGCTTACCCTTCAATCCACCAAGGTCACTAGTAAGGTGTATGAAGCAATTTCGCATCTTCCCATGCTGGAAACGGTTTACCTTGACATCGATCCGAGTCCAGATGCGATTCCCCATCTAAAGAAGTTAACAAAGCTGAAAGAGCTATACTTGGGAGATTGTCAAATTCCTGGGATCACAGAGAGAATCGAAAAAGAGCTTGCCATCAACGTGTACTAGCGTTGGGCTATTGGCGGACAATGGACTTGGAAGGAGTTATGGAAACTTTCTTGCTTTCGATGAAAGGCGATGCACCGCCTTGCTCCCGTGGCAGTGACCTCACTGTCCGGTGCGCTTTGTTTTGGGACGTACAAGTGTACGTGTAAGGAGGACGGCTGATCTGCTTCTATGAGTATCGCTCTTGGACTCTGCGGTTTCTGCTTTGCGGGGGGATGGAGATCAGCTCGGTGGTCGCGTGGTAGCCTGCAAGTCATCGTCGCACTGGCGAAATGCCAGTGGTGACGAGGAGAGAATCGCGCGGCAAAGCTTGGTAGCCGGTTAGTCGCGGGGCCACTGGCGCGAATTCGAGCGCTTCTAGGTTAAGGAGCTTGGCATCGAACTAGCCTCACCATACCTTGCGAATAAACGGCTAAAGCCATGTCTTCGCCACTGCCCCACTGAATCACTGCCCCACTGCCCCACTGAATCACTGAATCACTGAAAACTACCTTCCTAACCCACGCATTTTGAAAATGACCGTCAGGCTCGAACTGAAGACAGCGCTGTTGAAACTCTGACAGTCGAGGATAGTTCGCAGCGATTTGCGGATGATGATTGGGAGTGTATTTACCCGAATGGCAACGAGCGTTAGGGCGGTGAAACATCACCATCTGTCATCGATATCAACAAGTTGTCTGGCAATACTCGTCGCACACAAATGGGGTAATGATGTGTGTAACGCCCCGCTGCTCTTTCGGCGCAAGATTGCAGGTCATTGAGGTCAATTATACGCTGCGTCTGTGAAGCAAGTTGAACGCTCGAATCGGCCCATAATAGCAGTTGCCGCGTGATTTCAATCGCTTAACCCAACTCCGAGCGACGAGCAAGAAGTTCAATTTCTAAGTGCCGAAACAGTTCATGCTCCATAATGAGCATCTCTTGCGAATGGACGACAACACGCTGGCTTCTGGCGACAGTGAAAGGGGCGATGGAGCGGAAGAACACTTTTGCTAAGCGTCACCTTCTAAAGCCCTGGACGTCAGTCGAAATCCAGTGATGATGATAACGGCATTCTCGGGAAGAACTTTAGCAAGAGGTTCCGCCACATTGTTGGTGATTCTATCGCTGATGACCGAAATTTGCTTTACCCGCTTCAAGTTTGCAAACCCTGGGATTCGCGTCAATTCTTCATTGTCGACGTTGGTATGAATTTTCAAACCGGTAATTCTTGGAACGGGCCAGGTTATACGCGAGTAGGTCACGCCGGAATTACCACCCACATGCGACGCCAAACGCCAGTCGAGGAGTGAAACGTACGCTGAAAAGGAAAGGAGAATGGTAACACCAAAGAGCGTTACAACGGATACACTCCAGCCGATGAACCGATTCAGCCAAATTGCTGTGACAGAAATCCAGAGTCCGCCGCACACAAGCAGAAGTGCTAGGATTGGGATCGCGATTCCATTGCCCGGAATGAATACGATGATTGCGAGCACGGCTGTCAGCCATTTGAGTAGCTTTTTTCGAACTATATGTTCGTTTGGACCCAACGGCTTGTCTTGATCTGACATATTGGCACCAATCACTCACTTTATCCCTCCATTGTCGCTTAGATTGCAAGGACAATCAGGCTCTTATGCGATCATTCTAAAACAGCGTGTAGATGAACGGGGCTGCAGCCGTGCTTGAAAGTAGTAACAAGACGCCCAACAAAAGCAACATCAGCACGATGGGAGCCAACCACCATTTCTTATTGGTCATCAAAAACTCCCATAGTTCGCCAATGAGCGATTTGCTTTTGGCGTCTTGGGCGATCTTTTCGAATTCCGATTTATTGTCTTGATTCATAAGCAGGCCAGTGTAGATGCGAAGCGGTACGACCCCAATGGAGTATACATTGTTTCGTTAATATTGCTTCAGATAGCGGCTGGGATCATCATGATTCGAGCGAGTTTCCCAGTAAGAATCTGTTTTGTGCGAACGCAACTTTAACGGGTCGTGCCCCAGTCTTCGCATCGTCCAACCAATTGGAGTGATGATCAGGAAAAAGATTGCACCGAGTAAGACGAGCGAAACGGTCCACGCTAATGGAAATACCAAAATCATCCAGCCAACAAAGATGGGTTTTAGGAGCGTCGGACGCAACATCCCCAAAATGCCGCCCGTCAACGCAATGGCGAGGAGAGTTACTGCTAGCGTTGGGCTGTTATGCCGCCAGAATTGGAGTGCGGCCAATATCGAAAAGGCAATGAGCCAAATTACGGCAAATTGAAAAAGTGTTTTCGAGTTAGGGTTTCTAGGTATATCGGAGAATTTCACAACAGTGTTACTCGATTTGGAATGAGCTGTAGTAATCTTCGGCCAAATACGTGGCTTGATTCAAAGAGCAATTCGTTCAATCCAGTTGGAATTGAGCGAGGTGTCTTTCTTTTTCAAGGGGTTTTCGATGGACGTTTTCATGTTTTAGGATCACGCAATTCTCCATCACCAATGCGTCCATCTCGGTAGCCATAAAACAGCGAAAGGCATCCTCGGGTGTGCAAACGATGGGTTCACCCCGGACATTGAAGCTGGTATTGACCAGCACGGGACAACTTGTCTTCTCAAAGAAATTTGACATGAGAGCGTGCAGGCGTGCATTGCGCTGTTTATCGACGGTTTGAAGTCGAGCGGAATGATCGACGTGGGTTACTGCTGGAATGGTCGAGCGCGGAATATTGACGCGCTCGCATAGGTCCGACGAAGTATGCATTTGGGTTTCTTCTTCAGCGGTCAGCCTTGTCTTATGTTGTTCGGAAACATCGGCGACGATTAGCATATAGGGACTTTCGTGCTGTTTCTGTATTTCAAACCAGGCCGATGCATGTTCTCGCAGAACGATAGGGGCGAAGGGGCGGAAACTCTCCCGGTATTTAATCTTGAGGTTCATGATCGATTGCATTTTGGTGGATCGAGCATCACCGATTATGCTGCGCGCGCCTAATGCACGAGGTCCGTATTCCATGCGTCCTTGAAACCAACCGATCACTTTTTCTGATATAAGTAAATTGGTCACTTCTGTCATCAGCGTCTCATCGTTGTATTCGTGGAACACAATCGAATGCTCGTGGAGATACTTTTTGACTTGCTCCTGCGTGAATGCTGGACCGAGCAGACTGCCCGATTGGTGGTCTGGTAGCATGGTAAGTCGAGGTTTTTCGAGTAGCTGGTGCCAGACAAACATCGCTGCACCGAGAGCTCCACCAGCGTCTCCCGAAGCGGGCTGAACCCAAATATCGTCGAAGGGACCTTCACGCAGAAGTTTCCCGTTGGCAACACAATTGAGTGCAACTCCACCAGCTAGCACCAGTTTCTTTTGCTTCGTCGTTTTGGAGATGTGTGTCGCGATTTTTAGAACAACTTCTTCCGTAATTTGCTGCACGCTGGCCGCCATGTCCATATGTTTTTGTTCCAGCATCGATTCAGGTTGACGCGGGGGCATGCCGAAGAGTTGATTGAAGGCTGAGTTGGTCATCGTCAAGCCTTCGCAATAATTGAAGTACTTCATATTCAGACGAAAGCTGCCGTCGTCTTTGATGTCGATCAGATTGTCTCGCATGAGGTCGGCGTAAATGGGGCGACCGTAAGGTGCAAGTCCCATCAGCTTGTATTCACCACTGTTTACTTTGAAACCGCAGTGGTATGTCACTGCTGAATACAACAATCCAATCGAATGGGGAAAGTTGATTTGTTCATGCAGTGTTAGTTTGTTTCCTTTACCGATGCCCCAGGTTGTCGTGCACCATTCCCCTACTCCATCGAGTGTGAGTACGGCGGCTTCTTCAAAGGGCGATGGAAAGAAGGCGCTGGCCGCATGGCTTTCATGATGTTCTGTGAAGACAAGTTTCGCGCGGCAAGGTTTACCCAATTCCATTTTCATTGCCCGCTTCATGAACAGCTTTTCTTTTAACCAGACGGGCATGGCCATGCGAAAGCTCTGGAAGCCAAAAGGGGCGTATGCGAGATAGGTTTCCAGTAACCGTTCAAATTTTGTGAGCGGTTTTTCGTAGAAGGCAACGTAATCGAGATCACTAGCGTTCAGGCTGGCTTCTTGTAGGCAGTACTTTATGGCTTGGCGGGGAAACGCTGGGTCATGTTTCTTGCGAGTGAATCGTTCCTCTTGAGCTGCGGCCACGATCTTTCCGTTCACGATTAAAGCTGCCGCGCTATCGTGATAGTATGCAGAAAGCCCCAAGATAGCTGTCATGGTGTGTGGCTCAGGGTAGGTGAAAGGTGTCAGGGAGAGAAGAAAAAATGGGCTGCGCTATGACGGCAGATATTGTCCTATTCATCGTACTTTGGCGAAAGCGATTATTGAACCAGTCAGCTGTTGACAAAAGACAGATAGGGTTGGCTGGCTTACATTGGAGCAATTGCGGTCGCTTCCTGGAAGTGAGGCATTGTCCAGTCGCATTTTCGTGTGGCAGGCGGACGAACGAGAGGCGTATTTTTGTGAAATTCGCATGATTTATGGAGCAGGTAACGCAGTGATGTTTATTGGCTCACTTGGAAAAGCGGCAATCGACACTTCATACGCTCGCGCAGAAGATTTTTCTAATGAAATTGCAGGGGTGGGTACATTATTGGTCGATGAGAACTTTTCTACGGGTAAGATAAATTCATTAGGGCATGAACTTTGGAGTCCAAGTCGCAATTGGTCAGGTTACGGGCCGAATTACCATCGCTTTTTGGCCCAATTGTTAAAAAAACTGGCGAACCCTCCTGTTCGTTGGTCTGATCTCGCTGACCAGACTGATTGATCAATAGAACGGCTTGAGAAGAGTGCTTGTCTATTCGTCCGAGCGATCTACCGCGGGACGAAAGAATCCAATTCGAAAGAGATCTTCGAGACGCATTACTCAAACTGCATTCCACAAAATAGTTCAGAAACGAATTCGCAATGCATAAGAGTGTCCAAGAATTAGCTGAGTCGGTCGTCCAAGCAGTTGCACGAGAGATCGCCCCCGATGGATTCTGTTTTGACGCGTCGTCTAGCTATTTTGTGAAACAAGACGGAGATATTCGTTTCCTCTGTCAGATAGCTATGGCGGCCGGACACGAGCGGTTGACCTGCACACTTGATGTCGGCGTGCGTAGTGAACGCATCGAAGAAGTCTTTCACCGCACATCGGAGTTTTCACCGACCGATGCGCTAAATACGGCAACATTAGGTGTTAATTTGAAACTTCTGACGCGTTCGTCTCAGTATGATGTCGTAGTCTCGAATGCGGGGGATGTGCATGATGCAATTCAGAAGTTAGTGCAAGCGTTCAGGGACGTTGCCATTCCATACTTTTCGCAGTTCGGAAGCTTAAAAGGGATCGACGCTGCTTTGAACGGCAGCCCTTCCGAACGATGTGTTCACATGATCAACGAGCGAGCCCGCTGTTCAAAGGGCTTAATTGTGGCCAAGCTCCTACATAGACCAGACTATGCAGAACTCCAGAAAATTTATAAAGAGAAAGTTGCAAGAAGTGGAAGGATTACGTACGAGCGATATTTCGTACCACTTATGAATGAGCTGGAGCGGTTTGAGCTAAGCTAGTTGTTAAGGGCAGAATCAACATCGCATTTTGGGCGAATTTTAACTGTAGAGATTTTGATCTCATTTCGACATTTTGGACGAGGTTCTGAGAAAGCTGGAGCGATTCCCTGTTCGTTGATTCGATCTTGCTCGGCAATCTCGACCGATCGGCACGGGAATGTGAACCGCGAAAAAGGCGAAAGACGCGAAATGGGAAAGGCACTGCGAAGAAATGGGTTGAGTTGCTTCGTCGCAAGTTATGGTGAGGTTAGTACGGTGGCAGTCTTCTTGACCTTGTGGCTTTCGGTTTCATATCTGGAGAGTTATGAGTTGTTTGCAACAGGGAAGTTTTGGTGAAATACGTACAAATGTACGTGTAGGGAGGACGGCTGATCTGCTTCTAATTGTATTGCTCTTGGACTCTGCGGTTTCTGCTTTGCAGGGGACGTAAATCAGCTCGGCGGTCGCGTGGTAGCTGGTAAGTCATCGTCCCACTGGCGAAATGCCAGTGGTGACGAGGAGAGAATCGCGCGGCCAAGCGTGGTAGCCGATAAGTCGCTGGGCCACTGGCGTGA
>Ga0209174_10001122_pt1 | contig 19179 bp, 19 predicted proteins | sample JI91814BDNA_FD_187505 | JGI IMG/M metagenome (GOLD analysis project Ga0209174, IMG submission 187505) | Wastewater effluent complex algal communities from Wisconsin, to seasonally profile nutrient transformation and Carbon sequestration -... | ecosystem: Engineered > WWTP > Effluent > Algae...
CTCTCAGCTTCAAACTGTTTTTTGTTTTACCAGCCATGGCAACTGATACCAGTCGTTTACTGGATTCTTTAAAGAGGTTGTATACACCGGCGGGGAGTAAAGCTTATATCGAGAGATAATTTAACAAATGAACAGAAGAACAAGGATTGATGAATGATGAAGGGAAGTGGCATAATTTTGCTGCAGGGAATAAGGCGTGTATAAAGAAGTAGTTCAACAGATGAACAGAAGAACAAGGATTGAAGAATGAGGAAGGGAACAGGCGCAAGTGCTCCTATTCATCGATTATCAAGTATTATGTTTGAGCTGATCTATAGATCTACGAATGTAAAATCGATCTTCCTGATTTCTCTGATATTTTGAAATTCAGCTAAGCGAAAAATTCAGCAGCTACATTAAAGAAGGAATTAAAATAAAAAAGCCGAAAGATTACTCTTTCGACTTTAATGAGGTCCCGAGCGGATTCGAACCGCTGTGGGAGCTTTTGCAGAGCTCTGCCTAGCCACTCGGCCACAGGACCCTATTTTTAGTCTGATTTTCACCCATTTGAATGAACCAGACCGCTTGTGAAGGGTGCAAAAATAAGCATATTTTTGATAATCAAACGCTTGACTTAAACTATTCCATATGAGCCGAATTGCCGAATCCGAACTGATCATCAATGAAAGAGGGGCCGTGTACCACCTGGACCTCCGCCCGGAAGAAATTGGCGGAACCGTGATCACCGTGGGTGACCCCGACCGCGTAAAAGAAGTAAGCAAGTACTTCGATAAAATAGAAGTAAAAAGACAACACCGGGAATTCGTTTCTCATACCGGGACAGTCGGCAAGAAAAGAATTACGGTACTCTCCTCCGGCATTGGTCCGGATAATATTGACATCGTACTAAATGAACTAGATGCCCTGGTCAATATTGATTTCGATACCAGGGAGATCAAAAAAGAATTGCAATCACTCAATATCGTTCGCATCGGTACATCCGGCTCCTTGCAGGAAGATATCCCGGTGGATAGTTTTGTGGCATCCACACACGGACTCGGAGTGGACAACCTCCTCAATTTTTACCGGCATGAACAAAACGAACAGGAAAAAGAATTACTGCAATCTTTTATCACGCAAACACAGCTCCATAGTCAGATCGGTAACCCTTATATCAGTAGCGGAGCCGCTTCACTGATCAAACATTTTGTACAGGATTTCCACCAGGGGATTACGGTTACCTGTCCGGGTTTTTATGGCCCTCAGGGAAGAGTATTAAGACTCGGTGTCCGCAACCCCGACCTCATCAACCGGCTGACTGATTTTCGTTTTGGTCAGCACCGGATCACCAATTTTGAAATGGAAACTTCTGCGATCTACGGGCTGGGCAAATTACTGGGGCATCAATGTCTTGCAGTGAATGCCATTGTTGCCAACCGAGTGAAAAAAGAATTTTCAAAAGATGGCAAGGCAGCTGTTGAACGGTTGATTGTGAGGTTTGTGGAGATTTTTTCGGAGAATATGTAGATTGGGGAAGGCAAGTGGCTAGTGGGGTTCGGCTAGTGGGGGTCGGCGAGTGGGGTTTGGGAAAGTGAGAAAGTTTAAATCTACAGACATGTTGAAATTATCGCACAAAAATCTGGATGTGTATCGATTTTCAATTCAATTATTAGAAGAGATTTATAAAACAACTAAGTCCTTTCCAAAAGAAGAACAATATACATTAGTGAATCAGTTAAGAAGAGCCGCAATATCTGTTTGCAGTAACATTGCAGAAGGTGCTTCCAGGTTATCCAAAAGAGAGAAAAAAAGATTTTATGAAATTGCCCGCGGTTCCCTTGTTGAAATTGATACACAATTAGAAATTTCATTAATTCTAAACTATATAGACAAAGAAAAACAACTGCTAATACATGCCATTTTAGAGCCTTTGTTTAAAATGCTCAGCAAAATGATATTGAACCTGAATACCCCTGCGAATAATTTAAATTCTTAGTCTACGATGAAAATAAGCTGACTAAGTCCATTCCTCTTATCCCCATCCTCCTACACCCAATTGGAGCCTAATGATACTTATTCTTCCTACTAGCCATCCCCTACTAGCCATTCCCTACTTAACATTCTTCGGCAAGCTCAGAATGACATATCCGAGGCCCGGTTGACACCCCTACTAGCCTAACCCTACTCACCATTCCCCTCTAGCCATTCCCCACTCGTAATCCCCCATTAGCCGATCCCCACTCGCCATTCCCCACTAGCCAAACCCTACTCCCCCACTCGCCATTCCCCACTCGCCGAACCCCAAAAAAATTCCTACATTTATTCCCAACATGATCCTCCAATTCAACAAATACCAGGGCACTGGAAACGATTTTATCCTAGCTGATAACCGGAATGGTGCTTATAGCAGTCTGACCCAGGAACAAATTCACCGTTTATGCGATCGCCGCTTTGGGATTGGCGCCGACGGACTCATGCTCCTGAACGAGAAGCCTGGTTTTGATTTTGAAATGAAATACTATAACGCCGATGGCCGGGAAGGCAGCATGTGCGGCAATGGCGGACGCTGTATGGTGAAGTTTGCTTATCACCTGCGTATCCATCGCGAACTGTACCGTTTTCTGGCCAGCGATGGGGTGCATGAAGCCGAGATCGACACAGATGGCATCGTTTCCCTGAAAATGAAGGATGTAAAAACGATCCGCAAATTCCAGAATGATTTTATCCTTGATACGGGTTCACCACACTATGTAAAAATGGTGACCAATGTGATGAACTACGAAGTGTATAAGAAGGGATATGAAATCCGTCATAGCAGGGAATTTGAAGAAGAAGGAATCAATGTGAATTTCGTAGAACAGTTAACCGAACCCGATAAAATTATTGTCCGCACTTTTGAACGGGGCGTGGAAGATGAAACTTATTCCTGCGGCACAGGAGTCACCGCTGCAGCACTTGTTTGCTTTCACAATGAAAATGGTTTTAATGAAGTGGAAGTAAAAACCATTGGCGGACCACTGAGTGTAGAATTTGACCGGGTGGACGATAACCAATACAGCAATATCTGGTTATGCGGCCCGGCTGAAAAAGTTTTTGAAGGACAAGTAGACATCAAATGAGCATCATACAAACCATACCCACGATCAGTGAAGCCTTATTGCAGGCCTCAGCAGTGTATACGCAATATTGTCATTCTATTCCCGACCATCTGTTCTTTGGGCAACCCGAAGGCAAGTGGTCACCTGCACAACAGACCAAACACCTGATCACTTCCACCAATATGGCAAGGCTGGCATTTGTGCTTCCTGGTTTTATGGTCAGGCTGATGGGTGGTAAACCCAACCGGCCTTCCCTCAGTTATGATGAACTGGTAAAAAGATACCATGATAAACTGGTCGGCGGCGGACAAGCCAGTGGCCGTTATATTCCCAAACCCATTCCAGCCAGTACAGGGAGAGAAAAATGGCTCCGGCAGTATGAGACCTCCATGATAAAAATAGCAGGCACTATTGGAAAAATCAAGCAGGAAGAACGTCTGGATCAATACCTGGCCCCCCATCCCCTGCTGGGTAAGATCACCCTGCGGGAGCTCGCTTATTTCACCATCTATCACAGCCATCATCATTTGGATAGTATCCGGAAAATGACCGGAAGCTAACCGGAAACCAATATTTTAATACCCGGTTTCCCACCCGGCACTTACCTTTGCTTGCCTTTTGAAACGATCCTAAAATTCAAGCCCTGGTACAGTACTTCAAAAATATCAGCCACCAGACCATTGAGATCGACAGCCCGGAAGCGGGTGCATGGATCAATGTATCTCCGCCTCTGAAACAGGAAGAATTCGACGAGCTCTCCTCTGAATTGGAAATCCCGATCGACTTCCTGACCGACTCCCTGGATATAGATGAAAGAAGCCGTTTTGAAGAAGACGATAATGTGCGGCTGATTGTAATTAAAACACCTACCGAGAATAATTCATTCAACGAAAGTGATGCCTACTATATCACTATTCCGATTTGTATCATCCTGACCCATAACCAGATTGTAACGGTGAATTCCTTTGACAATCCGGCCATCAAAAAATTCCTGAATACTTTCCCCAACCGCGATACAGAGAAGAAAAGCCTGATGGTACTGAAGATTTTTGAAAAAGTGACCCAGGCTTTTATGCAGTACCTGAAAGAAATCAATCAGCGGCGCAACATGATGGAGCAAAAACTCTATGCCAGCAGCCGCAACGAGGAACTCCTGGAACTGATGAAGATTCAGAAAAGCCTGGTGTACCTCGTCACAGCACTGAAGTCGAATGAAATGTTGCTGATGAAACTATCCAGAACCAATTTCTTAAAACTGAATGAAGAAGAGCAGGAATTCCTGGAAGATCTGATCGTTGATACTTCCCAGGGTCTGGAGATGGCGAATATTTATACCAATATCCTCAGCAGCACCCTGGATGCTTTTGCCAGTATCATTGCCAATAACCAGAACCAGGTATTGAAAAGACTGGCGGTGATCACCATTGTACTCACTTTCCCCGTTCTGATCGCCAGTTTATTCGGGATGAATGTACCCAGTGGCTTCGAACATTCTCCTTACGCCTTTTATATCGTGGCATTCCTCTCCCTGGGGATCGCCCTGATCATTGGCTGGTATTTTTTCCGCAAGAAAATTTTCTAAGCATGTTTAATCTCCGTGTGTACGGTATCCTGGTAAATGAGCAGCAACAGGTATTGGTGAGTGATGAATTTATCCGGGGGAATTATTATACCAAGTTTCCCGGTGGCGGACTTGAATTCGGCGAAGGCACCCGTGAATGCCTGAAAAGAGAATTCATGGAAGAAATGCAATTAGAAGTAGAAGTGGGCGACCATATTTATACCACGGATTATTTCCAGATGTCCGCTTTCAATCCCACCCATCAGATTATTTCTATCTATTATTTTGCAAAAGCCCTGGAACCGATACGGGTTCCATTAAGGGATAAGCCATTTGATTTCGATGCGGACCAGCTGGCGATTTACGAAGAGAAAAAGGAAATCGAAACCTTCCGTTTTATCAACTGGGATGAATTCTCCCCGGAACAGGTCAGTCTGCCGATTGATAAAATTGTAGCTAAGATTATTAAAGAGAAAGGCTAGTTGTTTAGAGAAAGAAACAAGATACAAGAAACAAATAAATTACAATATATAAGCTAAAAAAACTGCTCAAATATTGGCCGGTCTTAAATTTTCAGGAGACGTCCTACTCTTGACTCTAGACTCCTGACTATCGACTCCTGACTAACGACTATAGACTACCGACTTTCCATCGCTGCCTTCTTCATCTCTTCCGCTTTCTCATGCCCCAGGTAATTTTCTATCCAGCCATGTACCAGATAAATAACAGGTGTCAGTAGCAGGGCTACAATGAATTTGTAGATATAATTCACAACGCCAACAGCAATAAATAATCCAAAGGGCCATACATAATCATTGGCCGAAGCATTCACCCGGGTGCCAATATAAAAAGCGATGAACAGCACTACAAAACTGTCGATAAACTGTGAGACCAGGGTTGACCCGGTAGCCCTTAACCAGATTCTTTTTTCACCCGTCGCTTTTTTGATCTTATGAAATACAAACACATCGATCAATTGCCCCAGAATAAAGGCGGTCAGTGAACCGATAATGATGAAGCCGCCCTGCCCTAACACACTGTTATAGGCTTTTGACATATCGGGTACGCCACTCCCCTGCTTACTGGTAATGAAAAAATCAGCCGGAGCCAGTTGCATGGCGCCATAAAAAACCAAAAAGGCAAATACAATCAAACCGGCTGTGAGGTAGGACAAAAAACGAACGCCCTTCATTCCGTAATATTCATTGATGATATCGGTCATGATAAAAACAACCGGCCATAATAACACACCCGCTGTGAGATTGATAGATAAATCATTTCCGAAAAGCCGGACATGCAGGGGCGGTATCCCCAGTGTTTTTTCCAGAGAAAATATTTTCACCCCGATGATTTCAGCAATCAGGGCATTGGCGATAAAAATGCCCGCCAGGATAATAAAGAGCCGGGTCGGTTTATTTTTGATGATAGTATGGATCATTGAGGTAGAATATGTAGTAAATAAGCACAATTAAAAAAAACACATTGGCACCAATCAGCCAGCCCGGAATCAGGGGCCTCATTTTCCTTTTCATCATTAACATCACGAGGTAACTGATATTGGTGGCCGGCAGCAACAAGCCTCCCATGGCATATCCAATGATGATGATGGTGGAAGAAAAGAGCTCATTGTTCTCGCTGCTGGTCATGGCCAGCACCAGCCAGACAAGAATACAAACGCCTGAAATGAAGGCCAGTCGCGATAAAAATAAAAGCCAGCGCATCGGGGATTTTCGTCTAAAATAGCATTATTTTGTCACCTTAATTTAACTGTAATCAGAATGAAAAACTCCCTGCTGAAAAAGGCCCTGCCCCACCTCATTGCTGTTGTTCTTTTCCTGGTTGTTTCCGTGTTCTTCTGCAAGCCGGTACTGGATGGCAATGTACTCAACCAGCATGATAATGTAGGTTGGAAAGGGATGGCACAGAATTCATTTGAATACAAGGAAAAAACAGGGCATTTCCCACTCTGGAACCCTAATTTATTCAGCGGGATGCCCAATTACCAGGTAGCGATGGAAGGCAAGAGTGTGATGCCTGATATGATTAAACTGCTGACCCTGGGAACCCCGAAACCCATCAACTTTTTCTTCCTGGCCTGTCTTTGCTTTTATATTCTTTGTCTCACGTTAAGCGTGAACCCGGTGATCGGGATGATGGGCGCTCTGGCTTTTGCCTTCTCTACTTATAACCCGGTAATTATTGCTGCAGGTCATGATACCCAGATGCTGGCCACAGCCCTGATGCCTTTACTGCTGGCAGGTATCATCAGTATTTATGAAAAGAAATACTGGCTGGGTTTTGCCCTTACCACATTCGCTGCTTATCAGCAGGTAGGGGTCAATCACCTGCAGGTCACCTATTATTTTTTCCTGGTGGCTGCTATTCTCAGCATTGCCTACCTGGTAAAATGGATCATTGAAAAAGACTGGAAACATATCGGCATTGCCGGTGGCCTAACTGCAGTGGCAGCACTGATCGCGATTGCCGGTAATGCACTGGTGCTGAAAACAACCGCTGAATATGCCAACTACACCATGCGTGGTGGTAAGGATATTGATATTTCAGGAGATTCAGTAACAGCGGCCAAAACCAAAGGACTGGATACTTCTTATGCTTTTGAATACAGTCTTGGCAAAGCAGAATCAGCTACACTCATCATGCCCAATGCTTTTGGCGGATCCAGTAGCAATGTGCTTGGAGAAGGCTCTCATGTAGCGAAGAAACTGATCAAGATGGATATTCCCGAGGCCAATGCAGAACAAGTGGCCCAGAGCATGCCAGAATACTGGGGCAAGCTCTCCACTTCCGGCCCAGCTTACCTGGGTGTGCTGACCTGTCTGTTCGGCTTACTTGGCTTTGTATTACTCAAATCTCCTTTACGCTGGGGACTGCTGGCTGCTACCCTGTTGGGGATGATGCTCTCCTGGGGTAAATATCTCCCGGGATTCAATACATTCCTGTTTGAACATCTGCCGCTGTATAACAAGTTCCGCTCCCCGGCTTTTGCGCAGGTGATTCCACAATTTACAATCGGCATTACTTCGGTACTGGCCCTGCAGCAATTATTCTTTGGGCCCAAACTGCAGGCACCGGATTTTAAAAAGATTCTTTATACCATGGCTGGTTTGTTCGTCATTCTTGGAGCCATGTATATGACCCTGAGCTATCGTGCTCCCTTTGATGGTCAGATTGCACAAAGTCTGAATGAACAAACGAAGAATGAGTCTATCGGCAGAGCTGTCATGGCTGGTTTGAAAGCAGACCGGCAGGCATTATTTGGAGGACAGTTACTACGTACCCTGGCTTTTTGTCTGCTGGCATTGGGTGTGATTTATTTATACTATAAGAACAAGGTCAGTTCACTTATTGCCGGAATGGTTCTGCTATTGATCAGCACTGTAGAAATTCTGATGGTGAGCAAGGATTACCTGAATGAAGAGAAAGGTCATTATATAGATAAAGAAGTATATGAGAGCAGCAATTTCGGCTTGAATACAATTGATCAGGAAATCCTGAAAGATAAGAATCCCAATTACCGCGTATTCAATATGGCAGGTACGGAAACCGGCGGCCCATTCAGCGAATCAAGAACCTCTTATTATCATAAATCTGTCGGTGGTTATCATCCGGCCAAACTGCGCACTTATCAGGACATCATTGAAAAATACCTGAATGTAAGACAACCGAATCCCGAAGTACTGAACATGCTGAACAGCAAATACATCATTGTTCCTGACCCGCAATCGGGCCAACCCGGATTGATTACGAACCCGGATGTATACGGAAATTGCTGGCTGGTGAAACATGTGGATGTGGTGAAGGACCGGGTTGCTTCTATTCAGGCACTGGGCAAAACCAATTTGAAAGACACGGCGATCGTGGATCAATCCTTTGCCAAAATGGTGACCCAGCCACAATGGGATTCAGCTTCCAGTATCCGGATGACCAAATTTGATAATGATGCAGTGGAGTATGAAGCCAATTGCAATGGACCACAGTTTGCTGTATTCAGTGAAATATATTATCCATTGGGATGGAATGCTTACATGGATGGAAATAAAGTGGAATACTGCAATGTGAACTATATCCTGAGGGGCATGTCCCTTCCTGCAGGAAAACATACCATCCGCTTTGCATTTGAACCCGCATCCGTAAAATCAGGAAAGTCGCTGGCCTTTATGGCTTCTATTGCGGTGCTTCTTGCATTACTGGGTGGATTGTTTATGCATTACAGGAAATACTTCCAGAAAGCCGGTAAGACCACGGCTTAATGCCGATGAAAAAAATACTGGTGATAGCGCCTTATGCTTATCTGCCCTGGAGATCAGGCGGTCAGAAATTCATTGGGCAATTCCTGGAATACCTGGGCAGGAAAACTTCATTGACTGTTGTATCGGTTGCAGCCAATGATGCTGCAGCTGCCAAAAGCTACACTCATCTTCCTTTATTGAAAAAAGGATTTTCGCGATATTATGATTACAGCCTGGTAAAAAAAATCAGCACCCTCGTTAAAGAAGAACAGTTTGATGCCGTAATCTGGGAGCACCCCTACCTGGCCTGGCTGGCCTTCCGGGTTCGCAAAAAAACAGGAGTACGCACTTTATTTCATACCCATAATATCGAGTACCAGCGATTCAAAAGCACAGGCCGTTGGTGGTGGCCGGTATTAAAGTGGTATGAGCGCTGGTGTTTTAAAAAAGCTGATGGGATATTTTTTATCACTCCGGATGACAAACAATTCGCGATTCAACAATGGAAAATTGATCCTGCCCGCTGCTTTGACCTTCCTTTTGGAATTGAAACAGGCTTCTATCCTGCCAACCGGCAGAGCAGTCGGGAAGCCATTAATCAATTGCATGGTCTTTTACCAGGCGAAAAAATGTTGCTGTTCACCGGTGCTTTTAATTATAAACCCAATCTGGATGCATTACAATTTATTGTGGAGAAGATCAATCCTATCCTCCTGAAAGAGGCAGGTTTTGCATACAAGATACTGGTCTGTGGAGGTGATTTACCTGCGGAATGGAATGAGTTAAGAGATCAGCAACATATCATTTATGCCGGATTCATCCCAAGAATTGACTTGTATTACTCAGCTGCTGATATTTTTTTGAACCCTGTTCTCAGTGGAGGTGGTATCAAAACCAAAATGGTGGAAGCCATCGCTTATGGTGCCACGGTGATTTCAACTGTAACAGGCGCCACTGGAATCAATAAAGCAGTCTGCGGTTCCAAACTGGTATTGGTTAATGATGGTGATTGGAATGCGTTTGCAAATGCAGTAGTCATGGCTGCCCGGGAAGATTCCTCCCCTACTCCCGCTGCTTATTATCAGCAGTATCATTGGGAAGCCATCATCAGTAATATATTGGGAAAAGCTATCTGACCAGCTTACCGGTTATCTTGAAAATAATGGCCTTAATCAAATTTCGGGTTGACTCTTTCCCTGTATAGATCAGTTTGAAAAGAAAATAATACCAACCCTTTCCTTTTCGAAGTCGCATGATTTCCAGTTCATGTTTCATCATGGTTTTACGAAGACCCAATTGTTTGGACAGGCTGGTACTCCCGCTATTGATATGGATGATGGTCGTATCAGCAAAAAACAGATGCTGATAGCCCAGGTTTTTGAATTGTTCGCACCAAAGCTGGTCTTCCCCGTACATAAAAAAGCGATCATCGAGCTGATGACCTGGCAATTGATCCAGTATTTTTTTAGGGAACATAAAAAAAGCACCGTTCAGCCAGTCTGCCTGCAGGTTGGTATCATGACGGAAGTACTTGCCCAGCATTCTTTTGGCTCTTTTTGTATAGGGCATTAACAGTGGAATAAAGCGGAAAAAGTCCAGCAGTTCCCAGCTGATGCTGCGGAAACGGCGGGCTGTGTATTGGATTCGTCCGTCTGGATAGGTCATCCGGCAGCTGACGACGCCGGCACCCGGATGGGCCGTTAAATAGCGGGCAGACTGACTGATGCTGTCTTCCGTTAAAACCGTGTCGCTATTGAGCAGGAGGATGATTTCTCCGGTTGCGGCGGCAATACCGAGGTTATTGCCGTAGGCGAACCCCCCGTTTTTATCGCTCCTGATCAGCCGGATACCGGGGAATTCGTTCAGGAATAGTCCCGGATCGCATTCAGCGGAAGCATTATCCACCAGGATGATTTCATAGCTGGTATCCTTTGTGAATTGGATCACCGACCGGATACAATCGCTGGTCAGGCGGAAGCTGTTATAGTTGATGATGATGATGGAAACGGTCATACCCGGTTGGCCTAAATGGTGTAATATTGCAGCTTTAAACCCGGCAAAATTAATGTACCAGGAAATTACCCGTTGCAGGATCAGCGGCAGCACCAATTTAGTGAATGTATTATCATTGGGCGAACAATATTTAACCGGGGTCTTCCCGGCATCCAGGGAGCAGGTGGTCACCAAAGGACCGGTTGACATGGTTTGGTGCCCGGAAAGCGGTCTGGTCCAGATGAAACAATCTTATAGCCTGGATGAAATGTATGGCGACAACTATGGTTACCGTTCCGGTCTTAACCAGAGCATGGTGAATCACCTGTCCAACAAAGTAGCCATGCTGCTCCGCAAAGTACCTACCAAACCCGGGGACATCATTCTGGATATCGGCAGTAATGATGCCACTTCCCTGAAATGTTACCCGAAGGAATTACGCCGTATTGGCATTGATCCCACCGGGAAAAAATTCAAAGAATATTATACGGATGACATCTCACTGGTGCCAGATTTTTTCACAGCGGCTAATTTTAAAAAAATATTTCCGGATGATAAAGCCACAATCGTAACATCCATTGCGATGTTCTATGATCTGGAAGACCCGGTTCAGTTTGCTGCAGATATTGAAGCGGTGCTGGCCGATAATGGTGTCTGGCATTTTGAGCAGAGTTATTTGCCTTCCATGTTGCGAACGAATTCCTATGATACCATCTGCCAGGAGCACCTGGAATATTATTCACTGATTTCGGTCAAGTACATCCTGGAAAAAGCTGGTTTGCGGATTCTGGATATCGAGCAGAATGACATCAATGGTGGAAGTTTTGCGGTAACGGCTGCGAAAAAAGGATCCACTCTTCCGTCTAATGATGCGGTGATTAACTGGATGCTGGAAGAAGAGATCAGGATGGGATTGAACACGGAAAAGCCTTATCGGGAATTCGCAGAACGTGTGGAAGCACATAAAACAAGCCTGTTAGACCTGCTGGACCGGCTGAAAAATGATGGCAAAAAAATTATCGGATACGGTGCATCCACAAAGGGAAATGTTTTACTGCAATATTGCGGGATTGATACCCGCTACCTGGAATGTATCGCTGAGGTCAATGAGCAGAAATTTGGTTCTTACACACCAGGCACCCTGATTCCGATAGTATCCGAGGCAGAAGCTAAAGCCATGAAGCCCGATTATTTATTTGTACTACCCTGGCATTTCCGGAATAATATTTTGGGCCGGGAAAAGGAATACCGGGCAGGGGGTGGCAAGTTTATTTTCCCATTACCGTTTATTGAAATTGTATAAAATGGCAGAAACGATTCTGTTCATCAACCATCCTGAGAAGGAATGTGGTGTTCATCAATTTGGCGAGAATGTATATTCTGCAATCAGGTATTCAAAAGTATTCAATTTCCATTATTGCGAATGCAGCAACAGAGATGACCTTGAAAATTTCATCCGCCAGCATAAGCCGTCTGCTGTCATCTACAATTACTATGGAAGTACGATGCCATGGCTAAACACTGGTATTACAAGAAAAATTCGTATCCCCCATATTGGAATCATACATGAAGTAACGCAGGACCGCGTAAATGAAGCCAATAAAACCTTATTTGATTTCCATATTGCTCCCGATCCAACAGTTTTACTAACCAATCCAATTGTTTTTAAAACAGGGCGATTAATCCCGGAATTTAAGGGGAAAGAAAGTAACCCTTCAATCACCACCATTGGCAGTTTTGGATTTGGAACTAAAGGGAAAGGCTACACTAAAATAATTGAAACAGTACAAGAGGAATTTGATGAAGCAACCATTCGTTTCAATATCCCCTTTGCCCGGTTTGGCGATGCGGCAGGCGAGGGCGCCCGTGCTTATGCTGAAGCCTGTCAAAAATTAATTAAAAAACCAGGTATTCACCTTGAAATCACTCACTCTTTCTGGAGTCAGAACGAAGTTCTTGATTTTCTTTCTGCCAATACCATCAATTGCTTTTTTTACGACGAAAACAAAAACAGAGGCATCTCCAGTGTGATTGATCTTGCACTTGCCGTTGACAAGCCCATTGCAATTACCAGGAGCAACATGTTTAGAAATATTTCAGACACAACCCCTTCTGTGTGCATCGAAGATCGTTCATTAAAAGAAATCATTCAACAAGGTACAGCACACCTTCTGCCATATAAAAAAGAGTGGGCCGCTGCAAACCTTTGCTGGGATTATGAAAGAATCAGCCGATCAGCTATTCAGCATTTTCAAAAACAATCTGCCGCGAAGAGCTCTCTGTTCTCGCTCATTGAAAAAACTCCTGCCAGAAGGATACTGCGAAAATTCAGAAGAATCGCTAACCGGTCAATCAATAAAGACAAATTAATGCTGGCAGCACGTGAGTCTGCATTAAAGAAAGAAACTTACAGCAGCTATAAAATCCCCTCCGACAGTTTATTATTCCGCGAATCTGTTTTCAACCGGATTCTTGACAACCAGGCAAGGGCGGAATATGATCAGGTCATTAAATTACTCTGCCAGTTATGTCCTGATGAAATGAGTCGCAAAATAACTGAAGCCAATATTCAACAGGCATTTGTTTTTGAAACAGTAAGAAACCTTTCTGCTCTATTCCAATCACCCCGGATCCTTTCTGTAGGCGCCTATGAGGATACAGCATTTATAGGACTACAACAACTTGGATTTACTGTAGAAGGAATAGACCCGGTTTTGAATTACGACCTAACAACTTATCTGAGTAAGCCCGGTGTAAAGGAACTTGGCTTTGATATCATATTTTCGACTTCCGTTATCGAACATGTAAAGGAAGACGATCAATTTGTAAAGGAAATTGCCAGCTTACTAAAACCTGGAGGTTTTGCAGTACTCACCTGTGACTATAACCAGAATTATAAACCAGGCGACAAAATCCCCAGAGTAGATTTCAGATTCTATACAAAAGAAGACCTGTCTCAAAGATTACCAGAAGCAATGAATGATTGCAGTATTTATGGTGAAACGAATTGGGATTGCCCCAAACCGGATTTCTGGTTTGAGAACATCAACTATACTTTCGCCAGTTTTGTTATTCGTAAAAAAGGCTGATTATCTAACCGGTGTCAGCCTGAATGATTCCAGAATATCATCTTCACCCTGCTGATCAATAGCAGTAGTAGCATATACTGACTCCGCGCCAATTTCTACCATTCGCCAGGTAAATGACAAATCATTTCCCAGATGTACAACCAGATGCATGGTATGTCCATCTTTCTTATCAAATTGCCAGCTGGTTCTGTGTTCTAGTCCATACTGGTCTGTATGAGTACCAGTTCCGTTTTTCTTAAACCGAAACTGCATTAAATCATAATTCACATTCGTCGTATTCTTGCTTCCCCTTATATAATGTGAATTTTCGCCTGAAACATTATGTATTAGTTCATCTACCTGCCAGGGCTGGCTGGTCAAAAGGTCAATTGTATTTGAAGAAGCAGCAGATTTCTTTTCAGCTTTATCAGGACAGCCAGAAAATCCTGTAACAGCCGCAACCATGAAAATTAAAATAGTTTTCATACCAAATTATTTCCAGTTCCTTCGATAGAAATTCCGGATGACCCGAAAAGACTTCCCAAATTTACCTTTTCTGAAAAAAATAAACCAATACTTTAACAGGGAGATCATTCTTGGCCTTAAATGCATGTGAAATTTTGCCCTGACAGCAGGAAATCCCCGATCCAGCACTTCGGTCACCATGTTGACTGCCGCAGGGATATCTTCATTTGTAGTCTCTATGATCAACTGATCATCCAATCCCCAATACCGGTGATCATATGCTACGGAGGCGAATGTAAATCCCTTCCCTCTTTTCAGGAATTGCAGCATGGGCAGTCGTTTTGCCCAATCAGTAGTAGATATCCATGTGATTCCGCTTGAACATCCGATTAAAAGGCTGCAGTATTTTGTCAGTTCGGCATTTTCCCGAAGGCTCAGCTCAGCTGCAATGGCCATCCTTGGCGGAAGGTTCGTCAGTTTCAAATGAGTAGAAAGTATAATAAAAACATCTTCCCTTCTTTCAATCAACCGGCGGGCTAGTTCTAATGCCCACTCAGGTGTTACAAAAGATTGTCCGCTAAAGGAAGAGCATTCAAAAAGTATTACATGCCGGTATGCCGATAATTGATGGGCAGCAGCAAATGCAGCCACTCTTTTAATTTCATCTTCCCTCAAACGCAGCACCGGCCTTGCATTGACTGTAACAGGATGCGGATAGGCATTGTAAATGGTGCTCCGGGTGGTTCCATCAAACTGGTGCACATTCGTCGGATAGATCTGCGTGAAAAAAATTTCATCAAAATCTCCGCTCTCCTTTCTCTGGCGCGCTTCAGTTTCAAACCGATACCAACCTTCCTTTTCTGCTTCCTTTTTATTGTTCAGTTGAATTTCCCAAACAGCATCTACATCCGGATTTCCCTCGATCACACCGCGACAGAGATTGCTAATGGCCCAGGTGAGGTGACACCCAGGATAATCTTTTTTGATCTGCTTTGCCAATACTGTTGCCATCAGGCAATCGCCATTGGCTACCAGCATACCCAGTAATATTTTTTTGCCGGAATTCTCCATCAGCGGGCAGGTGCAGGTTTGAGCATCATGACTGCCAGTTCATTGATATCTGTTGCCGGTTGCCAGCCGGTTGATTGTAAAAGATATGAATCAGAAAGCATCCGCCGAAACTCAGCTTTAAAATTACTGTTCAGTTGTACAAAGTCTTTCCAGTTTTTATTCATCATCCCAAAGCAGATTTCCAGCCATTCTTCAACGGAATGCGCCTTCCCTGTGCCGACGCAGGCTTCATAAAACTGGTCCTGATTCACCAGTTGAAAAATCCCTGCTGCAATATCACCGGAATAGCCAAACTCTTTCTCCACTGTAATATCACCTACTGTCAGATGGACCGGCTGTCCCGCTGCTGCCGCAATGGCTGCATCAGCTATTTTCCGGTTCAGATGACTGGTGGAACGCAGAGGACTATCATGGTGAAAAAGGTAACCAGTATAGGCTTTTACCCCCTTCGTACGGTAATAGCGGGCAGCATAAACAGATTGAATCCTGGCCAGAGAATAGGCATCCCTGGCTTCAAATGGAGTTTGTTCATGAATAGGATCACCATTATTGCAAAACTGTAACCCACTACCGGTAATAAAAACACGGGAGGAGGGTGAATGATTTAAAACGGCTTCCAATACATGCAGGGAGCCATTCACAATCGTCTCCTGGTGCTCAAACAACAATTCATGGCCTGTTTTTGACCGGGCGGCCAGGTGAAAAACATAATCTGGTTGAAGTTCTCTCACCAGTGCATTTACCAGTGACTGGTCTGCAATTGAACCTTGTTGCCAGGGTCCCGGGGACCGGGAAACGCCTGTAACTGTAATCTGTTTCGCCAATAGCAATTTTTCCAGGTAGTATCCATCCTGGCCATTGATTCCGAATATAATGGCTCTGCTCATGCTTGATTTTTACGGGTGACCATAGATTGAAACTGCCGGTCAATCGCGTCAATACATTTATTCCTTTCCAGGTTCAGTACAGCGAGTTTTTTGACGACTACATCTTTTTCGGCAGCATCTACTTTTTCGAATTCATACACTTTCTCCTGTTCATGCCAGAGGTCACAGTTTACACGCGCCAGTTCAGCAAAAACTTCTCCGATAGCACCTCCTATTTCACGGGTTTCATTCCCTTCCTTTTTGTATACTTTATTGGCAGAAAAAGTCAGCCGGTCTGCCGGAATATTCCCATCCACGGCATCTTTTACAAAACCATTAATTTCTTCCTGTAATTGCTTTTCCTGGCTGGTCAGGCTTTGAAGCCGGGCCTCATCTTCCGTATGATACTGCTTCAATTTAACGATTGTGAGCTTATCGCATAAGCTACCGAGCGTTTCTGCCATTTTTGAGGAGTTAATACCTGCAAACTTAGCGGCAAATAAAGTAAGGTACAAAATTGTATTTTTGCGCCGGTCAACACTACCAAGACATGAAAAAAAAGGCGTTAATAACAGGGATTACAGGACAGGATGGAGCTTACCTGGCAGAATTGCTCTTGCAAAAAGGTTATGAAGTTCATGGTATCCGCCGAAGAGCATCACTGATCAATACCGACCGGATTGATCACCTGTACCGGGATATACATGAGGATGATGTACGCCTCTTTTTGCATTATGGGGACCTGACCGATGCCGCCGGCATCCTCCATATCATACAAAAAGTACAGCCAGACGAGATTTACAATCTGGGTGCGATGAGTCATGTCCATATCAGTTTCCAGACCCCGGAATACACTGCTAATGTTGATGGTGTTGGCGCACTGAGGATTCTGGAAGCAGTAAGGATCCTGGGCTTGGAAAAAAAGACTCGTGTTTACCAGGCATCTACTTCTGAACTATATGGATTGGTGCAGGCAATTCCGCAAAATGAAACTACTCCTTTCTATCCCCGCTCACCCTATGCAGTGGCCAAACTTTATGCTTACTGGATCACAGTGAACTACCGGGAAGCTTATGGCATGTTTGCCTGTAACGGGATTCTTTTTAATCATGAAAGTCCGGTAAGGGGAGAAACTTTTGTAACGAGAAAAATCACCCGGGCCGTTGCAGAAATTGTGCTAAAGAAAAAACAAACGCTGTTTCTGGGCAATCTGAATGCAAAAAGGGATTGGGGACATGCCAGAGATTATGTGGACGCCATGTGGCGGATCCTTCAGCAGGATATACCAGAGGATTTTGTGATTGCCACAGGCATCACGAATACAGTGAGGGATTTTGTGATCAAATCATTTGCGCATTGTGGCATTGAGCTTCGTTTCGAAGGAAGCGAGGAAAGCGAAAAAGCTTTTGTCTTAAAATGCAACAACCCTTTGTACCAGCTTCCGGAAGGCCAGGAAGTGGTAGCTGTTGATCAACGGTATTATCGTCCTACTGAAGTAGATTTATTGCTGGGGGATGCAACAAAAGCCCGCGAGAAATTAAATTGGGTTCCCAGCTGCACTTTAGATCAGCTGATCACTGAAATGATGGCATCTGACATTAAACTGTTCAGCTAAACCATTTTCTTATTCCGGAATACCCAATTGCCTCAGTACTTCACGGTAATTAGTGAAATCAATACTGCTCCTACCCCCTAAAACTCCACCGGGGATCATGATGTACCGGTATTTATTGGTTGATGACATGGACGTATTGTTGGTCTCTATTTTAATATTGCCTACAGAATACTTTGGATTATGGCTATATGTAATACTACCCACAACTTCTGTAAAAGGCAATTGACGCACATGTCCCGCAGTGTCTCCCAGAACAGCCCAATAAACATGTACTGCACCTCCGCTTAAAATAGACTGTGTTAATGAGGTAGTAGGGATATTATTAAAGGCCAATCCGGTACTTCCATCTATTGCCCATGTGGATCCATTGGTCCACCTGGAGTAAATCACATTGGCAGTGCCTACAGGTCCCTGAGGACCTTGTGGACCCTGTGGTCCCTGAGGACCTGTGGGACCCGTTGGGCCTGTTGGTCCTGTTGGACCTGTTGGTCCTGTTGGACCAGCCGGGCCTGCTGATCCTGCCGGACCTGCCGGTCCTGCGGGGCCGGTTTTTTGGCAGGCTATCATAGTTAATGTAAGAAAAGCAAAAAAGCAAAAGGCTATAAGATTGACTCTTTTCATAAAAGTCTAATTTATTTTTTACCGTAAAACAAAAATCTTAGCAGATGTTGAATAATTACCGAACTGTATTGAAACCAGGTAGTTGGTGTAATTTCTTAATCTGATTGGCAAATCCATCCGAATAATATTCTGACCTTTCATAAGTCTTCTAGGGGACAATACATACTGAACAGTCCCATTCATATCAATTATATTAATTGTAGCAACATCGTCAAAACGGGCCTCAATATCTAAAAAGAAGGTCCCAGTAACTACGGGATTGGGATAGACTCTAAATTGATGTTCCATTACGGCATCACCACTTATAGAAGGTCTTGAACTGCCAAGAGGTTTGGGTTGACAATAAAAACAGAGTGTGCCGGTAACCGGAACAAAAGTTGATGTACTTACTGTGATAACAGGATTATTGATTGTTACATTTCCCAGCGATACAACATCCGGAGTTGGTGTGCTATTCGAAGCTGTCAATACTGTAACATCAGTTGTATTGATTCCTGAACAGTTTCCTGCATTTCCAAGACTATCGAACCGAACTACGTAAACTTCATTACTATCCAGTGGTGATCCGCCTGGCGTATTATTATAACCTACTG
>Ga0209174_10001125_pt1 | contig 19169 bp, 19 predicted proteins | sample JI91814BDNA_FD_187505 | JGI IMG/M metagenome (GOLD analysis project Ga0209174, IMG submission 187505) | Wastewater effluent complex algal communities from Wisconsin, to seasonally profile nutrient transformation and Carbon sequestration -... | ecosystem: Engineered > WWTP > Effluent > Algae...
CGCTAAAGGGTATTCTATTATTAAAAACTAGCTTATTTTCCTGCAAGGTCTTTAATAAACAAACCCTGTCAGTTTTCAAACGCTAACAGGGTTTTTTTCTATACTCTTTCATCCTAATGGCTTAATACCAAGAAAAAATCATTTACTTTTCATCGTTGATAAATGCTTGGATTTACTTTAAAATAGTACGTTATACATGATTTTTTAAATCCATCATTCCGTGTAAAATTCTAATCACCTCAATTTCATTTTCTGTTACCATTCTATAAAAAATAATGTGTTGACCGGTTTTATATCCCAAGACATTTTTTTCAACTATTTCATAAGATTTCCCTTGATTGGGGTTATAAGCTAATTCTTGGCAAGAATCAATAAGTAATGAATAATAAATTTCAGCTTGGTTTTCAGACCAAGTTTCAATAGTGTAATTCCAAATTTCTCCTAAATCTTCAACGGCTTTATTTGTTAAGTAAAACTTAGCCATTATTTTTTACTAGATTTAAGTGTTTCTAAATGTTTTTTTGGATCAAAGTCAATAGAAATACCGCTTTCAATTCCTTCACGGATAGCACTGCGTAAAATCATGATGCGATTTTCTTCCTCTTCTAAAAGCCTTAGTCCAGCACGAACTACTTCACTTGCGTTAGTGAAACGCCCTTTAGAAACAGTTGTTTCAATAAAACTTTCAAAATGATTGCCTAAAGATATGGATGTATTTCTTCCCATGGTTTTTTTTGGTAAAGTTACCAAATTTTGGTAATTATCCAAATTATTTTAAACGCAACAAGACAATTATAAATTAAAAACCTGCAAGTCTTTCAACTCACAGGGTTGTCTATATTCTATTCTCTTTGTTCTAAACTATAGATTCATAAAGAAATCATTTCCTTTGTCATCGGTAATAATAAACGCAGGGAAATCTTTAATTTTTCTATAAATATAATTTATTAGGGTTTAAATCATAAAAAAATATAATATTTTGTGTTTTGAACCCTAATTTATTATATTTGCAACATGATAACAAGAACCATAACCCAGAATTTAATTGCCGATTGCGACAATAAAAAAGCTATTGTTGTTATTGGACCTAGACAAGTAGGTAAAACAACCTTAATTCAAAAAATAGTAGAAGGTAAAAAAACCTTGTTTCTTAATGGAGATGATCCACAAACTAGATTACAATTAGCTACTGCTAATTTCCAATTTCTATTACAGCTAGTCACGGATTATGATACCATTGTGATTGACGAAGCGCAGCGAATAGAAAACGTAGGTGTAGCTGTAAAAATGTTAATCGATGCAAAATTAAATAAACAATTTATTCTAACAGGTTTTTCGTCTCTAGATTTAGGCAATCAAATTAACGAACCGTTAACGGGAAGAAAATGGGAACATCAATTATTTCCTTTGTCGTGGAGCGAAGTTAAAAACCATTATTTGTTTCCTAATGCATATAGTAGATTAGAGGAGTTTCTGATTTATGGAATGTATCCTGAAGTGGTTACAAATACAGACAAAAAGAAACTACTTTTACAGCTTTCTGGAAGTTATTTGTATCAAGATATTTTAGAATTGGTAAATATCAAAAAGCCCGATTTGTTGATGAAATTGCTTAATGCGCTAGCGTTACAACTTGGTAGCGAAGTTTCTTATAATGAATTAGCTAAGATACTAGGTGTTGATAGAATGACAGTAATCAATTATATCGATTTGCTTGAAAAAGTGTATGTTGTTTTTAGATTGCATCCATTTTCAACCAATCAAATAAATGAAATTACAGCAAAACCGAAAATCTATTTTTATGATAACGGAATACGAAATGCTATTATTGGACAATTTAATCCGTTGCAGAGCAGACAAGATGTAGGGGCTTTATTTGAAAATTTTTTTATTAGTGAAAAAATGAAACAACTTAACTACAAAGGGTTTTATGGTAAAACACATTATTGGAGAAACACACAACAGGCAGAAATTGATTTTATTGAAATAAACGAAGGAGAAATTTCAGCCTATGAAATTAAATACAATCCAAATAAAAAAGTAAATTTTACCAAATCATTCACTGAAAAATACCATCCTAAAGAAACCTTAGTGGTTAATAAAGATAATTTTTGGGAGTATTTACAATAATTTATTTTGAAATATATTCTAAATAAAAAACCTGCAAGTAATTAAACTTGCAGGTTTTTTTTGCGCACTTTGCGTAAAACTTTGCGTCTTTGTGGTTAATTACAAATTCATAAAAAAATCATTTCCTTTATCATCAGTAATAATAAAAGCAGGGAAATCTTTCACTGTTATTTTACGAACGGCTTCCATGCCTAATTCTTCAAAATCTACTACTTCTACTGATAAGATGTTTTCTTTGGCTAAAATGGCAGCAGGACCACCAATCGAACCTAAATAGAATCCGCCGTATTTCTTACAAGCATTCATTACATCTTTGCTACGATTTCCTTTAGCCAGCATAATCATGCTTCCGCCAGCGGCTTGGAATTCATCTACATAAACATCCATTCTTCCTGCTGTGGTTGGTCCAAAACTTCCTGATGGCATTCCGTCTGGAGTTTTTGCTGGACCTGCATAATATACAGGATGATTTTTGAAATACTCTGGCATTGGTTTTCCATCGTCTAATAATTCTTTGATTTTTGCATGCGCAATATCACGTGCTACAATCAAAGTTCCGTTTAATTTCAATCGAGTTTTGATGGGATATTTCGATAATTCTGCTAAAATTTCTGGCATTGGTTTGTTCAAATCAATTTCTACCGCTGGCTCTAAATGAGGTGCTGTTTCAGGTAAAAATTGCGCTGGATTGGTTTCTAATTGTTCTAAGAAAATTCCATCTTCCGTGATTTTTCCTTTGATATTTCTATCTGCCGAACAAGAAACTCCCATTCCCACCGGACAAGAAGCAGCATGACGTGGTAAACGAATGATACGAACATCATGTGTTAAATATTTTCCACCAAATTGTGCTCCAATTTGACTTTCTTGACAAATAATTTGTACTCTTTTTTCCCATTCTAAATCGCGAAATGCTTGACCTGACATGTTTCCAGAAGTGGGAAGATTGTCATAATATCCTGCTGATGCTTTTTTTACGGCTGCTAAATTTGCTTCTGCAGATGTTCCGCCGATAACGATAGCCAAATGATACGGAGGACAAGCCGCAGTTCCTAAATCCATAATACGCTCACGAACAAATTCGTCTAACGATTTTTCATTCAATAACGATTTTGTTTTTTGATATAAGAAGGTTTTGTTTGCCGAACCACCACCTTTTGTTAAAAATAAGAACTCATACGAATTTCCTTTTTTCGCATAAATATCAATTTGAGCTGGAAGATTTGAACCTGAGTTTTTTTCTTCAAACATCGAAATCGGAACAATTTGCGAGTAACGAAGATTTTTATTTTGGTACGTATTGTAAATTCCTTTGGATAACCATTCGCCATCATCAACCCCTGTGTATACGTTTTCACCTTTTTTAGCAACCACAATTGCGGTTCCTGTATCTTGGCAAGAAGGTAATTGACCTTCTACTGCAACAGCAGCATTTTGTAATAAATTATAAGCCACAAAACGATCATTGTCTGTTGCTTCTGGATCTTCGATAATGTGTCGCAGTTTTTGTAAATGAGCCGAACGCAACATAAATGAAACGTCGTCCATAGCTTCTTGTGCTAATAATTCTAATCCTTTTGGGTCAACCACTAAGATTTCTCTATCGCCAAGTTGCTCTACTTTTACGTAATTAGAAGTTAATTTTTTGTAGTGTGTATCGTCTTTTAAAATTGGATACGGGTCTTGATATAAAAAGTCCATTGTGTGTATGTTTTGAAGGGTAAAGTTACGGATTTTTGTTTTTCTATTCCACATGGTTTCAAAACCTTCTATGGTTTTTATTTAAAATATAAATTTTCTAATATAATTTAATTATTGAAATCATAGTATTAAATTTTTAAAATAATTGAGTTTACCCAGATGAAAATGTTACTAAATCAAGACATCTTTTATTTAAAGTTACTTCTTTATTCGTTTCTAATCTATAATTTGCATTTGTTTATTTTAAGCTAACAAAATTTAATTTTGTCACGGTTTTATTATTATTGAAAAATCTGTTAAAATTTTTTAATCTACGACTTTTTATATTTTTTTTTGCAAACAAACATTTTCAGTAACTTATTTATAATGCAACTTTTTGCAAAAGATATGATTAGTTTTTTCCCCAAAAGAATCTTTATAAACCTCCAAAAAAGTCGTGATTAAAAGTCATTTTATGGTTATTTCTTGATTCATAATTAAATAGATAAATGTTTTTATGTAATCATTGTCAACTGCACCCTTTTCCTTTCTTCATCCACCTCAACTACTTTTACTTGCACATGTTGGTGCATTTTTACCACTTCGTTTACATCTGAAACATAACCTTCTTTTAGTTGCGAAATGTGAACCAAGCCACTTTCTTTGATTCCTAAATCTACGAAACATCCAAAAGCAGTAATATTATTTACAATTCCTGGTAAAATCATGCCTGTTCGTAAATCTTTTATGGTTTTTACATTCGGGTCAAATTCGAAAATTTTTGCTGCTTTTCTTGGGTCTAAACCTGGTTTTTCTAACTCTTTTAAAATATCATTCAACGTTAAAATTCCGATTTCGGATGTGATGTAATTTTCTGGTTTTAATTGGGCGATTTTTTCTTTATTAGCAATTAACTCAGTGGTTTTAATGCCTAAATCTTTTGCCATTTTTTCCACAATAGGATAAGATTCTGGATGCACTGCCGAGTTATCCAACGGATTTTTTCCATCGCGAATTCTAATGAAAGCAGCGGCTTGTTGATACGCTTTTTCTCCTAATCGTGGTACTTTTTTCAGTTGTTTTCTGTCCTCAAAAGGGCCATTTTCTGAACGATAAGCAACAATATTTTCAGCCATTTTTTCGCCAATTCCAGAAACATAACTCAACAACGATTTACTTGCGGTGTTGATGTTAATCCCTACTGAATTTACGCAACTCATCACCGTACTATCTAAAGCCGATTGCAATTTACTTTGATCTACATCGTGTTGATATTGTCCAACTCCAATAGATTTTGGATCAATTTTTACCAATTCAGCCAATGGATCAGAAAGGCGTCTTCCTATAGAAACCGAACCACGAACGGTAACATCATAATTTGAGAATTCTTCTCGTGCAATTTTACTTGCAGAATATACCGATGCACCCGCTTCGGAAACTACAAAAACTTGAACTGGTTTATCAAAAGCGATTTTTTTAATGAAAAATTCCGTTTCACGAGATGCGGTTCCATTTCCAATAGAAATCGCCTCAATATTATAAGCATTGACCATCGAACGGATTTTTTTCATCGCCATAGCAGTATCATTTTGTGGTGCGTGTGGATAAATAGTTTCGTTGTTTAACAAATCTCCTTTTTCATCCAAGCAAACCACCTTACAACCTGTTCTATATCCTGGGTCAATGGCTAAGATTCGTTTTTCTCCTAAAGGTGGTGCTAATAACAATTGGCGTAAATTTTCCGAAAATACATCAATCGCTTTGATGTCTGCTTTTGCCTTGGCTTCTTGTAACGTTTCGTTTGAAATAGCAGGTTCTAACAAACGTTTGTAACTGTCTTTAATCGCTAGTTCTAAATGTTCGGTAGCATCAGAATTTTTATTTTTGATGATATTTTCTTCGATAAAATCTAAAGCTTCTTCATTTTCGATAACAACATTCAATTTTACAAAACCTTCAGTTTCAGCTCGCAACATTGCTAATAAACGATGTGATGGCGTTTTTGAAATAGGTTCTGTCCAATCGAAATATTGTTCGTATTTTTTACTATTATCTTCCCCAGCCCTGTCAGAATTTTGAACTCTGACAGGGTTCGTTTTTATTGCTTTAGTAGTAATTATTGCTTTTCGTTGGAACAAGCGTCGTAAATTTTTACGTATAAAGATGTTTTCGTTAATCCATTCGGCAATGATATCACGCGCACCTTGTAGAGCTTCGTCTTCATTTTTTACGTTTGCATTCAAATAGTTGGAGGCTAAAAACTCAATGTCATCATTTTTTTGGCTCATGATGATTTTTGCCAATGGTTCTAATCCGTTTTCACGAGCGACATCGGCTTTGGTTTTTTTCTTCTTTTTGTAGGGTAAATAGAAATCTTCTAATTCTTGTAAATCGAAACTATTTTCAATTTTTGATTTCAATTCAGGCGAAAGCGCTTTTTGCTCTTCAATCGATTTTAGAATACTCTGTTTTCGTTTGATGATTTCGTCAAATTGTTTGTTTAATTTAGAAATGGCTTCAATTTGCACTTCATCTAAATTGTCGGTTTGGTCTTTTCGATAACGTGAAATAAACGGAATTGTACAATCTTCTGAAAGTAGTTTTATAGTAGCTTCAATGCTTTTTGGAGCAATGTTGGTTTGGTTTTGAATGAATTGAATGTGAGTCATTATGTAATAAATTCTATATATTTTTTTGTTAATCACTTCAAAAGTTGCTTCTAGGTACACTTTTGAAAAAGCTGTAGGATTTTTTTATTTTTTTTATTCATTCCATTTCTATACGTATCCTGCAATTGCTTCGGCTTCTGTTTATAACCAATCTAATTCTTGCGGGTCATAGGTTCTCCAAAAATAATTTTGTTTAACATTTTATGATATTCTTGTTTTTTCATAAGTTCCGAAGCTAAATAATTTTCCCATAAATCACCAACATCTGTTCGGTTTTGTAAGGTATTAAAATTGTTAATAATAGCATTTCTAATTCCGTTATCGTAAAAATACCAACGAGAAGATTTTGTAATTTCTTTATGAAGATTTCTCGAAAAACCTTCAATTTTAAATATAATGAACACTTTGAAAGCAAATCTAAATAACGTTCCACTGTGTTTTTTGACATATTTAATTGATTTCCCAACTCTTGTAACGCAACTTCTTTTCCCACTTGAAACGCAATCAAACGAAGTAAATCATAAATTTTATCCGAATTTTTAATTCCATCAAAAATTAAAATATCTTTCAATAAATATGAATTAACGATTTCCTTTAAATAATCCTTTTTTTCGTACCACGATTTGTGATGCGTCAACTCGGGATAACCATCATAAATCAATCGTTCCTCTAAATTTTCAGTGGTTTGTTTATAATTTTCAAACTGAGAAAACTCTATTTGTTGCAAAGGAAACAAAAATAATGTATTTTTTCTTCAAAATAACGCTTTTCCTAATTTATTCGATAATGCTAGTTGAATCTAGCTTACATTTTCATTGCTCTTTGAATTGGAATTTTTTAGTGACTTTTCCATCTTTACATTTTCCATTTCTGGATTGTAAATAACTATGAGTTTACCTTCTAGATAATCGAAGGATTGATAAAATATATGTGTGTGTTTTAATAAAATTCCGCTGGATGGATGAAAGATTTCTTCTCTTTTTATTTGATCTAAAAATTCTTTTTTTCTTTTATTATTTGTTCTTAAACCTGTAATTACTTCTTGATGGTTGTACCTCTATAACCATAAAAAAATATAACATCCATCAACTTACTTCAATCATCTAAACAATTCCCAATCTACTTTTATCGAAAAAATATTCGAATACAATGCGGCACTTTGATTACCAAGGTCGGTAAGTGCATAATCAACGTAAATTCCTTTGTACTTAAATCCTATTCCAATATTGGGTTGAAAACTAAGCTTTTTTGAATTGTCTATTTGTGTGATTTGTTGAAAATTACCAACGCCACAGCGCAAATAGACTAAATTGATATAACCAAATTCAAACCCAAGCGCAGGGTCGATACTTATCGCATTTGTTGAAATAATATCATTAGTTCTAGTAAATTGCATGTTTAAATTAGCTGCAGCTACAAAGCTATAATCATATCGAATAATCCATTTTTTAGACAGACCCAGTTGCGCCCTTGGTAATGTAATTTCACTGGTTTCTGGTAATTCTTGATTTTCAGTAGGCACTGCAACTGCAATTTCTTTGTATTTAGCTTCGTCTATTGTCCATGTATTGTATGTAGTTGTAATATCTCTAATCATCAAGCCAAATTTCCAATCTTCGTCTTCGCTAATATATTGGATTCCTAAATCTAATCCAAACCCCCATGAATTTGCAAATTTTCCTATTACTCTGCGAATTACTTTTGCATTAACACCATAATTTAACCCTTCAACGGGTAAGCTTCTTGCATACGAGACGGTAAAAGCATAATCTGCGGCAGAAAAAAGTGAAATTCTGTTGTAATCTATATTTCCATCGCTGTCAATGAGTTGTGTGGTATTTAAAATATCATCTACTCCAAAACGGATTAATGAAATTCCAATTGCACTCTGGTTATCGATGGGCATTGCAAAAGCAACATAATCATATTGGGCAATATTCGCAAAATAACTTGCATGCATAAACGAAAATTGTTTATCTTCTAATTTTAATAAACCTGCGGGATTCCAATAACCCGAATTAACATCACTCGTATGTGAAACTACGGCATTAGACATTCCCAATGCAGCAGCATCCACCCCAATATTCATAAACTCATTCGAGTATTTTCGAACATTTTGAGCATAGTTATGGGCAGTTAATCCAACCAATAGAATTAAAAAAATCTTTTTCAATGCCAATTTATTTACAAAGATGGAATAAATTTCTCAAATACTAAACTCAAAAAGTATTAACTTATTGTATTACATTTGTTGTAAATTTGTGACGTTGTTTTTTTTGACCATTATTAAATGTATTTGTATGCAAATTAACAAAAATATTCCCAATTTTATCACTTTGCTAAACTTAGCATGTGGCTTATTGGCTATTATTGCAATATTTCGTGAACAAGAAGCAGAAGCTTTTTGGTTTGTTTGTTTAGGTATTTTCTTTGATTTCTGGGATGGCTTTTTTGCTCGTAAGTATAATGTTTCTGGTGAGTTAGGTTTGCAATTAGATTCACTAGCAGATATGGTAACTTGTGGAGTTGTACCTGGTTTAATGGTATTTAAGTTAATTGATAATATTCAAACTAAATATGAATTATCACCGTATTTTTTAACTGAAGAAACTTGGTATATGTTATTTGTACCTTATTTAGGGTTTATTATCACATTAGCTTCAGCTTATCGTTTGGCAAAATTTAATATTGATACCCGTCAAACAGATTCTTTTATTGGATTACCAACACCTGCAAATGCATTGCTAATTATGAGTCTTCCAATGATTAGATTTTCTTATGAAGAAGAATGGTTAGGAATGTTAATCAAAAACCCATTTTTTTTATTAATAATAACCATTTTAAGTGCTTATTTATTAAATGCAGAAATTCCATTGTTTTCATTAAAAATAAAAGAATTTACCTGGGCAAAATATAAAATGCAAATTATGTTTTTATTTGGAACATTGCTTTCTTTTTCGATTTTAGGATTCGTTGCCATTCCGTTGATTATTATTAGTTATGTATTAATTTCTGTAATTAGTAGTAAAATGATTGCTAAAGCATAATGGCTCCCAAATGTTATAGAAAAAAATACCCCGTTAAACAAAAATCCAATTCAAAAAGCAAATGGGTTATTAGGTTTTTTGTATTAGTATTTATTTTTTTTGTATTTGCTGGAATTTATAAATTTAGAAATGGATTTTTATATTATTTAGGATTTAAAACCGAAAAATATACTCATAAATTGTCTGCTGATGATCGCAAATTAACCGATTTTAGAATTTATGAAGTTTTGCACAAACACTATGATAAAGCCATTGGCTTTGATGTTTCTGAATACCAAAGCACAATTGATTGGGAGCAAACCTATCACATCAAAGAATCGTTTGAATTATCGTTTGTTTTTATTCGTTCTAGTGCTGGAAAAGATAAAATTGATTCCAAATTTAAAGAAAATTGGAAAGAAGCAAAAGATCGTCAACTGATTCGTGGAGCTTATCATTATTATCGTCCCAATGAAAACTCGTTAGAACAAGCTGAAAATTTCATCAAAAACGTAAAATTAGAAAAAGGTGATTTGCCTCCTGTTTTAGACATTGAAAAATTACCCAAATCACAATCAATTAAAAAGCTAAAGGTTGGATTGCGAAGATGGTTAGTCAAAATTGAAAAGTATTACAAAGTAAAACCCATCATTTATTCTGGCGAAAGGTATTACACAGATTTTTTAAAAGAAGAATTTTCAGAATATCCGCTTTGGATTGCTAATTATAATTTTTGGAGAAACGATTTAGAATCGGATTGGCAGTTTTGGCAATTCACAGAAAAAGCTCAAATAAAAGGTGTCAAGGGGACAGTGGATATAAATATCTTTAATGGGGATAGGAATGAACTCTCCTTGATGTGTATTCAATAATTTAACTCAAATTACACTGTAGAAAAGAGAGGCTTTTTGTTAAATGGTTAAACTTTGACTGGGTAACTTTAGAAAGGATGCATTTTGAAATTTAATTTTCTTTTATCAATAAAGATATTAAGACATGCTGTGGCATAAATTTTATGGACAAGATGTTAGACAAAATTGACTTTCAAAAAACAATTTAAAATGTGATTTTTTAAAATTCCTTTAAAAAAAGAAGTCATATAGAATCATTTATTATATTGATTTTATGTGTTTCTATACTCAATCTAATTGACAAAAAATATTTAGAGGAATATTTGAATCTATTAGAATCATACATACTTAAAAAAATTATTTTGATAATTTGATGTAATATAATGGAAAAACCTATTTTGGTAGGGCGCAAATTAAATTTTTAGGCAAGAAAAACGTCAATGTTTATTAATACTTCCAAACTCTTTCCTTGTCTAATCTTGCTTTTTCGTCTAATTCTTCTACCGGAATTACTTTTAAAAGGGATGAATGTTGTTCAATTGCATATTCAATCATTTCAACAACTTCGTCTAATGTAGCATTTTCATAATCAATTTTCAAGGGTTCTTTAATTACGAATGATTGCAAAATTCCTTTCTTTTTAATTCGTAAGCCCCTCTTATCAAAAGAACGTCGAAATCCATCAATAACTATTGGAACAACAATAGGTTTATGTTGCAAAATAATATGCGCCGTACCTTTTCTAACAGGCTTAAATGAACGAGTTGTTCCCTGTGGGAAAGTAATTACCCAACCATCTTGTAATGCAATCTTGATATTTTCAGTATCGTTCGGATTAACCGCTTTTTTTTCGGAAACATCTTTTCCTTTTGCTCTCCAAGTCCGTTCAACAGTAATTGCACCTGCATAAGCCAAGATTCTAGGTAAAATACCCTCTTGCATAGTTTCTTTAGCGGCAACATAATACAAGTTTAGCTTCGGATTCCACAAATACATAACATTCTTTATGTTATTTTCTCTTCCTTTTAAACTTGCATTAAAAACATGAAACATTGCTACAACATCTGCAAAATAGGTTTGATGATTAGAAATAAACAACACATTTGTATCGGGCAAACCTCTTATAATTTCTGAACCTTCAATATGCAACTCGTTAAAACTTCTGTACCGTTGATGCGTAATTATTCCAGCGATACGAATTAACCACGTTTTTAAAAATAATATATGTCCAAAAGGATTTCTCTTAAATAATCCCATAATACGAAACTTTATTAGTAAAATATGAAAGCAAATGTAGTAAAATCAGTTATTTTAAAAAGAAAAAAAGGATAAAATCACAAATTGAAATGATAACTCCTCATAGATTTAATGCAAAGCACTTTTAATAGTTTCCTTTAATTCACTCATCATCATGGCTGTAGCGCCCCAAACTACATATTTATCTACTAAAAAAGCAGGAACTTCAATATCTGTAGCGTATGATGTTGACATTTTAACTTTAGTGATGGTGTTTTCATCTAAAAAATCAACAATTGAAAATTCTAAAACTCGTTTAACTTCATTTAAATCAGGAACAAAAGCTAATTCTTCGTTTGATATTCCCATAAAAGGAGCCACTAAAAAATTACTTGGCGGAATATAAATTTCGCTAAACGTTTTGATGATTTTTATTTTATCAGGATGAATTCCAACTTCTTCATGGGTTTCTCTAAGTGCCGTTTCTTCCAAGTTAAAATCTGATTCTTCAACTTTTCCACCAGGAAATCCAATTTGTGAAGAATGAACACCAGGATAAGAATTTCGGACGATTAATGCTAAATGTGTAATTTCATTTTTAGGATAAAATAGCATCAAAACTGCTGCCTTTCTGGGATTTTTATCTATGTAATTTTCTTCTTTCAAATAGGAAATACGTTCAAGAGGTGCCATTTTTGCATGAGCATCGGTGGAAAGCAATTTTTCTTTTTCTATCTTTGGAATATATTTTATAAAATCATTAAATAACATACCAACTCAATTTAGTAATCTTAAAGATAATTAAATTTTTAGATAAAATAACTTTTCATAAAAATATGTTTAGCAAAGAAGAAGCCCTTCGGATAAAAAAAGAATTTTGGATTGCATTTGCTGCAGAATATCCTCGTAAATGGTTGTTATACAATACAAAAATCAAGGATGTTACTTTTAAGTTTTATGTAGATAATAAAAAAGCACAAGTTTCATTAGATATAGAACCAAAAGATGAAAATAAACGTATAATATATTATGAAAAGATAGAATCATTGAAAAATATTCTTTTAGAAGATTATTTAGCAGATGCTATTTTTGAACGTAATTTTTATTTAGAAAACGGAAAAGTAATTAGTAGAATTTGGGTTGAAAAAACAGGAATTAGCATCAATAACAAAAATACATGGAATACAGTTTTTGACTTTTTTAATGAAAAAATGGATGCTTTTGAACGTTTTTTTTATGAAAATGAAGATTATATTAAAGATTTAGAAATTAATACATAATTCAAATACTTTGTAACATTGTTAACATTTTATTTGCATTATAAAACTTAAATTTGAAAAAATGTTAGCTATGAAGAATTTAATTTTAATACTATTCGTATGTACGCTTCAATCCTGTCAATCACAAAACAAATCCGAAACCTCGGAAAAATCAAGCACTATGAGTACAACTGTTAAAAAAACCGATGCCGAATGGAAAGCCCAACTTTCCGAAGTAGAATATGAAGTATTGAGAAATAAAGGAACGGAACGCGCTTTCACTGGAAAATATTATGATCATTTTGAAAAAGGAAAATATGTTTGTGCCGCTTGTGAAAACGATTTGTTTACTTCAGACACAAAATTTGACTCTCACTGTGGTTGGCCCTCATTTGATCAAGCAATAAAAGGCGCTGTAATTTATAAAAAAGATTTAAGTTTTGGAATGGTTAGAACTGAAGTAATGTGTGCTAAATGTGAAGGACATTTAGGGCATGTTTTTGACGATGGTCCAAAAGAAACAACTGGTCAACGTTTTTGCACTAATTCAGTATCTATAAAATTTGTTCCAGCAACTAACTAAATCTATGCTCATACGTTTTTTAAAAGATAATATAAAAGATAACATTGAATTACTTCGTCAACTTTCAAATGAAGAATTCTGTAAAAAAAATCCTGCATTAAGTCAAGCTTCAATTGGAGAACACATGCGTCATATTATCGAATTGATGGGTTGTTTATTGGATAATTATGAAGAAGGAATTATAAATTACGACCATCGAAATCGTGATATTCAAATTCAATCAAATGTTAATTGTGCAATTTCTATTTTGGAAAATCAACTTGCAATTATTGATAAACAAAACAAACAATTGTCATTAATTCACAATTGTTTTAGTGCCGAAGAACTGTTACCAACCAATTATTTTCGTGAATTACTATATAATTTAGAGCACAGCATTCACCATCAAGCCTTGATAAAAGTTGCTTTATACAACTTTCCACACATCATTATTTCTGATGCATTTGGAGTTGCTCCGTCAACACTTGAATACAGAAAACAATGTGCACAGTAACATTTATTCCAACAAAAAATGGATGTATAATTACGTCTAATCGTGATGAAAAAATAGCTCGTGAAAAAGCAATTCCGCCTCAATCATACTCAATAAATGGACAAAAAATAACATTTCCAAAAGATTCAAAAGCAGGCGGAACATGGATAGCACACACCGAAAACAAAGTTGTTGTTTTACTAAATGGCGCAAATAAAAAACACGTTGTAAAATCGTATTACCGAAAAAGCAGGGGTTTAATCGTTTTAGAAATTACAGGTACGCCTAACAGTTTAGCACTTTGGAAAACCATTGATTTAACAGAAGTTGAACCCTTCACAATTGTGCTTTTTGAGAACGATAAATTGTTTCAATTACAATGGAATGAAATTGAAAAAAGTCAACAAGAATTAACTATTTTAGAAAATCATATTTGGTCTTCTTCTACGTTATACTCAAAAAAAATTAGAACCGAAAGAGCAAAATGGTTTACCAATTTTTTGCTAAAAAACACTAATCCGACTGCAAAAGATATTTTGAATTTTCATCAATATACAGCATCAGAAAATACCGAATTTGGCTTACAAATCAACCGAAACAATCTTTTAAAAACCGTTAGTATCACACAATGTCTCGTTTCTAAAAACAAAATACAAATGTCTTATATAGACTTAATGGAAAGCTATGCCAAAGTTTAAACTCTTTTTTCACAAACTTACGCATTGGGAATATTGGCCTTATCAAGTACTCTATTTTCCAGTTTATTTTCAATATTTATATTATGTAATTCGCACACAATCGTTCTTCTATTTCAATGCTTCGAATCCTACAATTAAAAATGGCGGATTTTTTATGGAATCTAAAAAAGAAATTTACGATTTAATTCCACAAAAATATTATCCAAAAACAATAGTGGTATCTTCTGATGAAAATTTAGACGATATTTTACAAAAATTAACTTCCAAAAACATCAATTTTCCTTTAATTGCAAAACCAGACATTGGATTAAGAGGAACAGCAGTTAAAAAAATAAATTCAAAAGAAGAATTATTAACTTATCTTAAAAAGGCAAATTTTAATATTCTCTTACAGCATATAAACTGGGTACACGATTTTTTATATATTTTTATGGGGGGGGGTATTTTTTTTATTATATATAGAATTATATAGGGGGGAGGGGGTATAAGTAGGGGTAAAATCGTGTCCATCATGTACCTTCCTTACTGGACAAGGGTTTTACTTATAAAAATCGTGTACCCAATCGTGCTAAATCATGTACCCGTGACAATAAATCATGTATCCATGACAATTTTTGCCCCCTAAAATGGTACTGCTTATTTTTCAATTACCTTTTTAGATAGTATGACTTCTATTTTTCCACCTGACTGTTTATTTCTTCTAGAGATAAAATAATATCCTGTAATGGACGCACTCTCTTCCAATGCTTTCTTAAAACGCTTCTGGCTATACTCTCTACGTTCGAGTTCACTCATGGCTAAAAATTGATTGTACAGGTCTCCAAACATTTTGGGTTTATCTATACTATCCTCTATATAATCTTCCCACCAGCTTAAAAATTCCTCTCCATAACTATTTCTAATTTGTTTGTTTTTGGTATTTATACTCGCAAATCTTTCTGGTATACCGCTTATTAAATATTGTTGTACACAGGCAAACATAAAATTGTAAAACATATTCCATTGTTCAGGGCTCCAGTCATCAAAAAGCCGATGCCCAAAATAGTCTAGAGGTGTATGACGTGCGTTAAAAAAAGAACTAAATTCTACTATTCTTTGTCTACGCTTAGCGGTATCACTTACATTGGGTATAACATAGTTGGTCGTAAAAATGATTTTAGGGGAATCTGCATAGGGTATAAAAAGCTCATCCTTATTTTTCTTTTCTATAGTAATACCTTCCGTAATAATAGAATAGAATCCTTCAAAATCTACATTCTTTCTAACATCTTGTATGGCGATTAACCGGGTATCTAGCTTCACCCGTTGAAAAGCAAAGTTTTTATCTACTTTAAAATTCTTGCCATCAATTTGCTCAGAGTTCAACAGCTTACTGATGGCAGTAATAAAAATACCCTTACCACTTCCTCCTCCTCTGCGGTCATCTTCTGTATCTTCCCCCAGTATTATACAATAAGGTTTTGCCGGATCTTTATATTTATGCAATAAATAGCCGGTTATAGCCATACAATATTCTATTCGCTCTGTATCTTCAGCACATATTTTTTTAATAAACTGGTAGTAGTCAATGCTGCCGATATCAATAGGATTAGCGTTGTTGTAAAGCAATATATTGTGATCGGTAATTTGACTACGCCATATACTTTTGCCTAGTTCTTCATAACTGTGCAACTGATATCCTTCTTTAGTCACACATACTACACCATTATTAAAAGGAAAATAAGCTATCTCTTCTGTATCTTTTAAAAAGTCAATATGCATGGACTGTAAAAATTCATAAAAGGAATCTCTAAAATAATGACTATCTCCTCTATATACTGCTTCTTGCAAATCTGTTTTATGTATACCATCAAAATATTCTGGAAGATCTAACACATAACCTTTAATAAACTTTTTAATTTGCTCCCTAGAGGCCTCTTCAATTATTCCATTTTTATTTCTAATGAGTTTAAATATTTTAGAGTTAGGATTATAAAAATATAAAAAGAAGCCTCCTTGTTCACTTAAGAATTTTTCTAACTTATGTTGTACAATGGTTACCATAAAATTTTTAGGATTGACTTCCCAAAAACGAGCAATAGTTAGTTGCTGTTTGTAGTTATTTTTTAACTGCTCATGTTGAGTAATAGGCTTTTTAGCTTTATTAGTTATGGAGATATCTCTTACGCCATATCCTGCATCTAAGAGTTTCTTAGCAGCCAGCTTAAAATCACCATCACATTCCAACATAGCATAAACTGCATAAGGTTGATATGCTTTGTCTGTCTCAAATGCAGAAGAAGTAGTAAAAACAGAGAACCATCCCAGTCTTTTATTAAAGTTTCCGCTGCTTTTGCTGGTGGTATTACCAGGACGTTTAAATATAATCTTCTCACTATTTTCTCCTACCACAGTCCAGCCATGACTTTCTAGCAAAGCTTTGATATCTACCTTTTGATTATAATCTTCAAAGGGAGAAAGTGTATACTTTTTATTTGTAGCTTTTTCTTCAGGAGTATGTTGAAAAGGCTTTTCATAGTATTGATTAAAAGAGCGAGCAATTTCCAAAAGCGTTTCTCGCTCAGCTACAGTAATTAGAGGACAATTTCTAGGATTGCCATTCATAAATTTATATCCAGTACTTGGTTCTGCTACTACATATCCGCCTTCACCTCGAGTTTCTATAAGTACTACTACTTTATGATGTGGATTATCTTTTTGTTCCTCTGTAGTAGTAGGTCTACTAGCCAGCTTCTGATTGCCCGCTACCTGTTCACAGCGAGAATAAATATGATAGCCTCCATTCAACGTTTTAGCGATAAGCAATTTACTAGCAAGCTGCGCATCTGTATCATGCAGTGCTTGCATAAAATCTTCAAATAGCGTTCCACTCCGATCATGTTTACTATCTATATCAATCACTTCTAAATTACCACTTACACTTCCGCAAATAACGGCTACGCCTTTAGCCCGATAGTTGCTGAACATTTGGGTAATGAGTTGTTCACTAGGTTTTTGTTCCTGGTATATTTTCCAACTTTCTACAGCTGGCCTTTTATGCTCATCGGTAGCAATAACAGAGTACCCATGTTGTATATATACTAAAGCATGACTGGTTAATGATGTGGCTAACATAAATATTTAATCTCTTTTATATCATGAACAATAAGCGTTGTAAATCCTTGTTGAGCAAGTTGTCTAGCTCTAAATGCTTGTAGCAAACTGGGCTTTAAGCCTGGTCTTTTCACTTCAATAAAGACAACTACACTATCTTTTAGTACACACAAGTCAGCTATACCGTTCTTATTGGTTTGTATAAGTTTAATAACATACCAACCATTTTTTTCTAAATATTGTATGACCTTCTTTTGGATGAGAGATTCTTTGAGTGGCTTAGATAAGATTTTCATAAAAAATAACAGCATTAGGTGTATGTATATTTTCTGCTTAGTTTATTTGTTGTAAATGCATTTTAAGTTTTTGCAATCGTTCTAGATAAGGCAGAAAATATTTATTTGTCGAATAATTCTTTAGAATAGAAAGATGACTTTGAATAAAGGCTCTCACATTAAGTATAGTTTCACCTTTATTTAATGATATAGGTGTAGTAGGTATGGTACAGGTACTAAAAAAATCTTCTAACAATTTTATTTCAGTAGAGTAATTAGTACGTATAACTTCTGGCTTCTCCACAGGTACTTCTTCTACATTATCCAGTGTTCCATACTCTATACGCATACCTAAATTTTGCTGCATACGAGTAATAAGAGTTGTTAGATCCTTGGATAATTTGGGTAACTCCTTTACTTCTTGCTGAATAGCATTTTCTTCTTGCTGTTTATAATTAGATAAGGCTATTTGCGTATGATATAAATCCTGTTTTATCCATTGAAATACACTCATAGTTGTAGAGATCTAAACGTTGCAAAATCTTTTTTAAAATATTTTAAAGTATAATCTTGTTTATTCATCACCACTTTATAGATCTTTTCTTCTATACCATTCTCTGCAAATACCCAATACAGGAGGCAAGGCTTCGTTCTGTCTTTGCATTGGATTCTAGCCCTAGCTTGCTGGTAGCTTAGTGAACTAAAATCGATATTAAACATCACTAATGCATCTGCTGTACTGAGGTTAATGCCTTCTCTGCCACTTTGAATTTGAGAAAGAAAAATTTTATCAGTTGAATGATTAAACTCATCGGGATCTGTCGTAACTGCGCTATCAAATACTTGAGTAAGTATTTGTTGTTCTGCTCTGAATTTGTAGAAGATCGCAATCTTCTTGCCTTCAAAGTATTGTTTAATAAACAGTGCTTTACTGTTATCTATCTGTATAGCGGCTGCTTTATTATCAACTATTACTGTTCCGCTATAGAGTTGATGCAATTTCTGCATCAACTTCAGTTCTGTATCCGCTATAATCTCTTCTCCATTTTCACTGATATATATTCTTTCTTTAGTAAGTATATCTGCTAATCTATAAGTGTTCCTTTTCATAGGCACTTGCAATACCTGCTCTTGTACATCCTGTATAAATCCTGCTTCAGCCTGTGAATAGCTGATAAAAAGATGTCCCGCTAGTAG
>Ga0209174_10001127_pt1 | contig 19167 bp, 8 predicted proteins | sample JI91814BDNA_FD_187505 | JGI IMG/M metagenome (GOLD analysis project Ga0209174, IMG submission 187505) | Wastewater effluent complex algal communities from Wisconsin, to seasonally profile nutrient transformation and Carbon sequestration -... | ecosystem: Engineered > WWTP > Effluent > Algae...
GCATAGGTCGGCGGAAAGAAGGAATTGACGGGGCGCACTGACATCGAAATCGAGATCAGAAACCAGTGCGCACCCCCTGATCGCCAACGCAACCATCTACTACAACTCGGCCATCCTGTCGCGGCTGCTGACGAAGTTCGAGACAAGCGGCAACGCCAAGACACTGGCGCTGATCACGCAGATTTCTCCGGCAGGCTAGCGGCAGATCCTGCTGAGCGGGCACTACACCTTTCTCAGTAACGGCAGGTGATCGACCTGGATGCGCTCGTCGCCGGGTTGGAGTTGGGATGACGGAATTTTCTGGGGTTCCGGCTTACACCGCCATCAACATGCTCGGGAGCTACTCGTTCTCGGTGCCAGAGGGTATTGCGCGAGGCGAGCTACGGCCACTGGGTAGAGCGAATAGTGGTTGAGGGCCCTTAAGTCGGTTCGGTGTTCCATTGTGCCCAGAACCCCGAAAATTGCTCTGGCCTTAAAAATCCGCACGGGCTATAAGGAACAAAACAATGAACGAGGCAGGGAGCAATGTTCGAGAGGACTTTCCATAGCGTTACCGACATCGTGTATGAGTATGCAGGATGCGCAAACCGGGTCCACTACGCGCAGCTTCCGTCATGATGAAGCTAGAGCAACTCCAGACCAACGCCGCCATCCGCGGCATCGTTCCAGACGCACTGGTGACCGTGGTTAGCGTTCAGTGGTTTGGCTCCGAAGCGCTGGAGCTGACCTACAAGACCGCCGCCGGCAGGGTCGCCAACGAACTTCTCTATCGCCATGACGAGCCCCGACTGGAACTGGTCGAGCAGGGCCGGCCGTGGAGCTTCGATGGCGACGGCGCCCTGTTCCGCCTGGTCTCCGAGGCGCAGCGCATCCGTCTGGCGCACCTGTTCGACCCGGTGCTCGCCGTCCATACCTCGGTCGTCGATCCGCTGCCGCATCAGATCACCGCCGTCTATGAAACCATGCTGCCTCGCCAGCCGCTGCGCTTCCTTCTGGCGGACGACCCTGGAGCCGGCAAGACCATCATGGCCGGCTTGCTAATCAAGGAACTGATCGTTCGTGGTGACCTGCAGCGCTGCCTGATTGTCTGCCCAGGCAGCCTGGCCGAACAGTGGCAGGACGAGTTGTACCGTCGCTTTCACCTGCCCTTCGACATCCTTACCAACGACAAGCTCGAAGCGGCGCGGACCGGTAACTGGTTCCTCGAAACCAACCTGGTGATTGCCCGTCTCGACAAGCTCTCGCGCAACGAAGACGTACAACAGAAGCTGCAGGCCCCCGATTGCCGCTGGGACCTGGTGGTCTGCGACGAAGCGCACAAGATGTCCGCCACGGTGTTTGGTGGCGAGACCAAGTACACCAAGCGTTATCGCCTTGGCCAGCTGCTGTCGACGCTCACCCGACATTTCCTGCTGATGTCGGCGACGCCGCACAACGGCAAGGAAGCCGACTTCCAGTTGTTCATGGCGCTTCTCGACGGAGACCGCTTCGAGGGCCGCTACCGCGATGGTGTTCACACCGCCGACGTTTCCGACCTGATGCGCCGGATGGTCAAGGAAAACCTGCTCAAGTTCGACGGTACGCCGCTATTCCCGGAGCGAATCGCCCATACCGTTCCCTACAGGCTGTCGGATGCCGAAACGCACCTCTACAAGACTGTCACCGACTACGTGCGCGAGGAATTCAACCGCGCCGAAGCCCTGGAAAACGACAAGCGCGCCGGCACCGTCGGCTTTGCGCTGACCATCCTGCAAAGGCGCCTGGCTTCCTCACCCGAAGCTATCTACCAATCTCTTCGCCGCCGACGCGAGAAGCTGGAAAGTCGGCTACGAGAGCTGGAACTCCTCCACCGCGGCGGCCAGGCCGCGCCGGTCATTGCGACATTGCTGCCGTCCCTCGACAGCGAAGACCTTGACGATCTGGACGACGCGCCCGACAACGAAGTCGCGGCCGCCGAAGAAGAAATCCTCGACCAGGCCACCGCCGCCCGCTCCATCGCCGAGCTGCGCATCGAGATCGAAACGCTAAAGGGGCTGGAAGGCCAGGCGCTGGCCGTCCGCCGCAGCGGCACCGATACCAAGTGGTGCGAACTGGCCAGCCTGCTTTCTGAAATTTTCACGCCGGCCGCCATCAGCCATCGCGTCGCCGAACCCCCTGCGCCCTATGGCTCAGGAACGATCGCGCCGCCCACACCTTCCCCGCACCAGAAGCTGGTAATCTTTACTGAGCACCGCGACACGCTCAACTATCTCGAACAGCGCGCCACCACGCTGCTCGGCCGCAAGGAAGCCGTGGTCATCATCCACGGTGGCATCGGCCGAGAAGAGCGCCTGAAGGTGCAGGAATCGTTCAAGCACGACCCCGAAGTGCAGGTGCTGCTGGCCACAGACGCCGCCGGCGAGGGCATCAACCTGCAGCGCGCGCACCTGATGGTCAACTACGACCTGCCGTGGAACCCGAACCGGCTCGAACAGCGCTTCGGTCGTATCCACCGCATCGGCCAGACCGAGGTGTGTCACCTGTGGAACCTGGTGGCCGAAGAAACCCGCGAAGGTGACGTCTACCGCAAGCTGCTGGAAAAGATCGAACTAGCGCGTCAGGCGCTCGGCGGTCAGGTCTTCGATGTGCTTGGCAAGCTCCAGTTCGAGGGCAAGTCGCTGCGCGAGTTGCTCATCGAAGCCATTCGCCACGGCGAGCGGCCCGAGGTCAAGGCCTACCTGAGCACGGTACTCGATACTGCGCTCGATCATGGCCACGTGCAGGACCTGCTCGAAGAACGCGCACTGGCCCATGACGCCATGGATACCAGCCGCGTGCAGCGCATCCGCGAAGATATGGAGCGTGCCGACGCCAGACGTCTGCAGCCGCACTACATCGAATCCTTCTTTCACGAAGCCTTCAAGCAACTCGGCGGTACCGCCAAACAACGCGAGCCCCGTCGTTTCGAGATCAGTCACGTTCCCGCCCCGGTACGCAACCGCGACCGCCTGATCGGCATCGGCGAACCGGTGCTGCCACGCTACGAGCGCATTGCCTTTGACAAGTCTCTGGTCGCGCCCCAGGGCCAGCCGCTGGCCGCCTTTGTTTGCCCCGGTCATCCGCTGCTCGACGCCGTCATCGACCTTACGCTGGAGCGTAACCGCGACCTGCTGAAGCGCGGCACCGTGCTGGTCGATGAAAGCGATCCCGGTCTGGAACCGCGCGTGCTGTTCTATCTGGAACACGCCATCCAGGATGCGGGCCTTACCCGTGCCGGCGAACGTCGGGTCGTCTCGAAGCGCATGCTCTACGTCGAGATGGACGCCAGCGGGGCGACTCGCCATGTCCACTACGCCCCCTATCTCGACTACCGGCCGCTGAAGACTGGCGAGCCCGGCATCGATGCAATCCTCGATCGGCACGAAGGCCAGTGGATCAACCGCGAACTCGAGCGAAAGGTACAGAGCTATGCCGTCGCCCATGTGGTGCCGGAACACCTGGCTGAAGTGCGCGGACGCAAACTCAAGCTCATCGCCAAGACCGAGGCCGCGGTGAAGGAACGGCTGACCAAGGAAATCACCTACTGGGACCACCGTGCCGAGGAACTCAAGCTACAGGAACAGGCTGGCAAGCCGAACGCCAAGCTCAATTCAGGTGAAGCCCGCAAGCGTGCCGACCTCCTGCAGGGTCGGCTGCAAAAGCGGCTTGAAGACCTCAAGCTCGAAGCCCAGATTTCACCCTTGCCACCCGTGGTGTTGGGTGGCCTGCTGGTCGTTCCGATTGGCCTGATCATGGCGATGACCGGTCAGGCAACAGCCTCACCCACCCCTCCAGCCGACACGCAGCTCAGCGCCGCTCGCGCTCGCGCCGTCGTCATGGGCGTCGAGAGAAGCCTTGGCTTCGAGCCGGCCGACCGCGAATTCGAGAAGCTTGGTTACGACATCGAAAGCCGCATCCCGGGTACCGGTAAGCTGCGCTTCATCGAGGTCAAGGGCCGTGTCTCCGGCGCGCCAACGATCACCGTCACGCGCAACGAAATCCTGTACTCACTGAACAAGCCCGACGACTTCATCCTCGCCATTGTCGAATTCACCGGCGAAGACACGCACCGCTGCCACTATCTGCGTCAGCCCTTCCAGCGCGAGCCGGACTTCGGGGTGACCAGCGTGAACTATGATCTCGCCGAATTGCTCGCGCGCGCCGGGGCGCCTGGATGAACGGCAAGCCTGCGTTCTTCGAGACACTTCGGGACAAGGCGGTCCAGCGCTGGGATCAACTGGAGCGCGACCCCGAACTTGCCGGGCCCTGGCACCAACTTTTCAAGCAGGTGCAAAGCCCGCGACACGTCTTGTCCGAATTGCTGCAAAACGCCGACGATGCGGGCGCAACCGAGGCATCAGTCGATATCACGGACGGGTGCTTCATCTTTGCGCACAACGGAGAGGACTTTACCGAGGAACACTTTGCATCGCTGTGTCGCTTCGGCTACTCGAACAAGCGGGCTCTGCACACGATCGGCTTTCGCGGCATCGGGTTCAAGAGCACATTCAGCCTTGGTGATACCGTCGAACTCGACACGCCGAGTCTGTCGATTGCTTTCGATCGGCGACGCTTCACCGAACCCAGGTGGGTCGAGCGTAGGCAGAGCGCGAGTGAACGCACGCTAATCAGGGTGCCGATTCGCGATGAGCTCCGACAGCGAGAGATTGAGAAGAACCTCCAGGAATGGCTGGCGAGCCCCGTCTCGCTTCTGTTCTTCAAACATATCCGCCGGATGCGGATTGGCTCGCAGGATGTGCACTGGAGAAGCCGCGGTCCGGGCCCGGTACCCGCGACCGAATGGATGGCGCTTCATGACAGCCCTGACACGGCCTTTCTTGTCGCACGTTCCGAAGCCGAGGCCTTCCCTGAGGAAGCACTGGTCGAGATTCGGCAGGAGCGCCTGCTCAGCGACAATCAGGAAGCCGGTTTCCCGCCCTGCAAGGTCGAGATCGTCCTCGGCGCAAAGGGGCGCCTCTACGTCGTTCTGCCAACGGGCGTCGAGACCTCGTTACCCTTTGCCTGCAACGCCCCCTTCATCCAGGATCCCGCGAGACTGAAGATCAAGGATCCAGAAACATCGCCGACTAACCGCTGGCTACTTGAACGTGTTGGCAAGCTTGCAGCGTCGGTCATGCTCCAGTGGCTTTACTGTCCGGACGCGAGCGTAGCAGAGCGATCCAATGCCTACGGGCTCTTTCCGGACGTTAATCGCAGCGACAACTCTCTGGAAGGCGTCTGTGCCGCCACTATCGAGGGAAGCTTTGAGAAAGCGCTAGGCGAGGTGCCATTTCTGATCACGAGTTCTGGCGAATTGAAACCGAGCGCCGGCTGCATCATCCTTCCCCAGCCACTGTTGGATATCTGGCCGGCTGATCAAGCCGCGCGGCTGTTTGATGACGCTGGTCGTCCGCCATTATCGAGTTGCGTTACCGAAGCCGATCAGCAAAAGCTCATCCACTGGGGAGTGGTCGAGAAGATCGACAAGCCCCATGTACTGCAGGTGCTGCAGTCGACGCACCTTCCCAAGCCGGAAACCTGGGGCCATTTGTTGAAGCTCTGGGCCTATGTCGCCCCAGAGCTCACGGGATATCGCGCCGACGTGGATCGCCAGCGGGTTCGCATAGTCCCGGCACAAGGAAAGGATGTGCTTTACGCCGCGTGCGAAGTGATTCGCCTTGGCGAAAAGCGATTGCTCCAGTCCGAGGAAGACTGGGAGTTTCTTGCGGTCCACTTGTTGGTGCTCAACCCGAACTGGCCACGCTTTCTTGCCGAGCGGCGTCGCCATGCCGAAGAGCTTAATGACAGAAGCCTCAAGGGCAAAGTGGCAGCAGCGCTTGCGGTTCTACGGGCCATCGAGATGGAGGGGGCTAGCGATGTAAGTGAGGTGATCGAGCAAGTCGCTGGTGAATTTTTCTCACAGCAAGGCATCTCGATAGCGAAGTGTGTACAGCTAACGCAAATCGCCGCCAAGCTCGGCGCTACCGTTGGCGATGCGTTTCGTTTTGCCACCCGCGACCGCCACCTGCGTAAAGTATCGGGCGTTGTCCTTTTTGACCGAGACGGCACTCTCGAAGATTTTTTCGAACAAGCGTGGTGCAACGCTCATTTCCTGCACACCGATTACAAGAAGAACTACGCGTCTTGCACTCACGAAGAATGGCTTTCCTGGGTCACGTCCGGCCGCGCCGGCTTGCTTGGCTTCGCGCCGCTCGTTGGCACAAAGAGTGACATCTACGGTCGCGCGAAAATCGAAGCCGAGCTTCGCCGACGGGGCGTATCCAGAGCACCTTTCTACTCCTACGTCACGAACCATTTCCGGGTTGAAGATTGGGACTTCGAAGAAATCCATTGGCGTCGGTGGTCCGCTCTTGCCAACGATGATCCCGGCATCTGGGGCCGCATTGTCGACCGCCTGCTTGGCCAACCTGGGGCCAGTTGGGCGAAAGCGAAGGAGGCCCGCGTGAGCCAGGTAGCCACAACCGGCAACACGCGCTCAATTTCCAACGAACCGCCCTTGCCCACATGGATTCTGAGGTTACGGGAACTGCCTTGCCTGCGTGATACCCGAGGGTTCTACCGCAAGCCAGCCGAACTCCTGCGGCGGACTCCCGAGACGGAGTCCCTCATGGACGTGGAACCCTTCATTCACAGCCTGCTCGACAACGAGGCCACGCGACCGCTGCTCAAGCTACTCGGCGTTCGCGAGGTGCCGACCGGCCCGGACCGTCTTCTTGACTGTCTTCGGACGCTGGCCATGTCTGATCATCCGCCGGTGCATGAAGTCGAGAAATGGTATCGGCGACTCGACCAGTTGACCGACGCCTGCTCAACGACGGACCTGGCCGACATCAAGGCGGCTTTCCGGGATGAAAAGATCGTCTTGAGTGAGGGCGCAGGCTGGACGAACGCTGCCGGCGTGTTCCTGTCGTCAGACGAGGAAGCCATGCCGGGCACTGCCGTCGTGCGCGCGGGCGTCCGCGACCTGATGTTATGGCGGAAAATCGGTATCGCCGACCGCCCGACGGCCGATCTGGCGATTCAATGGCTACTCGGCCAGCCTTCCGGCGAAGTCCTGTCTCAAGACGATGCGCGCCGGGTCCGCGCACTTCTGCCGCGTCATCCGCGGCGGATCTGGAGCGAGTGCCAGCATTGGCTCAACCTATCCGGTGCATGGATGTCGGTGGACACGCTTTCCTACTCCTTGTCCATGCAGTCGTTGGTGGCCTGGAAGCACCTCAATGAAGATATCAAGCAAAGAACCGCCGATCTGCAACCCCTGCCGGCAGAGGTTTCGGCTGCCCTCCCCTTCTGCGGGCTTCCCCATCTTGCCGGGCGAATCGAGGAGCGATTGCACAGCACGGTGCGCATTCCTGCCGGGGCGGAACGTTGGCCATGGCTGAACCAGTTGGGGGTTGAGCTACGGCGTATAGAACTGGACGACACATCCGAACAGGATCGCATCCGGAAAATCGCCGCCGACCTTGCGGACACGATTTGGCAGACAGCGCCGGGGCTCGAAATCATTCCGTACATCGACGGAACCCCGGCAGGCATGCCGAGGCGCGCGGAGGCCGTTTGGCTGGGCGGCGTTCTCTATGTCGAGGACCGTCCTCTCTCAAAGCTTGCCCGTGCGGTAGCGCAGGAACTCGGACGGGCATTTCGGCGGCAGGAGCTCGCCGACGCCATCAAGCTGTGTTTCGATCGCCCGCCGGCGTTCGTGACGGAATATCTGGAGGAGAACTTCAAGCTGGGTCCGCAGGAAGTCACCGCCGTACCGATTGCCGCAGGCCAAAGCGTAAGAAGCGAGCCCAGTACCCAGAATAGTGACGACGGCCCTGACTCGGCTGCGGCGAATCGCCCAGCGGACGATGAAGCAGACCAGGACGATGGCGAAGGCACGGTCATCCATCTTGAGGAACCGGATAGCGGGGCCGAAAGCGATACTGAGGGTGCCGATATCCCTCAAGATCCGGAGAGTTCTCACGCCCCTTTGCACAGGCCGCCGCTGATCCCCAAGCCGGCGAAGTTGAGCATCATCGAGCGCTTCGCCCGTACGAAAGGCTACCAGAGGGACGGAACCGAGCGCTTTTTTCATGCGGACGGAAGCTGGATCTCCAAGGCGCATGATGCGCGCTTCCCCTGGGAACGGCGGACGGCAGGAGGCGATCTGGTCTGTTACTACTGGCCGAAGGAGCATTGCCTCGAACGCCAGGCACTCCAGATCGAAGCGGATATATGGGGTTTGCTCGACCACTCCCCTGACCGCTATTCGCTCGTGCTTTCGGATGCGCAGGGGGAACCCGTCGAAGTATCAGGAACGCGTCTGCGCGCGATGCTCGATGGTCGCGAGATAAAGCTCTTTCCGGCAAGCTATCGATTGGTAATTGATCATGACCACAAGCAATAGACTCAGGCACGACAAACGCAGGGTGGTCGGCCGCTGGCTGCCAAAGACGGTCAAGCACCTGGGCGTACTGCAATGAAGCCAGTCAAGCGGAACGCCAAGGAATCCCCGCCGACGTCAGCCGACGCCACAGGTCAACACGACGGCTTCGTTGAAGTCGTCGAACTGATTCAGGCGGCCCGGGAGCGCGCCCTGGTTGCCGTCAATACGGCCCTCGTCGACCTCTACTGGGAGGTCGGCAAGACGATCAGCGCGCGTATTGCCAGAGACGGCTGGGGCAAGAGCACGGTCAGCGCGCTGTCGTCGTACGTGCAATCGCGTCAGCTTGGCCTGCGTGGCTTTTCGCCGCAGAACATGTGGCGAATGCGCCAGTTCTACGAAACCTGGAGCCAACAATCGGCAGATCGGCCAGAACTCTCGACGTTGTTGAGAGAACTGCCCTGGTCGGCACATTTGCACATCCTCGCCAAGACCAAGCATCCCGAGGAGCGTGAGTTCTACCTGCGCATGAGCGGCCAGCAACGCTGGCCGGTGCGGGAAGTCGCTCGACAGATCGACAGCGCCCTGTTCGAACGTGTCGTGTTGCATCCGCCAAAACTCTCAACAACGTTGAGAGAACTGCATCCCGGCGCCGCAACGGTTTTTCGTGATGCTTACGTTGTCGAGTTCCTGGAATTGCCGGACGGCCATCGGGAGGCCGATCTGCACCAGAGCCTGCTGCACAATCTCAGACGATTCCTCAGCGAAATGGGCCGCGACTTCTGTTTCATCGGCAGCGAAGTACCGCTGCAGGTAGGCGGTCGGGACTTCGCCCTTGATCTGTTGTTCTTCCATCGCGAACTGAACTGCCTGGTCGCCATCGAGCTGAAGATTGGCGAGTTCCAGCCCGAACACCTCGGCAAGCTGGAGTTTTATCTCGAAGCCCTCGACCGTGACCTGCGCAAACCGCATGAAGGCCCGTCCATCGGCGTACTGCTCTGTGCCAGCAAGGACAGCGAAGTCGTCGAGTACGCCCTGAGTCGCTCGCTCTCGCCCGCACTGGTCGCCGAGTACTGGACTCGACTACCCGACAGGAAACTACTCCAGGCCAAGCTGCATGAGTTCTACACGCTGACCCGGACAGCCACACCAGATGAACCGCAACCGCAAGACGACTAGAAGAGCACCATGACCCCAAAGAAGAAACTCATCGAAGTCGCGCTGCCGCTGGAGGCAATCAACGTCGCCAGTGCGCGCGAGAAATCCATCCGCCACGGGCACCCGAGCACACTGCACCTGTGGTGGGCACGCCGACCGCTGGCGGCGGCACGGGCGGTGATCTTCGCGCAGATGGTCGATGACCCGTCGGGGCACCCGGACATCTTCAAGACTGAGAAGGCGCAGGAGAAAGAGCGGCAGCGGCTGTTCAGGATCATCGAGGACTTGGTGAAGTGGGAGAACACTACCAACGAAACGGTGTTGCAGCAGGCGCGCGACGAAATTTGGCAGAGCTGGCGTTACACCTGCGCGGAGAACGCCGACCACCCGCGCGCGAAAGAGTTGTTCGATCGCTACAAGCTGCCCGCTTTCCATGACCCCTTCGCTGGCGGCGGTGCGCTGCCACTGGAAGCGCAGCGGCTAGGGCTGGAAAGCTACGCCAGCGACTTGAACCCGGTGGCGGTGTTGATCAACAAGGCGATGATCGAGATACCTCCGAAGTTCGCTGGCAAGCCGCCGGTGAACCCGGATGGCCAGCGCCAGAAAGCGCAGATGAACAAGAGCTGGCGTGGCGCGCAGGGGTTGTCCGATGACGTTCGCTACTACGGTCAGTGGATGCGCGACGAGGCCGAGAAGCGGATCGGCCACCTCTACCCCAAGGTCGAGGTCACGGCGGCGATGGCCACGGAACGGGCCGACCTGAAGAAATACCTTGGTCAGAAGCTTACCGTTATCGCCTGGCTGTGGGCGCGCACGGTCAAGAGCCCAAACCCTGCCTTCGCCAATGTCGACGTGCCACTGGCCTCGACCTTTCTGTTGTCTCGAATGAAGGCAAACGAAGCCTATGTCGAGCCGGTGATAGAAGGCAGCGGCTACCGATTCGCGGTGAAGGTGGGTAAGCCGACGGATGCTGAGGCGGCGAAGGCAGGCACTAAGCTGGCGCGCGGCGCGAACTTCAAGTGCTTGATGTCGGGCACACCGATGGCCGGCGATTACATCAAGGCTGAGGGCAAGGCCGGGCGCATGGGTGCGCGGCTGATGGCCATCGTTGCCGAAGGGGAGCGTGGGCGGGTCTATCTTGCACCAACGACCGAGCATGAAGCCGTTGCAAATATGGCACAGCCAGAGTGGAGGCCAGACGTAACAATATCCGGGAGCACACAGTATCTCGGCGTAAAGCCCTACGGCATCGAACTGTTCTCACAGCTTTTCACAGAACGCCAAACCGTGGCGCTCTCGACCTTCTCTGAACTTGTGCGTGAAGTGCGCGAGCGAGTAAACCGGGACTCACTGCCTGGCGCCATGACAAACGACGAAAATCCCCTCGCAGCCGGTGGCCGTGGCGCAAATGCCTACGCCGACGCGGTGTCGGTGTATTTGAGTCTTGTCGCAAGTAGCCTTGCTGACCGCATGAGCACAATTTGTTCTTGGGATGCTGGTGGAGCAACTTGGGGGACTAAAACGCGAAGCACATTTTCCCGTCAAGCCATCCAAATGACTTGGGATTTTGCTGAAGTGAACCCCTTTTCCAGTCAGTCAGGCAGCTGGGGCAATTCTCTGGACTACTCGGCTAAAGGTATAGCTATCAGCAAAGAGGACGCTTCTGGTTTCGTGCAGCAAGCAGATGCCACAGTTCAGAGCATCTCGTCGCAGAAGGTTATCTCCGCTGATCCACCGTACTACGACAACGTCCCCTACGCCGACCTTTCGGACTTCTTCTATGTCTGGCTGCGCCGTTCGCTAAAGCCCGTTTTCCCCGACATTTTCGCCACGCTTGCCGTTCCGAAGTCCGAAGAGTTGACTGCTTTTGCGTATCGCCACAACGGCAAAGTAGGAGCTGAATCGTTCTTCCTCGATGGCATGACACAGGCGATGCACCGTCTCGCCGAACAAGCACATCCTGCCTTCCCGGTCACCATCTACTACGCCTTCAAGCAGGCCGAAAGCGATGGCAATGACGGTACGACGAACACCGGCTGGGACACCTTTCTGGCGGCCGTCATCAAAGCCGGTTTTGCCATCGGCGGAACCTGGCCTATGCGGACTGAATTGGCCAACCGCATGCGCGGGTCCGAGTCTAACGCTCTCGCCTCCAGCATCGTCCTCGTCTGCCGTAAGCGCGCAGTCGACGCAGCTACCGCCACCCGCCGCGAGTTCGTCGCTGCGCTCAAGGCCGAACTGCCGCAGGCACTGGCGCATCTGCAAGCCGGCAATATCGCGCCAGTGGACTTGGCGCAGGCTGCCATCGGCCCCGGCATGGCAGTCTATACACGCTACGCCAGCGTACTCGACGCCGAAGGAAAGCCGCTCCCCGTTCGTGCCGCGTTGGCTCTCATCAACCAAGTGCTCGACGAAGCCCTCGCCGAACAGGAAGGCGACTTCGACGCAGACACCCGCTGGGCGCTTACATGGTTCGAGCAAACCGGTTTCGCCGATGGCGATTACGGGGTCGCCGAACAGCTTTCCAAGTCCAAGAACACCGCCGTGGCGGGTCTGGTCGAGGCCGGCATCCTGCTTTCCAGGGCAGGCAAGGTCCGCCTCCTGAAGCCAGCCGAATTGCCGGCCGACTGGGACCCGACAACCGACACCCGCCTCACCGTCTGGGAAATGGTGCACCAGTTGATCCGTGTACTTGAATCCGCCGGCGAATCTGCCGCCGCCGCATTGGTCGCCAAGCTCGGCAGTAAGGCCGAAACGGCCCGCGAACTCTGCTACCGCCTCTACACGCTGTGCGAGCGCAAGAAGCGCGCCACGGAGGCCATGCCCTATAACGGCCTGGTGCAGAGCTGGCCGGAAATCACTCGCCTGGCCCGGGAAAAGCCGACCCCCACCTCGAAAGTGAACCTCGACATGTTCGATCAGGAGTAAGCCACCATGGCCATCACCAACCACGAGCGCGTCGGCAAGGCGCTGGAGCTTCTCAAGACCGGCCTGGTGCCTTTCATCGAACGGGAACTCAAAACCAAGTACGGGGACGACTGGGCTTTCGAGGTGAGGGATATTCTTACTGACACACGACTCGGCACTGGCAAGAACGAATCGCTCCAGGACGTTGCTGCCTCACTGGTGGTCATGGATCGCAAGTGGGGCGACGTGTTTCGCCAGATTCTTGGCAAGACAGAGCGCAGTCTGGTGAACGAGCTGCTGGCCGTGCGCAACAGCTGGGCGCATCAGGAGGCCTTTTCCAGCGATGACGCCTATCGCGCACTCGATTCTGCCGCGCGCTTGCTGACGGCAATTTCCGCCGCGCAGGCAAGCGAGGTCGAGAAGATGAAGACCGAGCTGTTGCGCGTGCGCTTCGACGAGCAGGCGCGCGGCGAAAAGCGTAAGTCGGCCGGCACCGCCATCGAGAGCGGTGTGACCGGCAGCCTCAAGCCCTGGCGCGAAGTGGTGATGCCGCACGAGGATGTGGCCAGCGGACGCTACCAGCAGGCAGAGTTTGCCGCCGACCTGTGGCAGGTGCATCTGGGCGAAGGCACGCCAGAATACAAAAACCCGGTCGAATTCTTCCGCCGCACCTATCTTACCGCCAGCCTGACCGAGATGCTGGTCGGTGCGGTGCGCCGTCTGACGGTCGGCGGTGGTGACCCTGTGGTGCAATTGCAGACCAACTTCGGCGGTGGTAAGACGCACTCGATGCTGGCCTTGTATCACCTGTTCTCGGGCATTGCGCCGACCGATCTGCCGGGCGTCGACACGATCATGCAGGCGGCCGGCGCCAAGGGTGCGCTCAAGGCGCAGCGGGTGGTGCTGGTCGGCAACAAGATTTCTCCGGGCAACCCGTCGACCAAGCCCGATGGCACGGTGGTGCGCACGCTGTGGGGCGAACTCGCCTGGCAACTGGGCGGCAAGAAAGCCTTTGCCCGAGTGCAGGCCGACGACGAGAACGCCACCAGCCCCGGCGACGTGCTGCGCGAGCTGTTCAACGACTACGGCCCCTGCCTGATCCTGGTCGACGAATGGGTGGCCTATGCACGCCAGCTCCACGACCAGAGCGACCTGCCCGCCGGCGGCTTCGAGACGCAATTCACCTTCGCGCAGCTGCTCACCGAATCGGCCAAGCTGGCGAAGAACTGCCTGCTGGTGATCAGCCTGCCGGCTTCCGATACCTCTGGCCATTCCCATAGCGATGATGTGGAAGTCGGCGGCACGCGCGGCCGTGAGGCGCTGGACCGTTTGCGCAACGTCGTCGGGCGTGTCGAGTCGTCGTGGCGACCAGCCAGTGCCGAAGAGGGTTTCGAGATCGTCCGCCGGCGCCTGTTCCAGCCGCTCGCCGACCAGGCGTTCAAGGACCGCGACGTGGTGGCTCGTGCCTTTGCCGATTTCTATCGCACGCAGCAGGCCGAGTTTCCGCCGGAGTGTCGGGAAGCCGAGTACGAGCAGCGCATCAAAGCGGCGTATCCGATTCATCCGGAAATCTTCGACCGACTGTACAACGACTGGTCGACGCTGGTGAAGTTTCAACGCACACGCGGCGTGCTGCGACTGATGGCGGCGGTGATTCATAGCCTTTGGGAAAAGGGTGACCGCAATCCGCTGATCCTGCCGGCCAACGTATCGATCGACGACGCGCGCGTGCAATCCGAGCTGACGCGCTACCTCTCGGACAACTGGGTGCCGGTGATCGAGAAGGACGTGGACGGGCCGAACTCCTTGCCGCTGAAACTGGACAGCGAATTGCCCAATCTGGGCAAGTTCTCGGCGTGTCGGCGTGTGGCGCGTGCGATATACCTGGGATCGGCACCGACCACGGCCGCCGCGCACAAGGGCATCGAGGACCGGCGCGTCAAGCTCGGCTGCGTGATGCCCGGCGAATCGCCCGCGGTCTTTGGCGACGCACTGCGCCGGATGGCCGGCGCGGCCACCTATCTCTACCAGGATGGTTCGCACTACTGGTATTCCACGCAGCCGACCGTGACCAAGCTGGCGGAAGATCGCGCCGAGCAGATGAAGCGCGAACCCGACAAGGTCGCGCACGAGCTGGAGCAGCGCCTGCGCAGGGATCTCGCGCGCACCGGCGATTTTCCGCGCATCCACCCGATGCCGGCGAGCGGTGCAGACGTGCCGGACGATTTCGATGCGCGCCTGGTGGTGCTCGGCGTCAATCATCCATACAGCCGAGACGGCGGCAGCGCGGCCGAGCTCGTGGCGAAGGCAATTCTGGAAAACCGCGGCAACACCCCCCGTCTGTACCGCAACACGCTGGTTTTCCTGGCCGCCGACAAGACGCGCTTGCAGGACCTCGACGAGGCGGCACGCAAGTTTCTCGCGTGGCGGTCGATTCTGGACGAGCAGAAGAACCTCAATCTGACGCCCTATCAGGTCACCCAGGCCGAGACTCAAAAGGCGTCGGCCGACAGCACCGTCACCGCACGCCTGCCCGAGACCTATCAATGGTTACTGGTACCGGTGCAGGGAACACCGCAGGCGGCGATCACCTGGGAGGCGCTGCGCCTGCAGGGACAGGACGCTCTCGCCGTGCGCGCGAGCAAGAAGCTGCGTACCGACGAGCATTACCTGACCAGCTTTGCCCCGACGCGCCTGAGGATGGAGCTCGACAAGATTCCGCTCTGGCGCGGCAATCATGTGGCCGTGAAACAACTGGTCGAAGACTTCGCACGCTACCTCTACCTGCCCCGGCTCAAGGATTCTGGCGTGTTGCTCGATGCCATCCGCGATGGCGTGAACCTGCTTACCTGGACGCAGGACAGCTTTGCTGTTGCCGACAGTTTCGACGAGGGCGAAGGTCGCTACAAGGGGCTGCGCGGTGGCACGATGGTGACGCTGGGCGACGCGCATGCGCCGGATCTGGTGGTGAAGCCCGATGTGGCCAGCAAGCAGCTGGAGGCCGAGCGTGCTGCACGACCGGCCAATGGGGCGTCGGGGCAGTTGCCTGTCGGAGGAACCGTAGGAACAGTATCTCCCGCGCCGGGCACAAACCCGCCCGGCGGCTCAATCCCACCGGGGACAGTGAAGCCAAAGCGCTTCCACGGCACGGCGATCCTCGAGACAGCACGGGTCGGACGAGACGCCAGCCGGATTGCCGATGAAGTCATTTCGCACCTCTCTGGACTCGTTGGCGCGTCGGTGACGGTAACCATTGAAGTGGAAGCCGAGATCCCGGACGGGGCGCCGGATCATGTCGTGCGCACGGTGACCGAGAACAGCCGGACGCTGAAGTTTACGAGTCAGGGGTTCGAGAAGGAGTAGGTGCGAGCGGCCGCGCGACACTTTTGGGACCTGGAAAGCTAAACCCCTCTGGTCATCCGTGACTCGTCGCTGGCGATGCCGGTCTTGGATCGCGGCTAGCAATATCAGGGTTGGCTGTTGTGGTGTATGTGGTGTACGTGGTGCGCGGCTCCTCGCTAGAATGGCGAGATGTCGAAACAGATTTCTCCCGCCACTCCGGAACTCAATCGTCTCCGCGCGGCAGCCGGTCTGATCCCCATCATCGAGGCCGGCTTGACCGACTCCAAACTCACCGCCGAAAGAGCAGCACTGATGGCCTCTTTCTGCGAATGGGCAACCGAGAAACGCTCCGCCGATCCCGAAGCGATCAAACTGGCGGAAAGCGTTGATGAAGGCCTGAAACGCATCAAGATGTGTTTGCTTTTGCCGTGTGAAACGCCACGGGTATAGGTGAATCTAGGATCCGTCTTGTTCGACCTTGAGTGTTCTCAAGCGGTCGATACTGGGAGCTGACTATCACCTGCGCGTTGATGTGAAATACACAACCGTGCAGAACTCTCCGAGGGGGCAGATCTCGAAACGGAAAAGATCGCACGCCAAGATCGAGGCGTTTTTCCGGCCCCCGACCCGTTTGCCTCAAACCCCTGCACTGACGGGTTAGCCAGCTGTGCCGTCGTCATTTCCTTCGTACTCCTCTCGATCAGGAGATAGGGATCTCATCGTCAGGACTTCGACTCTATTGGGAAGCTCGTACTTTCGCGGCTCAAAATCCGGCTGGGCGACTGGCAGCACGTAATGCTTCGATGCGAGCCAGGCGGTGGTGCCAGCCACGTCCGTGGATGGATCGAGTTCCATGCTCCATGTGGAGAGATCATGGTCAACGACGTCCGATGAACCATCGGGCGGGAGGTTCTCACCGCGCTCAGCCAACTTCACCAATAGGGGATCCTCGATTTCGCCTGCGGCATTGCCAACCACCGCCGAGGCAACCAGAAGTAATTCTCGCCGCGCTTTTGGTGCCCCCATGTCTAATTCGCATAGCGCTATGCGTCTGGTTTCTCCGCCGAGAATAGCAATAGCACACAGGGCCGGAGCGGCAATGGAGCCGGGCATCGTGAGCGCAGCATGAATCAGCTCCTTGGTCTGCTCTATGTCCAATTCCAGCTTGTTGACCGATGCCCGATCGACGAGTCCCCATGCGCCAGCCTGGCTCAGCGGACGATAGCGGATCGACCCTCCAATCCCTGGGGCCTGGAGCGATATAAACAAGGCTTCAGATACGCGAGTGTCGTCCTGAGTGACGACAGCCTTAAGCGCTTCGCATGCGACAAATGGGTCCTCACAGTTACCGTCGGCTGCCGCGGCCAGCAGTGCGGAAATTGCGCGTACAGGCAGCGTGGTATAACTGGCCAGTGCCGCCGCGGCTGTGCGTGCGACACGAAAATGCGCCCACGATGGACCATCATGGAAGGATCGGTCGCTGCTAAAATTCCGGGTGTCTTTCAGCAACCCTATCAGCGCATCGATAGCCTCTGGCCACTTGTGCTCCCGCATGGACAGCGAAAATTGTAGCCGGACATCCGCGCTCGGATCGAGAGACAAGCCCAGCAGGGCAGATCTATCCGCTGCGGCAGCTCCCCTTACCAATAACGTGAACGCACCGCGCCGCACGCCGTAGTCGACATGCTTCAGGGCTGCCGTCATAACCGCCGCCCCTGCCTGATCGTCGCTGAGAGACAGAGCCTGAATCGCGGCCATGCCGTCAAGCTTTTCTCCCGTATCAAGCAATCGCTGGGTTGCTGGCATCATCACGTCAAGGTGCGCAGTTGCGGCTATGCATGCAAAGGCGCCCACGATGCTGAGCGGCATGTCTGGCATAAGACGTATCAGTAGTTCTCGAGCATCGGGGGAAAGACGATTTCCAATGTCGCGCCAGCCATGCTCAGCAACAGCGTCGACAATGGCTTTTGCCAATTCCTGTTCATAGGCATCGTACGACGTAGCAAGACAATACCCGCGCTGAACACAGGCAGGCACCTCACCCTTGACCACTCTGGGATCGCCTTCCAGTTTTGTCGTGGCCACATCGAGTACCAGTTCAAGCCTGCGAACTGCGGAACTCCGCCGACCGATACGTAGCAGCCGGTCAACCCACGCATCCTGATCATGCTGCGCGCCGAGGACTATCTTAACGAGGCTTCCACGCAGGCTAGTGTCTAATTGCATAGGTTAACAATAGTATTCCGCAGCTGCGCGCCCTTGACCTCTCGCTTTCGCCAGACGAATGGGGCGGCGTTCTGATTGTAAGCGGCGGTGAAGCTCTGAATGGCGGCGACGAGTTGATCCAGGCTCGAGAAGCTGGCGTTTCTCAGAGTCTTGCGCTGGAAGATGCCGAACCAGATCTCCACTTGGTTTAGCCAACTGGCGCTGGTAGGCGTGAAGTGAAAGGTGACGTTGGGGTGGGCGGCGAGCCACTCGTCGTTCTTCTTGTGCGTGTTGAGGTTGTCCAAGATGACGTGGATCTCACGGTCGGCGGGTTCATCAGCGATTGTCTCCTCCATGAAGGCTTGGAAATCAGCGCGCTTTTTGGTTTGGGTGGTCTTGCCTCGAATGACGCCGGTGGCCACTTCGAGGGCGGCGAACAGGTTGATCGTGCCATGGCGTTTGTACGTGCTTTTCAGTCCCTGAACCACCTTTCCGCTACTGGTTTGGACATAGCCGCGCCGACGCTCCAGAGCCTGGATCGAGGGTTTCTCGTCGACGCTCAGGACCAGCGCCTTTTCAGGCGGATTAAGGTACAACCCGATGACATCCGCCGCTTTGGCGGCGAACTCTGGGTCCGTGCTGACACACCAGGAGCGATGCCGCTGCAGCTGGATACCCTCTCGACGCAACACGCGCCACACGGCATCGTCCGATACTTCCAGCACCTTCGCCAGCGAACCGCCATCCCAACTTGCCATACCTTCCGGAGGTGTCCGTTCGAGTTGCGCCAGGAGGCGGTCACGCAGATCCTGCCCGTACTTCGCCGGCTTGCCCGGCCGCGCAGCATCACGCAAGCCCGACAAACCATGCTCGGCAAAGCGCCGACGCCACAGTCCCACCGTGTTCGCACGTACGCCGACTGCGCGGGCAACCTCCTCGTTTCGCCGACCCTCCAAACAGCCCAGCACGATTCGCGCTCGCTCGGCCAAGCGAACCTCGCCGCTGCGACTCCGTGACATGCGCTCCAACTCCTCTTTCACCTCCGCTGTGCAAGACAGCACCACCGCCACACGTCCCACCACGTCTCCTCCATCACTAAGCAATGGAGAAACATGATAGTACTACTGGTTAATAATGCAATTAGACACTAG
>Ga0209174_10001128_pt1 | contig 19161 bp, 23 predicted proteins | sample JI91814BDNA_FD_187505 | JGI IMG/M metagenome (GOLD analysis project Ga0209174, IMG submission 187505) | Wastewater effluent complex algal communities from Wisconsin, to seasonally profile nutrient transformation and Carbon sequestration -... | ecosystem: Engineered > WWTP > Effluent > Algae...
GCCCCACGAGGTTGGGGAGTACGTCGCGACGGAGCCGGTCGAGGGAACTGTACGCTCCCGACATCCCCCCGGCCAGGCCATCCTTGAAGTCCCCGCGGGAGATGTCGGTGGAGTAGTCGGCCTTCTGCTTCTCTCGGTTATCTGCCGCATCTTGCTCTGCGATGCGCGTGGCGATGCTCTTCGATGCATCCAGACTGTTGGCGTAGAGACCTTCCCTGAGTTTCCTCTCGTTCTCCCCGAGGTCGTACGCCGCCTTGCTACGGTCAAGCCCGGTGAGCGCATCCGCGCCTCCCGCGGCCAAGTCCTTCTGCAGGTCTCGGATACGGATCTGGAGGTCCAGTATCTCCCCCGTGTCCAGACGGGCGCTGTCCCAGTAGTCCAGCGACTTACCCCCCACCGCTCCACCAGAGGCGAACCGGAGCATACCTGACTGGATGGCCGCGCGCATCCGGTAGACGCCGGTCTGGCCGCCCGCCTTCTGCACGTCGTCCGCCGTGAGGACGTGCTCACCGTTCGACAGGAGCGCCGGGATGCTGTCGCTCGTGCCGGTGCCCGGCCCCGCGATCGCGCCTCCCGTCGCGCGCCCCTGGGATGCCGCGTACGCCGCCCGCAGTTTCTCGGTGACCGTCGCCGACGCCGGAAGGTTGCTCAGGGCCGCTTTCACGGCGGTGATCTTGGCGAGCGCGGTGTCTGTGTCCACATTGATCGCGATCGAGGGGGGAGGCTTCAGAGCGTCGAGGTCGCCCTGGAGTAGCGACAAGTAGGACGTGGCCTCAGTCGTGTCGACCCCGACCTTGGGGTTCTCAATCGCCTCAACTCCCTCAGCCCAGTCCTGGCCGGTCGCCAGGCCCTGCCGCAGGTAGAGCTCCGCTACCTCCAGCAGTTCAGCGGCGGACATGTCCTTCAGGACCGCGATCTGCGCCGCGCCCTCAGGCCCCAGGCCACGGAGCTCGTTTATCATCTCCTGCGCCGCCACCTGGAGGTCGGCAGGCATCTCATCCTTGACCCTGCCGGTCAGCACGAGCAGGTTAGCGGCCCAGGCCTCCTGAGCCTCTACCTGCTTCTGGAGCTCCGTGATGTACTGGTCCGCAGATACTGTCTGGCCGTCGTAGAAGTCCTCCCACGAGTCCGTCGTGCTCTCTGTCGCTTCTGCCGCGGAGGTGGCCCAGTCCTTCTGCGCGTCAATGGCGCCCTGGTACACGTCCCCCAGGGTGAGGAAGGATGTGAAGGAGTCGACGATGGCGGAGATGTACTCCTCGTGGGCCATCTGGGCGGCAACTTCCGCCGCAGTGACGGAGGCGGCCGACTCTGCGGTGCCGTCGTACGCGATCCCGAGCTTCTCGGCGGTGGCGGCGAGACCGCCAGTTGCATCGGCGGCGAGGATCGTTTGAACCTCCGTCCCCGCCAGGGCGTCCGCATAGTCCGGAAGCAGTGTCTTCACTTCATCGATTGAGACACCCGCCTCGTCGGCAATCGCCGCCAGCGCCTTCGCGGCCTCTTCGGGGGCCCCCGACAGGACGAGCGAGGTGAGCCCCTCGTCGACCGTCGAGAAAAATTCTTCGGCCTGCTTGCGCCCGGTCGACGTTGACTGCCCAAGCGTCAAGAGCGAGGCCGAGAAGTTGTCGATATTCTGCCCGACGCTCGGCTCCTTGAGGATGCGCCACGCCTCTCCGATGCTGTCGATGTTGGCAAAGAACGGCTGATTGCCAGTTATGTTCGCTGAATACAGCAGGTCACTAAGAGACGTCGATGCGATGTCCGCGCCGTCAGCCAGGGCCAGAAGCGCCTTGGTTGACTCGCCGGTCCCGAGGTCGCCACCGAGCACATTCATGGACCAGTCCTGCGTGGCGGCAAGCACCGAGGCGGCGGCAAATGCGGCCGCCAGGACACCGACCGCCTTCGTGGCCTTGCCGAACCCGCGCGTCATCTTGTTGGCGGTAGCCTCGCTCACGACCCCCGTGGCGACCATCGCCGCCTTGAGGGTGGACAGTGCGCTCACGACCTGACTGATAGCGAGCACCCCAAGGATGGCGAGGCCACCACCACCAACGAGAGTCAGGATGACATCTTGGATGGCCGGGGGTAGTTCACCGAACTCTTCGACGAGGCTGGTGACCTGCTGCACAGCAAAACGCATCCGGCTATCGGCGGACTCGCCCAGGTTGATCATGGAGCGCTCCCACGTAGCGCTCAGTTTCTTGACGTCGCCGTTGAGGCTGTCCATCATCTTCGCCGCGGAGTCCGCGGCGAAGCCCGCGTCATCAACCTTGTCGATCCACTCCGCGACGCGATCACCGCCCTCACGGTAGAGCAGTGAGGCGGCGCGGGTGGCGTCGGCACCGAAGATGGTGGCAAGTGCCTGGTTCCGTTGCTCCTCGCTCAACTTGCCCATGCTGGACTGGAGGTTGTTCGCGAGGGTCTCCATGTCGACCATCTCGCCGTTGGCCCCGTAGACCTCGAGCCCGATTTCCTTCATGAGTTTCGCGGCCTTGGTGGATGGGCCTGCGAGGTGGAGAAGCATCGTACGGAGGGAGGTACCCGCGTCAGAGCCGATCAGGCCAGTGGAGGCGAAGAAGGCGAGCGTGCCGGTGGTCTCCTCGATGGACATCCCGAACTGGTTGGCGACGAGGCCAGACTGCTTCAGGGCGAAGCCAAGTTCGTGGGCTGAGCCCTGCGCCTTGGCCGCGCCTGCCGCCAGGAGGTCGGCGACGTGGGCAGAGTATACCCCTTCGAGTTCGAACTGATTGAGGGCCGACGCCATGATCTTAGCCGCCTCCGCGGCGTCCATGGTTTCGACAGCCGCGAGCGACAGAGCCCCCGCCAGGGCTCCCCCGAGGACGTCCGTGGCGGAGACACCGGCCTTCGTGAGTTCGTAGATGGAGTCCGAGGCTCCAATGGCGTCGTACCCGAGTTTGATGACTTCGTCGCTCTTGGCGGCGTCCTTCAAATCCCCGATGCGCGCGGCGGCCTCTTCGCTGACGGCCACGGAGCGTTGCATCGCATGGTCGAACTGCGCCCACTTGACCACCGCGACTGCGGCTGTCGCCGTCAGTGCGATACCGAGGAGGCCGACCTGCGACTGCAGAGCGCGCGTCTTGGTCTGCATGTTCGTCGTCTCCGACGCCATCGCGGCAGAGGCGGTCTTCAGCCCCGCCGTGAACTGCCCGGTGCGGACCAGGAGGTCTACCACCACGACGCGGTTCGCCATTCCCGGCTCCTTTCAGGTGGTCACGCCTACCCGTGTAGGCTAGGCTTATAGGTGTTGCCCGTACCAGGGTACTAGACAAACCGAGAACACAGGAGGCCAAGATGGCTTACGGCACATTTGAAGACTACGAACGTTTGGCGCGCACCAACGAAGACCGCTTCGAGCAGATTGAAATTGAGCTCAACCGTGCGCTGGAGCTCCTCAGCCAGGATAGCGTCGAGAAGGCCACGGAGCGCGTAGACCAGGCCGCACACATGGCGGGCGAAGGGGTCCGTCTCAACCTAGTGGCGACACAGAAATGAAGGTCTTGTACTCGGATGACCTAGCCGACGCGTACCGGGGGTCCTACTACACGCTCTGCGGTGCTGGTCTCCCCCTCGAAGAGTGGGTCTCAGGCTACGAGAGACTGCTCGGGGAGCGTGAGATCGGCAAGCCGGTGGAGTGGTTCCAGACCACGGGCGAAGCGGTGAACGCCTACGCGGCCACGGTCAAGAGAGGGCCGATCCTCCTCAACGACAGGTTCAAGCCCGACCTGACCCTCCTGATGTTCCCCCTGACTGACCTCCACGTCGGTCACCTGGCGATGTTCAAGATCATCATGCAAGACCGGTGGTTCGAGGACATCATCGACGACATGCGCGTGGCCCGTGGCTAAGTTCGGGTGGTGCATGGAGCGCCCACCGCACCGGAACTGCAGGATCCGGTTCTGGTCCGCCATGACCGGCAAGACATACGTCTGTGATTGCCCCTGCCACGCAGAAAACGACAAGGCTCTGAAGGAGTTGATCTAGATGGAACACGGCACCGTGCAGATGTACCGCAAAGAACTTAGGGAGAAAGCCCTCGGTGGCCCCGGACCTTGCGAGGAGTGCAAGGCCGCTCAGGCCTCGTACATTGCCGGGTATCGGTTGGTACACGGTCGGGAGCGCCAGTCAGAAACGGCGACCGCCCGTATCCGCCGCAAGGCGGCGAGCCGACTGGCGCAGGAGTACCCGGAGCGCTACGCAGAGCTCGTGGCTGAAGAGAGCGCGTTGTCCGCGTTGCTGTAAGCTCCGAGGCGGGCACAGAAGGGCCGGGTGGCTGTAACCACCCGGCCCTTTGTCGTACGCCCGCCTCAGACCATCCTCGCTAGCCCTCGAGACCTTTGAGGCCCGCCGCCAGCCCGCCCGCCACGTCAGCCAACCCCGCGTCGCTCTCGGCGGGCTTGACCCGCCTCGCTTCTGCGGGGCGTACTTCTTCGCCTACGTAGGTGTCAACGACCCTCAGCAAGACCCCCGGCTCCATGTCCTTCGTCGCGCGGCGGTACTCCTCCAGTGCCGCTTGCGCGTAGTCCACGGACTCGTCGTTGACCTCGTACCAACCATCCCTCTCGGGATCGGTCGCCTCCCGCAGAGGGAAGCCGAACTCGTTGACGTTTTCTTCGTACAGAGCGAGGCCCTCCGCAAGCGCCCGGGACCGCAGAGACCAGGCCGTCCCAGGTTCTTTCGCACCTAGGTAGACCTCGGGCTCTGCGCCCCAGGCGCGAGCGGTGCGGAGGGCCAGACGGATACCGGGGCTACGCTCAAGCCCCCGGGCGATGTGGGGCCATGATGTTCACGCCCTCAGCCGTCAGGCTCTCGAGGGCCGCCACCAGTTCCCGGATGTGGGGTTGTCCGCCGGGGCGGGCCTTGAGGCGGCGGAGGCCCTCAAGGCTGGGGGCTGGCTTCTCCTCCCCCTTGACCACGACCTTCATGACGGAAAGCGCGAGGCACCGAAGGTTGAGTTCGTCGGTGTACTCCTTCATCGCCAAGATGAAGGCTTCGAACTTCTTGACGTACGCCGCCTGCATCTGGTTCGAGGGCTTGGCCCCCGGCTTGTTTGGCGCGACGGGCAGAGGGAGGTCGATCTCCTTCTGAACAGCCTGCACTTCGGATTCGTCGAGGCGGCGCAACGTCCAGACCTCGGAGTCGTCGGTGTACTGCTTCCACAGACGTTCTGCCTCGGTGTAGAGCTCCTCGAGCCGCTTGCGCATCTCGCCGGTCAGGCCGTCTTCGGACAGTGCCTCGTCCTCGCGGGCCGCGCGCACCTGGTCGCCCAGGGACTCCTCGCCCAGGGAGGCCTCCTTCTTAGGCTTCGCCACGGGTGCGAGCTCCGCCTCCAGCGCCCGGATCTGGTCCAGGACCGGCTGGTACTGCGCGTAGATGGACGGGTTGCGGTAGAGCGTGACGTTCGCTTGGAGGAACGAGACGCCCTCCTCGATCCAGTCCTCAAGTGGGGTCTCGTTGAGTTCGTACTCGGTGGACATCTTGTCCCTCTCCTGTTAGATGACTATCGGGGCTACTCCACGGGGGAGTAGCCCCGATAGGGGACATATTAGCGGACTAGGCCGCGACGACGCCGTTGAGCTCCGCGCGCTGGACGCCGAGCGGGACCACGCGCTTGATGTAACCTGCGCGGTCCGAGGGCTTCTGGGGGTTGTCGGTGACGACCTCGTACACCTGGTACGTGTCGCCAGCGGCCCACGCCTGGTCGTAGCGAGGGCCCTCGCGCTCAACGAACCAGAGCGCCGTGCCCTTCTCCTTCAGGGCCTGGTACACCATGTCCTCGAGGACCTCGGTCTTGCCGTCCTCGTCGAGGTACCAGAACGGAGTAACGGAACCCTCGTAGTTCGAGGCACCGTAGGTGACCGCGTTGCCCTCGGAGCAGAGCTCCGTGTCCGGCACGGTGTCCGAGGCGGTGGGCGAGAGGCGGTAGTCCGACTTCAGGATGCGGCACGAGGCGTCGATCCCTGCAGTCAGGGCCGCCACGGGGATCGCCGCGAGGTTGGTGGGCTTGGTGGTGAGGATAGCGAGACGCGTGCGCGCGTCGGCCAGGGTCTTCGGCATAACCGATCACTCCTTCTTGTCGTCGTCGCCGGCCTTCGCCGACCCGTCGGTTGAATGGATTTGGGGCTTCGCCACTTCGCCTGTACGCGGAGTGGACGGCTGTTGGGCCTCGCGGGCCTTCTGCGAGGGGGTCTTGCTGAACGGCTTGGAGAGGATGGGGTGCTCCATCCAGTGCTCGGGCACACGGACGATCTCGCCGGTGTCTTTGCGGTAGACCTTCATCATGTTTGCCTCTCGTAGATGTACCCTGCTCGAAATACTAGCAGGACGAACCAGCGGTTGGGGAGTACTTCTGTGTCCAGCACGACAGGAGCCCACGTCTGGCTGTCGCGCAAGCGCTCCATGGTGGGGAGGGGGATCCAGTGGTCCAGCGCCGCCCGCACGACCCCTGCCGCTTCCAGTGTCCAGGCGGGGTCCCCGCTGGCGACAGTGATGTGCGTCTCCGACGTGCTGGCCCCCGCCGTGTCGCCGCTGAGGTCCTCAGCATCCTGATCACTCATGCCCGCCGTACCCCAAATCACGGCGTAGGGGTACGCACGCTGTGTGGAGTCGGAGGGGAGGTCCTCGGGCACCGCGCCGACGTAGGTGTTGACGTTCGGTGCCCGTGCCGCGAGCCGGGCCTCAATGGCGGCGACGATGTCTGAGGTGTTCATAGGAACTCATCCACCATTTCGCCGATCAGGAGTTCCACCTGGTCAGCAGCGAGTTCTACCCCAGGCATCAGGTAGGGGCGTGGGGCCATCCGGCTCGTACCGCTCTCGACGAAGGAGGCGTAGTCCTCGGTCGCCTCGGCCCTCATGATGAAGTTCCAGCCGTGGTTCGTGGTGGCGCGGAACGCGATGGAGGCCTGGAGGTCCCCTGTGTCCACCGGCACTATCCGCTGGGACAGCATCTCGCCAGAGCGGGCGGCGTCATCCATGAGGCTCTTGATGAGTGGGCGAACCTCCATCGGGAAGTCCCGCAGGCGGGCCGCGAAGGTGGTGGAAACGTAGATACCAGGCATCAGCCGTTCGTCCTCCCCACCATCTCGCTACAGTCGAGGACCACCCCGAAGGAGAGTCCTGAGTGCCTTGACTTGATGACACGAAGTGTAGCGCTCGCTATCGCGCTGAGGCCATTACCGTCCACCGACTCGACCCGCACCGTCATGCCTGAGTCGGGGAGTACGGTGAAGGTCGTGGTGCGGGGCAGTGCCACCAGGATGACAGCCGTGGTGGTGACCTGGTCGGCGTTGTCTTTCGTGAAGGGCCGGTCCAGGTCGTAGGACACCCTCGCGGGGCCGGTGTAGATGACGTTGTCAGTGCCGACCGTAGGGCCATCGGCCGCGGTCCAGCCGGTGGCGTTGCCCTTGAGGACGGTGACCACCGCGTTCATAGCCCCGTCGCTGACCTCGCCGTGCTTCGCACCCCACCTAGGGTGTACAACCTTCGCTCCCGGGAACGGCATTACCAGACCTCGCGCTCTGCGGCCTCGCGGCTTGCGGGCGCGTACGGGGTGAAGGCGACAACACCGAAGTACGCGTCCTGAGCACCGTCTTCGGTCTGTGCCTCTTCGCGGTCCGCCTGGCGGCGCAAGGAGGCGGCACGGGTACGGAGGGAGTTGGCGACCTTAGCGCCGTCAGTCTGGAGGCCGTCCACGGTCTGCATGACCTTGGAGACCAGCGCCTCGCTGGAGGCTATCGCGTCAAGCGCGTCGGCGGCGGCTCGGTTGATCGGCGCGCGCGGGGTGACAGGGCCGTCAGCGGCCACGCCATAGCGGGTGAGGTAGCCCGCGATCATCTCGGGAGTGAGGAGGAAGTTGGCCTCATCGACGTCAGACACCAAGAGGCGCACCTGACCATCAGCCTGGGTGAAGGTGATGGACATGGTGCGCCTCCTGGGTCTTGGGTATCGGTAGGTGAAGCCTAGCGGTTAGGCCCCGACGCCGATGTACAGAGCGTCGTCGTACAGGGCCGCGCCGCCCGCAACGTGGCGAACGCGGTACTGGATGGTGTCGTCGTCGAACGAGCCCTCCTCAGGGCCGATCGAGCCGCCACCAACGCGAGAGCCCTGGTCGTTCTTGACCCGAAGGTCAGGGGCCTCTTCGCCGGCCAAGAACGCGGTGCCCCAGGTGGGCTTCACGGTCGAGTTGGGTCCGGCCTGGAGGTACCAGGTCTTCGCGACGTTGGAGTAGCCCGAGCCGACGATGTCGAGCCAGGGGTTGACAACCACCTCGGGCGTCGCGACGAGGCCGTTGCCTGCGCGCACGTCGCCCGTGGCGGGGTCCTCGTTGCGGATGACGTTGACGATGTCAGCCGCCGCCTGAGCGAGAGCCGTCGGCACCATCAGGATGGGGTTGGGGACAACGACCGGGCGGCCGTCCTCGTCCTTGCGCTGAGCGATGGCGTTCAGGCCAAGGTTCAGCGAGGTCTTGGACAGCGTCTGAGCCGCCACTGCCCGCGCCGAAGCGAAGGCAGAGAGGCCAGTGCCCCCAGCGTTGAAGAACGGGGCGAGCGCGATGCGCTCTTCCGTCTCCCGCGCGGCGATGGCGAGGCGCTGGGGGAAGTCCCTGAACGCACCCAGGTCGTCGTTCTTGATCATCTCCCACGTGAGCGGGAAACGAGCGCCGTACTTGTCGACGCTGAACTCGCGCTCGGACTCGCTGGCCTTGCGTGCCGGGTACTCGCTGGCCTCGCGGACCTTCTCGAGTGCGCCACGGCCACCCATGATGTCGACCAACTTCTTCGGGCGGAAGTCGTTGACGATGAGGCGCTTGGAGAACTTCTGCCAGACGGGCGCGATTGCGCCGTACTCGCCCTGGAGCTCCCGGACGTAGGCCGCGCCGAGCAGGATCGGGAAGTCGCTCTTGGTGAGCGTCTCCTGAAGTTCTGCGCGTGCGCGGAGGTTGCCGTTCATGGCTCGCTGGAAGAGCTCGCGAGCCTCCAGGATCTGCTTGTTCGTGTGCATAATCATCGATCCCTTCAGGAGGTCGCGAGGCGGACGCGGAGGGTGCCCGTGCCGCCCGTGGTGGTCTTGGCCTCGATCGCGTGTCCGATCAGGACACCCGTCGTGGAGGTCTTGTCGATGAGGCCGACCTTGGCCCCAGCGGTCGGTGCGCCACCGCCGACGGCGTGCGCGTAGATCGCGTCACCGATGGCGTAGGTTGCGTTGCCGACCGAGAAGCCCGTGTACGGGCCGAACTCGTAGCCGCCGTCGAACCAGATGGTGGCCTTGCCGTCGCGGGCGTCGTAGTCGGTCTGCGCGACACCGCCGATGTTGCTGAAGGTGACGATGTCACCCGACTTGACCGCCGAGTCGACGGGCAGGCCGAGGTGCTGGGCGTTGCGGAAGATTTCATTGGTCGTCATGTCAGGCCTCCTTCACGATGCGGCCGGAGAGGCGGGCGAGGCCCGCGTCGAGGTCGGCCTCGCTGATGTCTGCGCCGGTCGGCGTAGCGTCGTGACCCAGGCCCTTGACCTGGCCCTGACCCCACGCCTCCGCGATCTCCGCGGCGGCCTCCGACGCAAGCGTCTTCATGGCCTCCTCGTCAACCTCGCCGGCTTCGGTGAGCGTGAACTGCGTCGCCACTGCGGCGACCGTCCTGGGGGCGGAAACCTCGAGGGCACTGAACGCACCCTCTGCGATTTCCGTCGCGGTCTTCAAGTGCTTCTGGTGGAGGAGCGTACGCTCCGCCTCCTGAGCGCGGGCCTCTGCGGCCAAGGCGCGAGCCTCGGCGGCGGTCGCCAGCGCCTGCGCCTCTTCGAGTGTTGCCATCTCGTCCTCCAAGGACTCGGTGTTGGGTTGGGTGTTGGGCGACCCGCTCGGTACAGCGACCGGGACGTATACGGTGGTCGCACGAACTTCTGTGCGATCTCCGGTAAGATTGAAGGCCTCGTCGTAGGACTGCTGATACGTCTTGTAGGAGCTGTCCTCAACGGTGAAGTATGCCACCCTCGCGGCCGGATCGTAGTCGCGGAGCCACACGTACACGCCGCCGGAGTCGTTCTCGGGGGGTGTGCCGTACGCTCCGCGGACCATCTTCTCGAGGGACTCGCGCACGTCTGAATTGAGGGCCTCTTCCACCTTGAGGGTGGGGGGCGTTGCCGCCTGGAGCCCCTTCTCCATGGCGTGCTCGAGGACCTCGACAATGTGACCCCCACGGCCCGCCTTCGTGACGAAGTCGATGCTGAGCCCCTCGGTGAGCCTGTGGACGATGACGCCGGTGCGCCCTTCGGCCTCCCCCTCCTCCACGTCGGCGGTGGCCCGGATGCTGACCCCGATGTACGGGGCCATCTCTGCCAGGCTCTCACGCCACGCTGGGAAGGTCTTGACGGGGCCGCGTAGCCCCTTCACGGCCTCGTCGTACGTGGCGTCCTCGGTGAGCACCGCCGCCAGGTAGTTCAGGTCCCGCACAGGGCGGTCCTCGGCCTCCTGTGACGTGGGGTGGTTGATGAACATCTGGGTCCCCGCGGGGAACACCACGTCCTTCGCGGCTTCCTGGAGCGTGGCGCTCCCGTAATAGCCGCTGGAGCCCCAGCCTTCGTTAACGAAGACGATGTCGAGCATCCCGGTGCCTGCCAGGGGCGTCGCGGCCTCCGCGAAGGTCCGTGCTTCGGTGATCGTTGTCATCTGCTCATCCTCTCCTGCGCGTCAGCGTACCGCATCACGAGGCCGCCTGGCGCTCATCTGGTGTCTTTTCTGCGTCCGAGCCGTCGTTCTGCCCATCGCGGAAGGTGTTGTCCTTGTCCCCCACCGTCGGTGCGGGCGGGAGCGCCATAGGGTCCCAGTCCGCGAACAGGTCACCGAATTCCTTCAGCAGGTCGTCCACGTTGGGCACCTTGAGCGCTTCGAGCATGAGGCGTAGCGTGACCAGCGGGGGCATCTTGCCGGTGCCGTCCGCGTTGACGATGGCCTGAATGGCCGCCGCCGTGGAGGTGTCTGCCAGGCTCGGCCACATGATGTCGACCGTGGTGGCCTTCGCCCCACGTACGGTGACAACCTCCTCGTCGGTCCATGTGTCGCGCGTGACGGTGCCGTTGAGCGAGCCCTGCGGCGCGATCACCGCCCACCGCACCGCGTAGAGCGACATCTGCCGGAAGGCGTAGTCCCACACCCGGCGACGTCGTTGCATCTCGTTCACCGTGGGGGTGTCCAGCGTCTCCGCGACAGCGCGCGCGCCAGTCTGGCCGGGGTCTCCGAGCAGTACCGTCACCGGGATGCCGAGGGCCGCCGCCACCATCGCCGCGATGGGCTTGCCACTCTCGCTGTCGATGGTGGCCCCCGTCTTAGGGATGGCCTCCATCTGGGTGCCCGCGTCCAGGGTGGCTGTGCTCCCTACGGGAACACCGTTCTGCGTGGCCCTCGCGATGGCCTGGCGCAACTGGTCAGCCTTGCCCGCTGAACCGCCGCTGATCTTGAACGCGAACTGGCTGAGGGCCTTGACCAGCACCGCCCAGTCCGCGAGGAAGTCGCGGTAGGTGCGCGCCCAGGGGAGGGCCGCGTAGGCGTCACCGATGCCGAACTTCCACCCGTCCAGCGCGTTCACCTTCACGTGCAGGTACGGGGCCTCCCAGTGGACCTTCACGCCGCTGATGTTGCGGATCTTGCGAGCCGGGCGGTACGTCAGTGAGGGGTGGTACTCGCGAACCCTCTCGATGCGGCGCACGCCATCGGAGGTGACCTCTGTCTTGTCGTACTCCCGAAGGTAGAACCAGGGGTCGTCCTTGTCGTCGGGGTTGCAGATGACATCTGTCACCTCGTCGAACGATACGGTCCTGATCTTGATGTGGCCGGTGCGTGGGTTCGGGAAGAATGCGAACGTCAGGTTGCCGTCGGTACCCAGGGTGCGCTCGTTCTCCTCGGTGGCCGTCTCGCCGAACACCGCCCGCTGGTTCCCGGGGTCGAGGACCATCCGCTGGATGACTTCGTTCACCCCCTCGTGCTCCGACTTGAGGGTGAATCCCTCCCCGAAGATGTAGCCGCACCGCACGCTGAGTCCCCGCTTGATCAGGGGGTTGGCGATCGCCAGCACACGGGCGATGGCCGCCGACTTGCGGAGGCCCTCCCTCGAGAACTCGGTCTCCCCATTGGAGAGCAGGCTGTTCCAGCCCTCGTTATCCAGGGCGAGTTCGAGACGGCCGATGGCCTCTTGGGCTATCTCCAGCGAGTGCTCGACGCGCGCGGCGCGCTCGTTAGCCTCCGCGAGTTGCGTCCTCATCCGGGCCACGGTGATCTCCTTCGGTAGGTCAGTACCCGCCAAGGATAGCGCGAGGATCGTCGCCACCTAGGCCGATAAGGTCTTCAACTGTCTGATACTCGTGGTCCAAGTTCATCAGTGGGTGCAGTAGCACCCGGTTCGCGGCCTGCGACATTGCGTCTACCGTGTCGTCGTGCCCGCCTGCGGGGAACTGCTCGCACTCTAGCGTCAGGCGCACCACGTTCGGTAGGACCTCGGGCGTGGGCAGGATGATGTTCTGGCTGTGCGCCAGGGGGCTGATCGCCGCCGCGCGGGCATACTTCGACCCCTCCGGCTCGACAGGGATCAGGCCGGGCACCTCGCGGTCTAGTGCGTTGATGACGGCGGGGCCGTTGGCCTTGTCCTCGACGTACTTCGCGATAGCCTGGGGCCACTTCGCGCTGAGGGCGCGGACCGCCTGGATGGTCTCGTTGAACCCCATGCGCTTCCGGACCATGTCCAGAAGGAACATGTCGTGGCCCACGCGCATCCATACCTGCCCCACCACGAAGTCGCTGGACTTGGTGTCCTTGAACGTCATGTCCCAAGACTGCACCACCTCCTGCGCCCCCGGCACGACGCAGGTGCCGTTCGGCATCTCCAGCCAGATCGGGCTTGAGTACCGCGCCCACTCGACTGGGAACAGGTTCCCAGCCGCCGCCGTGGGGCTTCCTTGGTACAGGGAGGCCCAGGTGGTGGGACCCGCGGCTCGCTCACGGGCCTTCCACTGGTCCTCGGAGCGCCTTCGCGCGCTCTCCATGTACTCGCCAGGGTTGCGGCCCAGCGGGTCCTTCTCCCCCTTGTTGGGGTCGTAGTCCGCGCGCGCCTGGATGTTCAGCACCGTCCAGACGTTCGGCCGCAGAGGCTTCTCGGGGTCGTACACATCGTAGAGATCCGCGCCGGGGGCGGTGTCCTCGTCTTCGCCGCCCTCCTCGCCGTGCCTCTTCATGAGACGCCCGGCCAGGTCGTCGTGGTGCCACCGCGTCAGGATGATGACGACGGGCGCACCAGGGGCGAGACGGGAGCTCACGGTGTCGGTCCACCACGACCACACCGACTCCCGGAAGACCTCAGAGTCGGCTTCCGCGCGGTCCTTGATCGGGTCGTCAATGATCATGAGGTCTGCGGGCCGACCGGTGAGGCCCGACCCCACACCCACGGACAGGACACCGCCGCTGAAGCCCGCGAGCGTCCAGTCGTGGACCGCCCCGTTGTCCGCGGCGATGCGGATGCCCAGGTCGAACTCGTTGATGCGCCTGCGAATGGCCCGTCCGTTACGCGCCGCCAAGGCTGAGCCGTAGGACGCACACACGATGCGGTCGTCGGGCTTCTGGGCCAGCCACCACGCCGGGAAGTCTCCTGCGACCCTCACCGACTTGCCCTCCTGGGGTGCCATCGTGATGATGAGCCGGGAGTCGGGCGTGTCGCGCACCTTCACGAGCGCCTGGTCTACGAGGTCCAGCGCGGGAGTGCGGACCGTCTTCGGGTTGACGGTGGCGGCGAGTTCCCCAGGGGTGGCCCAGCGCACCTTCTTGTCCTTGTTCCAGTTCAGGGCCTTGTCCCGGAGGGCATCGCTGAGTGCGTTGCTCACCAGAGCCTCCACCACTTCTTGTGAATCGCGCACGGGCCGGTGTGACAGAACGGCCGCGAGCACCACCACGGCCAGGGCCATCGGTCGTACGCGCAGGGAGAGGGCTTCATACTCCTGACATCTCCAGGTCCTTCGCGAGAGCCGCGATCTGGAGGGGCACCACCGAGTCGGCGCTCATGAGCTGTGCCGGTGTGAGGTTCAGCGCGTTGAGGATCTGGCGGATACGTCCGACGATGACATCGGCACCCGCCTCAGCGAGCCGGACGCGGCGCTCTTCCACTCCTGCACGGAGGGCCATCGCGGCGGCCCGCACCATGCGCTCGCGCTCGCTCTGGTACATCTGGAACCAGACGTGCGCGCCGGTGTGGTAGGCAGTGTCCGTGCCGGGGAACTGCGTGGCGTTCGTGTCCTTCTCCTCGGTCTGCCCCCAGATGAGCGGGTGCATCGGGTCGTCCAGGTCCTCCTGACCTACCATCTCCTGCACGCGGGCGCGTAGGAACGCGACGTTCGCGGCGCTCTCGCGTACCTCCTGCAGGAGTGCCTCCGTCGGCGTGATGTCGTAGTCCACGAGGCCGAGCATGTTGGCCGCGTGCGCGGCGACCTGTTCGTTACGGAACCTAGTGACTGCCGCGCCGGTCGCTTGCGTCTTGCCGCCGTGACGGATGCAGACGTCACCTCCGGGAACCGGATACGCCTTGCAGGGCTTCAACGTTCGTGAGTTGTGCGCCTTGCAACTCGGGCCGCCGGAGGGATTTCGGTGAGCCTGGTGGCACTTCTGACAGTCTTCCATTGTGGCCTCCTTACCCGGTCATCGTAGCAGGGAGGGAAGGTTACGACGCGTCCAGAAAATCCACCAAAAAATTCGGGGGGTCCGTCGGCCCCGTGAAACCGTGAAACTTTCCACGATTGTCAGTCCGGTAGCGGCGGGGCCAGAAGCGCGCATGGGGCACGCAACTGACCAACCTAACGGCGTAGGCCGCGCGGTGCGTAGTGCACCGCGCGGCCTAGCGCGCTACGCTTGCGGCGTGCCCGTAGCCGTAAACGGCAGGCGCACGTAGTTACCGGCGGCACCGCGCACGGTGGCACCCGGCACAACCTTGGCAAGCGCGGCGGCGTGCGCCGGGGTTGTGCGTAGGTCCAAGTTACCGCGGTTAGCGTACGCCGTGCCCGGCGTGCCTGCCACGGTAACGCGCACGCCCTTGCCCCAACCGGCCCACGGTGCCGTAGGCGCGGCCAGTACCACCGGCACCGGCAAGGTGGCAAGGTAGGCAAGGTGTGGCACCTTAGCGGCAGGCGTACCGGTAACAACGGTGTGGCTAGCCCCGTGTGGCGCCGTAGCGGCGGCGGGCGCCGTAGCGGCGGCGGGCGCCTTAGCGGCGGCGGGTGCGGTGCGGGTGTTGGTTGCGGTGCGGGTGTTGTTTGCCATTTTAGGCCCCTTATTTTTAGTAGTTTTAGCGGGCCGGGCTGGCCTGCTACTTACAGGGTACGCCTACCGGCATGGTAGGCGCAAACCAACCGGACACGTATTTACCTGGTGTGGTAAATGCCACACGGAGTTGCGTTTACCCGCTGGGCGTGCTATGGCGAGCGAGCGAGCGAGCGAGCGGAGCGAATTCGCGGAATTCTTTTACCCTTCTTTTACCTACCCTTTACCTACCCTTTACTTTACCTACCCTTTGCCTACCCTTTACCTACCCTTTACCTACCCTTTACTTTACCAACCCTTTACCTACAGCATACCTACCCTTTACTCAGCGAAATCAGCGATATCGCAGAATCAACCTTCTATCATTCTGGCCTTCTATCATTCAGGCCTTCTATCATTCAAGCCGTCGGGCCGTCGGGCTCCGCCTTCCGGAAATCCGGGATTTCTTCCCGCCGCGCCGAGAGCGTCGGCCGCTTCGCCGACTAGTGCGTTCGCTTCACCCCGAAAAGAGTTTACCCTGTGGGTTGTGCTGAGTGCCTACCCTGTGGTACTATGAGTGTATTGGGCAAGGCGCTCAATAACCCAGCAAGGGAGTTCACCATGTCTACAATGAAGCTCACCAACAAGGTCCCCGCCACCAAGAAGGTCACGGCCACGAAGGTCGCCGCCAAGGACGTCACCGTCGAGTCCACCAACAAGCCCTCGGCGGCCGAGCGACTCGAGGCGGTGCTCACCCTCATCGGTCGTGAGACGGCCAAGCCCATCGACCCGGCCAGCCTCAAGTTCGGCAAGGCCATCCCGCTCAAGGGCGGCGGCTCGGTGTACATCAACCGTGGCAACGCCGACGTTCGTGCCACCACCGGTCAGGTCGCGGCGCTCGCCAAGTCCATCAAGGGCTCCACGGTCCGCGGTCCCCAGGGCCAGTACCTCCGCATCACGTTCTAGGCAACAGCCCTCACTCCCTTCGGGGGGTGGGGGCTTTGTCTTGTCCGCGTGCGAGCCGGAGGAAGAGGAAGAGGAAGAGGAAGAGGAAGAGGAAGAGGAAGAGGAAGAGGAAGAGGAAGAGGAGGAAGAGAAATCCGGGATATCAGTTACCTACCCACAACTCATTATGACTTTCTGCGTGGTAGGCTGTAGGTAGCACCAAGGCGGTGCAGAAAGTAGGCTTCCATGAACACGAACGTTGCCCTTTTCGACGCAATGCGAACCACCGCGCACGAACGAATCGCGGCCCTTGGCTGGGAACCTTCCCAGGTAACAGGGCAGAAGTTCCGGCCTGCGGCCCTGCGCCTTCGGGACCACCTTTCCGAGAAGTTCCCCGGCCTGTACAAGCCTTGGGTAGAATCGGTCGCGTACACCGCCCTGAAGGACAGAGGCTTCCACTTCTAGCCCGAAAGGGTTGGGCTGATGACCTGGAGGAAATCCGGGATATCAATTACCTACCCACAACTCATTATGACTTTCTGTGTGGTAGGCTGTAGGTAGCACCAAGGCGGTGCAGAAAGGTGGCAGGTACTATGTCTAGCGACATGCAGGTACAGGTGCAGATTTCCCCCGGCACAAACACGGTGTCCGCGCTGTACGTGTGGCAGGAAGGACACGAATGGCAGGCTGGGTTTAGCGTGTACCCCGACGGGGCGTGCGTGGTAATGCTGGAAAGGACAGACGAGACGGAAGAGATGGGCCTGCACCCAGACGGGGGCCAGCAGGCGGCCTTCCCTTCCCTGCACGCGGCCCTTGTGGCGTACCGCGAACACCCGCTGGCTGTGCCCGGGATTTCCGCCACGCCCTACGGCGAAGCGGTGGTGGGCTAGAAAGGAAAGGGCGGCCCACTGGGCCGCCTTTTCCCTGGCGTGGCGGGAGAAATCCCGGATATCATGAGCTCCACGATTCGAGAGTTCCGTGATTTCGCCTTCTATCATTCAAGCCTTCTATCATTCAAGCCGTCGGCGCGCGGAACTTCTATCGTTCAGTCTGTCCGTTTCTCACTTCGGCAGTCTTTCAGCGAGCCGACGAGTGAAATCTTCTCACTTCAGACCTCTTGATGATCTGAAACGAGTGAGTTACCTACACTTCTACGAGGTAAACTCATTCGCGCGTTCGTTCTGTCGCTGTTGCTCTCTCCGCGATTTCGTCAGCCAAACTGACCAGATGCTGACCAGATGCTGACCAGATGCTGACCAGATGCTGACCAGATGCAGGACCTGCCCCGGACACCGCCAGACCAGGACCCAGATTGACAGTGACCGGACCAGGAGCGCGGCCAGACTGCTGAGCTCAACCGATGAACCGCATCCTAAGTATCAACCAGAGGATCAACCAAGCCAGAAAGATCAACACTGCAACCACCTCTCAGCCGTAGGCTACCCCATACCATCATTGAGCGGCCACAGGAGGCCCGAGGACGGCTTTTCACCCTAGCCCTGCGCCCGTGCCCCACACCCGCCGTTTCACCCAGCGAGCCGCCCGCACGACCCCCTCCTCCACCAGCGTGCAACGAGCCGCCTGGGAGAGCGGAACAACGGTCACGGACTGGGAGAGAAGCAGGAGGAGGAGGAAGAGGAGGAGGAGGAAGAGGAGGAAAAGGAGGAGGAAGTGTAACGTGTAACACGCAGGGTATCATTAGATATTTTAAAATAGAGGACCAGGGGATCGCCCCTGGTAAATAGAGGTACGCTTGAGGTACACTAGAGGTACATTAGAGGTACATTCAGGTAACCGCCTACCCATCTGGTGTGCTGCCTACAGGGGATCGAGCCTGCGTACCAGGCACGATGGACCTTTATGGGTAGGCATGTGTACCTCTAATGTACCTCTACGTACCTCAAACAAAATGGACCCCGCTCCCCTAACTACCAGGCATGATGGACTTTGCTCCCCTAATCCCATACTAAGTTTGTAAAGACCTATCGTTACTGTTACATGTTACTATGACCTTATTCGCTATAAGTATATAGACGCGCGCGTGATACCACACAGAAGCCCCGCGCACAAGGGGGTAGAACAAAGATTTTGCTCCCCTAGCTCACCTTTGCCCTCCAGGGGCTAGGCTGTACTTATGGCCGCAAGGCGCGGCTCGGTATATGGAGGAGAACCATGGACATCTCTTTGGCGGGACGCACGTACAAGAACGTGGTGCTCTCGCGGGCAGAGTACGGCGACGGCTCGCTAGCCATCACCCTGAACGACAAGCACGGCGAGGCCGTGGCTACGGTGAGCGCGCGGCTCCCCATACCCCCCGCGGATGGGTGCGTCTGGGTCAAGAACTACAGCGAGAACGCTGGCATCCTCGAGGCGCTCGTAGGCGAGGGCCTGCTGGAGACGACGGGCAACACTCAGACGGCGGGCTTCGCCACCCTGCAGGAAGCGCGGGTGCTGGCGTGATCGTTGCACAGCAGGTGTTGGGCGGATCTGATGATTAGCGCGTGGTGGTTGATGATCGTCGTGCCCGTCGCCGGGTATGCGGGGTTTGTCGGCAGTAATGTCATGTGGCTTCGCCTAGCGCGTCGCTCAGAAGCGGGTTCCTATAAGGACGACGCGTGGACTACACCGGGGACAGACCCCGCTCTCGCCGCGATGGGGATTCCGGTGGTGGACTGCAAGGACCCGATGTGTTCGCACCCCGAGTGTCAGGACCCACCATGCACCCGCTCCTGAGGATGAGGTGGCGAGCCCAGATCGACCTCTACGTCAACGGGATGTTCGCGACCCGCCGCGTGCCAGACATGCAGGGCATCCGCGTGAAGGGCACCGTGACAGACAAGGAGATCATCGTGACGTTCCCCGACGGCAAGGTCGAGGTGTACGAGGGAGGCCGCTACGCGAGCCGCAAGGTGAACCTGTGCTACTCCCCCCTCAT
>Ga0209174_10001130_pt1 | contig 19154 bp, 16 predicted proteins | sample JI91814BDNA_FD_187505 | JGI IMG/M metagenome (GOLD analysis project Ga0209174, IMG submission 187505) | Wastewater effluent complex algal communities from Wisconsin, to seasonally profile nutrient transformation and Carbon sequestration -... | ecosystem: Engineered > WWTP > Effluent > Algae...
AAACTATCCACATATCCGGGTGCTTGTGCTGTCCATGCTGAGTGATGAAAGAACCATTATCAAAATGTTCCGTTTAGGTGCCAAAGGGTATCTGTTGAAAAATACGGACCCGGAAGAGTTGAAAAAAGCCCTTGATGCCATCGTCGCAAAAAACGTGTATTTATCAGATTATGTTTCGGGCAAGCTGGTAAGCGGACTGAATAAATACAATGAACTGGATGAAAAGCCTGTTTTCCTGGTTGAAAGAGAAAAGGAATTATTGCGCTGGGTTTGTTCCGAACTGTCCTACAAGGATATTGCAGAAAAAATGAACCTGAGTCCCCGTACAGTGGATGATTACCGGCAGGCACTCTTTACCAAATTGAAAGTGCATAGCCGCGTTGGTCTGGTGCTTTATGCCATCCGGAATGCACTGGTAGAAGTCTGAGTAGTTTATAGTACGGGAACCATGGATGATAAATCAGTGGTTTTTTCCAGGCCGGCTGTGCGAACATTTCTTTCCACCAGTTGCCGGTAAGATATTCTTTCCACCCTGCTTTTCAACCAGCCCGGATAATTGAAAATACTCACGCTCATCTGCTGCACAGAATTGGTATCGTTTGCTTCAAATACTTCCAGGGCTTTTTTGTATTCTTCTGCTTTTTTCCTGCTGTCTTTCATGTAAAATGTCCGGTGCAGACACTGCACAAGTGCTGTTTCAAAGGGCTGCTTCTTTTTCCTTTTTAAGAAATAGGCATGGGTGGAACGGTATTCGGAATCAAAAAGGCTGCTGTCATTCATGGAATAACTGATCAGCAGTAAGAGGATACGGGCTACCGGTGTATGTTCATCCCGCACCCCGTCCCGGAACCATTGAATCCCTCGTTTGGTAAAATAGAGTGCATCATTGTATTGTTCCAGTACAAAAAAGCCAATTCCCAGAGAGAGATTAACGGTACGGTTCAGATCGGCATTCAGTAAGGGCTCCCAGCTGAGATAGCGGTTCTTCATCTGGGTCACCAGCTTTTTTACCTCATCATACCGGGCGGTTTTATTGAGAATCTTGTTCAGGGCCAGGTATTTGATGGCTTCGAAATTGGCCCTTTGTATCGGTTCATCCAGTAGCTTATTCAAGGGGTCATTGAATACAGTTCTGACATAATCATAGGAACCCTGCAGGATACCTGCATAGTTGATCATATAGAGTACTTCGATATAATATTCACCATGAGAGCTGAGGAAGCGGTTATTTTTTTTCCAGTCGCTCAGAACTTCCTGCAGTAATTCCAGTGATACTTTGATTTCACCCAGCAGGTAGAGCAGCACGGCCCGGCTCATCCGGTAGTAGTGGCCATACCAGAATGACTGGTTGGCGGAAGGAGGAGTACAACGGCCAATATTTTCCAACAGGGAGTAAATCTTTTCGCTGAGCGCTTCATCAATATCATAGTGCGCTTTCCGTTTCAGGAGCAGGGTTTCCGTATAAATATCGCGAAGGGTAATCATCTCCGCATAAGTTTCATAGCTCATGACCTTCTCGCCAAATATGGAAAACAATTCATCGTAACTGGTATGCAGACTGCTGAACAGTACCATCTTTTCAAACTCTGTTTTCAACAGATTCAGCATAGCAAAAGATTCCAGGCTGCGGGCCAGTGGTACTGCTTTTTTCCAGGTGGCATGTGCTTCCTCGAGTAATCCCTTTTTCCGGTATAGTCTTACCAGCTGAATCATCCGGTATAAATCATCACCTGCATTCTTCCGGCTATCATAGGTCAGCAGTGCTTCACAAAGCTGCTGGTGCAGGTAATGCCGCTGGTAAGCAATATTCTTTGCATGCAGGGCCGGGGCGCATTTTTTAAGAATGGCATCCTCATTGTATTTTTTTTGACTGGCAATTGCATCAAATAACTGCAGGTGCAGGGGCTGTTTATCGGAGGCGGCTCCGGAAAAATTCCTTTTGAAAAAAAGTTTTTCCCCGCTGCTCATTGCATGGACAAAACGCCATATTAAATCAGAAGCCATTTTTTTGCAGGTTATTTAGTTGCGTAAATTACGAAAAAATGAAATAGATGAACCAAATCATAGGAAACTGTTTATCGTGTAATGATCTGATAATCAGTAGTTAAAGTTTATTTTTCAATAAAAGTATAAAATAATGAACCAAATATTATTTAAAAATTGTAATCGGCCCGGGGCAGGCGAATCTTAGCTTTATGGTACCAAATTATTGAATACAAGCCACCAGTAACAGCATTATCACAACCAAAACCAACTGCTGTTCTCAGACCATTAACCATTAAACCTGAAACCCCTTACAGTGCTACTGTAAGGGGTTTTCCTTTATGATTTTCTGACAGGCTGTTGGTCGCTTATTTACTCAGGTACATGCTCCTGTCTTTGTACAATTGTCTGAAATAGGGATCTCTCAGGTTTTTGATAAAACGGATCGCTTCACCTGTTGATTTCATTTCAGGCCCCAGTTCCTTACTCACTCCCGGGAATTTATTAAAGCTGAATACCGGCTCTTTGATCGCAAATCCATCCAGGTGCTTTTCTTCCGGTATATCACCCACACTGATTTCACCGAGCATGACCTTGGTGGCATAGTTCAGGTAGGGTTTGCCATAGGCTTTGGCAATAAAGGGAGTGGTACGGGAGGCCCTCGGATTGGCCTCAATCACGAATACCCTGCCCTCTTTAATGGCAAACTGGATATTGATCAGTCCTTTTACCTGTAGTGCGAGGGCAATTTTCTTGGCATAGTCCACCATGTCCTGTATTTCCAGCGGCGAGAGGTTGAATGCAGGTAGTACGGCATTACTGTCGCCCGAATGGATACCGGCCGGTTCAATATGTTCCATAATTCCCATGACATGGAATTTCTCCCCGTCACAAATCGCATCAATCTCAGCTTCCTGGCAACGATCGAGGAAATGATCGATCAGGATTTTATTTCCGGGTATATGTTTGAGCAGACTTACCACTGCTTTTTCCACTTCTTCATCATTGATCACGATCCGCATTCTTTGTCCGCCCAGTACATAAGAAGGACGTACCAGTACCGGATAACCTACTTTGTTGGCAACCGTGATGGCATCATCTACTGAATAAGCCGTGCCATAATCAGGATAAGGAATATCCAGTGATTTGAGCATATCACTGAAGCGGCCACGGTCTTCCGCAATATCCAGACTGTCATAAGAAGTACCGATGATCTTTATTCCTTTCGCATCGAGTTTCTCTGCCAGTTTCAGGGCTGTTTGTCCGCCCAGCTGCACAATGACGCCATAAGGCTTTTCATGTTCAATCAGTTCCCAGAGATGTTCCCAGTACACCGGTTCGAAGTAGAGCTTATCGGCCATATCGAAATCGGTTGATACTGTTTCAGGGTTGCAGTTTACCATGATGGCTTCATAACCGCACTCCTTGATCGCCAGTAAGCCATGCACACAGCAATAGTCGAATTCAATTCCCTGACCAATCCGGTTGGGGCCGCTGCCAAGTACAATGATTTTTTTCCGGTCAGACACCTTGCTTTCGTTGACATTTCCTTCTTCAAAAGTGGAATAGAAATAAGGCGTCTTTGCTTCAAATTCTGCGCTGCAGGTATCTACCATTTTATACACTCTGGTAATACCGGCAGCCTTTCTTTTATTATAAATATCTTCTTCGTCGCCATGTTCCAGGATCCGGCTGATTTGTTCATCACTAAATCCGTTGACCTTTGCTTCCCGCAACAGGTCGAGCGGCAGGTCGGCCAGATCGTATTTGGCGATTTCCTTTTCCAGGTTACAAATCTTCTGGATTTCATAGAGGAACCAGCGATCGATACCGTTGGTGGCTTTTGAAATCGTACTTACAGAAATACCGGCCATCAGGGCATCCTTGATTCTGAAAATCCGGTCCCATTTCGGGGTCTTGATATATTCCAGCAGGTCATCTGCATGCATCAGGCTCTTGCCATAGTAGCCAAGGCCAACTGCATTATTTTCCAGGCTCTGACAGGCTTTTTGTACTGCTTCGGTAAAACTTCTTCCGATGGCCATTACCTCGCCCACACTTTTCATTTGTAAACCGAGGGTATCATTGGCACCTTTGAATTTGTCAAAATTCCAGCGGGGGATTTTAACAATCACATAGTCCAGCGCAGGTTCAAAATAAGCGGAAGTGGTTTTGGTGATCTGGTTCTCCAGTTCATCCAGGTGATAACCAATGGCCAGTTTGGCTGCTATTTTAGCAATGGGATAACCGGTGGCCTTACTCGCCAGGGCAGAGGAACGGCTTACCCGGGGATTGATTTCAATCGCGATGATCTCTTCATTATCCGGGTTCAGGGCAAACTGCACATTACAGCCTCCGGCAAAATTGCCGAGGTCACGCATCATCATGATGGCAGTGTTGCGCATCAGCTGCATGGCGGTATCGCTAAGGGTCATGGCCGGAGCTACCGTAATAGAATCACCGGTATGTACGCCCATGGGATCGAAATTCTCTACGGTACAAATGATACATACATTATCAGCGGCATCACGTAATAATTCCAGCTCAAATTCCTTCCAGCCCAATACTGCTTTTTCTACCAGCACTTCATGGATCGGGGAGGCCTGGAGTCCGCGGTTCAATGCTTCATCCAGTTCATCTTTATCATGAACAAAACCACCACCGGTACCACCCAGCGTAAAAGAGGGCCGGATCACCAGGGGGAAACCGATTTCCTGTGCAAACTCCTTGCCTTCGAGGAAGGAATTGGCAGTCTTAGCCTGGGCCACTTTCACGCCCAGCTGGATCATCCATTGGCGGAATTTTTCCCGGTCTTCTGCTTTATCAATGGCTTTAATATCCACCCCGATCAGTCGCACATTGTATTGTTTCCACAAACCAAGATCTTCGGCTTCCTTGGCCAGGTTCAATGCCGTTTGTCCTCCCATAGTGGGAAGCACCGCATCGATTTGATTTTCCTGAAGAATCTGTTCAATACTTTCAACAGTGAGGGGCAAAAGATAAACCCGGTCTGCCATCATGGGGTCCGTCATAATGGTGGCCGGGTTGCTGTTGATCAGAATCACTTTCACTCCTTCTTCCCGTAAACTCCGGGCGGCCTGGGTGCCGGAATAATCAAATTCACAAGCCTGACCGATAATGATGGGTCCGGAGCCGATAATGAGTACCGATTGGATCGAATTGTCTTTTGGCATTTTTTGTTTTTAAATTGTGGCTGGCAGCAATCCTGCGGTAAAACATCCTTGTCCGTTGGACAAATTGCGCAAAAGTAGGGGAAAGCAGGGGTATTGACCGGTGGAATTGTGCTTTTTTTGCTCACATTTTACCGGGTTGGGAAGATCTGTATCGGCTTGGGGATTTTCCGGTATTTCAGGGAATACTGGTCGTCATACACATTATGTTTCCGGTTGAGCATTTCAGCCAGCAGTTGCTTGAAATCGGCCGGGTTATTGAAGAATTTTTTGGTCGAAAAACTTTCAGTAACCGCTTTTACATCCAGGGTATCATTTCTTTTATCAAAGGCTGACACATAGAAAACTTTTTGTTTTCGCCAGACTCTTTTCTTCTTTTCGATTTCTTCAATATTGATCCAGCCTTCTACATTCATGAAGCGCTGATCGCCGATATAGGAAGTATATCCTGTAAATAAGGATGTATCAGGTAATACCATATCACCTTTGATGGCCTTGCCATACCGGATAATGGAGTAAAGTGAATCGGATTGCGGACTGATCTCGAGGGCTTCGATACCAAAGTAATCACTTCCGTCTTTCACAATACCATACCAGTAGCCCAGCAGATTACTATCCACCGCTTCCACCGGTCGGGCTTCCATCGGCACCGTTGACTCAAAGGGACATGCCGCCAGTAATGTGCAAAGCGGCAGGAGCCAGAGGAATGATTTCTTCACCATAACAAGTTGAAAAGATACAAACTTGTTGGGAAAGGATGCATGTGAGCTCTTTTTCCTGCCAGGGGGTCTTGCTATAGTGCGCCCGGAGTCAGCCTTTTGATATTTTGAAAACCCGGTTGAAATTTTGGCGTCATTGATCTGATCATTGTAGCCAGGCTAGACTCCGGTCGGGAAAGCTGTTGGGTTTCCTGCCCGGAGTCTCGCAATCGGGGCCTGTTTAGAGTTGAACCCTTTTTAGATCAGATTTGGATTAATAGAAACGCTTAGCGGACTCCGGGCATTTGTTTCCTGCCCGGAGTCTCGCAATCGAGGCCTGTTCAGAGTTGAACCCTTTTTAGATCAGATTTGGATTAATAGAAACGCTTAGCGGACTCCGGGCATTTGCTTTAACCACGTTTCTTTTGGGTAAAAAACGGATTTGAATTGGTGTATTTCACAATTTCTTTTTTGGAGCATGTTCTACTTTAGCTCATGCCAGTCCGAAGAAATATTCCATATAAAGAAGGCCTGTATTTTATCACGTTTACATGTTTTCGATGGCTGCCTTTAATTCGCCAAACATTGGCTTATGACCTTGTATACAAATGGTTTGAATATTTGAAAGTAAATAACCACCGGATTGTTGGATATGTCATTATGCCCAATCATATGCATTTATTGATTGATTTTTGTCGATCTGATAAACCAATAAATCGGATTATAGGTGATGGTAAAAGGTTTATTGCCTATGAAATTGTAAAAAGACTGGAGAAAATGAATGAAAGCGGTACTTTATCCCGTCTTGCGAGAGCGGTTAGGTCTGGAGAAAGAGAAAAGGGTAAAAGACATGAAATTTGGAAGGAATCTTTTGATTGGAAGTATTGTGAGTCAGCCGCATTCGCTTATCAAAAACTGGTGTATATACACAATAATCCATGTGCCGGAAAATGGAAGCTGGCAAAGGATATTATGGCATATGAACACAGTTCCGCCAGTTATTATATTAGCGGGAGGCATAGCATGTATTCTGTTACTGACCTGGAAATAATTTTGTTGGAACGGAAGGAGAAGGGACGCCCGGAGTCCGCCGGTTGATTTTTTAAAAAGTGGTTTAAAATTTATGCGGCATATATTCTATCGGTGGCGGTTTGCGAGACTCCGGTCGGAAAAGGGTTGGGTTTTGCCCGGAGTCCGCCAATTGCTACGTAGCAAAATTGTATAAAAATATTACGGCTGTTATTCTTTTAGGCGTGAAAAGCGAGACTCCGGTCGGGAAAGAGTGAGCGCCCGGAGTCTGCCGGTTGATTTTTTAAAAAGTGGTTTAAAATTTATGCGGCATATATTCTATCGGTGGCGGTTTGCGAGACTCCGGTCGGAAAAGGGTTGGATTTTGCCCGGAGTCCGCCAATTGCTACGTAGCAAAATTGTATAAAAATATTACGGCTGCTATTCTTTTAGGCGTGAAAAGCGAGACTCCGGTCGGGAATATCCCCCTATTTTTGTGTATGCCACTTCGATTTTTTATCTGGCTGCTTTTTTGCAGCTATTCCCTATCCATACAAGCCCAAACCTCGCCTTATCCCCGGAACTATTTCCGTAATCCCATGGGGATTCCTCTTCAGCTCTCGGCAAATTTCGGAGAACTAAGGCCCAATCACTGGCATATGGGACTGGATATCCGCACGGAAGCCAAAGAGAACTACCCCGTGTATGCAGCCGCAGAAGGCTATATCGCGCATATCGGTGTCCGCGCTTCCAGTTTCGGCCGTTTTATAATTATCCGGCATCCCAACGGACTGTCTACTTTGTATGCCCACCTGAATGATTTTTTCCCGGCACTGGAAGAATTTGTGAGAGCTAAACAGAAAGAAAAAGAAAGCTGGCCCATAGAACTGGATTTTACCAAAGAACAGTTTCCCGTAAGCAAGGGCGCATTTATTGCCTATAGTGGTAATACCGGCGGCTCGCAGGGTCCGCACCTGCACTTTGAGATCATGGATACCAGGACTGAAAAAAGATTGAACCCCCTGCTCTTTGATTTTGGATTAAAAGATGATGTGCCACCCACCATCAGTAAACTGGCCATCTATGACCGCAGCAAATCGGTTTATGATCAAAGCCCGCTTTTTTATAATCTGAAAAATACAGACAGTGGGTATATTATTCCCAAGATACCAGTGATCAATACCGGGTTGAAAAAAATCAGCTTTGCCCTTGCTGCAACCGACCGGCTCAGCGGATCCAATAATCCCAACGGGATCTATTCTGCCAAACTATACCTGGATGAGGAACCTCAGGTAGCTTTTATTCTCGATAGTATCAGTTATGATGAAACCGTGTACATGAATGCGCATGTGGATTTTAAAATGCGGTACAATGGTGGTGGTTTTATCCAGCATCTTTCCCGTATGCCCGGCGACCTGGGTGCCGCTTATCATCCCATTAAAAATGATGGTGTGATCGAATTCAATGATACGCTGCTTCATGCAGTGAGCATTGATGTTTCGGATGCCCATGGCAATCGCTCCACACTGAATTTCATGATCCGATATTATGACAGCCTGTCCAAACCCTCCACTGTCATCACCAAACCATTGGTGATAGCTCCCAATATGGTGAGTGTAGTGGAAAAGCCGGGATTTGAAATGTATATCTCGGATAAAGCGATTTACGACACCGTGTCAACCGTTTATTTTGTTACCGGGTCTGCATCACCCTATGCTTTTTCTGATATCCACCAGGTGGGTGAAGGGTCGGTGCCGGTGCATGATGATATGGTGGTGCGGCTGAAACTAAAAAAGAAAGTACCGGAAGAATGGCAGGATAAACTGATTATCCTCCGTGGTGACCGCAAGGGCAGTACGGTGCGTAAAGCGGTGTGGCAGGAACAATGGCTCTCGGCCAAATTCAGCGATTTTGGATCTTATCAGTTACTGGCAGACGTGATGCCTCCCCAAATTAACAGCCTGGGTAGTGGTGATACTGTGAACCTTAGTGCTGCCAGCCGTATTGTTTTTACACCCACGGATAATTATGGGATCAAATCTTTCAAAGCGATCCTTTATTCCTGCACAGCTGATACATTGGGCTATCATTGCAGCGGGGATTCGCTCAGTGCCGGACAATGGCTTCGTTTTACCAATGATAAAGGCCGGAACTGGATCTACCGCTTTGATGAAACCTGTCCTTATGGAGTACACAAGCTAAAGGTAACCGTGGAGGATCTCGTAGGTAATAGCAGTACCAAAGAATGGTGGTTCAAGCGTTATCCTTATACTCCACCTCCACCGAAAAAAGCCAGCAGCAAAAAAGGCAAGGGAAGCAAAACGATCAAAAAAACTAACGAGAAAGCCAAAAAAGATGTCAAGAAATCGGTGAAGAAAACAAAAAAATAAGTCATGGCTGTTACATTAAAGGAGGGGGATCCGGCACCGGTTTTTTCAGGGAAAGACCAGGACGGGAAAAAAGTATCACTAAAAGATTACAAAGGGAAAATGCTCCTGCTATATTTCTATTCAGAGGCCGGTACACCCACCTGTACCCTGGAGTCCTGCAATCTCCGTGACCATTACAAAGTCCTTTTGTCAAAAGGTATCGAAGTGTTGGGGGTCAGTCCGGATACGATCAGCCGCCAGAAAAAGTTTGAGGAAAAATACCGGTTACCCTTCCGGCTGATGGCGGATGAGGAACATCAAATCACATCAGCCTACGGGGTGAGGGGGATGAAAAAATTATTCGGAAGAGAATACATGGGCATCCTCCGGACCAGCTTCCTGATTGATGAGAAGGGAAAGATTCTACGGGTATTCCATAAGCCCCGCAACAAAGCCCATGCAGAAGAAGTACTGGCCTCGCTGGGAAAATAATGACCCGGTTTCTTCATTCCATTTTAATATTAATAAGCAACCCGTTTGCCTGCTGTTACGATAGGGGGAGTACATAAAACTCAATTCGTATGCAGAAGGCATTAGTAGCAGCACTGGCTTTCCTCACCCTCCAGGTATCCGCACAGGAAAAAAAAGAAGCAAAACCCGTAGAGATTTTCAGTTCTACCAAAACCATCAATGCCCGAACTACGGAACTGGTGGGAAAGGGGAAACTGGATTTCAATGTCTCCCATAATTTTGGGGATGTTGGCGGTAGTAATGGCGGTATCAAAAGATTTTTCGGGTTGGATAATGCATCCGATATCCGGATCGCTTTTACCCTGGGGCTGGGTGACAATCTTGACCTGAATATTGCCCGTGCCAAAGGTGCCGGACCCCAGCAGCAATTATACGAAACCGGGATCAAGTACCGGATCATGCAACAACGTGAAAATGATCCTTCGCATCCGCTTTCCATTGCACTCTTTGGGAATATGGTAATTGCTGCCAGTCCGCAGAGTGCTTTTCCCAACCAGGACAATAGTTATGACGGACTGGGTGAAAGAATGAGCAATGTACTCCAGCTGATCCTTGCCAAAAAAATGGGAAAGATCAGTTTTCAACTCAATCCCACTTTTGTAACCCGTGGTTATGCGATCAGTTATGACCAGAAAAACTTTTTTGCATTGGGCGGTGCCCTGAAACTCCCATTAGGAGGCCGGGTGAACCTTTTACTGGATTATTTCCATCCCTTCCGGAGTGAGACCAGCAAGAATGCTTTCAAAACAAATGACAATATTAAATTTCATGATCCTTTAGGTGTAGGATTCGAGATCCTGACTTCAGGACATATCTTCCGGCTCAACTTCACCAATGCGACCGAACTGCTGGAGAACAGGTTCATTCCCCGCACCATTACCAGCTGGGGCAAGGGTCAGTTTAGATGGGGCTTTACGATTTCCAGGAAGTTCAGATTGTGGACAGCGAAGTAGGAGTAAATTATGTTGAATTTTGAATGATGAATTTTAAATGTTGTGGAAGGACTCAAGACTCCCGACTCAATTCACCCATTCAATCGTTCCGAAATCAAATGCTTCGGGAATGGCATGTGCTGTTTCCAACTGACCATTTTCATTAACGCCATTGATCATTGCTTCAAACACCCTGTTATCTTTTCTGAGTTTTACTTTTTTTCCTTGTTTGTATAAGTACTGGTTATACTTACTGAAAATATTTCCCGGACCGGTGGTCAATAATTCCCGGTAGTAAAGATCAACATTGGTAACAATGGCCCGGGCCATTTGAATGGGCTCCCATTCTTTGCCGGTGATTTGTTTCAAGGATACCGGATTGGGCAGATCGGATGGGAATTCGGTCTGGTTGATATTGATCCCAATCCCGGCAATCGCCCAGTTCCATCGGCTGCCAGATTGCTCATGACTACCTAACAGGTTTTCAATCAGGATCCCGCCTGCCTTTCTGTCCTGCCAGTACAGGTCATTGGGCCATTTTATGGTCAGCTCATCCGGAATATAGGTGGCAAGGGTTTGCCGAACTGCCAGGGCAATTGCTGCGCTAAGTTCAAATTGCCGGTTAATTGGAAGCGAAATTGGCTGTAGCAGGATGCTGACTGCCATATTTTGCCCCTTTTCACTGATCCATTGCCGGCCCCTTTGGCCTTTTCCGGCCCATTGTTCATGGGCGAAAACGACCTGGCCATGTTGTGCCATTCCTGCATGAATCAGCTGCCGGGCATAGTTATTGGTGCTGTCAACCGATTGCAGTTCAACGAATGGCGAACCGATGCCGGCATAGGCCGGTCCTTCCGGGTTTGATTGAGGGGCTTCTGACAATTAATCGCTATTTTTGAACCAGTAAACTTAAACTAAAAACCTAACACGTTCAATATTTGGAACAATTGGCAGTCTTGACCAACCGTAAGAAGAAAAGTGCAGTCCGGTTAACGAGGAACTCAAAAATCATCAAAACCATTCTTGCTGCGATCCAGGAAAAAAAGGGACAACATATTGTGTCTCTTGACCTGCGTAAAATCAATGAAGCAGTGTCTGATTTCTTTATTATTTGTGAAGCTGGAAGCCAGCCACAGGTAAGGGCCATTGCTGAGCATGTGGAAGACCGCGTTAAAGAAAACTGCGGAGAGAATCCCTATCGTCACGAGGGGTATAGTAATCTCCAGTGGGTCCTGATTGATTATGTAAACGTAGTGGTACACGTAATGCTGCCGGAAAATCGCAAGTTTTACAGGCTCGAAGAAATGTGGAGCGATGCTTCAGTGGAGAACCATGAAGACTAAGCTTTGTTAAATTGGAAGCCGGCCTCAACTTTTTATCGTTTTTATCATTAAATAGCAGAATACTACATTCATTTTATGTCACAAGACTCAGGAAACAGGCCCAGGTATGACAGGCGTCCAGGTCCGGGAGGAGAAGATCCTAACCAGGCGCCGCGGAAAGGCCCCCGCTTCAGCATTTACTGGATCTATGCCATCATATTTGCCGTACTGATCGGTTTTTCATGGTTTGGCCCCTTCTCAAGGAACATGGCTAAAATCAATGAACTTGATTTTAAAAGCATGATCGCTGCCGGAGAGGTAAGCAAGTACACCATCATTGATAATAAGAAAAAGGTCAAAATTTTTCTGACCAAACAAGGATTGGTGAAGTATGCTGATAAACTCAAGAAAGGAGTCAGCGGAAAAATCAGCGAGGAAGGCCCCCATATGTATTTTGCCATCACCAGCGGTGATAATTTTAAAAAAGGGATTGATGATTTTTATAAAGACAATCCCTCTGTGGTTAAAGTCCCTTTTGAAGTGGACAATGAGCGCGATATTTTCGGTGGCATTCTTCAATTCCTCTTTCCCGTTCTGATCTTTATTGGTCTCTGGATCCTGCTCATGCGGAAAATGAGTGGTGGTTCCGGCGGCGGCGGTGGTCCTGGTGGTATTTTCAATATTGGTAAATCCAAAGCCACATTGTTTGACAAAGGCACCCGTGTCAATATCACATTTGCTGATGTGGCCGGATTGGATGAAGCCAAAGTGGAAGTGATGGAAATCGTTGACTTTTTAAAGAGCCCTAAAAAATATACCAATCTTGGTGGTAAGATTCCGAAAGGAGCATTACTGATTGGTCCTCCTGGTACCGGTAAAACCCTGCTGGCCAAAGCCGTGGCAGGAGAAGCACAAGTGCCTTTTTTCAGTCTGAGTGGTTCTGATTTTGTGGAAATGTTTGTAGGAGTTGGTGCCAGCCGGGTACGTGATTTGTTCAAACAGGCGAGGGAAAAAGCACCTTGTATCATCTTCATTGATGAGATTGATGCCATTGGTCGTGCCAGGGGAAAGAATGTGATGATGAGCAATGATGAAAGAGAAAGTACCCTGAACCAGTTACTGGTAGAAATGGATGGATTTGGTACCGATTCAGGTATCATCGTCCTGGCCGCTACCAACAGACCGGATGTACTGGATACAGCCTTATTGCGTCCGGGTCGTTTCGACCGTCAGATCACAATCGACAAACCCGATCTGGTGGGAAGAGAAGCGATTTTTAAAGTACACCTGAAGCCCATTAAAATTTCCAAAACACTGGATATACATAAACTGGCAGAGCAGACCCCGGGATTTGCCGGTGCTGATATTGCCAATGTTTGTAACGAAGCCGCATTGATCGCTGCCCGTAAGAATAAGGAAGCCGTGGATATGCAGGATTTTCAGGATGCAGTGGACAGGGTGATCGGCGGACTGGAAAAGAAAAACAAGATCATTTCTCCGGAAGAGAAAAAGATCATTGCCTATCATGAAGCAGGCCATGCCATCTGCGGATGGTACCTGGAACATGCTTATCCGTTACTGAAAGTAACCATTGTGCCAAGAGGTACAGCTGCGCTTGGTTATGCGCAGTACACGCCAAGAGAACAATACCTCTACAATACCGACCAGTTGAATGATCAGATCTGTATGACCCTCGGTGGAAGGGCCAGTGAGGAGATATTCTTCAAGAAAATCTCCACCGGTGCCCAGAATGACCTGCAGCAGATCACCCGGATTGCTTATTCCATGGTCACAGTATATGGAATGAATGAAAAGATCGGCAATATCAGTTACTATGATCCACAGCAGGAAAATACATTCACCAAACCTTATTCCGATGAAACAGCCAAGCTGATTGATGAGGAAGTGAGAAAGCTGATTGATGAAGCGTATGAAAAAACAAAACAGCTGCTGACGGAAAAACGAGAAGATGTGGTGAAACTGGCGCATGCCCTGCTGGAAAAAGAAGTATTGTTCCAGAGTGATGTGGAAGCATTGATCGGCAAAAGGCCTTTTGAGGAAAAGAAAAGCCTTGGTGTGGAAGAGTCAACTGAGCCGGTAGCGGATGAAACGATTCCTGTTACCAGGAGTGAGAATGAAGCTAAACCTGATGGAACTATGGGCGGACTGGATATGTCGCCTACTGTGTAAGTTAACCAAGCGGCATGAACGTATCTCCTTCCAAGGAAAATATATTGAAAAGGATTCGCAAGGCGTTGAGTCATTCAACGCCTTTGCCTTTTCCGCAAAGTGAGGGAAACCAGCCTGTCTTTCATCCCCTGGATCAGGAGCCCGAAGTGGAATTTGCGGAACAGTTTACCAAACTCCAGGGTAAATTCATTTACTGTATCAATCAGCAGGAACTGGCTTTTCAGCTGGCCAGCCTGATTAAAAAACAGGACTGGCACAAAGTCTATTGCCAGGAAGACAAACTGGTGGCTGCTGTTGCTGGTCAGTTAAGTGACCGGCTGGTTAAAACGGATCTGGCTCATTGTGATGTATCTATCACCGGTTGTGAATACCTGGTGGCCCGTACCGGAAGTATTGTGATGAGTGCCGCTGATCCGGGAGGCCGGGCAGCCAGTGTATATGCACCCATTCATATTTGTATCGCTTTTACCAGTCAGCTGGTATATGATATCCGGGATGCATTGCAGGCGGCAAAGGAAAAATATGGCCAGCACCTGCCCTCCCTGATCACCCTGGCCACCGGACCCAGCCGCACGGCCGATATCGAAAAAACCCTGGTAGTGGGTGTGCACGGTCCTAAAGAAGTATACCTGTTTCTGGTAGAAGCATAATCTCCGTCATCTCTTCATTTCTGAGCAACTTGTATCTTTACGGGTATGAATAACCATCCTGTTAAAAGAATTTTTGTGTACGGCTCACTGCGTAAAGGATTTCAGAGTCCTGTATACGAGTATATCAGCCGTTTTTTCAGTTATGAAGGAGAGGCCCGCGTGAGGGGCAGGCTATATGATATGGGCACCTATCCTGCCGGTATTCCGGATACAGATGATGCATTTATTATAGGAGAGTTATACCGGATTACCAACGAAAATGAGTTCTCCTGGGCCCTCGGTCAGCTGGATGATTACGAAGGAGTATCCGTTGAAGAAGGAGAAGTTCCTTTGTATCGCCGGGAAATCACCAGTGTTTTTCTAAATGGGGAAGTGACGGAAGCCTGGATTTACTGGTACAGTGGTGATGTGAGCGGAAAGCCTGCCATTGCATCCGGCGATATGCTGGAGTATCTCAAACAGCATAAATAAACATTAATCATTATGATGAAGCCCGTTTCTTCCTCCCTGGTATTATTGTGCCTGACCCTGTCCCTGTCTTCCTGTTCTTTTCATTGTCAGGTAGGTAATGGTACCGCTGAAGAGAAAACAACTCCCAAAGTAAAAGACGAGATGCTGTTGTATAACGGAATAGAATTGGATGCCCGCAACATGCAGGTAGATAAAGCTTATCTCGTTACCAATGATGACCAGGCAGATCGTATTGATGAGGATAATGTAGTCAACCTGGGAAAAGGTGTAAGACTGATCCTGCTGATCAAAAAGGGATGGAAAGAAATTGACGATAGGGTGTGGTTGGATGCCAGTCTGCTGGTGACAAACAGTAGCGGTGAAACCGTCCTTGAAAAGGAGAATATGTTCGCCAAATTCGGGGAGGAGGGGCTTTCAGCAGAAGATGCAAAAACAATTGGTCTGTCCGTTTATTTCAAAGGAAAGGACACTGCAAAACCGGATACCTATAAAGTGAGTTTCAAAGTCAGTGATCAAAAGGGAGATGCATCTCTGGAAGGTTCCTATAAGTTATATACCCGCTAACCGTGTCAAAAAAAATCTACTTCCTTTCTGATTTTCACCTGGGAGCTCCGGATCATGCCGCCAGCATTGAACGGGAAAAAATTATTGTGCGTTTTTTGGATGAAATCAAAAATGAAGCTGCCGAGATTTTCATTGTGGGTGATATGTTTGATTTCTGGTACGAATACAAAAAAGTAGTACCCAAAGGATCTGTAAGACTATTAGGCAAGCTGGCTGAATTGTCAGACGCCGGGATTCCGATACATTTTTTTGTCGGCAACCATGATATGTGGATGCGGGATTATTTTCAGCAGGAGCTGAACATGCCGGTATATTTTGAGCCAAAAGAATTTGAAAGGAATGGTAAACTGATCCTGGTGGGTCATGGTGATGGACTGGGCCCGGGCGATCATGGGTATAAAAGACTGAAAAAAGTATTCCGCAATCCGGTGAGTAAATGGCTATTTGGTATCCTGCCACCGGTTGTTGGCATGGGCATTGCACATTATATGAGCCGGCGAAGCCGGGCCCAGACGGGCGGTAAGGAAGAGATTTTCCTTGGAGAAGACAAAGAATGGCTGATCATTTATTGCCGGGAAAAGCTAAAAGAAAAAAATGTTGATTTTTTCATCTTCGGGCATAGACACCTGGCGATTGATTTTCGTCTTTCTTCCACTACTGAAGAGAAAACCGGTTCCAGGTATATCAACCTGGGCGACTGGATCCGGTATTATACTTATGCGGTAATGGAAGGAGATCAGATCACACTGAGGTCTTATACCGGCCAGGATGAAAAAATTATTCGTCGCTGACATGAAGAAAAAATTAGCCATACTCTTTATATTATTTCTGCCACTATTGCTGTCTGCGCAGTCGGATACCAGTTTCCGTTTGTTAAAAATGGTGCAGGGTGATTTTATAGATTTTTCAGTGGACAACCTGGATAATATGTATGTGCTGACCAGCCGGAACCAGGTGAAGAAATTCAACAGCAATGGTGATTCGGTAGGTATTTACAATGACGTGCGCAAATTCGGGCAGGCTACACTGATCGATGTGTCCAACCCGCTGAAAGTATTATTGTATTACCGAGATTTTGCCACCGTCGTCATGCTGGATCGTTTCCTGAATGTGGTGAACACAACTGATCTGCGTAAACAGGGAATTTTACAGGCCAGGGCCATCGGGCAATCTTATGATAATAAGATTTGGGTCTATGATGAACTGGAAGCCAAACTGAAAAAAGTGGATGAGGATGGAAAGCTCCTGCAGGAGACTCCTGATTTCAGGCTCCTGCTCATTGAATCGGTGAGTCCGGTGAAAATCGTAGATGAAAATAAATATGTTTACCTCTATGATCCTGCCAGGGGAGTATATGTATTCGATTATTTCGGAGCGCTCAAAAACGCCATCCTGATCCAGCAATGGCAGAATTTTAAAGTCAGCGGCAAATATATTTACGGCACTTTGGCCGGTAAACTCTACCGCTATGAGATTAAATCAGCCCTCTATGATGAATGGCCCCTGCCGGATGCTGTAAAAGAAAGCCAGTCTTTCAATTTCAGTTCTACCCGGGTATATGCGCTGAAAAGAAACTGTGAAGGACAAAACAGTTGCCTCTACATTTATACCATCCGCTGAGGAAGGCTCCTTCCAATTCAATATTTTTACGTTTCAAATGGAAGCACATGAATGAATTCATGAACAGGATATGGTATGAAAATATGGTGAGGGATTACCTGATCATCGGAGGGATCATTCTCTTTGTCTGGTTCCTGAAAAAATTCATCTCCCGGTATTTGGCCGGACTACTCTACCGTCTCGTGCACCAGGTATGGAAGGATGTAGATAAGCAGTCCTTTATTCAGCTCGTAGTGAAGCCGCTGGGTCGTTTCCTGGCCATTCTGGTTACTATTGTGGCGCTTTTTAAATTGAAATTCCCGCAGGAATTCAATGCTGATATTTACAAATACACTGTAAAGGAAGTCATTCATTGTGCCGGTAATATCATCCTTATAGTTTCATTTACCAGTCTGCTGATCCGTATTATTGATTTCATCGCCCTTATCCTCGAAAAAAGGGCCAACCTGACTCCTGACCAGAGTGATAACCAGCTGATCGTCTTCTTCCGGGATTTTTTTAAAGTGATCCTGGTGATCATCGGTGTGATGATGGTGCTTCGATATGCTTTCGGATTAAATGTGGGTGGATTATTAACCGGGCTGAGTATCGTGGGTGCTGCCATCGCCCTGGCCCTGCGGGAAAGCCTGGAAAACCTGATTGCGTCCTTTATCATTTTTTTCGACAAGCCCTTTATTACCGGTGATCTGGTGAAAGTGCTGAACATTACAGGTACCGTGGAAAAGATCGGACTGAGAAGTACCCGGATCCGAACGGATCAGAAAACACTGGTAACCGTACCGAATAAACAAATGGTGGACAGTGTGCTGGATAATCTCTCCCTTCGCAGCCAGCGCAGGGGGGACCTGAAACTGGAACTAGGTTTACAAACACCGGCGGCCCTGTTGGAAGAAACTGTAAGTGGTATTAACCGTATTCTTGGCCGGAAAGAGATTGAATCATTTCATGTACATGTGGCGGATATCACCGGTCAGGCCATCATTATTCTTTCCGATTATTACACGGCTCCGCTTACCATACAGGAATTCAATACCATTAAGCAGGAAGTCAATTTGCAATGCCTGCGGCTGTTGGAGACTTTAAAAGTAGAACTGGCCGGGGCCAGTACAGATATCCGGTTAATGAAGGGGGACTGAGTATTTTACTTCAGTAATAATTCACCCAGTTCCTTGTCGAATGATCCGGAACTGCCGTATTCCACCACTCTCCCGATTTCTTTTCCCTTTTTCATGACGATAATTGTCGGCACATTTGTAACGCCCAGTGCATCACAAAGATGACTGATCGTTTTTTTATTCCGATCCACACCGATCAGGGTGATCCGTTCATCGGAAAAACCAGCTGCATCAGTAAGTTTAAAAAGACGGGGAATGATAAAATGAGAGTCTTCACACCAGGTACCCATGAATACCAGCAACTGCACGGAATCCTTTTTTTGCTGAAAGGCTTCTACAGCAGCAGCCGGGGGCGTGTAAATTTTTTGTGCCTCTGCATACCACCGGAATGAAGTATCACTGGTGAGGAGTTGTCTGGAAAGAATTCCTTTCAGTGTTTTTTCATTGGGCCTTTCAATCAGGGTGCTGTACTGCACATCGGCAGGACTTTGTGCAATCAGCAATTGGCTG
>Ga0209174_10001137_pt1 | contig 19072 bp, 18 predicted proteins | sample JI91814BDNA_FD_187505 | JGI IMG/M metagenome (GOLD analysis project Ga0209174, IMG submission 187505) | Wastewater effluent complex algal communities from Wisconsin, to seasonally profile nutrient transformation and Carbon sequestration -... | ecosystem: Engineered > WWTP > Effluent > Algae...
CTTTTACATATTACGAATCCTACAACGGCAAACGCCAATTAGCCTGGAAAGACCAACTAGGCGAAGATTTAAACTGGGCTTTGTCTTTTGATCAAATTCTTAAAGATTACCACCAATGAACACGGATGGACACCGATAAAATATTATATAAGTAAAACAATTTCATTTTAAAAAGTGTTCATTGCGTTTGCTTGTAATGAAAAAAACTTAACCCTATCTCAATGCAAGATGGATACTTTCTATGAACTGCCATTTGGTCCATAGATACAGAGAGGATAAGCGGGATTATATCCAAGTAAATTTGTATTTTCTTCCTAATTTCAAAAAATATTCTAGCAACTTAATTTTGTATTTATACTGTGGCTAACGATAAATAAATAATTTCTCTCCATTCAATTAATTAATTTGGTATAAAATACCAATGTGCGGTGAATGATGAAAGTATTGAAGAGGATGATTAAATCTTATGGAATCAATGTTAAATGAAGATGTCTTTCGTAGGAAAGATTTAATTTATTGGATAGATAGGGAATTTGTTCAATTTCGGGCATTCGATTTATTCGGGAGAGAATTTTCTGATGAAGAAATAAAACAAGCAACTAAGTATATTGAATGGGGTTTATCGACCTCAGTGTTCGATGTCATTGATATTGCTTTAAAGGAGACAATGAGCAATTTATCAGGAAAAGATTAAAAGTGAAAAAGAAAAATCGAAAACCTAATCATAGTTTAGAAGTTCTACATGAAATATATAAAGAAGATATTGAAACAAGTGCTGAATTATATTTAGGAAGAAAAATGTCTGACGAAGAATGTTTAGAGGCATATAAATTATTTTCTATATCGTTAACGGAGGCTATGCCTTATGTATATTCTACAGTTTTTGATTTACTTATAACAGGCAAAGAGTTAAAGCGAGGTAAGCAGAAATGAAAAATTATTTATACAAATTCGAATTTATCTCTGGCGAGTATGAAAATTATTTCTTTCAGCAAGTCAAAGCAACGAATGAAAAGGAAGCGATTATCGAAATTATTTCCTTTTTCAGAAATACTTCAAGTCATAAAGCAAATCGGTATATCGGAAAAAGTCTTGGTTTAAATTGGACAGTAGATAAATTTTGGACAGAAATGGATAAAAAAATATTTTCAGTGGATGAAATGGAAGGGTATCATTTACTCTCCGTAACGGAAATTAATTTTGATCTAGATAGGGTTTAAAGCAATAATTTAACCCATTTTTTTATCATATACCTTTACTTTTTTTCTTGCTATAGATTGGATATTGTTAGAATCGTAGTCTAGAGTTGCTTATTCTTAATATTGAAACTTAAACAACGCAACGATTAATACAATTATGACAGATAAAACCCCATCTCCTTCTGAATTACTTGCGAATGAATTTCTTGAAAACGCGAAGAAATTTAATGCTGATGTAGAATTAATTAAAGTGCTAAAATCTAGAACTTATAAAATAGGCGACTCAAATGTTTTAGTAAGAGCAGCGTCCAAAGGAAAAAAGAGTTATTTCTTCGGAATTAATTATCTGACAATAGAAGAAATAAATAATCTTGAAAATCCTTTCATTGCTTTTATATGTGGCTCCGTAAAGCAAATTGTTATTATCCCTGCAAAAATATTTTTCAATTATCTTCCACAAATCAGTCACGATAGGAATGGTGAATATAAAATAAATATAGATTTTGATTTGAACATTATCTTAGCGGGTGGCAAAGGGAATCGTTTTGATTGTAAAGAATATATAAATGCTTGGAATTTATTGCTTAAACCTCCCAAAATAAAAGCAGATGAACGAGTTAGCATTGAGGAGAGTTTACACTCTATTATCCAAGGTCGATTAATAGAAATTGGAAATATTAGAGGATATAAAACTTTCTGCCCTGATAAATCAAAAAAGTTTAATGATAAGAAATTAGAAGAAATTACAAGCTTGCATACATGTCCTGAATTACAGTTTTCAGATCATAGTTTACTGCGTAAAATAGATGTTCTTTGGTTTTCAAGTAAAGGAGATAACTTTATTCCTAAATGTGCATTTGAAGTAGAATTATCAACTGGAGTTTGGTCTGGGGTTGGTAGAATGGCAACGTTGCTAGATTACAACGATGTAGGGTTGTATGTAATTGCTAAGGATAATAAAAAGTATAAGCAGGTATTGAATGCTTACTCAGACTATAAGCAAAGATACAAATTTATTGAAGATTTAGATTTAGGGTATTTATATTCTGCTGAGATACATTTAGGAAAACTTAAAAAGGATATTGGGTTATAGCAATGAATGGGTTTGGGCGATAGCCCAAGCCGCCGGCAGGCATTATGCATTTACCGACTTACTTTCAATTTTTGAGAAAGTAGGATTAGACTTGAGAGGAGAAATCGACGCTTACTTCTCTCGTTATAATAAATAATATTCTTCTGACACAGGCAAATACTAACTATCCGCTACCACGATTGTTGTCAGATAGATTTCTCAAAAAAGAAATTACCACAAGGAACACAAAGGGAACTGCCACAAAGAGCACAAAGAAAGATTGTCACCATTGTGTGCTTTGTGAAAACCCTTGTGTCCTTAGTGTTAAGAAAATCTTTTATTATAGAATGTTAGTTGCTCGGTAAAGAGTTAATTAATGAAACTCTGCTTGCAAATATTTGTAGCCATGAATCAATACACGATTAAGATTATATTGGATTAGAACTGAGAGGAAAAATCGACGATTACTTCTCTCGCTACAGTAAATAGTTACTGCTATACAAATACTATGTATTCATAAATTCCGTCTTGCTCTGAAAATCCCATTTTTTATTCTAGACAAATCTATGAGTGAAGACAAGAATATCCCTAATCCCTTTGGGCGAAAAGGTGGATAAAGGCAAACGGGGGAAAATTGGCTGATATGGTGCGTGAAGAAGAATTTAGAAAAAAGAAATTAATCGCCGTTTAATCCGCTTAAGGAGCGACTAATCCCGATATACCTGATTTAGACGAAAAGGAAAACACAGTAAACCGCCGCGCCGATATTGCTGATAAAACAGGACTTGTATTTCCTTTGGAGTAAAATCTTACTTTGTCCTTACATAAAAGTGCGATATATTGTTCTTACCCGTTGGGCGTTTGTCGATTTCGATTGTTTCGATTGTTTTAATCATATCGAGTAATTTTTTGTGACCATAGTTACGTGGATCAAAGTCAGGTTGTTTTTTTAGAATTAGATTTCCAAGCACTCCGAGAAATACCCAACCGTCTTCTTCTGCTATATCGTTAATGCTTTCTGATATGAGTTGGATTAGATCATTGTCTATTTTCGCAACAGGGAGAAAGTCTTTTTTGTGACTGGATTTGGTTGTTGCTTTTACTTGTGGTTGGTATTTTGCTTCTTTGTGTAAGATTTCTATGTAGATGAATTTGTTACAGGATGCAATGAAGGGAGAAGGAGTTTTCTTTTCTCCGATACCGATTACTTTCATTCCTGCTTCTCTGAGACGTGTGGCTAATCGTGTGAAATCGCTATCACTGGAAACAATACAAAATCCATCAACACCACCTGTGTATAAAATATCCATTGCATCAATGATGAGTGCAGAGTCACTTGAGTTCTTGCCTACTGTGTAACTGTATTGCTGAATCGGAGTAATTGCATTTTCGAGTAGGACAGTCTTCCATCCTGATAGAGTGGGCTTTGTCCAATCTCCATAGATTCGTTTAAAAGTAGGAGTTCCATACTTTGCTACTTCTTCTAGCATTCCTTTTATGTTGGAATACGGAACATTATCCGCATCGATTAATACCGCTAATTTAAGTTCTTTTGTTGTTTCCATTGCTCTTGCCTAATTCACATTACGCGAAATACGCAAAGGGAGGCAAGTAGAAAAAAATCCTTTTCCAAAATTGGAAGCCTTCTAGTTTTACATATATTCATTGACTTATAGCGTTAGTCTATGGTCTAATGGTTTTATGTTTCGATTCATTGTAGTATTGTTTATAGCGTTTTTCTCTCTACAGCTATTTGCAGACGATACAATTCTATTGCATTCTGATACTGACAAAATCAACCTAAGCAAATCTGTTTTTGTTTATGAAGATCGCTTGAATGAACTTGATTTTGAAACCATAAGAAGTTCTACCTTAGAGGAAAAATTCCGTGCTAATCAAACAGAGACTCTGAACTTTGGTTATAGTCCTTACACATATTGGCTTCGATTCGATCTTCAGAATTTAGATTCACAATCAAAGGATTGGTTCTTAGAAATCGGCTATTCACACTTAGACTCGATTGAATTTTATTACGAAATAGATCATGTTTGGAAAGTTAAAAAGTTTGGCGACAAATTACCATTTGCCCAAAGGGGAGTATTTAACAGATTCTTCGTATTGCCTTTAGAACTTCTTCCTGAAAAGAATTTTCGTTTCTATTTAAAAATCAATACCACAACAGCTTTCATCGTGCCACTCATTCTTTTTAGAACAGAAGCGTATTTAGAACACAATGCCCGAATGGAGACATGGTATGCCTTATTCTATGGAGCCATGGGAATTATGGCTATATACAATGGCTTTATTTTTTTTGCCTTTCGCAGTAAGAGTTATTTCTATTATTCTCTCAGCACATTCTTGACTTTGTTTTTTTATATAGCATTTAACGGTCATGGCTTCCAATACTTATGGGGCGAAAGCATTTTCTGGCAGAATCACTCTGTCATAATTTTAACATCTCTTTCCTGGATAACAGTGCTTGCCTTTGCGGATAGATTCTTGGAATTTAAGAAGAATTTCCCACGACTGCGACAAATTAGTATTTCCCTCCAAATCCTTTTTGGAATTGTTCTCTTTTTTATTTTTGTATCTTCGCGTCTTTGCATTCAGATTCAAAGTCTAGTTGCCATTTTTACTATTCTATTTATTTTTCTTTCCGGTCTTTATAGTTTGCATAAAGGAAATCGTTATGCTAGATACTTTGTAATTGCCTGGTTTACCTTTTTGAGTGGCTCGACTCTTTTTATTTTATATCTGTTCAATATAATTGAAAGAAATTTGATTACTATGAATGTAATGCAAATCGGTTCTCTTCTTGAATTAACTATTCTTTCTTTTGCGTTAGCCGATAGATATCAGATTATTCAGGACGAAAGCATTCGTGTGCAAAAGGAATCTCTCGAGGCACAGCGCAAAATCAACGAAATCCTTGAAGAGAAAGTGCATATTAGAACCTCAGAATTAAATTCCACTCTTAAACTGATTAAGAGCGACTTAGCTATGGCACAAAAAATTCAATCTGCTACACTTGCTACTAATTTGAATCAAAACAAGGATTTAGAAATAGTTGTTCGTTATATTTCCATGAGCGAAGTAGGGGGAGATTTTTACAGTGTGGATAAGATTGATAATGCGACGATACGAGTTTTTCTTGCTGATGCTACAGGTCATGGAGTGCAAGCCGCACTCATTATGATGGCAATCCAAGGAATCTATGATGGAATAAAAAACTTTGCACTCTCAGTCAATGAAATCATTGATATATTCAACAAAGAATTTATTCGTCGCTATGGAACACTAAATAGTTTTCTTACTTGCATTCTAGTTGATATAGATACTGTAAATCATACTTTAACTTATTCCTCGGCAGGTCATCCGGCAGGACTAATTATTAAGAAAGAAAAAGAAATTCAGCTTCTCAAAAACACTGGAGGGCTTATTGGTGTTATTCGCAAAGATGGGTATGCTATCCAAGAATTTTCCTTCAATAGAGAAGATCGTCTATATATTTTTACGGATGGAGTCTTTGAGCAATTCATTGGAGAAGACGAATTCGGAGAAGAAAGACTTCACCAAATTCTAATTGAGAATAAAGCAAATCAAATCAATGATTCAGTAGACCAAGTAATTATTGAGTTAGAAAAATTTCTAGGGGATACAGGCAAACAAGATGATATTACCCTCATTGGAATCGGATATAAAGACATTACATTAAATGCTAATTCAATGTAATGTCTTTGGACATCGAGGTGATAGCGACGGAATTTTGGAAATGAAAATTCCTTAATAATCCTTTAATCGTAGAGTGAAGTAGACTAAGAAAATGTAGCCGTCACCCCATTTAAGATTTGCTCGTCCTAGATATAAACCCTTCTTTAGTCTGACCATATCGTCTCTGATTAAGCGAGCCCATAAGGGGTTACCGGATAACGTATAGTTGAGAGTGAATACTTTGTTTTTGCCGAAGAGCGGTGGGTTGATTAATGTTTCAAATGGAAATGTAAGAATTTTAAGTGGACCTATTTCCATTCTGTTTCTTCCACAGCCTGCTTCTTTAGAGATTGGGTTAAATGTTTTTCCCTTCCAAGGAAAGAAAGGAAGATTTACCATCTTTAGATTTGTCAATGAATTGATAGGCCAAAAGGAACCTAACAACACTCTGCCGTCAGTCATTCCACTTATCTCTTCGATCGTTGGAGTTTCTCCCAATTCAAACAATTGATCTAACTGTTCACGGGAACGATTTACAAGATCATCTACTGTTAGACTCGTAACTAAGTCTTGTAACTTTGCATTTGGCTTTGCTTTTAGTTCGGGACTAATCGGTGCATCTGACTTGAACCATGCAAAGATACTATGAAATGCCGAAGCGACTAGAACTATTACCAGAACTGGTAACCAAAATACAATTGGAAAAAGAAGAGCAAGATTGGAACCAAGCCAAGTGCTCATGATTCTATCGAAACCGTTTTCTTCCTTTACTTTCACAAATTTTGCTTTGTGTGTATTCCCTATGTTAGGTGCTGCCATTACTTGTTCACTCATTTCTTCTCTCCATTTTTTTTTATCATTAATTTTCTTTCTTTAAGTTTTCATCATTTATATAATCAGGAAACCAATGTAGCTTTGGAAAAAAAATAATTCTAACTAGACCAATTAACATCCATATATAGCAGACACTAAATACTGCTCCGCACCACCATGTAAGATATTCAAAATTACTTGTAACGAATTTAATTCCCCACCAAGATATTATATCTGTAAGAGACGCCGCGAGTCCTAATGGGAAAATCAATTGATATATCTTTAAACGTTTAAAGTGTAAGGAAAAGGGAATTCCAATTATAAAAAAGCTAGTTGTAAATCCTACTAGATGAGCGTGGGTAATAGCTATTAGCTTTCCAACTCCCATTTCGTGAAAGTAGACTTCCGCACTTCCATGAAGTCCAATTTGATAGCGTGCCTCGAATGCACCAAATCCAAATGAAATACCAAACATGATCACCGCCATTCCAATTCCTCGTTGCGCGGCTACGGGTAATTCCTGAAGGTTTACATGAATCTTTGTTTCTCTGTAGGGAATCATTTTGAATACGGTAAATACGAGTCCAAAAAAGAAACCAAGCACAGCAATCGGTGCGCTGATCTGAATCCAACTAGGTAAAGGAGGGTCTACCTTTACCAATTCTGTTTCAGAAATAGGAGTCTCTCCAAACTTGAATTCCTCCTGAGCAATCAGATTAGAAGAAAAAAATACCAGAGATAATAGGCAAATTAAGATTAGCTTATGTTTCATTCTCATGCACCTTTTAGACGAACATAAAGTAGAACGCCTGCATTCTTAACAGCATTGTGGATAATATCATCTAGCCCCGTTCCTGTTTTAGTAGGAAGAGATTGGGCACTTTGTCCGACGAACGTAGAATAAATCTTACTGCTTTTAGCTGCCGGGACTTCTCGTGCATCTAAAACTTGAACTTGTTTTATTTTTAATTGCTTGTCTGTTGTAAGTAATAGATAGAATGCTTTTCCCTGGAAAGTAGCCGGAAAGATCAAAGCAGTTCCTACCGGATATTGATTCTCTACCGGTATATAGATAGTATTCTCATCTGCGGCGCTTAACGTTGCACCCATTTTTTTTGCTGTTTCAATGTCTGCTGTTGTTAAGATCGCATCCTTTAATTGCCATGTTTGGTTAGCTGGAAATGATGCTTGCACTTCTTTAGGAATCATATTAGATGTTTCTAACCAGTTACCTGCTTTAGCGGGAGTGGAGTTTTTGTTCCCGGGGTTTGATTTGGCTTTTGCTTCTGCTTCGTTTGCCGTTCCATCTCCGTCACTATCTAGTGTAGCAATTTTCGTGAATGACGTGAGATTACTACCGTTATCCTTAAATGCTTTCCCATAATTATTTAAAGGACTTCCCCCTCCATCTGAATGACAGGAATGGCAGGAAGGCATATAACCAAATTGTTGTTTGTAAAGTCGCGCAAAAGTAGGTTTTGCCTCTATAAAAAATGTTTGGCTAAAAAGCAAAATAGTAACTGTAGCTAAATGAGTTAAACGCATATTATTCTCCTAATATTAAAAATTGAAAAATCCTGGAACGGTATCTCGCATTTGCAGTAAGACTTTTTTTCCTTCTGCTCCTGTATCCATTAACTTTCTGTATTGAGATGAATTACGCGGGGGCATGAGTTTACTAGACTTATCCGTTCCTTCGTATCTTTCCCAATCAAGTGCATCGCGAATTTCTTTCTTTGCTTTGATTTGTTCTAACACTTCTTTTTCTGTTGCCGCACCCATAAAGTTTAAACGCTTTGCCGGGTTTCCACGATGACAGGAAAAGCAATTGTCGGCAAACGCCTGTAATTCGGGATGTTCTTTTATTTCGAGTGGAGGTCCGCCCGATACCATAGGAGGGGACATCTCACCTGTATTAAAACAGCAATAATCTTTTTTTCCTAATAATGCTTCTAAAATTCGAACTCTAGAAAAAGGTTTTGCATCAAATACTTCTTTCGGTAGTGTCTTTACTTTTGTAATGAGTCTATTTACGTCATAACCATTTTGTTTGTTTAATTCTTTAAAATCTGATTCTGTAAAAAAGCTGGCTAATCCGTATATTCCGTCAATATGATTGGAACTGAGAATTTGTTTTGGAGGACGAATGGTTAGTGGATCTAATTCGCGGCGAAGAGGAGGAAGTTTATCAAAAGAACTTAAGTCTTCATTGTCTCTTGCTCCCTCTCCAAATTTAATTTCACGAGTAAAGAAAGAACGAATCCAACCTTTAAATCCTTTTCTTTCTCCAATAGGATCTCTATTTGCTAAATCGGATTCAGGAACAAGAATCCCTTTTTTAGGAGCGGATATTCCTTGTAAGCCGGCTGGAATGGGCGTATATTGTTTGTCTTTTACTTCTCTTTCTGGAATAGGAGAGGTTGCAAAGGCTACTTCCTGTAATTTTCTAAGTTCATTCGCTTCGGTGCTATTTGGATTAAAATTCCCTGCATTATCCAAGTATTGGAATGCGAGAGATAGCATTCGACGACGGCATTCATTGCCTGTTTCTCCGCATCCGTCTAACCAAAGACGTTGAGAGGCATAATAAAAGTTGCCTACATCTGTTAATTGGTCAAATCTTTCAGGAAAAGAAAGAGGTTGCTGAATAGGAACAGTTTCATAAGGATCATTGTTTCCTCTTGCGGCTGCTATTGCGGCGGCAGTGGCTTGTTGTCCATTGGTTTCATTCCATGGTCGTTGGGAAAAAATCGGTGTTCCTCCTTGATGACAAGTAGAACAGATTGCTCGTTTTGCATAAACAATTCTAGGAGAGCAATCTTTGCAATAGTCCTGCACGAGTTGAAATTCAAATCTTCCTGCTGCTTCATTGTAACTTACTACTTCAATCTCATTTCCATTTTCTACAAATCCAAAAAATAATTGTCCTCTGGGAGCAAAACCAAGATTAGCCCCTACATTCGGAGTTTCAAAATCGACAGTAGTCACAATTCTTGGATGTGCGTTATCCGCCTGCCCTTTGAGAAGCGATCTTCCGTTAGGAATCAGAAGACTGATAGGCTCTGTTTTGTCAGGGCTTTGTTCTTTTAACATCTCGATTAGCTTGCTATACGGATAAGGAACAATACCCCCATTTTGAACTATGAGGTGATCGAATAATGAGCGCGTGCCTTCGGGTGGGAGGTCTGTTTCTGGAATTAATTTACCCGAAAGATAATGATCGTTATTTGATGTTGTTTTAGCAAGCTCTGAAATAGGTGGAGAAGTTTGATTGCTAGTCATCCAAAGGAAGACTAGCAATGCAGTTAGAATTGAACCTACACCAAGCAGATATTTTTGCTTTCTTTTTATAGATGGAAAGAGCAATTCAATACCTACTTATAGCATCTTTAAAAACTCACGTAGAGCTTTCTTATCTGCTGCCGGTAAATCAACTCCAAACTGGTGTCCTTTATTTTCCACTTGGTCATCACATTTCATAAACAAAGGGTCATGCGGATTCTGAGAAAGAATATTCGCTACAGGAGTTCCTTTTTTAACTGGAATAGGTGGAAAGCCCTGTGCATCTTCTCTCGGGGTTACGTGCATGTCTTCTGTCGTCCCAGTAATTCGTTGCGGACGATGAGGATTAACCGCTGGATTATCGGAAGTCATTAGTTCCTCAAATGCAATTTCAAATTGTTTGATTCTACCTTTTACGGAATAATCAAGAGCTACCGCATCGTCTATATACCCAATCGCATTATTATGCATGAAAGGTGCAATTGCCCAAAGAGAAAGAAGAGAGATATTACGATAGTAGCCAGAGCCACCTTCGATTTTTCTTTCTCCAAATTCCACACCACCTAAAAGCGGTATCATACGATTAAACACACGTTTGACGCTACCCGGAGAAGAAGATTTTTTGTAAGTCTCCGATGCAAATTCTTCCCATATATGTCCATCACTATGGTTATCGTGTAACGCACGGCACATATTTGTTCCAACAATTGTAAATGGAGTTCTTTCGTCATTGCCTAACCAGTCTTGTCCGAAGATTCCTTTTTCTGCAAATTGTTTAGGGCGAAGTTTTCCTTTATCATCTTTCACTAAATGCTTTGCTATGAATTCTGGATCTTTTCTTTTTTCTTCCGTGTATTCTGTTTCCCAATAGTCTTCTTTTCCGAATATATGGCCATCATAGAATTTTGCGAGTGCGTTCTTATCGCTTCTTACATTTTCGGGAGCTACTTTAGAACTATGGCAACTAGCGCATTCTTTTGCAAAAATCTCTCTACCTTTGGGAACTAACGTTGTATCGACGAAAGCTTTTCCTTCTTTTCCGTCTTTGTCCTTTGCTGCCATTAAATAGGTCGGACCACCTGTGATTAAGAAGGCTGCTAGGTCATCCATTTTTGAATCTGCATAATTCCATGCATCGCATTTAGCAGCACACTGCATAATTCTCATCGGGCTTTGTTTTGTGCCACGACCTAAGAGTTGTCCCGGATAAGCGAAGTTAGGCGTCCAACATTCTTCTGTGCACATTCCTATGTTTACATATACTCGAATAAGAGCTAAGTGTTCTCCAACAGAATCTTCTCCCCCTTTTAAAACATGGCGAGATTTTGCTGCTGTAACCTTTCCTGTGACAGGATCTTTTATTTCATGGTCAAATAAACGTTTGTTAAAAAAATCCATGATATTATTTTGTGTTCCAGGGTTGTGCTGCCAGTCATTTGCAACTAGAGAAGTATCAATCGTTCCAAGACGTCCAGCTTGCACTGCTTGATTTGCTAGATGATTCATAGGAACTGAGTGGAAAAAAGCAAGTGGTTGTCTGATATGTTGGTTACCAATAGTTGCACTTAGATTACTCCACTTCGGCTCATTCGGATTAGCCGGTGGATTTGTTGGATCAAAACCTACGTGGCACTGAACGCAGGGATGGCCTATCACATAACGTTTGTTTTCTTTGACTTCTGTTTCGCTGTAGGGTGCTGATTGAGGATTGTATACGATTTTTCCTTCTTTGTCTTTGACTGGGTCTGCATAGTATTTGCGATAACCTAGAACACCTGAAGAATGTGGGTCTTGGCATTTGTCATACCAATTCGTAGAAGCATCTCCTTCAACACAATCCGGATCATTGATGAGACCCCATTTCGTAAAGCGTTCTTTACGGGTTCTAGTATCAAGCCACGGATAATTCATGTTTTCCTTTCCGACTACTCTTGATTGGAGAAGGTAATTTTCATCTTGGTTTCCAAAGGTTCCTTTGAACCAAACATCACGACCACGGCGAGCTTGTTCCCGCATTTGTTTTGCTTTCTCTGGATCTTCGATATCTTTGAATAGACCCATCACATAACGACAACCTTCTGCATCATAGCCAGTAGGCTGGGGCTTATCACAAGAAGGAGGCTCGTATTGGGGAATCGGTTGATAGTCCCAAGTAACCGCCGCACCGCGTTTATGGGAATCAGGCGAAGTTCCATCTTTCCATACCTTCCTTGCGGCTAACGTATTATAAAAGTTCTTATCAAACCAATCGGATCTCTTCTTCCAATATGGAGTTCCTTGATACACACCGGTGCCTAAATTTCTTTCTACTAAATGCGCGATAGAAACACTGCGATTCGTTGAGCGATAAGGCTCTTCCGAGACAGAAATACTTCCTGTTGGCATATCATAGTTTGTGAGCTTCGGAACTTCTGGAGTTTTAATTTCTGTTGGAACGGGCGGAATCTCCGGTGGTCCGGGTGGTAATGTGGCAAAATGAAAAACGATAACTAGTCCTATTGTGGAAGCGAGACCGATACCCCATTTTTTTTTATTCATATAGAATCCTCAAATGATTATTTTGAAAAATTTGTTAATTAATTGCTCTTAGAAAAAAGAAAAAACCGTTTTCCTTCCAAGAAAAAAAGGAATGGAAGGAAAGAGGGATTCATTTCACGATTCCGCTTGGAATCATAAAAAATAGTTTTGTAAAAAAAAGTCTATCGAAAAAGCGATTGAATCGCAAAAAAAATAAGATTTATTGGATTTAAGAATAAATATTGTTATCCGGGGAAGGCGAGCATGTAAAATGCCTGACCGAGTCCGACTAACGCACCGAGAACTGCTCCAATTAATATTAGTAAGAGTTCATCTTCTTGAAAAGCAGATCTAAGAATGGATTCAAATTCTTCTGGAGGAAGAGCTTTCATTCTGCTTGCCATTGTTTCTTCGATATCAATTGCTTCTTCTACATACTTTTCAATTTTTTCGATGGACTTAGGGGCTACTTCACTCATTCGCTTTACAATTTCTTCTCTGATCTCAAGATATTTTTCAGAACCCATCGTTACTGTGATAATGGGATGAGCTAATTGGGATGTGTTTTCAAAAGAACGAATGACTGCTTTCTTGATGAGTGCAAATACTTCATCCGCGGCACGACCGTATACAATTTCTTCTAGAATATTTCTTGAATTTAAAATCTTAGCAGCAACAAATTTTGCATAAGCCTCTGAGACTGCCGCCTGACGTTTCAAGAATATGCCTTGGTATTTGAAGAAGAAATAATCCTTTTCATAGAAAGGGCGAAAGATCATTTCAAGAGCTAGCCAATTGGTGAGATAACCGACTATTATCCCTTGAATTGGAAGAGTCCACCAGATTGGAAATAGAATCCAGACTCCCATCTGAATAAGCCCTAAGAGTAAACCAAAATAGAGACCGGATAATTCTATAAATCTGAATTCAGGACCGCCGACAGTTTGAAAGAGTTCTACAACGAGAACAACATTATCACCTGAGAGTTTTTTTAGAACCATTCCCTTTAAATCGAAGAATTGATAGACGTTCTTGCGGATACCAAGTATTATACTTTTGACTGCGTCTGGAATTTGTTTTTCTGTTTCTGCGTAGATTTGGTTTTTTACTAAGTCTGGAATTGCAGGCCAGAGTCCGGGTCTGATTTGATCTACAATGTCTTTCGTTAAATCACGAATCACAGGCTTAAGCATTGGCTTTAATTCCTTTTCGATCATTGCAGGCTCTACTTTATCAAAGATTTCTTCAATCTTAATGAGCCTACCAGTAATCACATCTACTGCACGAGTCGCCATCTTATGCGCCTTACGCGGTATTATCCCCTGCCAACCCAGATAAGGTGGAATTCCCCAAAACTTGATTGGATAAAAAGTCATTTTGAGAGCAACCCAGTTAGTAAACCAACCAACGAAGCCATAGGTCAAAGGCATAATCAGAATACCGATTAAATCTGCATGTTTAGAAAGAAATTCAGTCATTTGTTCACTACTCTAATTCCTTCTTTTAAAATAAAGTTTTTTTTAAAAAAAGAAAAAACGTTTTCCACTTTTTAAAATTAAACTACTAACTGCATCCCAGTTAGATAAATTCGGATCAGGATTTTTGCCTTCGCCCATTCTAAGAAGTTGGCGTTGATACCAACCGATTTCTAATGCACCTGCTTGGTCTACTAAATCGATTCCAGCAGAAAGTCTCTTTAGCATCATGCCCATGCTTTCTCCTGAAAGTATTTTGGCTGGAAAAAAGGGATCCATCGCAACGGTGCGGGCGAGACCGAGAAGATCAATTCCCTCCGCAATGGCTTGGTCCATTCCGTCTCTAGTGCGAAAGCCACCAGTTACCATGATGGGGCAACTCGTTGTTTTGCGTAGAAGATGAGCAAATTCTAGAAAGTAAGCTTCCCGTAGACGTGTGGTTTCTTTTTCGTGCACGCCTGTCATAGCTGCCTTTTCATATGTCCCACCAGAAATTTCAAGTAGATCAATTCCTTCTTGATCTAATGTATTTGCTACAATAGTAGAGTCATCTTCGGAGAAACCGCCATGTTGAAAGTCTTTCGAGTTGAGTTTTACTCCGATGGAAAAATCTTTACCTACTTTGGAGCGGATACTTCTATATATCTCCAACAGAAAACGCATTCTATTTTCAAGACTGCCACCCCATTTGTCTTTTCTATGATTTGTAAGGGGAGATAGAAATTGATTGATTAGATAACCATGGGCAGCGTGAATTTCAACTCCATCAAATCCAGCTTCTTTTAGTTTAGATGCTGAAATTGTAAACTTGCGGATAAGCTCTATTATCTCTTCTTCCTTTAATTCACGAGGCTGTCCGAAAATTCCAAAAGGTGCGTTGACTGCAATTGGAGATGGAGCGACTATTTGCTTAGAGAGGAGAATGGGTGATTGCCGCCCGGGGTGATTAATCTGTCCCCAGAGAACGGATCCATTTTTTTTTGCAACACGAGCCCATTCTTTAAAACTATCGAGTGGAGTTGTTTCTTCTAAAACAACATTGTTTGGTTCTCCTAGCGAATTCGGGTCTAATAAAATATTACCCGTAATTAATAAACCGGCTCCGCTTGCCGAAAATTTTTCATACAAGCGGAGTAACTCAGTATCCGGTAAAAATTTTTTATTAGCCAGGTTTTCGCTCATCGCGGCTTTTGCTAGCCGATTGGGGATAACGGAATTATTCCTGAGTGTAAGTGGTTTGTTAAGATTAGGCATTGTTTTTAGCTCTCGAAGTGATACATTTTTTTGATTAGAGTGTGGAAAAGTCTACCCTCTTTGAAAAGAGTAAAATACATAATTACGAAGGATAATGGTAAACCAATAAAATAGCTTACGATATGCATCGTAGTAGATCCGTCTGTTCCTGCAACTCGCAAGAGTGGCTCACCTGCACCTAGAAGTCTTCCGGTTAAATAAACGATGATGGCACTGATTGCAGCAGAGCCAAATCCAACAAGAAAAACACCCACTAAATAGTTTGCCATCAGTGCGGCTAATGATACTTGTTTCTTTCCTTCTGTTGCGATTTCTACACTCTTTGTTGTCCAGACTCCAAAGTAATATAGCATGGGAGGAATTAAAAAGACACCATCAATGTAAAGAGTCATGGCTACAGTTGTGGTAAACACTGATATTACGCTGCCAATGTCTTTGTAACCTGCACCCGGTTTCCACGCTTCCCCGCCAAACATATCTCTATCATAGAGGAATCTATCATATCCAAATCCATCCCAACCATAGAGGAGAATAAAGAACATTCCAAAGTAACCGAATATCCAGTTGAGATGAGATAGATAATAATTTTTTCTTTCAATTAAAAGAGAAGTAACCCAAAATCCTAAAATGCCCTGTGTAACGTTTGAAATACCGAATGCAATGATGAGCCAAATCGGTATTGACTGCAAGGTATCTGCTACTTGCATTGTCTCCCAACTCGGATGCTTTAAAAGTAACAGCATTCCTGTAGGCGCCCAGATACAGGATAGAACGACCAGTGCTTTCGCATAATAGCTAGTAGCCAGAGGCTCCTTTTCTTTTTCTAATTTCTTACCAGCAGCGGCAGCCATAGTTGCCCCAATACCGTAAGCCCAAAATACATCTACTTGAACCATGTTTATTTTCCTCTATTTTTTATTTTTGAATCCCTTGTAAAATGATGGAGATTACGCTCGTTATCCATTTCTTGCCAGCGGCTAATCGTTCTTTTTTGCTTTCGATTAGGGATACTTCCTTTATGCCTTCGAATATAACAGTATTAACCGCACGTGATGTGATTCTTAAATCTAAGTCCTTTCGTAAGAAACCTTTCTTAATTCCGTTCTTTAGATACGCAGAAGTATAATCATCGAAGATTTGCATGGAGTTAGAAATCTTCTTTTGAATTGCGCTTACACTCTGTGATTCAAAAAAAAGAATTCTAGCCATAGAGTCATCTTCCAAGAAAAGTTGAAAAAGTTTGTCACCGATTCGAAAGAGTTGCGCTTTGTAATCCTCAATCGTTTCTGCTCCATCTGGCTTTTCATTGATAGCGATGGAGACAATTTCTTTAAGAATTTCATTTACGGCTGAGTCAAAAATATCTTCTTTGTTTTTAAAATAGCGATAGAATGTTCCGTGACCCATTCCAAGTTTTTGTGCAATGTCTGCAATCCCTGCTGCATGAAACCCTTTTTCTGCAAAGATTTGCACGGAGGCTGTCAGAATATCTTTTTTCTTTTGTTCGATGTCTGCCATTTCGTTCCCAGTAATGACATGTCATTCTATTTTGTCAAGAGAAAGGAAATTCTTCGAGTAGAAATGTGAACCTTTTACCTACGATTTGATTTCGTTTGCTAAGATTTTGAAATTTCTATGGGAAAGATTTTCTTAACACTTGCTACCGATTTTGCTTTTTTTACGCAGTTGAGCATTTAACGTATAGATCTCTTCGGTCAGGGTTCGATCAGCCTTCGATCAGCCTTCGATCAGCCTTCGATTAGCCTTCGATTAGGGGCTGAATAAAAACGAACTCAAATCGTGATTTCTAGATCAAATTGTAGAAGCATTAAGAACGGTAATAATAAGAAAACTTATCGTATGGGAAAATTAACAGAAAGGAAAATGAATTCAAAAAGTGGAGTGGGGGTTAAGATTTAGGACATGTTTATTTTTTCGGGTCTCTCGTTTCATCTGAACTGGAAAAGTAAGGTTATCCTACTTTGCTTAATTTGCAATACAAAATTGTAATTACACAACAATTTTCTTCGACTTCGTTATTCTATAATCAAGTATATGTGGTTCTCTTAATAATAATTCCAATAGAACTTTTGTTGAACCAGTAGGCTCTCTTAATCCTTGTTCCCAATGCCTTACAGATGCAATACTGACATTTAATACCTGCGCAAAAACAGATTGACTCAGATTCAAATTCTTTCTGACTTTTTTTATTTTGATAAGATTCATTTTTGTCTTTGGAATTTTTACACCTAATTCATTTAATCGTTTCTGTGTAAATGTTGTCTTTATTCCTGCATTTACAATGTCTTGTAAGCTATCGGCTATCGCTTCTTTTATTTTATTTGGCATATTATTCCTCTAAAAAGCCACCGTCTCGGAATGCTGATAGCGGATAATGTCTATTTTGTTTTGAAAATCCTTGTCTAGGATTGGTTCAATCGATTGGAATGTATAGGGGTTAACTGCTTCTCCTTTGCCCTGTAATAGTTGAACTAACTTTTTTTTGTTTATATAGCCAAAGCGGGAAAATAAATTAGAGAGTTTGCCGGATTTAACAATTCGTTTTTGTAAAAGAGAATTAAGCATGAATATTTTAATCAATTCGTTGTAATGTTCGATTATGTTTTTAGAACGAAATATAATAATTCTGTCAAACTCTTCCCTAGAAGATTCTAGAATTTTTGGAACAGCATCATTTGTATGGACCAATAGATAATGATAGTATCTGTTTGTAATTTTATTTAGCCGACAAAAACGAGAATAGTATTTTTTATCAAAATCTACATTCTTTATATCAGACATTCTAATTGAAAAACTATCTTTTAATACATCTACTCCTTTTAAATTTCTAGCAATAAATTGATTCGGGATATTTGTTTCTTCTGGCTCTTTTTTAAATTCTAAGTAAGAAATCGGCTCAATTGTTTTGAACCCCGCAACGATATAACCTTGCTCTTTTATTTCTTTCATGACTTTTTCTTAAATACAGAAACAATTTTTGAAAGTAAACTAGAAGACTGAACTTCGCCATCAAGATAGGTTTTTTTAAAGGAATTATTTACTTTACTAAATCCATTTGCTGCTGTGTCTATTTCATTTGCGGCTAATGACTGTTCTACTCTCCAATCTTCTCCAAGTCCTACCTGATCGTAAATTGTAATATGAACTTTATCATATTGAATATTTTTAGGATCACTGACTTTCTGATTGAGTGTGATTTTCATTTCTACATTTTCTTCAGTGAATTTCTCTCTTGCTTCTTTATATTTGTAGTATTCTTCCGAAGATTTGTCTTTCTTGAATAGTTCCATAGAATAATTCCTCCTTCCTCCTAAAATGACATAATTAAAGTTTTTGTAAAGAATAAAATTTTATCCTTAAAAGGGTTGAATGTATTCAACCCCTACAAGATAAAATGAATCAATGCGTTCTTATTCAGCATGACACAACCATTGAGGTTTACAACAAATAGCCCCAACGGGGCGCAATATCTTCCGGCTAGTCCACACCGGCAATATGGAGAAAGTAAATCTAATTACCAACCAACTCAACCTTATCCGCTGTTTTTTTAAATTCTGCTTTTTCTCCGATGCGTAGGAGTCTGATTTTTTCTTTTTGTCCTGATTTTTCCATCGCTTGTTTAATCATTTCCATTTCGCTTCCGCCTCTTCTGTAAAAAGTGCTATGGTGAATTGGAATCATATACTTTGCATTAATGTCTTTGAATATTTGCACTCCACCAAATGGGT
>Ga0209174_10001138_pt1 | contig 19071 bp, 27 predicted proteins | sample JI91814BDNA_FD_187505 | JGI IMG/M metagenome (GOLD analysis project Ga0209174, IMG submission 187505) | Wastewater effluent complex algal communities from Wisconsin, to seasonally profile nutrient transformation and Carbon sequestration -... | ecosystem: Engineered > WWTP > Effluent > Algae...
GCGAGCTGTATTTCAGCGGCGTGCTGTCGCTTTTGATCATCCTCGTGTCGGGTCTTTTTGTCGGTCTCGTGCTGGGTCTGCAGGGCTATGAAATCCTCCAGCGCTATGGTTCGAGCGATTCGATGGGCACGATGGTGGCGTTGTCGCTGCTGCGCGAGCTCGGCCCCGTGGTGGCCGGCCTGCTCTTCGCCAGCCGCGCCGGCTCGGCCGTGACGGCCGAAATCGGCCTGATGAAGGTGACCGAACAACTCAAGGCGATGGACATGATGGCCGTCAGCCCGATCGCCCGCGTGGTCGCGCCGCGTTTCTGGGGTGGGGTGATCTCGATGCCGCTCCTCGCCGCGATGTTCTCGACGATGGGCATTTTCGGCGGCTGGCTGATCGGAGTGGTCTTCATCGGCATCGACGACGGCGCCTTCTGGTCGCAGATGCAGGCCGCAGTGGATTTTCGCTATGACGTGCTGAACGGCGTCATCAAAAGCTGCGCCTTCGGCGTGGCCGTTTCGCTGATCGCGGTGTTTCAGGGGTACGACTGCGTGCCTACCGCCGAGGGCGTGTCGCGGGCCATCACGCGCACTGTTGTGAGTTCGGCGCTGGCCATTCTGGCGCTCGATTTTGTAATGACGTCTTTCATGTTCCGAGGTTTGTAATGAGTCGTACGACGCTCGACCTGTGGGTCGGGATTTTCGTGGCGATGGGTATCGCCGCACTGCTGTTTCTGGCTCTCAAGGTCGGCAGTATTTCCGGTTCGGAAATCCGCTCGCCCTATACCCTCACCGCCCACTTCGACAACATTGGCGGCCTCAAGGCGCGCGCACCTGTAAAGAGCTCCGGAGTGCTGGTCGGTCGTGTCGAGCAGATCCGCTACGATAATGAACGCTTCCAGGCCGAGGTGGTCTTTACCGTCGATGGGCGCTACAAGTTTCCGGTCGATACCTTCGCCAATATCCTGACCTCCGGCCTGCTCGGCGAGCAGTACCTGGGCCTCGAACCCGGCGGCGAGGAAAAGATACTGGCGCCAGGGGAGACCATCAAAAAGACCCAGTCGGCCGTTGTGCTCGAAAAACTGATCAGCCAGTTCATGTTCGACAAGGCGGCCGCAGGAGAACCGGCCCCGACCAAGTGAATCTGGACGGAAACAGCCACAGAGAGTGCGACGCGGCCCAAGCCGCGCGCGGAGTCAAGATGAAGAAGAACAAGAAACCCGAATTGCGGGCCGTGCGGCGCAGTGTTGCAACCCTGCTGCTCGGCCTTGGCCTGACGGCCTGCGCCGGCCCCGGCGGACACCCCAAGGATCCGCTCGAGCCGATCAACCGAGTTACCTTCCGTTTCAATGAAACGGCAGACCGTTACGTCATGCGTCCCGCCGCCGAGGTTTATGATCTGGCCCCGCTGCCGGTCAAGGTGGGTGTCGGCAATTTCTTCGGCAACCTTGCCGACGTGTGGATCGGCGTGAATAACCTGCTCCAGGGCAAGTTCGCCGAAGGCCTGTCGGACGGCGGCCGCTTTCTGGTGAACAGCACCGTCGGCATGCTGGGCGTGTTCGACATCGCCACCGAACTGGGCCTTGACAAGCACGACGAGGATCTTGGCCAGACCCTCGGCCGCTGGGGGGTTGGCGACGGCCCCTACATCGTGCTGCCCTTGCTCGGTTCCAGCAATCTGCGCGACACCGCCGGCCTGATCGGCGACCTGAACGTGGATCCGGTGATTGGGATCGACAGCCCCGGGCCGCGTAACCGGGTTACCGCCCTGCGCTTCATCAACCGTCGCAGTCAACTGCTGGGTGCCGACGCCACGGCCGAGCAGGCCTCGCTGGACAAGTACGACTACGTGCGCAGCTTCTACATCCAGTATCGCCAGAGCCAGATTTACGATGGTCAGCCGCCGCGGGTCAAGGATCCGGACGACGAGGCCTACATGGACGAAGCCACCCCCGCATCTCCCACCAGAAAAGAGAACCAGGAATGAAAAAGATCGCTTCCCTGTTGGCTGCATTGACCCTCGGCATCGGCATCCAGTGTGCCGCCTTCGCCCAGGGCATTGCGCCCGATGCGCTCGTCAAGAGCGTTACCGACGACGTCATCACCATCGTCCGCCAGGACAAGGCGATCCAGTCCGGCGACACCCGCAAGGCCGTCGATCTTGTCGAAGCCAAGGTGCTGCCGTACTTCGATTTCGCCCACATGACCCGCCTCGCCGTCGGCAAGGACTGGCGTCAGGCCAATGCCGAACAAAAGACCGTTCTGACCCATGAGTTCAAGAACCTGCTCGTGCGCACCTATTCCAACGCGCTGACCCAGTACCGCAACCAGCACATCGATTTCAAGCCGCTCAAGGCCAAGCCGGAAGATACCGACGTGGTCGTCCGCACCGAAGTCCGGCAGCCCGGCGCAAAGCCGGTCCAGATCGACTACAACCTCGAGAAGCAGGGTGACGACTGGAAGGTCTACGACGTGATGGTGGCCGGCGTCAGCCTTGTTACCAACTACCGTGACAGCTTCGGCCAGGAAGTACGCAACGGCGGCATCGACGGCCTGATCAAGTCCCTCAAGGACAAGAACAAGCAGCTCGAAACCACGGTCTCCGCCAAGAAATGATTCGCGAGGACGGCCCGCGGCTGGCCCTCGAAGGCCCGCTCACGCTCGCCACGGTGGCCGGTCTGGTGGAGGATGGGCGCAGTCTGGTGGCGAGTGCCGACAGGCTGCTTGATCTGGCTGCGGTCACCCAGGTCGATTCGGCCGCGCTGGCCCTGCTGCTGTCCTGGGTTCGGGCTGCCCGCAGCGCAGGGCGGCAGTTGACCATCGTCCACGCACCGGCTCCGCTGGTCAGCCTGGCGTCGCTCTATGACGTCGATACCATACTTCCCCTCGGGCGCTGAGCCCCCTTTCCGATCTTCTCTGCACCCATGAGCCCCGCGATCCGCATTGCCGGTGTCACCAAGCGTTTCCGTTCCCTGCAGGCCCTTGCCGGTGTCGATCTCGAAATCGCCCAGGGTGAGTTCTTCGGCTTGCTCGGGCCCAACGGCGCCGGCAAGACAACCCTCATTTCCTCCCTCGCGGGCCTTGCCCGACCCGACTCCGGCACCCTGGAAGTCATGGGGCACGATGTGGTGCGCGACTATCGTGCCGCTCGCATGGCCCTTGGCGTGGTGCCGCAGGAGCTGGTTTTCGATCCCTTCTTCACGGTGCGCGAGATGCTGGTGCTGCAGTCCGGCTATTTCGGGCTCAAGAAGAACGACGCCTGGATCGACGAAATCCTGCATCACCTGGATCTGACCTCCAAGGCCAACGCCAACATGCGCATGCTCTCGGGCGGCATGAAGCGCCGCGCGCTGGTTGCCCAGGCGCTGGTGCACCGCCCGCCGGTGATCGTGCTGGACGAGCCCACCGCCGGCGTGGACGTGGAGTTGCGCCAGGGCCTGTGGCATTTCATCCGCAAGCTCAATCGGGACGGCCACACCATCGTGCTGACCACCCATTACCTCGAAGAGGCCGAAACCCTGTGCGGGCGTATCGCCATGCTGAAGGCCGGCCGCGTCGTTGCCCTCGATACCACCGCCAACCTGCTGCAGCGTTTTGCCAGCCACGCGCTGAAGGTGAAGCTGGCTGCTCCGGTGGTGCTGCCGGCAGCGCTGGCCGCCAAGGCGACACGTCAGGAAAGCACCGAGCTGGAGTTCGGCTTCGACCGCTTCGACGAAGTTGCGGAGCTTCTTGCCGGCGTCAAGTCGGCTGGCGGCACCATCGTAGACATGGTCCTCGGTACGCCCGACATGGAGCAGGTCTTCGTCGGCATCATGAACCAGAACTGAAAGCGGAAACGACAAACCCCATGCAAGGCTTCAATACCCTGTTGTACAAGGAGTGCCTGCGTTTCTGGAAGGTCGGCTTCCAGACGGTGCTCTCACCCGTGCTCACCGCGGTGCTTTACCTGCTGATCTTCGGCCACGTGCTGGAGGACCACGTTCAGCCCTATCCGGGCGTCAATTACACGGCCTTCCTGGTGCCCGGCCTGGTGATGATGACGGTGTTGCAGAACGCGTTCGCCAACAGCTCCTCGTCGCTCATCCAGAGCAAGATCACCGGTAACATCGTGTTCGTGCTGCTGCCGCCGATCTCCTACCGGGAGTTCTATTCCGCCTACGTGATCGCCGCCGTGCTGCGCGGCGCCATGTGTGGCCTGGGCGTGCTGCTGGTGTCGCTGCCTTTCGTGTCGTTCAATATCGCCGAGCCGGTCTGGATCGTCGCCTTCACGCTGCTGGGCGGGGCCTTCCTGGCCAGCCTGGGTGTGATTGCCGGCATCTGGGCCGACAAGTTCGATCAGCTGGCGGCCTTCCAGAACTTCCTGATCATGCCGCTCACCATGCTGTCCGGCGTGTTCTACTCGATTCACTCCCTGCCGGTTTTCTGGCAGGGAGTGTCGCATTTCAACCCGTTTTTCTTCATGATTGACGGTTTCCGCTACGGATTTTTCGGCGTCTCCGATGTTTCTCCCTGGACGAGCATCGGCGTCGTGACGGTCTGTTTTGTTGTTCTCGCGGTGATCACCCTGCAAATGCTTGGCAGGGGCTACAAGCTGCGCGCCTGAGGATTGAATTAAAGATGTTTGAAGCGAGTGAAATCGAGCGGCTGATCGCCGCAGGCCTCCCCTGTGACTTCCTGCAGATCGAGGGGGATGACGGCACCCATTTTTCGGGCATCGTGGTCAGCCCCGAATTCGAGGGAAAGATGCGCGTGCGCCAGCACCAGTTGGTCTACGCCACGCTGGGCAAGCTGATGGGCAATGAAATTCACGCCCTCCAGCTGAACACCTACACGCCCAAGCAGTGGGCAGAACTTCTGAAGGAACTGGGCTGAACGCCCGGTCGACGCATGGATAAACTGTTGATTGCAGGCGGCGCCCGCCTGTCTGGCGAGATCGCCATTTCCGGCGCCAAGAACGCCGCGCTGCCCATCCTGTGTTCGGCGCTGCTGACCCGGGAGCCGGTCACCTATACCAACGTGCCGCGCCTCAACGACATCGGCACGCTGCTGCGCCTGCTCGAACAGATGGGCGTCAAGGTCAGTCGCGAAGGCGATACCGTCACGCTCGATGCTAGCGGGGTCGACAACCCGGTGGCGTCCTACGAGATGGTCAAGACCATGCGCGCCTCCATCCTGGTGCTCGGCCCGCTGGTTGCCCGCTTCGGCGAGGCCCGCGTGAGCCTGCCGGGTGGCTGTGCCATCGGCGCGCGTCCGGTTGACCAGCACATCAAGGGTCTGCAGGCGATGGGCGCCGCGGTTACGGTCGAGCACGGTTACGTGCACGCCAAGGTGCCGCGACTGAAGGGCGCCCGCATCTTCACCGACATGGTCACCGTGACCGGCACCGAGAACCTGATGATGGCCGCGTGTCTTGCCGACGGTGAAACCGTCATCGAGAACGCCGCCCGCGAACCCGAAGTCGTCGACCTGGCCAACTGTCTGGTAGCGATGGGCGCGCAGATCTCCGGCGCCGGCGGCGACCTGATCCGCATCCGTGGTGTGCAGGCCTTGCACGGTGCCACCCACCGCGTGATGCCGGACCGCATCGAGACCGGCACCTACCTGTGCGCCGCGGCTGTCACCGGGGGCGAAGTGCGCCTCACCGGCACCTCGGCCAGCTACCTCGACGCCGTCATCGACAAGCTGATGGACGCCGGCTGCGAAGTGATCGCCGAGCGTGATGCGATCCGTCTCAAGGCCCCGGCCCGTCTCACCGCGGTGAGCCTGCGTACTTCACCGTACCCGGCTTTCCCGACCGACATGCAGGCCCAGTTCATGGCCCTGAATGCGGTGGCCGACGGCACTGCGGTGATTCGCGAGACGATCTTCGAGAACCGCTTCATGCATGCGGTGGAATTGCAGCGCCTGGGCGCCGACATCAAGATCGACGGCAACACGGCCTTCGTGAAAGGTGTCGGGCGCCTGCAGGGGGCCACCGTGATGGCCACCGACCTGCGTGCCTCGGCCAGCCTGATCATTGCCGGCCTGATTGCCGAAGGGGAAACCACGGTCGAGCGCATCTACCACCTCGATCGCGGCTACGAGCGGCTCGAAGAAAAACTCGGGGCGCTGGGGGCAAGGGTTACGCGCTTGCGCTGAAAACCGGAAGGTGGGCCCCGCTTCGAGGCCCATATTGAAATCCTTCGGACGGTGACGGTGCCCGGATGGCTCAGGTGGCGGGGTTTACCGCCAGCACCGTGATCTGGATGGCGCGGCCTTCCGGAGTTTGCCAGTCGATGTGCTGACCGACCGAGAGGCCGAGCAGGGCGCTGCCGGCCGGCGAGAAGATGGAAACCTTTCCACCGGCGGCGCTGGCTTCGTGGGGCCAGGCCAGGGTCAGTTCGTATTCGCGGCCCGATGTCTCCTCGCGGAAACGGGCGCGGCTGTTCATGGCGATGACGTTGTCGGGCATGGCGTCGTCATCGAGCACCCTGGCGCGATCGAGTTCGGCGCGCAGATCGTCGAGATCGCTGCGGTTGCGGGTCGGCGGGTTGGACAGCAGGCCTTCCAGGCGTTCGAGGTCATGAGTTGAAACAATGATTTCGGGCTTCATATATCAAACTCTCCGGAGTTGAGAAAAAGAAAAAGGCCGAACCCGCTCGAGCGGTTCAGCCACGGAGTCAAGGCTAACAGAAGGGCCGCTGCAGAACAATTGCCTTCCTGGATGCCTGGGCGCGGACTTTGCCGCTAATCGGCTAAAATCGCTTTTTACGCAGACAGATCACCATCTTGAACGGCATAACGCTTGCCCTTTCGAAGGGCCGAATTTTCGAAGAGACCCTGCCGCTGCTTGCCGCCGCAGGGATCACGCCCACCGACAACCCGGAAACCTCCCGGAAGCTGATCATCGGTACCAACCGGCCCGATGTGCGCCTGGTCATCGTGCGTGCCACTGACACGCCGACCTACGTGCAGTATGGCGCAGCCGACATGGGCATTGCCGGCAAGGACACACTGATCGAGCACGGCGGTGCCGGCCTGTATCAGCCCCTTGACCTCAACATCGCCAAGTGCCGTCTATGCGTGGCCGTGCGCAAGGATTTCGACTACGCCGCGGCAGTCAAGCGCGGTGCGCGAATCCGTGTTGCCACCAAGTACGTCAAGGCCGCCCGGGAGCACTTCGCAGCCAAGGGCGTGCACGTCGATCTCATCAAGCTGTACGGCTCAATGGAGCTGGCCCCGCTGGTCGGGCTGGCCGACGCGATTGTCGATCTCGTCTCCACCGGCAACACGCTCAAGGCCAACAACCTGATCGAGGTCGAGGACATCATGCCGATCAGTTCCCGCCTCGTCGTCAACCAGGCCTCGCTCAAGCTCAAGCGTGAGTTGATCCAGCCAGTGCTCGAGGCCTTTGCAGGAGCCATCAAGCCATGAGTGCCCAGATTCGCCGCCTTTCCTCGGCCGAGCCGGATTTCATGTCCACGCTCGACACCCTGCTGGCTTTCGAAGGCAGCACCGATGCCGCCATCGAAGTGGCCGTCGCCGAGATCCTGCGGGCCGTGAGGAGCCAGGGGGACGCCGCCGTCGTCGACTTCACCCTCCGCTTCGACCACCTGGATGTGGCGGACATGTCGGCGCTGGAACTGCCCAAGGCCGAGCTTGATGCCGCGCTGGCGGGGCTGCCCGCCGGGCAGCGTGCCGCGCTCGAGGCGGCGGCTGCCCGGGTGCGCAGCTACCATGAGCGCCAGGTCCAGGAGTCGTGGTGTTACAACGACGAATCGGAAGGCATGCTGGGTACGCGCCTCGGCCAGAAGGTCACGCCGCTGGACCGCGTGGGTCTCTACGTGCCGGGCGGTCGGGCGTCTTATCCCAGCTCGGTGCTGATGAACGCCATCCCCGCCAAGGTGGCCGGTGTTGGCGAACTGATCATGGTTGTGCCCACTCCGCGCGGCGAAAGGAATCCGCTGGTTCTGGCTGCCGCGGCCATCACCGGCGTCGATCGGGTGTTCACCATCGGTGGCGCCCAGGCTGTCGCCGCGCTGGCTTACGGCACGGCAACGATTCCGCAGGTCGACAAGATCGTCGGCCCCGGCAACGCCTACGTGGCCAGCGCCAAGCGGCACGTTTTCGGCACCGTCGGCATCGACATGGTCGCCGGCCCGTCCGAGGTGCTGATCATCTCCGATGGTTCCGGCAATCCGGACTGGGTGGCGATGGATCTCTTCGCCCAGGCCGAGCACGACGAACTGGCCCAGTCCATCCTGCTGTGCACCGACGAAGAATTCATCGGTCGCGTCGAGGAGAGCATCGCCCGGCTGCTGCCCGAGATGCCGCGTCGCGAAACAATCGCCACCTCGCTGAAGAACCGTGGTGCGCTGATCCACGTGAGCGATCTTGCTGAAGCCTGCCGGATCGCCAACCGCATCGCGCCAGAGCACCTTGAGCTGTCGCTCGACGATCCCTACCCGTGGATCGACCAAATCCGCCACGCCGGCGCGATCTTTATCGGTCACTACTCGGTCGAAGCCCTGGGTGATTACTGTGCAGGCCCAAACCACGTGTTGCCGACCATGCGCAGCGCACGCTTTTCCAGCCCGCTGGGGGTCTACGACTTCCAGAAGCGCACCAGCCTCATCGAGATTTCCGAAGCGGGCGCGCAAACGCTCGGCAGGGTTGCGTCGGTTCTTGCCCATGGCGAAGGCCTGCAGGCTCACGCCCGTTCTGCCGAGATGCGCTTGAAAGGTTGATCGCTACTCCCGGCACGCAAAAAAGCCGCACTCGAGGGTGCGGCTCAGGCGGCAGACAAAGCCCCAAGCCCCCGCCCGTCGGGGGCTTGGTTTTTTATAATGGCGGCATGCTCAAGCCTGCCGCCGCCACAGCCCAAACGGAACTGGAGATGGTGACGCCGGACCAACGGGTTCCGCGTGAACACCCGCTTCGGTTGATTAATGCGCACATCCGCTTCGACTTCATCCGCGAGAAGACAGAAGGGCTCTACTGCGCGAACAACGGCTGTCTGGCCATCGACCCGGTGCTGCGGTTCAAGGTACTGCTCTCGGCCGCCTGTCAGAACACGAAGAAGATCGCCCTGCTGCTGGCCCGCCGGGCCGCAGCCCTTTTTAAGCCGAAATTCTGGCTTTGCGGTGCAGCTTGCACCCCATCTTCACCCCAATGAGCCCCGCCGGCCCCAGCCGCTAGCCAGCGTTTTCGGCTGTCTGAAATGACTTCAAAAAGCACGAACCCCCGGAAAAACCGGGGGTTCGTCATCAGTCTGAGCCTTACCCGAGGGTTCTGCTTTCTCATGGTGCCGGCGTGACGTGTCAGGCCACGATTTCCTTCAGGGCCTCCAGCAGCAGTTCGCACTGCGCCTCCGTTCCCACCGTGATGCGCAGGAACTGATCAATGCGTGCTGCCTTGAAGTGCCGCACGATGATGCTGCGCGCCCGCAGCGCCGCGGCAAGGGCGACTGCATCGCGATCCGGATGGCGGGCGAAGACAAAGTTGGCGGCCGACGGCAGCACCTCGAAGCCGAGTGCGGCGAGGCCTGCAGAGAGTGCATTCCGGCTGGCGATGACCTGCCTGCGGGTTTGCTGAAACCATGCCTCGTCGTCCATCGCCGCGCTGGCGCCCACAAGGGCGAGGCGATCGAGCGGGTAGGAGTTGAAGCTGTCCTTGACCCGTGTGAGCGCCTCGATAAGCTCCGGCTGGCCGATCGCGAAGCCAACCCGTAGCCCGGCCAGCGAGCGGGATTTTGACAGGGTCTGGGTGACGAGGATGTTCGGGTGCTGCCTGACCAGTGTCACCGCGGTGGGAATCACGTCGAGGCCACCAAAATCGATGTAGGCCTCGTCGACGACGATGGGCGCATCGGGCAGGGCTGCGGCCAGACGGGCGATTTCATCCAGCGACAGCAGGCGGCCGGTGGGGGCGTTGGGGTTGGGGAAAATCACCCCGCCAATATTGGCCGCGCCGCGGGCGAGGTAGTCATCCACGCGGATTGCGAACTCTTCCGACAACGCTATGGTTTCGAAGTCGATGCCATAGAGGCCGCAATACACCGGATAGAAGCTGTAGGTGATGTCGGGAAAGAGCAGCGGCTTGTCGTGCTTGAGCAGGGCCTGAAAGGCGTGGGCCAGCACCTCGTCCGAGCTGTTGCCGACGAAAACCCATTCAGCGGGCACGCCGAAATGGCGACCGACGGCATCCTTGAGCTGGCTGCCGGTCGGGTCCGGGTAGAGCTTGAGGCGGTCTGCGTCCTGACCCAGCTCGGCGTGGATCGATGCCTGCACGCGGGGGCTGGGCGGGTAAGGGTTTTCGTTGGTGTTGAGCTTGACCAGATTGGCGAGCTTGGGCTGCTCACCGGGAACATACGGGGTCAGGTCGTGGACGACGGGGCTCCAGAAGCGGCTCATGGCAAATCTGCTCGGCGGCGTTGGGCGCCGCAAGGGACGGTGAAAACGCTAAATGCTATCATGGTCGTTCCGATTACCTCGTTTCGACCGTTTCTCCTGGAATAACACGCAATGCGGCAAGCCGAAATCTCTCGCGATACCCTCGAAACCAAGATCCGGGTCCGGATCGACCTGGATGGTTCGGGCAAGAGTCAGCTCAATACCGGCATCGGTTTCTTCGACCACATGCTCGACCAGATCGCCCGCCACGGCACATTCGACCTCGATATCGAAGCTGCCGGCGACCTGCACATCGACGGCCACCATACGGTGGAGGATGTGGGAATCACCGTCGGCCAGGCCTTCGCGAAGGCCGTTGGCGACAAGAAGGGCCTGACCCGCTACGGCCACGCCTACGTGCCGCTCGACGAGGCCCTGTCCCGTGTCGTCGTCGATCTGTCCGGGCGGCCCGGGCTGGAGTTCGACGTGCCCTTCAGTGCCGGCATGATCGGTGCGCTGGATACGCAGCTCGTGTATGAATTCTTTCAGGGCTTCGTCAATCACGCCGGCGTCAGCCTGCATATCGACAACCTCAAGGGGCGCAACGCGCACCATCAGTGCGAAACCGTGTTCAAGGCCTTTGGCCGTGCGCTGCGCATGGCGGTAACGCCCGACCCGCGCCAGGCCGGCGTGGTCCCTTCGACCAAGGGGGCCCTGTGAGCACGGTCGCCATCATTGATTACGGCATGGGCAACCTGCGTTCGGTGGCCAAGGCCATCGAGCATATAGCCCCCGCTGCGACGGTTGTCGTGACCGCCGACCCGGTCGAAGTGCTGTCCGCCGACCGGGTGGTGTTTCCCGGCCAGGGGGCGATGCCCGACTGCATGGGCGAACTCGATGCCCGCGGCTTGCGTCCGGCCGTGCTGGAAGCCGCCAGGAGCAAGCCCTTCCTGGGGATCTGTATCGGTCAGCAAATGCTCTTCGAGCACAGCGAAGAGGGGAACGTACCTGGCCTGGGTATCTTCAAGGGCGAAGTCCGGCGCTTTCCCGCCGACAAGATGGTGGCTGCCGACGGCTCGCGCCTCAAGGTGCCCCACATGGGCTGGAACGAGGTCTGGCAGAAGCAGGCCCATCCGCTGTGGGCCAACATCGAGGACGGCGCCCGCTTCTACTATGTTCACAGCTACTATGTCGATCCGGCAGATCCGTCCATCATCGCGGCGACGACCGACTACGGCATCCCCTTTACCGGGGCGGTAGCGCAGGCTAATATCTTCGCAATCCAATTCCACCCGGAAAAGAGCGCGCAAGCCGGTCTGCAGTTGCTGTCGAACTTCATGTCCTGGAAGCCCTGACCTGGCTCCGTCGCCTATCTCACCCTCCCGCCGTTCCGTTTCAACTCATCTATCGCACTTCTTCCTATGCTGCTGATTCCTGCCATCGACCTCAAGGACGGTCACTGCGTGCGCCTGAAACAAGGCGAAATGGACGCTGCCACGGTCTTCTCCGAAGATCCGGGTGCCACCGCCCGACACTGGATCAATCAGGGTGCCCGGCGCCTGCATGTGGTGGATCTGGATGGTGCCTTTGCCGGCAAGCCCAAGAACCAGACCGCGATCAGGGCCATTCTTGCGGAAGTCGGTGACGAGATCCCCGTCCAGCTGGGTGGTGGTATCCGCGACCTCGACACCATCGAGCGGGCGCTCGACGCCGGCCTCACCTATGTGATCATCGGTACCGCTGCAGTCAAGAACCCCGGCTTCCTGCACGACGCCTGCGGTGCCTTCCCAGGCCATATCATCGTCGGCCTCGACGCGAAGGACGGCAAGGTGGCGGTGGATGGCTGGTCCAAGCTCACCGGCCATGATGTTGTCGATCTCGCCAAGAAGTTCGAGGACTACGGTGTCGAAGGCGTGATCTACACCGACATCGGCCGCGACGGCATGCTTTCCGGCGTCAATGTCGACGCGACCGTCAAGCTGGCCCAGGCCCTGCGCATTCCGGTCATCGCCAGCGGCGGCATCGCCACCCTGACCGACGTGGAAGCGCTCTGCGCTGTCGAGTTCGAAGGCATCACCGGCGCCATCACCGGTCGTGCAATCTACGAAGGCACCCTCGATTTCGCGGCAGCCCAGGCCCGCGCCGACGCCCTTAACGGGGCCGCCTGATCCATGCTTGCCAAGCGCATCATCCCCTGCCTCGACGTCAGTGCCGGCCGTGTGGTCAAGGGCGTCAATTTCGTCGAGCTCAGGGATGCCGGTGACCCCGTCGAGGTGGCCCGCCGCTACGACGAGCAGGGCGCCGACGAAATCACCTTCCTCGACATCACCGCCAGTTCCGACGACCGCAACATCATCCTGCATGTCGTCGAGCAGGTCGCTGAGCAGGTTTTCATTCCGCTCACGGTGGGGGGCGGTGTGCGTACGGTCGATGACGTGCGGCGCCTCCTCAACGCCGGCGCAGACAAGGTCAGCATGAACACCGCGGCGGTGAATAACCCGCAGTTGGTGGCTGAAGCTGCCGGCAAGGTTGGCAGCCAGTGCATCGTCGTCGCCATCGATGCCAAGCAGGTGGCACCCGGCAAGTGGGAGGTCTTCACCCACGGTGGTCGCAACCGCACCGGGCTCGATGTCGTCGAGTGGGCGCAAAGGATTGCCGCCCTCGGCGCTGGCGAGATCCTGCTCACCAGCATGGACCGGGACGGCACCAAGAACGGTTTCGACCTGAGCCTGACCCGCGCCGTTTCGGATGCGGTTTCAATTCCCGTAATCGCCAGCGGCGGTGTCGGCAGCCTCGAGCACCTTGCCGACGGCGTCACCCTGGGCCGTGCCGATGCGGTGCTGGCCGCCAGCATTTTCCACTTCGGCGATCACACGGTGCGCGACGCCAAGGAGCTGATGCGGGCCCGTGGTATCGAGGTACGCCTGTGAGCCACGACTCTGCCTGGCTCGACGAACTCGCCTGGGACAAGGACGGCCTGATTCCCGCCATCGCCCAGGATGCCGAAACCAATGATGTGTTGATGTTTGCCTGGATGAACCGAGACGCCCTGGCGCGAACGGTTGAAACGGGTGAGGCTGTATACTTTTCGCGTTCCCGCGGGCGACTGTGGCACAAGGGTGAAGAGTCCGGCCACACTCAAAAGATCCGCGAGATCCGCATCGACTGTGATAATGACGTGGTGCTTCTGAAGATCGAGCAGGTTGGCGGTATCGCCTGTCACACCGGGCGGCGCAGCTGCTTCTTCCAGAAATACCTCGCAGACGGCCGCTGGGAAGCGGTCGACCCGGTTCTCAAAGACCCGAAGGACATATACAAATGATCGATATCGAAGTGCTGCACCGGGTCGCCCAGACCCTTGCCGAGCGTAAGGAAGCAAGCCCGGATTCCTCTTATGTTTCCGGACTGTTCCACAAGGGGACTGACGCGATCTGCAAGAAGGTTGCCGAGGAGTCTGCCGAGGTCATCATGGCAGCCAAGGACAAGGACCTGCTGCACGTGGTGTGGGAGGTGACCGACGTGTGGTTCCACACGATGATTCTTCTGGCCCACTTCGACCTTACGGTCGATGACGTGCTTGCAGAATTCCGCCGCCGTGAAGGTGTGTCGGGCATTGACGAGAAAAATGCGCGAACCGCCAAGTAAAGAGAGTCAGATGCAGGATTGCCTGTTCTGCCGTATCGTGCGCGGAGAGATCCCCGCCGCTAAGGTGTATGAAGACGACGAGGTGCTGGCTTTCAACGATATTCAGCCTCAGCGTCCGGTGCACGTGCTGGTCATTCCTAAAAAGCACATTACCTCGCTGGCTCACGCCGGGCTTGAAGATGCGCCGGTGCTCGGCCGGATGCTGGCGGTGGCCAACCAGATTGCCGTCGATCAAGGAAGCACAGACGGTTTTCGGTCCATCATCAACACCGGTCGCGTGGGCGGGCAGGAAGTCATGCATGTGCACATGCACATTGTCGGTGGGCAGGAGCCTGTCGGGCCGATGCTTAAACGGTAGTTTCTAGGAGAATTCAATGGGCTCTTTCAGCATTTGGCATTGGCTGATCGTTCTGGTGATCGTCATGCTCGTGTTCGGTACCAAGAAGCTGCGCAACATCGGGCAGGATCTCGGTGGTGCGGTTAAAGGTTTCAAGGACGGCATGCGCGAGGCTGATCAGGGCGGCGACGCCAGCCAGAAGATCGCCGATGGTGGCAAGCAGACCATCGACGCGGAAGCGCGGGAAAAGACTAAATCCTGATTCCTTGCCCGCGACAGGCGCGGAAAAGGGGGGCGCATTAAGTCGCCCCTTTTTTTGTTTGTGGCGCCTGTTTTTTTCCGGTGTTTCGAAACATAGGCGAATCGGATGTTTGATATCGGTTTTTCCGAACTCATAGTCATCGGTATCGTGGCCCTGCTGGTGCTTGGCCCCGAACGGCTTCCCAAGGTTGCGCGTACCACAGGTCATCTGCTTGGTCGCTTGCAGCGCTATGTTTCCGACGTCAAGTCGGACATCAGCCGGGAAATGCAGCTTGACGAGCTGAAAAAGTTACAGGAAGAGGCGCGCCAGTCGGCGATGTCCTTCGAATCTTCGGTGCGCGGCGAGATGGCCGGCATCGAGAACGGTGTTACGTCCTCGCTGCAGTCGGCTTCGTCGGCGGTGGCCGACCTTGAAAACAGTCTCAAGGCACAGCCTCAGGACGCGACGCCCGTACCAAATGACGCGCATGATGCCGCCGCCGAACTGCTCGACCGGCAACTGGCCGAAGCTGAAACCCACGCCGGCCCCGCGCCCTTCGCGGATCCGCCGGTCGTTGCCGAGGCGCCGAAATCCGTCGACGCCTCGCCCGAATCCAAGATCATCAAGTCATGAGTGCCCAGGAAGATACTTTCATTTCGCACCTGGTCGAGCTGCGCGACCGTCTGCTGCGGGCCGTTGTCGCCATCGCAGTGGCCTTTGTCTGCCTGATGCCCTGGGCAGGCGAGATTTACGACATCCTCGCCCATCCGATGATGCAGGCGCTACCGGAGGGCACGCGCATGATCGCCACCGGTGTGGTGACGCCCTTCTTCGTGCCGATGAAGGTCACGCTGCTGGTGGCCTTTGTCGTGGCCTTGCCCTTTGTGCTTTACCAGGCCTGGTGCTTCATTGCGCCTGGGCTGTATGCCCACGAAAAGCGCCTTGGCTTGCCGCTGGTTATCGGCAGCACCATCCTGTTTCTGGCGGGCATGGCGTTCTGCTATTTCTTCGTGTTCGGCACGGTGTTCAAGTTCATTGCCCAGTTTGCGCCCAAGAGCATCACTCCGGCGCCTGACATCGAACAGTACCTGGCTTTCGTGATGTCCATGTTCCTGGCCTTCGGTATTACCTTTGAAGTGCCGGTGTTCGTGATCGTGCTGGTCAAGCTGGGCGTGGTTGACGTGCCCAAGCTGAAGGAGGCGCGGCCTTACGTCATCGTCGGTGCCTTCATCGTCGCCGCCGTGGTGACGCCGCCGGACGTCGTTTCGCAACTGATGCTGGCGATTCCCATGTGCCTGCTCTACGAACTGGGGATTTTCCTTGCCCGCTTCGTCACCAAAACACGGGCCGATGCGGTGGCCGAAGAGAGCTGAGTCCGGGGCTGTGCAGGAGCAAAGCAGTTTAAAAAGGGCGTCCGGCGGACGCCCTTTTTACATGTAAGTGACCGTTCCTTGGTGCGGCAGGGGTGAGGGTGGCAGGTACGCTGGCGTGAGCGGCACGCCACCTCGGGTTGCCGCTTCGCCTGCGCAAGCTATGGCCTGAAGAATATTCCGGGCAAGAAAACGGCCCACATTCTGTGAGCCGGTTTTGGCTGCGGGAGGCGTTGGCCCCCGGCGGGCAATCAGTTCTTGCGACGACGGGATGCCGCCAGGCTCATCAGGCCAAGGCCCGCGAGGAGCATTGTTGCAGGCTCCGGCACGGCAGCCGGCAGGGCAGCTGGGGCAGGGCTGGGGAGCATGTAATTGATTTCGTTGGTGAATAGCGCCTGGCCTTGGGCTAAATCGACAAAGGTGTCGTTAAGGAAACCGTTGATGATCGTCTTGTCGCCGTTTCCGATGATGATCGCGTCATTCGTGTTGGCAAATTCGGCAGCGCTGATGCCGCCTGTTTCTGCCATTCCCAGCGAGAAGAGGCCCCAGCCCGGGTTGTACAGCCCTACCGGGTTGGTGATGCCGGTTGCGAGCAGCGGATTGGAAATGCTGAAGGACGTGATGTTGTTCTTACCCGTATAACTGGCGCCAAAAGCGGCGCCGGCGTTGGGACGCCAGTGGGCGAAAATGGCCTTGCCGCCGCCGGCAACCCAGTTGGTCGTGGCCGATACCGCATCATCGTTCGCGCGGTTTTGGTTGAAGTTCACTACAAGATCCCAGCCGCCGGCGGTGATCTTGGTGACGAAGTCGGTTTCGCCGCTGGCGGTGGTGATCGTGTGGCTGGACGCGGCAAGGGCTGCGTCCATCGCGTCTACGCCAGTTGCGATATCACTCCAGTACAGAATTTCGGCAGCCTGGGCTCCGATGGCATATAGCGAAAGGCAGGCGGCGATTGTGATGTTTTTCATGGCTGTCAGTCCTGGAGTCAAAGGGGCTTGTTATGACTAAAGCAATTGACGTGCCAGTTCTATTTTTAGCATGAAAACGTATGTGAATTATGCTTTTGGCTGGAAATCTAAATTGCAAGTGACTTATGTTTTTGTCGTCGTGTAAAGAATATCGACGTGAAAATATGATGATTTGACAGGTTGCAGGCCAGCCATTTGGCACCGCTCAGTCAGAATCGGGCTGCATTTGATATTTTCGCGAAATTCGACTCGTCTTGAGGCGTTCTGTAGGGGCCGCTTCCGATCAAGTACCCGGTCGTCATGACGGCCTTCCTGAAAAGAAAAATCCCTGCTCGGCAGACCATGCCAAGCAGGGATCGGGCTGATCCTGCGTGTCAAACCCCACAAGGGTGGTGGAGTTTGGGGACGCTGCCTATCCGCCTGGCATGCCGTGATTCGGCGAATTTGGCTTATACGTTAAACAGGGAATGTAGTGTTGAAATGCTTGGTAATTAAAGGAATTTTGGCTTTATATCCTGTTTTGTACCCGGTTTTGTGATTGCGGCCCTTCTCTGGCGGGTAAGTACTGATACGCCGGGTACGAATCCTTCACCCCTTCGAGCAAGCCCGCTTCACGCTCGCCGCCGAAATGCCGAAGTGTTCGGCTGTTGCCTTGATGCTGGCGGAGTTCTCGGCACGCCAGGCCACCACGGCCACGTCGTCAATGGCCTTCGTCCGCCCCAGGTTCTTGCCGACGGGTGATCGGCTTCGACAACGAGCGGAGCAAGGGCGACCACCGCCACGATGGAGAAGCCGAAACGGCGTACCGTTTTATCAACGTAGCGACTTTGCTTGCTGACTTCTGGCAGGCCGTCGAGGATTTAGGGGGCGATGATGAAGCTTGAAATTCGAATTGCGGAGCCAATCAAGGTCATGCAAGCGCGCCTTCTGGATCAAGCGCAGCGGGCGGATGCCGGAGAGGCTGTAGAGCCGCTGTGTGAAGTGGGTTTCGAGAACATGGCGCAGTTTGGCGGCGTCTTCACGCCAAAGCGCTGGGAACTGGTAGAGGCCTTGAAGGCGGCGGGGCCGCTTACAACCTACGCGCTTGCCAAGCACCTTGGCAGGCACTACAAAAACGTGCACCAAGACGTTGCGGCCCTCTGTGAATGGATGGTGATCGAGAAGAACGAAGACGGCCGTGTGTTCGTCCCATGGGATGAACTCGCTGTTATATGGCCGATTTCAAAGCTGGCAGCGTAAGGCTAGACAGCACAACGCCGGGACGTGCCCGGCGCTGGTCGTGTTGCCCGCATCGAGCAGGCGAACCGCGGGCTACCCCTGCAACGCCTTCACTGCCGCCTGCGGGTCGTGCTGGAAGATGCGCAGCAACGCACGCGCCGGGCCGGTCGGGCGGGTGCGTCGTTGCTCCCAGTTCTCAACGGTGCGGCGAGACACGCCAAGCAGCGCAGCAAGCTCCTTTTGAGTCACGGCGGCCGCTTCACGAATGGCGTGCACGTCAGGGTCGGCAATGCTCGTTACCTTCAGGCCGGGCACGTCCTCGCCGCTGACGTGGGCAACCATTTCCTTTACCCCTTGCATGAGAGCGGCGAAGTCTTTTTCATTCATGGCGAAGCACCCCTTCAATCAGTTTGGTCAGTTGCCGGGCCTGGTCCGGCGTCATGTCTTCCTGGTCGTTCTTGGCGTAGGCAAAAACCAGATAGACCACATCGGCCGCGGTGTACCAGTAGTAAATGACGCGGGCGCCGCCTCGTTTTCCACGGCCGGGCAGAGCCCATCGAAGTTTTCTCAAACCACCGGCCCCAGGTATGAGCGGGCCAGCGTCGGGACGTTCGATCAAAACGGACTGTAGCCCGCGTAGATCATCGTCAGCCCAGTTGTCCCGGCGGAAGGTTTGAAAGGGAGTCAACTCTATGAAGACCATATCGGGGTCAAGCCTATACGCTTGCAGCGTAGAAAACAATGCAGCAACAAACCGGGCTTCGAACTGGCGGGGGCTGCCGGCCCCCGGACGCCAGAAAGCACAACGCCGGTAACCGCTCACTGAGCGGCGTTCTTCTCCCCGCGATGCTCACGCGGAACAATCGTCCCCCTGTTCAATCAGGAGGAACGCGAAGTGACCAGAGCGACGGCAAGCAACAACAAGTGGCAGCGGCGTA
>Ga0209174_10001140_pt1 | contig 19037 bp, 20 predicted proteins | sample JI91814BDNA_FD_187505 | JGI IMG/M metagenome (GOLD analysis project Ga0209174, IMG submission 187505) | Wastewater effluent complex algal communities from Wisconsin, to seasonally profile nutrient transformation and Carbon sequestration -... | ecosystem: Engineered > WWTP > Effluent > Algae...
AAGTCTGATAAAACAAGTTTGTCAGCTGGGTACTCTTCAGTCTTGGGCTTTAACTTGAGACAGATTATTCGTTATCAGGCTGGGAAAGCGGTGAAAGTCGCATGATTCAATTTCGCGCCAGCGACTAATAAGATCAGTTTATAGCCAAGAGTTTCATTTATTGGATGCCATAAATAAAATAGTGAAGTTGTATCAACTACAAAATAGACTTCACGAGCTTCCTATAGAAGTATTACAAGTTTCAGAAAATTATATCGAGAAGAATGATGCAACAACAAATTATCATATTTTATCACAAGCCCAAACTGATGCTAAAATACATCTCACATCTGAAGTACACAAGGCAGAGTTAGATGTTGCTAATAGAAAAATTGAACGCCTTGATGGAGCGTTAAGTACCGCAAATACAGCGTTAGAGAACATGGAGAAAAAAATGCACGATATAGAGATGCAACATACTATGACAGATGCTGAAGAGAGCGATATAGAAAATAAAATAAGATCTCTGCGGGAAAATGCAGATAGCTCAAACCAAGAAAATGAGGCATTATTAGGCAGCCATAATAATGGCACTCCAATACTAACCCAGCAGCAAATGCACTTACAAGCAAATCAAACCCAGGCAAATAGTGCCAACACTGCGGTTATAGGGGAAGGTAACCGTAAAAAGCCTGGCTGTACCATATGCTAGTAATTTTGTGTGTTGACAAGATAACTATAAAGTGTTATTCTCCTGGCTCGTGAATACTAGTATTTAGCATAAAATCCCAGAGGTCTGGCCCATGTTTTCATCGTTTTTTTCAGCATCCAGTGGGGGGGCAGAGCCAAGACCGAGAGGAAATCATTCAATAGCAGAACTGTGGGGAACTGCAAATTACGCAAAGTTTAATGAAATGGCACGATATGTAAACTTATCGCCCCACCTGCAAAGGGAAGAAAAAGTTTTAGAACGGGCGGAATTATTCTATAGAACAGGTGCGCTTGGTTTAAAATATACCTATAAAATACCAGACATAGAGGCAAGGAGGTTTGTGCTACGTGACAGTGGCGCGTTAGATATGTACGCTTTTGCCACTACAGGCTATGGTACATATATTCATGGGTCAGAGTATTTCTCAAATGGGCTAGTGTACTCCAACCGGCAAAAATACCCATTAACTCCTGCTATTTTTTTGCGGTTCTTTGATATATCAGTGCAATTGGTCTCTCTGACATTTTTTGCTGAGGATTTTAATAGGTATAGTGGGATCATGAGCCGTATAAATTCAGTAAACGTTGTCCTAAGGAAAACCTATCCACAGACAGATGTTGTAAATTTAATGTTTACAGTAATAAGTAAGGCTACCGCATCGAACAATGATAAAATAGTAGTACTGGCATTGTATAATTTATTATTAAACAATTTACATGATGAGTTCTACGCGCAAAACCCCAGCATTACAATAGTGAATGTTTATCGAGAAGCCATGTTAAATGCTATGGCTATTGCAGCGGATATTAATCGTGATATTGAATATTATAATTCATGGGAGTTTAAGAGTAAATTTACTGATCCTATACCTACATATCAAGACTTCTATAATGAATTTATTAATCAATTTGACGTTAAATATACTCAGATGCAGCACATGAACCAGCGACTTAGAGAGCTTGAAATTAATCAAACCATGCTACAAATAGAAAGGCAACATCAAACTGGCCTCCAGTTTGATGGACGAGTTGGCTATGCTGGCAAACAAGAACAATTCCCCCCCACTTTAAGGAAGCGCAACCTCAATCTCATCCCAAGATAACAGATATCATAGCCTTTTATTTTTTTGATTGTTGCGCGCACCTTAGCTTTTGCAAAAGATTGTCTTTAAAAACATCAACATTTTTTATTAACTGCTCGATATCTTCAACTCGAGAACATCTTAATCCTAGGGCTAATTTCTATGCTGCTAATTTTAAAATATGACCGCCATTATGACCCCGGGCACACAATCGGGCACTGTTGCAAAAATTTGATTTAAGCAAAATGATTTTCCATCAAGATCTTGCTTTCACTTTTCGCAGCTATTGCGAATAAACTACGGACGAAACTATTCTGTTTAGCAACATTTTTACCGATATTGCGAACTTGGCCCTTTTTAAGCATGCGCATTGCTTCCATGCCATCCAGTGTATTTCTAGCAGTAGAGAATGATTGATACCACTGCCGATATCTGGATTTTGACTTGGTAGATTTATGGTCGTTTTCCATACTATTATTTAAATATTTTACAGCACGTAATTTAGTGTTTTGTGGCGCTTCATTTGTCGCTTTTAATTCAGCTAATGCTGGAGGAAAAGTTGGGCTTTTATCAACGTTAATTACCCTGGGGTCAACAGTATGCTTATTACCAAGTAATTTTTTGAAAAAGCGTTTAGCTGCTTTCTTGTTGCGATGCACGCTCAACATCCAATCTAGAGTATCACCATGGTTGTCAATTGCTCGATAAAGATAGTGCCATTTCCCCTTTATTTTCACGTAAGTTTCATCAAGTTTCCAAGAGTCACAAGTCATTTTTAAATGCGCCTTTATTCGTTTATTAATTTATGGAGCATATTCTTGAACCCAACGACAGATGGTTGAGCGCTCCAATTTTAAGCCTCGTTCCAATGCCATTTCAGTTAGATCACGATAAGATAGCGCGTAACGGCAATACCAGGTTACTAGCCAAAGGATAATTTTACCAGTGGAATGCTTCCACTTGAATGGTTTACCTACATCTTTGTGTTTTTTGATGATCATTAGATTACAGCTTCCATATAATATGGCCTTTAGCCTAACATATCGCAAATTCTCGCAACAGTACCTTAAGCGGTTATCGAGATCTTGTTAATCTAATTAGTTAGAAAATAAAATCTATTAATGCCTCTGCTGTATTGCACGCATATTGATAATGGTATAGCAGCAAATAGTTATAGCAATGACTACAGAGTGTTAATTCACCCGCTAAATCAGCTGCAATAATTCACAACTTAAAGAAGATCATGAATAACAGACGATTGTTCAGATATGTGAACAACCGCCCTCCATTATAATCTAGACCTTATAACTTAAAAACATATCTTGCTCCTGTAAACGTCGCTCAAGAGATGGATTCACCCAGTGAATTGGCCTGTCGGCAATTAACATGATCACCGGATTCACCCGGTGAATTGGCCTGTCGGCAATTAACATGATCACTGGATTCACCCAGTGAATTGCCCTGCCGGCGATTAACATGATCACCGGATTCACCCAGTGAATTGCCCTGCCGGCGATTAACATGATCACCGGATTCACCCAGTGAATTGCCCTGTCGGCAATTAACATGATCACCGGATTCACCCAGTGAATTGCCCTGCCGGCAATTAACATGATCACCGGATTCACCCAGTGAATTGCCCTGTCGGCAATTAACATGATCACTGGATTCACCCAGTGAATTGCCCTGTCGGCAATTAACATGATCACTGGATTCACCCAGTGAATTGCCCTGCCGGCAATTAACATGATCACCGGATTCACCCGGTGAATTGCCCTGTCGGCAATTAACATGATCACTGGATTCACCCAGTGAATTGCCCTGCCGGCAATTAACATGATCACTGGATTCACCCAGTGAATTGCCCTGCCGGCAATTAACATGATCACCGGATTCACCCAGTGAATTGCCCTGCCGGCAATTAACATGATCACCGGATTCACCCAGTGAATTGCCCTGCCGGCAATTAACATGATCACCGGATTCACCCAGTGAATTGCCCTGCCGGCAATTAACATGATCACCGGATTCACCCAGTGAATTGCCCTGCCGGCAATTAACATGATCACTGGATTCACCCAGTGGATAGTGGTGTAAACAAATCAAAAACTCGCCAATCAATAAGAAAATTTAAAATAAATCAACAAAAGCGCTATCAAGCGTCATAGCAAAGAGGTTCAAAGATAACAATAACAAAATAATTTACCTTGTGAATTAATATCTTATGTATAAAAAAACATCTCAGTAATATTTTGATTAAAAATTTTCTATTCACCATCCCGTAAACAGCCACTTTAATTAAAATACGCCCACTAATAATACCGAATAAGCATACTTATGTTCCTGTAAACGTCGCCTTCTTACCCTGTAAACAACCACCATCAATCCTGCAAAAGCCCTCCATAAATGTGTTTTCTTGTTGTTTTTCAATTGGTTAGCAGCATATAAACTATATTAAACCTTTTAAAACAAAATAAACGTTTAGTTTTATTTTTAAATATTGACTATAAGCACATTGGTATATATATTTATATATAACGTTATATTGAACAAGGGTCATCATGAAAGTTATTGTATCCGCGACGAACAAAGGTGGTGAAGGTAAAACTACGACCACTATCAACTTAGCTGAGTACCTTGCAATAGTAAAAGCAAAGCGAGTTCTTTGTATAGATCTTGATCCACAAGCGAATTTGAGTAATCGATACATTGAGATGATTGTGGATCCTGACTCGCCAGAAGGGAAGGTTCCGCCTCCTAATCCTGAATTAGACGACGAAGACAAAAAGACCTCATCGATAGCAGATATTTTCTTTGGCGAAAATGTTTCTCCATATAAAACAGGATTTAATAATTTAGAATTGTTACCAGCTCATTCAGAAAGACTACAACAAGTTGAAAATGCTACTGATCCAAAGATTATAGAGAACATATATCAAAATTTTCGAACTTTTGTTCAAATGCCAGAATTGGAAGAATATTATGATGTAATTTTGATTGATACGCCACCAGCAAAAGGACCATTAACAAAAAGCGCAATCAAAGCAGCAACGCACTTAATTATTCCTGCACAAATGGAACAGTTTTCCATAGAAGGAATATATGGCATGTTACATTTGTTTAGAAAAGAAGCCTATATGCGCGATGCAGAAAATGAGCTTAAATTAATCGGAATATTACCGAATCAAATTAGAGATGTTGTGCTGCATAAGAATTTTTTAAATGACTTAAAGAATACAGATCTTATAAAAGAACATATTATTCCACACATTATCAAAAAACGTACTATCTATTCAGAAATGCTAGTTGAAGGGGCTAATCCAAGAAGTATATTTGAAACAAACAAAAATAAGCTTGAACGACAAGAAATGGAAGAGGTATGTGGTTATTGCGCTGAAGAAATATTTGCTTAAGGAACGAACGAATGGCTAAAAAATTTGGCATTAATAACAAGCTATCAACTGCATTGTCAGAAACTCTTATTAGTGCAGATGAGTTTAAAGGAAAATTACGACTTGAAGGAATTAGGCTCTCAAAGGTTAATTTAGATCCAAGGAATCCACGTGATTTGTTGATTTCTAGAGAAGATGTAGTCAATGGAATTGATCCAAAAGATCCAGATTATAATAAAAAAAATGAAGAATTAGAAACGCTTAAATCATTAGCTCACTCCATTTTACAGAACGGTTTAATAAACCCCATCGTAGTATTCGAAGAATCTGGGGAGTTTATTTTAGTTGCTGGTGAAAGAAGAACTCTGGCCAGCATAATAGCAAAAAAGGATAGAATTCCCGCTAGAATATTATCTTCAAAACCATCGGAACAAGAATTACCATTATTACAATGGGTTGAAAATATTGAACGTGAAGACTTAAACCTTAGAGATAAAATAAGAAATTTAGAAAGAATTTTTGATGTTAATGCACGTAACGCAAAAAATATCGAAGCGCTGTTAGGTTGTGGCACAACAATGGCTCATAACTATTCAAAGTTATTACAGCCAATGAACAATACATTAAAAAAATTAATTGATACTGGACAGATCAACTCGATTAAAAAGGCGCTGCTATTGCTTAAGCTGGATGAGCACGAGATAAGAGATTATTTATATCGTAGTCAAGATGCAAGTGAGTCTGAGCAACCAAAATTTTCTTTAAAAGCGCTTGACTCTGAAGTTGATGTCAAATCAAAAAAAACTAAATCAGGTGCGAAGAAGAAGAATATTTCTTTGGGAGAAACTAAGAGAATTGCGGTAGCCAGAAAATTATTTAATGCGTTTAAACGAGATGATTCTTTGAAAAGAGAAACCGATCTTGTGCCTGAACCAGATTGGACCGACATAAAAGAAATAAATAAAGCTTTTTCAGATTTAATTTTCTTTTTGGAGGAAGGCTGTAGTGAGTAGCAATTATAAAACCATTGTAATGGTCCCCAAAAAAATGAAAGAAGATCTCATGATTAAGGTAATAAAAGATGGGTATGGTGCTAGAGGAAAAACAAAGTGGATTTCCAAAGCACTGATTAAATTTTTATCTTTAGAAGATTATAGCAATTATGTAGAAATTAGTGAGGATATGGGCAAGCTAGATGCCAAGGAAGCCGTTGATATATCTTTGGAATTAAAAGGCGTTTTGGATAGGGCTGTTGAATCGATTAGGAAAACTAAACCCCTGATGGAAGGTGCTAAGAGCAAAATCATAAGAGCTGCTTTAATTCAAGGATTGATAAGAGGGATAGAGTAGGATGCATAAAGCTACTAGATCGCTAGGAAAAATAAAGAAACATGTTGCTCTTATTCATTCCTCGGGCGATTTAGGATTATTACAAAGGAAGATAGCAAATATCCTTTTACAAAACGCCATTTCATATATGGAGCCATCGGTAGAATATGAAATTCCTCTAAAAAATTTAGTTGCCAACATTCATTATACGAGCAACGATTATAAGCATCTGAAATTAGCTTTGTTGAAGCTAGTAAAAACTCATTTAGAGCTTAATATATTTGATGAGGGATTTAATGAAAATATGGATTGGGTTGCTACCACTTTGCTTTCGTTTGCCATTATAAAAAGCAACGGAGTTTTATATTATGGATATAGCCCAATAATTGAAAAATTAATGTTCTACCCCGAAAGATACGCTTTAATAGATCTAGATGTATTTATGCAGTTAAAATCTCAGTATTCTGCAATTATCTACGAAAACTGTTATAGATTCATTAACTTAGGGCAAACTCCTGGTTGGACGATTGAAGAGTTCAGAAAGTTAATGTGTTTAGAAGATGATCAATATCTTGAGTTCAAGGACCTCAATAAGCGAGTAATTACGCATGCGATTGATGAAATCAACTCCAAGTCAAGTCTTAAGCTTTCTGCCAAAACCACCAGGGTTGGCAGAAAAATCGCTAAAATATTTTTTAAAATTGACGATAGTCATAAGCGTATTTTCAAACCAAAAATAAACAATAAGCTTTTAGAGGTATTTAATTTTACCCAGAGAGAAATAGATACGTTATCAAACAAATATGCTGATGAAGAGATAGACAAAGCTATTACGTATGTTGCTAATCAGTCATCATTTAAAGTTGACAGTATAAAAGATAAAAAATCGTATATAAGAGCAACATTAAAAAATAAGTATTATGCACAAAGTATTTCTAGTCCTACCCCTATTGCTAATTTGATGTTACCAACAGCGAAAGATAAATATGTGCTAAATAAAGGAAAAGAAAAAGAGTTTTGCGTGTTTTTACAAAGTAATTGGAAGGCAGTAGTAAATGGCCAGGAAGAGGAATTATTTAAAAGTTATTTAAAGGCTAAAGGGTTAATGAATTTATACGTTAATGATGGCATTCAGCATCCAGAGATTGTTAATTCATATATATCTACATTTATCGCAAATAACCTGGATAGAGTTCCTGGTGAATATTTGGAAAAACAAAATGAAAAAGTTTTCTCCTAACACCAATAGTGTTTTTAACAATAACCAGCCTAAAATTAAACAAAAGGGCAAAATCGCTCATGGTGATATTGATTATTTACCAATAGGAGAGATCTTGCCGGGAAAATATCAAGTTAGAAAAGATTTTTCTCTTGAGTCATTGCAAGAATTACAACTTTCAATTGCGCAACAGGGTCTATTACAGCCAGTAACTGTAAGAAAATTGGAAAATAGTAAATACGAATTAATATCTGGTGAGCGTAGATGGCGAGCTTCAAAAATGGCTGGATTGACGCATATTCCAGCGATAATATCATATTTTACCGATGAGTCAGCGCTAGCGCTTGGAATTATTGAAAATATACAACGTGAAAATCTTAATGTTATCGAAGAGGCTAATGGTTATCAAAAACTAATTAATGAATTTGGGTTAACGCACAATCAAATATCTGAAAGTGTTGGAAAGAGTAGAGCACATATAACAAACTTGTTAAGAATTTTGACATTAAGTGAACAAGTACAACATGCGGTTATAACAGAGGCAATTAGCTTGGGGCATGCAAAAGTTATATTGTCCGTGTCAGAAAACAAACGAGATGTATTTCTGCGAGATATAATTGATAAGCATTTATCTGTAAGGGCAGCTGAAGACCATCGCTCTAAGATTCTTATAAAAGACTATTCATTGGATACCAAGTTAATTAATCATAGGTATTTAAATAATTTACAAACAGATGCTTTAAACAAACTGCAATCTGTGATTGCTGGGAAAGTAGTATTAAAGCAAATAAACCACGGGCGATATAAGCTAGAATGCGATTTTAATTCCTATGAAGATTTCGAGTTGTTTGTCTCTCGTCACATTGAGGAACTTGCAGATTAGTTATCATGTGATACATAAATCATATCAAATGGGCCAGGGGCACTTATGTGTGTGATCTAGGGACATCGTTTCAACCGTCGTATAGCTAACTCAACATGATAAACCGGATTCTGGATGTGTTCTTTATTTTCATCGTACATGTCGCATACTTCCGCTCTTAGTGGTGTTTTATCATTCAATGCGCTATCTATTTGGGATGGTGTTTTACCGTTTAAAGAGCTATGCGGTCGTTGCCAATTGTAATAAAACTGCCAATAACCTAGCTCTTCCCTTAAATTGTTGAAGTCTGACAGATCTGCTGTAGCATAAAATTCTTCTAGATCAGTTCGCTGCGAGCGTTGTCGAGTAGACGTGGCAGTTACCCACCACGCCCCTCACAGAACCGGACTTGCGGAACTACCGCATCCGGCTCTTCAACAAAAGTCACAACACTAATCACGTTACTTACATTCAGAGTGCGGTAAGTAAGGTCTAATTAGCGGAAATCTATCTAGAATCCTCAAGTACTTTTCCCATCTTATGTAGCTACGTTGACTGCGCCGACATAAATACCTATGCCATGTCCGTTTAATATGCCTGTAATATGCCGATACGCACTTAAAATTACCTCCTACACCATAATAATAGTAGTGCCCCTTAGAACAGCGTTCAAGTATCTGGCTTGTCCGGATACAGCTTGATGGCGATTTATTTTCAGCCATTCTGTAACACGAGTCATACTCCCGCTCAATCTTGATGATTGAGTTTTATTACCAACCACATACTTACCGTTACGACTAATTGAGTTATAGAATGTGTATCCCAAAAAGTTGAAGGTGTTACGCTTCTCTCCTCGCCTTTTTCTGTCTCTTTCAGCAAATTTACCAAAGCGACAAAGCTTGGTTTTCTCCGCATTTAAACTCAGATTAAATTTCGCTAATCGTTTCCGCAATGCATCCATAAACTTTATTGCATCTTTTCGAAATTGAAACCCAAATAAGGTATCATCGGCATATCTAAAGCAATACATTTCGCCCTTGATATGTTTTCTTACCACCTTATCCGCCCATAGATCTATTACATAGTGCAAGTAGATGTTGGCTAACACCGGACTGATTACACCACCTTGGGGTGCACCAGTTGATGCTTTCTCCAATTTACCATCCTCCATCACACCAGCTTTTAACCACTTGCTTATTAGGCTTAATATCTTTCTATCTGCAATTCTATGTGCCACAAACTTCATTAGCCATTTGTGATCCATAGTGTCAAAGAACGACTTGATATCTGCATCGACAATCCATGATATCTTGCCAGTAGCAATCACTCTTTTCACATCCGATACCGCTTGATGCGCACTACGCCTAGATCTAAATCCATAGGACATATCTAGAAATTCTTGCTCATATACAGCTGATAGCGCTATGCTGACAGCTCGCTGAGCAAGTTTATCTTCGGTAGTGGGCAAGCCAAGTGGTCTGCGGCCATCTTTACCTTTCGGTATGTAGACACGTTTTACCGGTTGTGGTTTGTAGCTTCCTTGCTTTAGTTTTGTCAGTAACGCATTAATGTTTGCATCCAGGTTTGACGCATACTCATCAGTGCTTACCATGTCAATGCCATGCGCAGCACCTTTCTTTAGCCTGATCCACGATTCATGTAACCATTCACCATCGATTAGGTGCGCTACATTATTTAATGGTGCGGTTCTGATTTCACGTGCGCGCGTTGCTAATGTTAGTACTTTTGTTGTGAACTGTTTGCTATGCGGTGATAGCAGGCTCTTTCCGTACATAACTTCCTCTAGTTGCTGTTCCCTTCTCTCCATGAGAATTACCTCGCTTCTTCGATACTATGAAACAGTCCGACTTCCAACGCCCTATGGATCAGAGCTTGCTTACCGTTTCGCACTGATCTACCAATAATCCATTTGGGGGGACATTGGATCTCCCAGGTTCCTCTGTTGAGCAGTTTCGTACATGCCGACGACGCATACCCCGCTGGAACTATATAGCCTCACTAATGCGGCTACATTCATGTTGTCTTCCGTTTGAGTGACCACGTCGACTTCCAGGATTTTACGGGTTCTCGGGGCTCTCATGTCGTTCATTTTCATTTCGGCCTATACTCGCTTTGTGTACACTTCAGCACGTTGATTACTCACTATGCCGCAACACTCAATTCCGGGTGGCTAGTTAAACCTTCTCCGGGTTGGAATTCCACCAACTTACTCAACCAGGCTTGTCCTGGCGTACCAACTTTGCCATTTAAATGTGGGGATGCTGGTTTCACTGGTCTAAATTTAATGCAATTGTCCATCATTTTTAGCTGCACTTTTTCAGCAAAAAACTCTCTACCGCGATCTGATTGAATACGCTGTATTGGGAATGGACATTCTTCAATCATCTTGTCAATAAATAGTAATGTATTATTGGCATTGCGTCTTTTAAATATATCTAAGACCCGCCATCTAGTACAATCATCGACAGCTGCATATTGATAAATGCCAGGAGCAATTTTACAGGTATCAATTTGTACCCGATCTCCAGGGATAGGCCGCGCATAACGCTTATATTTCTTTTTCCGCTTGAGTTTGACTATATTTTTAACTGAGTTTGTAGTTAACACTTTGTGGATGGTGGTTATAGACAGTCTCACTTCATGTAGCCTTAGTAATTCGGTCTGTAAGCGACGTGCGCCTAAGTTACGCTCTTTACGCATTGATAATATTAATTGCTCAAAATGCTTAGTAATTTTAGTGTTTGGAGAAGAATGCGGTCTTTTACTTTGATCTTGTAGTCCTTCAATACCATTTTGGGTATATCGATTCACCCATTTACGTAGTGTAGGACGAGATATTCCGCATCTTCTACATGTGTAGCCAGCATCATTATTTTCTAAAAATAAAGTGACCCAATTCAACCTTGACTTAATTATTGCATACATGAAGCTAGATTAACAGCTAAGTGAAACCATGTCTATGGATCACACAATTAAGCTTACTGTTGCACCAACTGCATCAGCCGCAGCAGTGTAGGTATACCCCTGATCAATTATCAACTTTGCCGCTTCAATTTTAAATTCTTGGATAATGATGTGCTAGAGTGTGGCAAATTCAGTTTTTCATTTTCCAGAAGCTCGGAGAGCCTAATATGGTCGGCACACAGAGCTGTGGGACTAGTCGTTAAACCGTTAATATATGCGTACAAAAACACTAGGCCAATAAAACGAGGCTTTTATGAATTGACAAACGCCATTGGTAGAGAGGGATTTATTAATGGCCTGCAAAGATCTGCAAGAACCTGGTGTGACTTATCTGAGAGCGCGCATAGGTTGCGCGGTTAGCGTCCGTGCTGTAAATATTAACATCCTTGATAACTCGCATGATAATATTTTTGTAGGAGTGGTGCTATAGGCAATATCTGTTTTTATTGTGAGATATTAGCTATTGACAGATCTTGCTATATTTGCTTTATGGTTTTAAAGGTGGAAATTTATGAGAGGAAAAAACACAGATGAATAAACACCCTAATATTTTCAGTGAAAATTCTTTTTAATTCTGGCTCTGGATGAAATTGAACTACCTAAACATATTACTATGTACAAAGAAACATGCATTGCTCTATACAAAAACTAATAATAAATATTTTATGTAACCCTTTATTTACATATATATTTGTGTATCATATGACTGCAAGATGTAGCTGTTTAAATAATAACGTCATAGCTAATTCTATTAAATGTTTTTTATTGCATTTATTAAAAATAATAGTGTAGCAGCACTGATGGTGTAGACACAAAAATAGGGTTGTAAGACAAATGTTATTAAATATCTTGATCTGTAAAATATACTCGGTTAGTATAAATTTTTTGGATAATAAATAAACAGGATCTTTGATTGGCAACAACTTTTCTTAATACGCACTGATTGGCGCCATTATCTAAAATTATTGGTAATCGAAAGATTAGTTAAAATCATATTAATGTAGGAGACAAGTAATGAACCAATATAATGCCCCGTTCTTTGGATTATATCAAAATTTGTATTTAGTTTCTCGTGATCAACTTGGGCCGCAGAAAGCCATGTTGCTCTTCACTGCCACCATGGAAAAAGGCTTAACATCAGCATATGGGAATAATTTTATAAAAGGAAATACCGGTTCATTTGTCAAGGCTGTTGGGGACAGGGATAAAGCCGTTGGTTTAGATGTGAGGTTCAAAGATGTAACTAAAGACTCATTAAAATATGAGTTTCATACAGATCCGTTTCCTGGCTTGAAAGGACAGTTGCCACATAGGGCTTTAGATCATTCCTATATGAATTTTAAAGTGCGCCATCTTTTGGGTAATAATTGGGAATATGAAACCACTAAGCATCTATGGAATGGAGATCCGTATACTCAGCATTGGATAAAGAAAAATAGACCTTAAAGTGGAGTGTATAGATAAATAAATGATTTTTAATAGAGTACTACATTTATTTGTTTTTGTAATATTGAACATCGCCAGCTTTAGTCTGTTTGCCATTGATGTAAACAACCAAAATACTGTTTTAATTATAGGCGGCGCTAAAAATATTGGTAAAGAAATAGCTACAGAATTTGCTAAAGCTGGTTGGGATGTGTGGGTTACTAGTCGTGACGTGTCTGAAAAATATAGATACGAAATTTCTCGATATAAAATTAGAGCATTGAAATTAGATATTACTAACCACGATCAAGTAAAAAAAATTGTAGATAAGGTTTATAAAGAGAGCGGAAAAATCAATGTCTTGGTCAATAATGCTGGTTATGGTCTATTAGGTTCGTCTGAAGCTGTAACAATAGATCAAATTAAAAAGCAATTTGATGTAAATTTTTATGGACCAGTGCATGTGATTCAAGAAGTCTTGCCTATTATGAGGCAACAAGGTGGTGGTTGTATAATTAACATAAGCAGTACTTCCGCAGTAAGATCTGTTCCTGGGCTAGGTATGTACGCAGCTTCAAAAATGGCACTGGAGGGGTTTTCAGAAGCATTAGCCGCGGAAGTGGCGCCATGGAATATAAAAGTTTCAGTAGTTCAGCCTGCAACCGTAAAAAATAATTGGATTGATCATTGTGTGTATGGTAAGAAAAAAACAATATCTGAGTATAAATTGTTGGCCATTAATCTAGACAAGACATTAAGAGGAAGGCTAGAAAAAGGACAAGAGCAATCAGAGGTAGGTAAATTAGTTTTTAATATAGTAACAACTAATGAGCCGCATTTTAGATATCAAACAGGGGAACAATCTATTAGCATAGCTAAAGAAGTATACGTTGATCCTGCTGGAGATTATATGAAAAACAAAATGATAGAGTTAGCTGATGGTCTATACAAAAGATGATGACAGTCAGCGATCCATGTTTATATCGTACCTTGTACATTTAAAAGTGCTGTAATTAGGATGAATAAGAAATTTAGTTGTTTGCAGTATAAAGAAAAAATAACCCTTTTAAAGACATCGCGTATTTTGATTCCATCTCTAGATCCTCGTGCTAGAGAAACATCATTTAAAGAATTTCCAATGATAAGGAAGGCATATAAAGAAATTTTAGGGATACATTTTATAGATCATTTTTCTATAAATATGGTTTTAAAAAATCAGCAAATGCTAGTTTTTTCAATCTGCCCCGAGATAGCTTATACATTATATTCATGTCCTAATGGTATAAAACAGGATTTAGCTATTTCACCGACCTTTTATGAAAATTTAGATTTTTTTTTCTGGGAAGATTGCTATGATGAAAAATATAAATTTGAAATAATGAGCAAAAAAGAACAGCGCTTTGGCATCAAAGCTGGGGCAGTTATTGTAAAGGAAATTAACGGTATTAAATATTTATTTTCTTTTGGAACTAAATTTTCAGCGGATAATTTTAAACAAGATGTTTTCACTAAGCAAAGTTTTTATAAAAACCTTGGGGAAGGGTGTTTGGAAATAATGGCAAGTTCTCTCGAAAAATATATAGAACTACCAAAATTAAATCCAGCAAAATTATATTTTTTAAGATAGAAATGGGTAAAAATTATATAACATATAAAGCTATTGTGGCTGTTCTATTAGGGAATGCTTTTGAGTTTTATTGTTTTATTTTATTTGTTGTTTTGTCGCCATATATAGGTAAAGCATTTTTTTCTAATGCGAATGAAACTGTTTCGCAAATTGTAGCATATGGAATTAGCTTTTGTGGATATGCCTCAAGACCATTTGGGGCAATGTTGTTAGGAAATATGTCTGATATCTATAGTAGGAAAAAAGCATTATGCTGGTCTGTCCTAATAACTGGAATTATTACCTTTCTTATCGGGGTTTTGCCAGTATATAAGCATGTGGATGTCATTACCATATTAGTACTAATATTTCTCAGATTTGGTCAGGGATTTTTAGTTAGTGGAGAGGAGGGCGGAGCAGCTGTATATTTGGCTGAGGTAATTGAAGGGAATAAAAAATGTTTAATAGGATCGTTAGTTTTAAGTAGTGTGTTTTTTGGTATATTGTCAGGTCGTGTTGTATGTAATGTGGTGGAATACTACTCTTCTAGTCAATTTATGTATGATTATGGATGGAGAATTCCTTTTCTCATAGCGTTGCCGTTAGCTCTAATAATTAATAGAATGAGAAGCAATGTGCCAGAAATAAAATGGCAATCTAATATAAAACAAACATTCAATTTTTCTCCTATTAAAGAATTATTTAGTAAATATAAAAAATGTTCTCTTCAATTAATAATGTGTTGTAGTGCATATGCCTCTATAACGTGTTTTATGATGGTTTATCTTCCTAACGCATGTAAAACATATTTTCCTGCTATTATATTTACTAGTGGAATCGGAGTTATGATGATAATGTTGCCTATATTTGGCCTCTTAAGTGATATAGTAACGCCAGGCAGGCTCCTAAAAAATGGGCTCTTAGCTGCAATTATATTAACAGTGCCAGCAGTTTATATGCTAGCCATGCCAGGATTATTATTTAAAAGTATTGGGCTATTTTGGTTATATTTCAATACATCATTAATCGCAGCCCCGATGTTTCCTTATTTAGTTCAAAGTTTTCCGCGCAATAATAGGTGTACCGGAGTTTCATTTGTTTTTAATACTTCCGTTAGTATATTTAGCGGAGCCTTTCCATTTGTTTGTTCAATAATAAATATTTTTAATATCGGTATACTTATTCCGGCCTATTTAATCATGGGATTGGCGATATTAAGTTATGTTTTATTGTTAAATACCTCAAAACATGCAGAACTATTTCAATCTACAAATCATGTTCCTTATCGGATCTTGAGTTGAAAAAATAAAAATAAAATTATAGAATCAACAAGTTTTTTCAATTGGTCAAAATGATAGAGAATAATGTTTGTCGAGCATGAATTCAAAGATTTGAATAGTATAAAAGATAGTAAATATTTCATCCCCCCTGGTGTCAATGAGGCTGAAAGACTATCTATACTGCACACAGTTTTTAGTGATCCAACTAAAAAATTCTTGAGGTTGGCTGGGATAGACACTAATAATAGAAAAAATTTAAAAGTAGCCGATGTTGGTTGCGGCACTGGTGAAATGACCAAGTGGTTAGGAGAAAATATTACTGGAGAAGTCGTTGGGATCGATAATGATAGCCAACAAATTGATATGGCGCTTTCCATTGGGAAGTCAACCCCAACATGTAATGTTAAATTTATTGTTCATGATATAACAGATAGAAATCTGCCAGGACAAGAATACGATATAGTTTATTGCAGATTTTTGTTACATCATCTGGCATATCCAGTTATTGCCATAGAAAATTTGTTAAAAATGACAAAAAAGAATGGAAAGATTATTCTTGGAGAGCCTATAATGGATGGGCGATGGATTTATCCAAGATGTGACGAATACTATGAAATATATAATTTACATCTACAAAATAAATCCAATCATGCCTGGGATCCTAATTTTGGAAAAAGAATCATCTCGGAAGTTGCCAAATTTGATAATGCCAATATACAATATTTTGAACATTTTAGGCCTATTTTAACAACAGAGAAAGTTAAAAGACATCATTTATTAGTTTTAGAAATTTTTGGGGAACAGTTTGTCAATAATGGGTTAATTACTGAAAGTAGATTACATGAATTGAAAAAATCTGCTTTGAATATTGCTAGAAACAATTTATATGTCTCTGATCTGTTTGGCTTGGTATTGATATGTATCCAGAAGAATTAATTTTGCTCTCGCTTGGTTCCTTTTAATTTATCCTCTTGTATACGATGAGCTTCTAACAGCTGCCCCAACATCCATCCTATTAATTTATTTTTTTCTATCTCATCTGGGGTTTTTATCATACTAATATGTTCATAAATTTCCGCTAAATACTCAATATTTGCGTCCAACTCTTTTTGAAGCTTTGATGATGTGATAAGAATAGGTAGCATACGTTTAATGATTTTTTTTAAAAGATCAACATCAATGCTAGATACTTCATATCCACTATAAAGCCACAAAGGATCAACATTTAGTTGTTTTGCGGCTTTTTGTACAATGTCTAAAGTAGGTAGTTTATCTCCGGATAAATATCTGCGCAACATAGTGCCAGAAACATCAAGTTCTTCAGCAAATTTCAGGGTGTCTACATAATAAGGCTTTCGGTTATTTTTATATCCTTTTTTTGATAAGAGATCTAACAATCTAGTTGATAAGCCCTTTTTAAGCGCATCTAATATTGAATAGTCATTATATTTAGTCATTTATCTACAATGTAAATGTTTGATTGTACAAGTATTATGCTATCACGTTATTAATGAGTATTCCATAATCATTTTTCGGAAATAAAATACTGAATCAATTAAAAAGATACTTGAAAGTATCTTTATGTGTGATATAGTATCTAATAATTAAAGTTTGGGGCTGAGTAAGCTTATTAATATTGATCATTAAGCTGTATCGCATTCACATTCGTTAATTAATAGAGTTATTTAGGTGCCAGGCAGATCATGAGTTAATTGTGGAATTGGAGGTTAAAAATGTTAAGTAGCCATGTACACAAATTCTTAAAGAAAATTATAGGTTCTGACGGAAATATAACCAAAGTTATCGACACCTACGTGTATAGCGAACGCTACGCCATGGCCATAGACTTTGAATTGATATACATCAAGACCTTAACAAATATTAAATCTGCAATTAATAAAGATGATTTACAAGCGCAAGCTTTGATAAGTTTAAACTTTTTTAATAAGTTGATAGCTGGAGATAACTTAGAGCAAATTTTAACAGAATATGATTCATCAAAACGAGAGTTAATGGCTTCTATCGTTTATAACATTAAAGAAAAACTTTTAAAAAGCATAACCGTTTTAAATGAAAGCAAGACAAGAAGATACAGCAACCAATTAATTGCGAACATAATTAATTATAACAAGGAGATAAAAGATGCATTACAATCTAGAAACTAGTAGTGCGGAATTTATTAGGCTGTGTGTATTGTTATACGATAATGCTGGATTAGGGCTTACCAAACGAGAAGCAGAAATAATAACTATGATGTTACATCAGTGGCCGATATCAAAAATCGCAAGCTGCCTATCTCGCGAAGAAAAAACAATTCATAAACATTTGCAAAATATTAAAAAGAAAATGTTATGTCCTACTTTGTTTGGATTGGGCGCTAAAATATCCGGGCATTTGAGTCAGTTGCAACAAAATTCGTAAATACGCATTTTTAATCCATGTAGTTAAATCTTCGTATTTACGCATTTACTGAACTTGTTTTAAGTGAAATACTAACGTTAGATTTAGCAATTAAGGCGTTAATGATGCTTAGCAATTTAGTGTTTGGATTTATTAAAAGGATTATAGACTCTGAAGAGTCAATTGATGACATTATCAATTCCTATAAATATAGTGAGCGTTTTTTAATTACCATGGATTTTCAGGTGATGCATAAAATTTTAACTGGCGATATACCGGATAAAACATATGATGATATTGCTCAAAATCACAATCCAATTATATGTCTTGATTTTCTAAAAAAAGTGAATAATAGCAAAGAAACATTGACAAAAATAGCAAGCAACTACTCTGAAGAGCAAAGATGTCACATCGGCATATGCATATTTAACATCCAGGAAAGACTACTAGCAGAAGTAAAAGAATTTTTAGATGAGGATATAGTTCAGGATCCTAAGGGCATACCTCTGACAAAATCGGAAACTAATCATTAAGTTTTAAAAGGAGCAATTAAATGAAAACAAACAAAACGGCAAAAACTTTAGTTTTTATGTTAAAAATTACGTTTGTAGCAATGGTTGCAGCTAGCGTATATGCAGCTCCCAGCAATATGCCAGCAGAAATTACTACCATTCGTAATGGCACTGAAGGCTATATTAATGGTATTTGCTATTTAGTTGGAACATCTTCAGCTGCTGTTGGGGTTTGGAAATTTGTTGAATCCCAAA
>Ga0209174_10001141_pt1 | contig 19034 bp, 17 predicted proteins | sample JI91814BDNA_FD_187505 | JGI IMG/M metagenome (GOLD analysis project Ga0209174, IMG submission 187505) | Wastewater effluent complex algal communities from Wisconsin, to seasonally profile nutrient transformation and Carbon sequestration -... | ecosystem: Engineered > WWTP > Effluent > Algae...
TATGATCAGCGGTAGTCCCTGCAGTATTGGATTGCGTCAGAAGCGGTTTCGGTCAGATTTAATAATAGGGACTGATCAGCCAATAAACCAGGACACCAGTGATAGCAACATAAAACCAGATAGGCCAGGTAATCCTCGCGAGTTTTTTATGCCTGGCAAAATCGCCTGTAAGGGCCCGGTAGGCGGTGAATAGAATAAAAGGAAGAATGATGCCAGCCAGCGGGATATGGGTTCCTAAAATGATATAATAGATTATCCTGCTATTTCCCACTGCTGCTTTTTCAAGGGCATCAACTATGCCATCATGATTTACATCTCCGAAACGGGTTTCGCCAGCAAATAAGTGATGACAAATATAACTGAGCAGGAAGAGCAGGGATAGCACCATGGCGGCCAGCATGATATTGCGGTGCAGGGTTTGTTTACCCTGTTTGATGGCCACCAGTGCCAGGATAAGGGAAAGGGCCACCAATGAATTGATAATGGCATTGGCTTTGGCAAAAACATGTACATCAAAACCCAGGTCTACTTTTAACTGCACCCTTCCCAGCAGCACCACAGCGATAAAAACGATGGCGGAAAATCCAAGGATCAGCCAGTTGGCTTTTTTATCATTCTTTTTCCAGGCAGCCTGCAACATGATTATTGTTTTTTTCGAATAACGAATAGTAAAAGACCAACTCCAAAGATGGCCAGCAGGAAAACAACAGCGATCAATTGAAGTTTACCGGCAAAGAAACTTTTTCTGGCAGGATCTTTTTCCATGGTCAGTAAAACCAGGTCGGAAGAAAGGCGGGACAGGGAGGCGGAATCGAGGCCATCATAAAATCCCCTGACATGCCGGTTGCTGTCGATCAGGATGAATTTATCACTATGAATAAAACTGGTATCCACTCCTTCTCCATCCTGCAACCCTACTTTCAATTCATTCAGGGCCAGGTCATAGATGTCTTGTTTTTTTCCAGTCAGTAACCACCACTGATCGGGATTAATCTGGAACCGGTCGGCCCAGCCTTTCAGTCTTGACACCGAATCTCTTTCCGGGTCAATACTAAAAGAAATAAAATGGACGAAGTGATTGGAGCGGTCGCCTACTCTTTTTCCGTTGTGAATGGACTCGGCGAGTCTTTTCATATTGCGGGTCATACCCGGACAAATGGTCGGGCAACGGGTAAAGAACAGGTCAGCGATCACGATTTTTCCTTTGAGATCGGCCCAGGTAATCGTTTTACCTTCCTGATTGGTGAGTGTAAAATCTTTAACGGTATGCCATACCGTATCTGTTTGTCTTTTGCCTCTTTTCACTACTTCCTGTACCGTATCGGCAAAATAATGGCGGGGCATGACCACGGCCTTTTCGCTTTTGTTTTTTACAACAAAATAAGCCACCAGGGGCAGCAGGAGGGCCAGCATCACTGCGTATAAAGCTCTTTTGTTCACAGATTCAATTTTGAAAACAGGTTCCGAAAAAAAACCATTAAACCTATTACCTTAACAGGTAAGCGGCTTAATGGTTCCTGAATGGTTAAACTGTTATAAGTTATTCTTTTCCGCTTTTCTCTGCAGGTGCTGCTTCATGCTTTTCGCCATGATGCTTGGTGGGCATTGTTGTCTCCTTAAAATAAGGATCGTAGTTATTCCTTAAGTTTTTATAGGAATTACCATCTGCAATAAATGCGATGATAAACCAGACAAAGAGCATCAGGGGCACGACGATAGTCATGATCATATTCCTGATCTCATCACCCAGGTGCATGAATACGGAAACGATATAAAAGGCCTTGGCCAGGGTAAGGATACATACTACCCCTTTGAACATCAGCACCAGCAGGTCGCTGGGATTGGGTCCTTTGTGGATGGTATAGATCGCAAGACCGATCGCCAGCTCGATAACTGTGATAATAGAAAGAAGGATCGTGGTCTTTCTTACTTTTTTTCTGAATGTCGCATCATCTGCATGCCCGTGATGAAAACTTACTTCCGGGTAAGCTGCTGAGGATGAAATATTCTTTGTTGGATCAAAATGACTACTCATAATCTATATAGTTCAAAAATTATCAAATAAGGTAAAAGCAAAGGAACACGAATACCCATACCAGGTCTACAAAGTGCCAGTACAAACCAGCTTTTTCAATCATCAGGTAATGTCCTCTTTGTTGAAAGATTCCTTTCTGTGCCATGATCAGCATCACGATATTGATCACAACACCGGAGAATACGTGGAAACCGTGGAAACCGGTGATACCAAAGAAATAACCTCCAAAGGCGATCGGTCCTTTTTCACGGATATGTGCATGGGCCACATCCACCATTCCGGCCAATTGAGTAGTGGACATTTTCTCGAGTGACTCTACGCTTGCTGCAGCCATTCCTTCTTTGGGGAATTCATGTGCCAGGTGTACAAGGGTTTCATGAGAGGAGGCAGCCAGGGCAGATTGTGCCAGGGCCGGATCTGCCAGTTCACCCCATGGGTTTCCACCCATATTCTGGCCAATCATGTCGATATAATTATTTCCATCTATGGTGGTTGCCAGTACAGCATGCTCACCGGTAATCAGGTGATGCCATTCCCATGCCTGACAGCCAAGGAAGGCCAGTCCGCCAACGATGGTCCAAGCAATCCACTTCACTACTCCGTTTTTATCTCCCTTATGCCCGGCATGTACGGCCAGTACCATGGTCACCGAACTGATGATCAGGATAAAGGTCATCACACTCACAAAGGCCAGTGGCAGATTCGCATGACCGGCTCCCGGGAAGGCATTAAACACCACGTTGGGATCGGGCCAGAAATTCTGGCTGAAACGGATAGTGCCATAGGAAATCAAAAAGGCGCCAAATGTAAAGGCATCACTCATCAGGAAATACCACATCATCAATTTGCCGTATTCCAGGTTGAATGGGCTTTTACCGCCGCTCCACCATTTGGTTTGATGTACTGTTGATTGTGTTGACATAACTATTTATAAAAAATCAAGAAACAATTCATTTCAATTCCGCCTACGCCAAGGCTTCGGCGGACGAGCCTACTATCTAATACCCAATAACTAATTCCTCTCTCACCCAATCAGCACAAAGAAGACCAGCAGATACAACCACAACAGGTCCACAAAATGCCAGTAGGTGGCGGCCACTTCTACGGGTACTGAACTATAATTTTTGCTCCGGCCGATAAAGGCTTTTACAAACATTACCACGAGTGCGATGACACCACCAGCTACGTGCAGGGCATGCAATCCAAAGATCACATAGAGAAACTGGCCTGCGCCACCTCCTTTGAATGTGATCCCCTGATCATTCCACAATTGCTGGAAACCCAGCCATTGCATCAGCACGAAGGCAATACCGAGAATCAGGGTTAAACCCACCAGCATGCGGTATTGCTGCATGAACCTTTGTTTAAAAGAGCGAAGTGCCAGCTGGATGGTCAGGCTGCTCAGCAGGATAGCGGCAGTTGATCCCCAGAATATTTTTGGCACTGCTACCGGAACCCAGGTGCTCTGATTGCTTTTCACAATAAAAGCACTTGTCAAGCCGGCAAACATCATCACGATACTTCCAATGGCCACCCATAAGGTAAACTTATGAGGGTGCATTCTTTTTTTACCCTTATCCCCTAAAGGGGGATTACTGGCATCTTTTATATTCACTTCACTTACCATTTGCTTCATTCAATCTCCATACAGATTTCTGATCCACTTTTTTCAGCATGATAATGCTTAAGCTCCTGCTGTTCAGATTTTGCTTAATAACCAGGCAAGCATCACCACGGGCAGGTATAAATAGCTTCCAAACATCACTTTTCTGGCTGATCCTACATCCATCTTTTTATACAATACCACACAACGCATGATCATAAAAGCGTTGGCCAGTAGCACCAGACCCAGACTGATTAAACCTGCAGTATCCTCATACGTGCAGATTCCGGTATAGTAGGGTGCCAGTGTTACCGGAACCAGCAACAATGAATACAACACTGTTTGCAATGCCGTGAACTTTGTTGGTCCTTCTTCAGCAGGTAATAATTTAAATCCTACGGAAGAATAATCCCTGTGTGCTACCCAGGCAATGGCCCAGAAATGCGGGAACTGCCAGAAGAACTGAAAAGCAAACAGTATCCAGCCTCCGAGCGTCAGCGCATTATCTCCGGCTGCCCAACCGATCAAACAGGGCAGGGCCCCGGGTACTGCACCCGCCAATACGGCAATTGAATTGACTTTCTTCAAAGGCGTATAGATGAATGCATACAGGAACAAACTGAAAGCAGCCAGTCCGGCCGCCAGCCAGTTAAAAAAATAACCCAGGATAAAAACTCCTGCGGCTCCGGTGACGATAGAAAATATCCATCCTTCCGTGACACTCATCCTTCCTGATGCTACCGGCCTTTTGGCGGTTCGCTTCATTTGGGCATCTGTGTCTTTTTCAACTACCTGGTTGATGGCATTGGCACTTCCCGTTACCAGCATCCCACCTGCAAAGAGCAAGAGTATCATTCGCCAGAAGTCCACATAGTTTTCTGACCCTTTGGTCAGCGCAAAACTCATGATACTGCTGAACACCACCATGATACTCAGCGAAGGCTTGATCAGTAATAAATAGTCCTTTATCTTCTTCATTTCGCCTTCGCAATCTTTTATAAGAACAAAGTCCCGGGAAATCTTCTCCGGAATAAATCCGGTTCAACAGAGGTTTGATGCCCCTGCTCAATTTCCCTTCTATTTAATGCTTGCTTTCATGTTCACCCACCGGTTCGGTCTGCGGAATGAAATCTCTTCCATCCTTACCGTAATCATAAGGCCAGCGATGTACTTCAGGAATTTCGCCATCCCAGTTACCATGACCTGGTCTGATCGGTGTGGTCCATTCCAGCGTATTGGCTCCCCATGGATTTGGAGTGGTTACTTTTCTTCCTTTGAAAATAGAATAGAAGAAGTTGAACACAAACATCAGCTGAACAGCAAATACGATGATGGAAACAACGGTGATCATTTTATCCAGATCGCCAAACTGGGAGAAAGAAACCCAGCTGCTCTTATCGAGGTAACGACGGGGCATACCGGCCAGACCCTGATAGTGCATGGGCCAGAAAATCAGGTAAGCACCGATTAATGTTACCCAGAAATGAATATATCCCAGTGTATTATTCAGGTAGCGGCCAAACATTTTCGGGAACCAGTGGTACACACCGGCAAACATGCCGAACATGGAGGCCACACCCATTACAATGTGGAAGTGGGCCACCACAAACATGGTATCATGCAGATGGATATCAATGGTAGAGTTACCGAGGAAGATTCCGGTGAGACCACCAGAGATAAACAGGCTCACAAAACCAATAGCGAAAAGCGTACCCACGGTGAATCTGATATTACCTCTCCAGAGTGTGGTCAGCCAGTTGAATACTTTGATGGCCGAGGGCACCGCAATCAATAGCGTTAGTAGTACAAAGATGGATCCAAGGAATGGATTCAATCCCGTTACGAACATATGGTGCGCCCACACGAGGAAGGCCAGGATACAAATAGCAAATAAGGATCCCAGCATCGCCATATAACCAAAGATGGGTTTGCGGCTGTTAACCGATAGTATCTCAGACACCATACCCATGGCTGGTAAAAGAATGATATATACTTCCGGGTGACCCAGGAACCAGAACAGGTGCTGGAAGAGGATGGCACTACCGCCTTCATTGGGCAGGATTTCACCATTCACTACGATATCACTCAGGAAGAAGCTGGTACCGAGGTTGCGGTCGAATAATAAAAGGATCGCACCGGAAAGCAGTACAGGGAAGGATAATACACCCAGTACAGCAGTAAAGAACATTGCCCACATGGTCAATGGCATCCGGGTCATGCTCATTCCTTTGGTCCGCATGTTCAGGATGGTAGAGATATAGTTCAAACCTCCCAAGAGGGAAGACACAATAAAGAGCGCCATACTGATCAGCCAGAGATCCATCCCCAGTTTGGAGCCATCAGAAGCCTGCCCCAATGCACTTAGCGGCGGATAAACCGTCCATCCACCTGAAGCCGGTCCGGTAGTGATAAACAATGAAGAGAACATCACTACACTGGCCAGGAAGAAGAACCAGTAAGAAAGCATATTCAGGAAGGGAGAAGCCATATCGCGGGCACCGATCTGCAGGGGAATCAGCAGGTTCGCAAAGGTTCCGCTCAGGCCGGCAGTCAATACGAAGAATACGAGTACGGTACCGTGGATGGTTACCAGGGCATAGTAAAACTCAGGCTGAATTTGTCCACCCTTGGCCCATTTACCGAAAATTGTTTCCAGAATCGGAAAACTCTGATCGGGGTAACCCAGTTGTAAACGGAACAGTACGGAGAACAATCCTCCAATGATGGCCCAAATGATACCGGTAATCAGGAACTGTTTACCGATGGTTTTATGGTCCATACTGAAGATGTACTTCGAAATAAATGTTTCGTTGTGGTGATGCACATGGTGCTCATCATGGTGCACTTCATGTGTAGTAGCCACTTCCGGATGTACATGCATTGCTGCGCTCATAGTCTTTTTATTTTACTCGTCCCGCTGGGGTGCTTCAAACTTTATGATAAACGTTACAAACGTTTTTGATTATTTGTTCATTACAGCTGCCACTGGTTTAGCAGCAGTAGTTGTATCCTTCGGCACTGCAGGCTTGCCTGCTTCCAATACCGTTGCATATTGAGGTTTTTTACCGGCCATCCAGGCATCAAATTCTTCCTGGGTTTCCACTATAATCGTTCCTCTCATACCGGTATGGCCTTTTCCGCACATCTGGTCGCAGGAAATTTCGAATACGAATTTGTCGTTTCCTGTTTCCTCTTTCATTTGTTTGGTGGTCTTGGTCGGTGTAAACCACATGGTGGTGGGGATACCCGGTACCGCATCCATCTTCATCCTGAAATGAGCCAGTCCTACGTCATGAATCACATCTTTGGCACCGATGATCATTTTCACTGGTTTGTTTACCACGAGGTGAAGGTCTTCACCGGCGATATAGATATCATCATGATTGGCAGGATCTTCCCAGATTTGTCCGAGCGGATTGCCTTTTGCATCATCTGTTTTCTTGAAATATTTTTTTCCGAATACGCCATCCTTACCCGGGTAGCGGTACTCCCATTTAAACTGGCTGCCAATTACTTCTACTTCCATGGCACCTTTGGGAGCTTTACCGGTGATTTTGAACCAGTAAAAGATACCAAAACCCACCAGTACGGTCAGGGTGATGGCAGGAATAACGGTCCAGATCAGTTCCAGTTTATTATTATGGGGGTAAAAGAATGGTTTGCGATTATCAGATTCCTGGTATTTAAAAGAGAACCAGAACAAAGCCACCTGGGTGATGATGAATACCACAAAAGTCAGTGCGAGTGTGATGTACAGCATCCGGTCAACCAGTACCCCGTGATCGGAAGCAGGTGCGCCGAGGATCTTTCCTTTCAGTTTTTCATTGCAATAATAAACGCCAATCAATCCTACAATCAGGAACATCAGCAGCATGAACGCATTGATTTTGTTCGACTGCTTGCGTGAACGTTCCTCCCCCCTCAGTACAGCCACGTACTCACTGGCCTTGGCTATCTGAAAAGTGATCAGGAAGCCCAGTACTAAAATCGCAACGATGAAAAATGTATGCATAACTGTTTATCTAAATGACAAATAATTAGGTTCTCGTTTCAACAGGTCATCCATTTGTCTGGTCCCAATAGTTACCAGACAAAAGCTTACGTATGGTGAATTACACTTTCCTTGACAAAAGGATGGTTCTTCGCCAGCAATGGTGCTTTGCTCAGTGCCCTTGCGGTTACATACATGATCAGCCCTGCAAATCCCAGTGCAATACAGAAATCGTAAATCAGCACCGGTACATGGTTGGGCGAAGGGCCCGGGAATACCATCTGGAAGAAATCCAGCCAGTGACCAAAAATGATCAGCAGTGACATGAAGGTGATCGTCGTATAGTTTCGTTTTGAATTCCTCCTCATTAATATTAACAACGGAGCGAGGAAATTGATGACAAACATCATCCAAAAAATTCCTTTATAAATTCCCTGTGCCCTTGGAGCGAAATAAGTGGTCTCTTCCGGAATGTTGGCGTACCAGATCAGCATGAACTGGGAGAACCAGAGGTAGGTCCAGAATACAGAGAAGGCAAACATGAACTTACCCAGGTCATGCAGGTGCTCTTCATTGGTCAGCTCCAGGTAATTATTATTTTTCAGATACACTACAAACAGAGCAATCACGGCAATACCGGATACCCAGGTACTGGCGAAAGTGTACCAGCTGTACATGGTGCTGTACCAGTGTGCGTCAATACTCATTAACCAGAGCCAGGGGATAGATGACATCACTGTCAGGGCAAACACAATCATGAACATCGCTGCCCAGATGGTATTTTTCCAGATGTATTTTTTGTTCTCTTCCAGGTTGGGAAGGGGCTTTTCATCAAGACTGCGGGAAAGCTTGCGCATTTTCCAACCCAGTACTGACCAGAGTACTACGGTTAATACAGATACAGCGGCAAAGAATCCCTTATTCAGAAATCCTTTCTTGAAGTTCAGGATGGTATCATGTTTTACATGTTCAGTATCTGTCCAGTGATAAATGGTATGGTTACTACCAAATGCAATAGACAGCAGGATGGCGAGGGTAATCACGCCGATAACCGGTACAACGGCAGAAATGGCTTCGGGTACACGGCGGAATGACATTTGCCAGCCGCCCCAGGCCAGGGTGGTGGCGCAGATAAAGAACATGGATGCATTAACCACCAGCAGGAAGAATACACTGTTCTGCAAAAGGCTGGCCCAGAAGCGGGCATCATTCAAATGCTTTTCTTCTTCGGTACCCTTACCGCCATGTGTGGTAATGTACAAACCAATAACGGCCAGGATGCCGATAGCCATCAGCGCCATCGCAACGGTGTTGAATTTCTTTGGTACCGTGAATTGTTCTCGAATTGTCATCTGTGCTCTTTTATAATGTCTTCAAAAATTATTTGGTCTTGGTAGCCGTGGTATCTGTTGCCGCAGGTGCTGTTGTTGTTGCTGCGGGTGTTGCCGTGGCTGCTTGTTTTTCCTTGATATAATGAATCACCATCCAGCGCTGTTCAGTGCTGAGTTGTGAAGCATAACTACCCATGGTATTAAATCCGTAAGTGATAGAGTGGAACATGGTTCCTTCGGTCATCGCCGTATACTTGGGATCACCCACCAGTGCAGCCGGTTTAGCCGGGAAGGGACCTTCGCCACCTTTATACAACGGGCCATTGCCATCGAGCTTTTCACCATGACAGATTCCGCAGTTCACCAGGTAAAGGCGGGCTGCTTCTGTTTTTTGTTTTTCATCCAGTGCCGGCAGGGGGTTGGTTACATTTTTAGAACTGGCATAACCCACAGAGTCATTCTTATAAGGATACTGCCAGGTCATGTCTCCGCGTGCAATGGTACCTGCTACAGGCATGGCATTGTAATTTACTCCGCCATTTTTCAATGCTTCTGTAGAGGCATAGGTTTCATAAGCCCTGCTATAAGCCATATCAGGCATGTAGGCACGGCCGGGGCTGCGCCTAACTTTATTACAGGAAGTTGCCAGCACAAGTGTGAGTACAACTGTTATAATCCCGATTTTTTTCATCATCCTTTGATTGTATAATAATTTAATGAGCGGCTACTTCTTCTTTCTTCTTTTCAAAACGCATGGTATCCTTATCATACCTGCCCAGCCACCATCCGGTTTCTTTGAACTGCACCTGCACATCGGTTGCTCCTGCATCCATCAAAAATTTGATGGCATCTGATTCGCTGGTTTTATCGGTACACTCCAGTGCCATTACAAACGTATCATCAGTTGAACGGGGATTGAAGTGATCTTTTTTTACAAAGGGAGCCAGCTGACAGAGATAACAGAAAGTCAGTACCATTCCCACCGCAGCAAATAATACGGTCAGCTCAAATGCAATGGGAATCCATGCCGGCAGGGAAAAGAAAGGCTTGCCGCCGAAATTCAGTTTCCAGTCAACGGTTAAAGCCCAGGTAATAAATCCCACAGCCGTTGCGGTTCCGGTAATACCATAGATAAAACCGGCAGTATGCAGACTGGTATCACGAAGACCCATGGCTTTATCGAGACCATGAATGGGGAACGGAGTAAATACATCGTGGATCCTGTATCCGGCACGGCGAACTTTCTTCACCGCAGGGAATAAGACGGCCTCGTCATAAAAATTACCCGTTATAAATTTTTTTACAGCCATTTTATAAAAGTTCTTGTTATAGGTTCTTTGTTGTTTGCCCGATCGGTTTAATGATGGTCTCCAGTTTGTTCTGCACTGAATTTGTTCAGGTCTTCATTCTCCACCACATCCATTTTCTCTTTATAGTTTTCACCGCTTCTCTTCAGGATATGTTTGATCTCGGCAATCGCAATGACCGGGAAGAATTTAGAGAAGAGGAAATAACAGGTAAAGAATAATCCGAATGTTCCCAGGTAGAATCCGACCTCCCAGATGGTGGGGGTATAATAAGTACTCCAGGCACTGGGCAGGTAATCACGGTACACAGAGGTAACGATGATTACAAAACGCTCGAACCACATACCGATATTCACCAGGATGGACATGAAGAAAGTCACGGTAAGGTTCCTTCTCATTTTACGGCTCCAGAAGATCTGGGGCGATAATACGTTACAACCCATCATCAGCCAGTAGCTCCATCCATAAGGGCTGTTCAAATCCAGCCTGTTACTGAAGAAGGCAAAGTTCTCATACTCTACAGCAGAGTACCAGGCCATGAATAACTCGGTTAGATAAGCGATACCCACAATGGAACCCGTGAGTACGATTACCTTATTCATCACATCAATATGTTCTATGGTAATATAATCCTGCAGTCCCAGCACTTTCCGGGTCACCACCAGCAGGGTTTGCACCATCGCAAAACCCGAGAAGATCGCACCGGCCACGAAGTATGGCGGGAAGATCGTGGTATGCCAGCCCGGTACAACCGAAGTGGCGAAGTCGAAGGATACGATAGTGTGTACAGAAAGTACCAGCGGCGTACTCAGACCAGCCAGTACCAGTGATAAAGCTTCATGACGCTGCCAGTGCTTGGTGCTACCGGTCCAGCCGAATGCTGCCACACCATAAAACATCTTGGCCCATTTCTTTTTCGCACGGTCACGGAGTGTGGCCAGGTCAGGAATCAAACCAGAATACCAGAATAAAAGTGATACGGTAAAGTAAGTAGAAATCGCAAATACGTCCCAGAGCAGGGGAGAGTTAAAGTTCACCCAGAGTGGTCCCCTTGTATTGGGATAAGGTAATACGAAGAAGGCATTCCACACACGACCCATGTGCCAGATCGGAAACTGGCCCGCACACATTACCGCAAAGATGGTCATGGCCTCAGCCGCACGGTTTACACCGGTACGCCAGCCCTGGCGGAACAGCAGGAGGATGGCGGAGATCAGGGTTCCGGCGTGACCGATACCCACCCACCATACGAAGTTGGTGATATCCCATCCCCAACCCACTGTTTTGTTCAGGTTCCACTGGCCGGTACCATAGATTACCTCCATGGTAACGGAGAGAATACCAAAGGCCAGCAGGGCAGCAGAAATCAAAAAGCCGATCCACCAGGCCCTGGAGGGTCTGGCTTCAACCGGCCGGCAGATATCTTCTGTTATCTGGTGATAGTCCTTGTCGCCATCTACCAGCGGCGGTCTTACCTGTGATTCGTATCTGAGTAATGACATAGTCTAAAAATTCCGAGTATAATATTAAATAGCACTAGTTCTCTTTCTGATGCTCTGCGAGCATCTGTAATGTGTCAGACGCTCTTCGAGACGTCAGACACCGTCAGACGCCATCAATGCGTTTCTTCCGGTTTTGTCGCGGCAGGCATATGATCTTCTTTCTTGCCATGACCTTCATCCTTTTTCCCTTCACCATGTTCTTCAGCGCCATGTTCACCTCCCCAGTAATGGTCTTCCTCATCCGTATTCCGGATTTTGGCCATATATGTTACATTGGGAAGAACGTGCAGTTGCTCCAGTACATGGAAGGTTCTTTGCTTGTTCTCTGCCTGTGCTTTGGCTACTGCGCTTTCAGCATCTACGGCATTACCGAATACAATGGCGTTCGTGGGGCAGGCTGTTTGACAGGCTGATTTTACATCACCATCTTTCAGCTCCCGGTTTTCTTTCTTGGCCTGGAGTTTACCTGCCTGTATTTTCTGCACACAGAAAGAACATTTTTCGATTACCCCTCTTGAACGAACCGTTACATCCGGGTTCAGTACCATGCGGGTCAAATCATTGTTCATCTGCTCAATCACAGTGTCCAGTTTACCCACCAGCTGCTGATCGCGGTTATCCGGGAAGCTGTCTGCTCCGGTATAATCCGCCCAGTTGAAACGGCGAACTTTAAAAGGACAGTTATTGGCGCAATACCTGGTACCGATACAACGGTTATAAGTCATTTGGTTAAGACCTTCCTGACTATGGTTGGTGGCGGCAACCGGACAAACGTTCTCACAAGGAGCGTTATCGCAGTGCTGACACATCATTGGCTGGAATACCACGGCTTTCAGATCATTTGGATCTTCACCGGAAACAAAGTAACGGTCGATCCGGAGCCAGTGCATATCGTGGTAACGCAGTACCTCGCTTTTACCTACCACCGGTACGTTATTCTCTGCATGACAGGCAACCACACAGGCCCCACATCCATTACAGGAATTCATATCGATGCTCATACCCCAGTGAATCTCCTGCTGCCTTCTGTTCGGATCAGGATAGAGGGTGGCATTGCTGCGGAAATTTCCACCGGCTTTATTATAGAATGCATCCTGCTGGTGCTGACTGAAATCAGGAATCACATTCGGATGCTTTTTGAAAGAAGCCAGGGTGGTTTCTCTTACTACTTCCTTGCGGTGTTCGTAAGAGTTATGTTTTTGCGTTTGTGCAATCTTGTATTTTTCATGCAGGTTGGTGGCGCTTACACCGGCTGCATGATAGTCATAGGTAGTGCCGTTAAATACAGCAAAAGGATAAACATTCTGACCTACTCCTGCTGCCGTTACACCCAGTGCCTCATTGCGGCCATAACCTACTGCCACAGCAATGGTATCATCATTCATACCCGGGAAAACGAGTACAGGAATTTTTACTTTCTTACCACCCACATTCAATTCAATCGTGGGTTTATGCGGATAATATTCATAATCCATATCCAGCTTGATCCCGAGTTCACCAGCTTTCTTAATAGAAATAATCGCATAGTTATCCCAGGTGGCTTTGGAAACCGGATCCGGTAATTCCTGCAGCCAAGGGTTACCAGCCTGGGAACCGGTACCGATCGATACTTTCTGGTAAAGGACTACTTCAGTTCCTGTTGCTTTTTTATATCCGGCAATGGCGGTTGTAGCTTCTGCAACAGCTGCCCCACTGTAGGAACCAGCGCTAACGGTTGGCGGAGCATCTTCTTTCACACCATCCTGCAGGGCTTTATTAAATGCATCTTCTGAACCCAGTTTAGCGGTCCAGAATTCTTTGAAGAAGGTGTCGTAATCTTTATCATTACCACCCCATTTCAGCAGGGAAGTCTGGTAAGGTCTTGTTTTGAAGAGCGGATAAATCGTAGGCTGAATGAAACTGGTGCAACCGGCACAGGGCTCAGCATCACCCCAGCTTTCCAGATAATGGTGATTAGGGAGTACATATTCGCAGAGCTCGGTGGTTTCATCCATTTTTTCATTGAATGAAACACTCACTTTTACTTTCTTCAGCGCTGCTTTGAATTTGTCTGAGTTATAATATGTATAAGCAGGATTAGCTCCCTGGATCATCAGCGTACCAATGGTACCTGCTTCCATATCGGCTATCAATTGCTCAAATTCACTATCAATACCCTGGCGATAATTCACCGGGCTGCCCCAGTCAACCGTGGTACCATAAGCACCAATCGCATTGTTGATGGCATTGACAATGATCTGTAAATTTTTATCGTTGCTGCCGCTTACAACAAGGGCGGCGCCTTTGTGTGCATTCAGATCGGCGGCTACTTTTTTGATTCCTTCTCCCAGTTTACCGGAGAGGCCAGTTCCTGTTCCATTTACTGCATTCAGCAGGTCCAGCGCAACAGCGGCTGTTTCAGAAGGACGATGAGTAAAGCGTTCGTCGGCATTAGAGCCGGTCATGCTCAGGAAACTTTCAAACTGATAATGTTTGCTCATGGAAGGATTCTTCTCATCGATCTTTCTTCCTTTGGCATAAGCGCGGGCAAACTCAACCGGACTGAGCCAGGTTCCGAGGAAATCGGCACCGAGGCTCACGATTACTTTGGCCGCATCAAATTTATAAGAAGGCAATTTCTTTCCGAATCCGGAAGCTTCATTGGCCAGCAGCATACCGCTATAAGAAACGGCATCGTACTGTACATGCTTCAGACCGGGGAATTTGCTGATAATATCTTTGGTAGAGGGGGAAACAACAGTTGAAGACAGCAGTACTACTGATCCACCGGCTGCTTTCATGGCATCGCCAACCAGTTTGTCGAACTGCTCGAATGTAGGTACCTCTTCAAATTTCTCCTTGCCTTTGTGCAGGGGAAATCTGGTACGGTACATATCATATAAGTCCAGCACAGAAGCCTGGGCACGGGCAGAAGTACCACCACCTGTTGCGGCATATAATTCATTGCCTTCAATCTTGATCGGGCGACCATCTCTTACTTTGGCAACTACGGGTACAATATCTCCATCCTGTACATAGGTAGTGGCATAATACTTTGCCACACCGGGAACCACATTCTCCGGCTTGTTGGCATAAGGAATGGCTTTTCTTACCGGAACCTTACAGCTGGCTGCAAGGGTAGCAGCAGCGGTACTGAATCCAAGGTATTTCAGGAAGTCGCGGCGGGGACTTTTTGCATCGACCAGGCCCTTATCATCAAAGCCCTCAAATGGCAGTTCTTCCTGGAACTCATCTTTGCTGAGTTTGTGCAGGTTCTCCGGGTCGTTTACTTCTGCGAAATTTTGCCAGTATTTATTTTGACTCATAAACCCCAACCCCTAAAGGGGCTTTTTGACTCCGAGCGTTTTGGCTTTCTCACTTTCTTAAAATTTCAATCGCTCACAGTCGGTTAAAAAATAATTTCGATTCAATCCCATAACCCCCTTTAGGGGGCAGGGGGTTAATAGTGACATTTCTGACACTCCAATCCGCCGATATCAGCAACGGTCACACTATCCATTTTTCCGTTTTTGAAATCATTATGGAATTTCTCGTAAATGCTGTAGAATTGGTTACCGGTGCTGTCGGTATAATTGAAGTTCACCTTGGTCTGGCGGTGACAGTTCACGCACCAGCCCATGCTGAGTTCACTGACCTGTTTTACTTCATCCATGGCGGTGATTTCACCATGACAGCTCTGGCACTGTACTTTACCGGCTCTTACGTGCTGGGAGTGGTTAAAGTAAACGTGGTCGGGCAGGTTGTGGATTTTCACCCATTCAACGGGTTTTGCCTTGGCAGGATCCCATTTAGCCGCATTATTAGGGTCAAATCCGGCATATTGGTACAATTTGGCGATTTCGGCGGTTCCGTCCACTTCTTTACCATCTTCATGGTAGAGTTTGGGGCCTTTCTCGTAAGTCTGGATGGCTTTGTGACAGTTCATACAAACATTCACAGAAGGAATGGCGGCATGTTTACTGTCCCAGGAAGAACCATGGCAGTATAAACAGCTGATCTGGTTAAGACCGGCATGTACTTTATGGGAGTAATAAATGGGTTGCAAAGGCTGGTAGTCTTTCTGACGACCCAGTCCGATTGCGCCCTTGGTCACATAAAAGCCACCGACCACAAAGAAGAGGAGGGCCAGCATGGCGATATATACTTTATTACGGTAGAAAGGCACGGGCTCGGGGCGAAGAATCCCTTCTGCGTCGTCGCTCATTTTCTTCAGGTTGCTGTTTACCTGCATGAGAATCAATGCGATAACTGCAAGAATCAGGGAAATGATCCCGAAAATAAGGGCGTTTTTGCTGGTTGCTTGACCACCGCCACCAGGTGTTTCTACAGGCGGTTTGGCTGCCGCTGCTGCTGCATCATTAATATATGCCACGATATCATCCACGTCTTTCAGCTTGATATCCGCGAAACCGGTCATCATGCTTCCGTACTCGGCCTTCAAACCCTGGGTATAGGCATCGGTAGCCATATATCCCGCCGGGTTATTGATCCATTTCAGGAGTTCATTATGGTCGGCCCACTTGTGGCGGCTTTCCAATCCGGCCAGGGCCGGGCCGGTCAGCTTTTTATTAATTGCATGGCAACTGGCACATTTGCCCATGAATAATGTTTTGCCTGCGGCGATATCGCCCGCCCAAACATTCATTCCAAAAGCAATAAAAAAAGAAAACACTAAGGTCAGTCGCCGTCCGGATGGTTTACAAGGAATCATAGCAGAAGTTGATTCTAAAAATTGTGGATAAAATCCATTAACCAGCCGCAAAAGTAAGTCAGGAAGGCTATAAAAACACAAAGGCTTTAACTTTTTTTTGATCCGCTACCAGCTTGCGTTTCAGCGGATTTAGGCAGTCTCAAACCCGACCCTTCCACCTGTTTGTCATAAACTGGTAAAGCCTGTCAATTTCTTCAACGAAAAGCGGAGAAAGGAAGCGGGGTGACTGTTTTTTTCTGACTTTTGCCGCCATTCATCGCCCATGTTTGAAGGACTACAAAAAAAATGGAAGGTCAGCGGCTGGCAACTGGCCCTGATTCTCTGCACATTTGCCATCGGTGGCAGCCTGACCGGATTTGTAGGGAAAAAGATCATGAATGCCCTTTCCATCCAGCAGGACTGGCTCTGGGCGATCTGTTATTTCCTGCTCATCACCCTGCTCTGGCCCCTGGCTGTGCTACTGATCAGCATTCCTTTTGGCCAGTTTCGTTTTTTCAGTCGGTATATAAGGAAGATCGGAGCCAAGCTAGGAGTTGGGAGTCGAGAGTCTTGAGTCGGGAGGAAAGAGTCGGGAGTCGGGAGTCGAGAGTCGAGAGTAAGGAAGAGGTACACTATTTAAATATCATTATGACCAAGATCGCCATATTCGCATCGGGTGCCGGCAGCAATGCACAAAAAATCATTGATCATTTCCGGGAAACAGCAAGTATCAAAGTATCCCTGATCCTGTGTAATAAGCCCGGTGCCGGTGTATTGCAAATTGCGGAAAACGAAGGCATCCCTTCCATGATCATTGATAAAGAAAAATTTTTTCGCGACGATGCTTATACGGATGAACTGAAACAGGCAGGGATTGATTTCATTATACTGGCCGGTTTTCTCTGGAAAATTCCTGTCGCATTGATCAGTGCCTTCCCGGGGAAAATTGTCAATATTCATCCTGCTCTTTTACCCCAATACGGTGGAAAAGGAATGTATGGCCAGTTTGTACACCAGGCCGTGATAGATCATCAGGAAAAAGAAAGCGGGATCACGATTCATTATGTAGATGACCATTATGATCATGGTGATATCATCTTCCAGGCCAAATGCCCCGTACTGGCATCCGATACAGCCGATACCCTGGCCAGCCGGATCCACCAACTGGAACACCAGCATTACCCGGCCGTAATTGAACAACTGCTTCAATCCAAAATAACTTAATCTCCCCCGCCTTCGCCAAGGCTACGGCGGGCGAAGCAATACCCAATATCTAATTCCTAATACCTTTCCCGTATTAACCAACTCTTTGCAATTTCTTTTGTTACTTGCCGGTTCAATTGAGGCTCCGATATATCATACTACTGCTGCTTTCATTCCTCCTGTTCAATGCTGACCTGGATGCGCAGTTATATAAAGTAAGAGGAACGGTGTACGACAGTTCACAGCATTATCCGCTGGAAGCCGTGAGTGTGATCAGTACTTCAGGAAGGGGAACGGTCACCAACAGTGAAGGCAATTACGAGATAGATGTAGCGGCCACCGATTCGATCTTTTTTAGCTACCTGGGCAAGCCCACCATGAAGTTTCCGATCCTTACGATCCAGAATATTCTCCAGTTCAATATTTCATTGCATGTATCCATTCCCACTTTAAAAGAAGTGAAGATCCGTCCCCGCAATTACCGGCAGGATTCAATCCAGAACCGGGAGGATTATGCCAAGGTTTTTAATTACCAGAAACCCAAACTAAAGACCGTTACCCCTCAATATGGTGCCGGAGTCGGTTTTGACCTGGATGAGATTGTGAATATGTTCCGTTTTAAACGGAACCGGAGTATTGCCAATTTCCAGAAAAGGCTTTTACAGCAGGAAGAAGATAAGTTTATTGATTTCCGATTCAGTAAATCGCTGGTTCGCCGCCTCACCCTGCTTACCGGAAATGAGCTGGACAGTTTTATGCGGCTGTATCGTCCTTCTTATACATTTACGAAGTTTGCCAACGATTACGATTTCCAGGCCTATATCAAACAGGCTCATCTCCGCTTTGAAAATGGTCTCCCCCCGCTTCCTTTTTTAAAGAATGAAGAAGAGTACTAATTGTAGCGGGGTTCAATTCAAAAAATAAGGCTAAATTACTGCTCATTATTTCGCGCCCTGCGGACAACTCCTTTTTTCAATTAACCACCAAACCAACAAGTATGAAAAGAAGCTTGGTTGTCCTGCTATGCTTTTTATTTTTTAGCCAAATCAAGGCACAAACAGATTCCCTTCCCGGTTTTATCAAAGACAGCCTGGATATGTATGTGAACCGTGCTTTACAGCAATGGCAAATCCCCGGTGCGGCTGTTTGTGTTGTGAAAAACGGGAAAGTGGTTGTGATGAAGGGTTATGGGGTTAAAGAAGCCGGCAGTAATAATGCCGTGGATGAAAACACCCTGTTCATGATCGGCAGTAACAGCAAGGCATTTACCGCTACTGCCATGGCGATGCTGGATGCTGAAAAAAAATTATCACTGGATGATAAAGTGCAAAAATGGTTACCCTCCTTTAAATTATATGATCCCTGGGTGGCG
>Ga0209174_10001143_pt1 | contig 19030 bp, 14 predicted proteins | sample JI91814BDNA_FD_187505 | JGI IMG/M metagenome (GOLD analysis project Ga0209174, IMG submission 187505) | Wastewater effluent complex algal communities from Wisconsin, to seasonally profile nutrient transformation and Carbon sequestration -... | ecosystem: Engineered > WWTP > Effluent > Algae...
CAGCGGCGCCAACCAGCTGGTCGGCAACGCCGATCACATCCGGCAAGTGTCGAGCCAGGTGGCCGATGCCTCCGTGCGCCAGTCCGACGCCACCGCCGCAATGGCCGCCGCGATGGAAGAGCTCACGGTGAGTTCCAGCCACATCTCGGCCAGCGCCCGCGAAACCGAAGCGAACTCCCAAGAGGCCATGCGTCTCGCCGTCGAGGGCAGCCAGCGGGTCGGCCAGGCCTCCGGCGCCATCCGCAAGATGTCGGAAACCGTCATCGGCGCCTCCGACCGCATTCGCGCCCTTGAAGACCGCATCGGGCAGGTTTCGTCGATCGCCAACGTGATCAAGGAAATCGCCGGTCAGACCAACCTCCTCGCCCTCAATGCCGCGATCGAGGCCGCCCGTGCCGGCGAACAGGGACGCGGCTTCGCGGTGGTGGCCGACGAAGTGCGCAAGCTGGCCGAACGGACCTCCTCGGCCACCACCGAAATCGAGCAGATGATCGTCGGCATCCAGAACGACACCAGCAGCGCGGTCAATGCGATGAACGCCGCGCTGCCCGAAGTGGATCAAGGCGTGGCCCTGGCCGCGGCAGCCTCGGAAGCCCTGTCCGCCATTGAATCGGGTGCGCGCCAGACCCTCGAACGGGTTCGCGAGATTGCCGACGCGACCCAAGAGCAAAGCGCCGCCAGCACTTCCATCGCCCAGCGGGTCGAGGAAATCTCCCACATGGTCGAGAACACCAGCGAAAACATCCGCGGCGCCGCCGACGCGGCCATCGCCCTGGAACAGATCGCCACCGGCCTGAAAGACCAGATCGCGCGCTTCAAGATCTAGAAGAGTGTGCTGAGAATCACCAGGGGGCCTGTCTCGCGGACAGGCCCCTTTTCCTTGTGCTTACGCAGTTCAAGCGGCGGATGCATCGCGTCTGCCCGCCAGCCACTTGTCCAGCCCCACCGCCGCGGAAATGGCGACTGCCGCGGCAACAATCTCGAGCCATGCCGCGATCGGGATGGGCGCCGATTCGAAGACCTGATTCATCGCCGGCAGCCAGGTAAAGGCGGCCTGCAGCAGCAGCATCGCCCCGATTCCACCCCAGAACCACGGGTTGGACCACCAGCCGCAGCACCAGAACGGCCCACGCAGGTTGCGGCAGTTGAAGAGGTAGGCGATCTCACCGGCGACGAAGACATTCACCGCCACGGTGCGCGCCTCCTCCAGCGAGGCACCCAGGCCCCTCCAGCGCAGGAACAGCCCGAAGGCCGCCACCAGCAGCAGAATGCCCACCAGCACGATGCGGCGAATCAGCACCCCGTCCAGGATGGGCGAACCCGGCGCCCGCGGCGGCCGGCTCATCACGTCTCGCTGGATCGGCTCGAAGGCCAGCGCAAGGCCGAGCAGCACCGCCGTCGTCATGTTGATCCACAGGATCTGCAGCGGCGTGATGGGCAGCGTGACGCCGGCCAGCACCGCGAAGAGGATCACCAGGCCTTCGCCAAAGTTGGTTGGCAGCGTCCAGATGATGAACTTCACCAGGTTGTCGTAAACCCCGCGCCCCTCCTCGATGGCGGCCTCGATGGTGGCGAAGTTGTCGTCGGTGAGCACCATCGCCGCGGCATCCTTGGCCACTTCGGTACCGCCGGCGCCCATCGCCACGCCGATGTCCGCCGCCTTGAGGGCCGGGGCGTCGTTCACCCCGTCGCCGGTCATCGCCACCACCTCGCCATTGGCCTGCAGGGCCTGCACGAGGCGCAGCTTCTGCTCGGGCTCGACACGGGCAAAGACATTGACCTCGCGCACCACGCCGCGCAGCTGGTCCGCGTCCAGCACCGCCAGCTCGCGGCCGGTCATGGCGCGCGCGCCCGCGGCGGCGAGGCCGAGCTGGCGGGCGATGGCAAGCGCCGTGTCGGCATGGTCGCCGGTGATCATCTTGACCCCGACTCCGGCCGCCGCGCAGGCCTGGATAGCCCGCAGCGCAGCCTGGCGAGGCGGGTCGAGCATGGCCTGGAGGCCCAGGAAACACAGGCTGCCGGCCAGTTTTGATTCGTCCAGCACCTCGCCATCGAGGGCGGCGCGGGCAAAGGCCAGCACCCGCAGGCCGTCGGCAGCCATGGCGCGGGCCAGCGTGTCGATGGCTTCCACATCCACGCCAACCGGCTCGCCGTCACCGTCGAGCATCGTTGCACACCGGGGCAGGATGACCTCCAGCGCGCCCTTGACCAGGGCCACCCGGCCATCGTCCAGGCGGTTGAGGCTGGCCATGTACTGGCGGGCCGAGTCGAAAGCGATCTCGTCGATGCGCGGGCAGGCCTGACGCAGAGCGTGTTCGTCCAGCCCGGCCTTCTTGGCCGACACCAGCAGGGCCGCTTCGGTGGGGTCGCCGGTGATGGTCCAGACGCCATCCTGGCCGGCCAGCCCGGCGTCATTGCACAGCACGCCGGCCAGCAGCAGTTCGCGCAGCGGGCCGGCCGGTTTGGCGGGCCGGCCGTCCAGGGTCACGACGCCATCCGGTGCGTAGCCGTCGCCACTCACCGCGTAGCGCTGGCCGCCGGCCACCAGGGCGCGCACGGTCATCTGGTTCTCGGTGAGGGTGCCCGTCTTGTCGGAGCAGATCACGGTGGTGCTGCCCAGGGTTTCAACGGCCGGCAGGCGACGGATGATCGCCCGCCGCCGGGCCATGCGCGCCACGCCGATGGCGAGGGTCACGGTAATGGCCGCCGGCAGGCCTTCGGGAATCGCCCCGACGGCCAGCGCCACCGCGGCCATCAGCATGTCGAGCAGCGGCTCACCGCGCAGGCTGCCCACCGCGAAACCGAGGGCGGCAAGGCCGAGAATGACAATCAGCAGAAAGTTCGAAAAACGCTCCATCGCCTGGGTGAGCGGCGTGGCGAGGGTTTCGGTGGCGTCGAGCAGATCGGCGATGCGGCCGGTTTCGGTGCCCCGGCCGGTGGCAACCACCACCCCGCCGGCCTGCCCGGCCACCGCGAGGGTGCCGGCGAAGGCCATGTTGGAGCGCTCGGCCAGTCCGCTATCGACGGGCAATATGTCGGCGTGTTTGCCCACCGCGACGGATTCGCCGGTGAGCGAGGCTTCGGTAACCTGCAGCGCGCGGGCATCGAAAAGGCGCAAATCGGCCGGCACCTTGTCGCCGGCGGCCAGCCACACCACGTCGCCGGGCACCAGCGCGACCGCGTCGATGCGCCGGCGCTGGCCGTCGCGCAGCACCGTGACGTCGCTGGCCACGCTGCGCGCCAGCGCGGCCAGCGCATTTTCGGCGCGGCCTTCCTGGATGAAGCCGATCAAGGCATTGACCATCACGACGCCGAAGATCACCCCGGCGTCGGCCCATTCGCCAAGAAAAGCGGCAATGCTGCCGCTGACGATCAGGATGTAGATGAGGGGCTGGTGAAACTGGAGCGCGAAACGCAGCAGCGGCCCCCGCCCGGCCTTGCCCTCGATGCGGTTCGGGCCATGTTCGAGCAGGCGTTCGGCGGCGACGCTTTCGGTGAGTCCGTCCGTGGCACTCGACGACAGCGCCTCGAAAGCCTCGTCATGATGCCGGGCGTGCCAGCCCGGAGGTTCGACAGTTGTCATCGTACTCAAAACAGAAGTAAGGGGCCTGCGCCCTGGTTAGCCACCTTCTAGTCCGACCACGAATGCACCGCCCCGTTCGCCGGGCCGAAGCCGACCCGGCGAACGCCTCAATGCATCAGGCGTCGACTTTCGGCAGCATCGACAAGGCCATCGCCAGTTCTTTCTCGTCGTAGGGCTGGTCGGTGAGCTTGCCGGCGAGGTAGTTGGTGTAGGAGGCCATGTCGAAGTGACCGTGGCCCGACAGGCAGAACAGGATGGTTTCGCTCTTGCCTTCGGCCTTGCAGCGCAGGGCCTCGTCGATGGCACCGCGCACGGCGTGGGTCGATTCCGGCGCCGGCACGATGCCTTCGCAGCGGGCGAACATCACCCCGGCTTCAAAGCAGGCCACCTGGCTGACGCCTCGGGCTTCGATCAGGCCCAGCTCCTTGACGTGGCTGACCAGCGGCGCCATGCCGTGGTAGCGCAGGCCGCCCGCGTGCAGGCCCGGCGGCGTGAAGTCGCTGCCGAGGGTGTGCATCTTGACCAGCGGCGTGAGGTGGGCGGTGTCGCCGAAGTCGTAGGCATACTGACCACGGCTGAGGGACGGACAGGCCGACGGTTCGATGGCGAGGATGCGGCGCTTCTTGGCGTTGGGGCCGCCGCGCAATTGCAGGCCGATGAAGGGAAACGCGATGCCGGCAAAGTTCGAGCCGCCACCCACGCAGCTGATGACCACGTCCGGGTCGTCGCCGGCCATTTCCATTTGCATGATGGCCTCTTCGCCAACAATGGTCTGATGCAACAGCACGTGGTTGAGCACCGAACCGAGGGCGTACTTGGTGTCGTCGTTCTTGGCCGCCACTTCAACGGCTTCGGAGATCGCGATGCCCAGCGAGCCGATGTGATCCGGCGTTTTGGCCAGCACGGCGCGGCCGTATTCGGTTTCGTTCGACGGGGAGGCCACGCAGCGGGCGCCCCAGGTTTCCATCAGCGCGCGGCGATAGGGTTTCTGGTCGTAGGACACCTTGACCTGGAAGACGGTCACGTCCAGCCCGAACAGGCCGCCGGCGTAGGCCAGCGACGAGCCCCACTGGCCGGCACCGGTTTCGGTGGACAGGCGCTTCACGCCTTCCTGGGCGTTGTACCAGGCCTGGGGCACGGCGGAATTGGGCTTGTGGCTGCCGGCAGGCGACACGCCTTCGTACTTGTAATAGATCTTGGCCGGGGTGCCGAGCAGTTTTTCGAGGCGGCGGGCGCGGAACAGCGGGCTTGGACGCCACTGGCACAGCACCTCGCGCACCGGCTCGGGGATGTCGATGTAGCGCTCGGTGGACATCTCCTGGGCAATGATTGCATTCGGGAAGATCGGCGCCAGATCGGAGGGGCCAAGGGGCTGCAAGGTGCCCGGGTGCAAGGGCGGCGGCAGCGGCACGGACAGGTCGGCGGCGATGTTGTACCAGGCCTTGGGCATGCGGGATTCGTCGAGCAGGTATTTGATCTGGTCGCTCATGGTTTTCCTTGTGTTGTTTTGGTTGTGACGTGCAGCTCGGAAAATAGCGGCCGGGCGGGCGCCCGGCTTGTGGCGGATCAGGCGGTCACCAGATCCTCGAGGGCAATGCCCCAGCGCTGCATCAGGAAACGCAGCAAGGTCTTCTCGCCTTCGGAAACATCACCGTCGGATTTGGCGATGATGAGGATTGCCGACAGGGCCACCTTGCGAAGGGCCGGGTCGGTGATGTCGTCGGCCAGTCGGGCAAGGCGGTGGTCTTCCAGCAGAAAAACACGCTCCTGCTCGGCTTCGGTGAACACGTCGCGGCAACAATCGAGCAGCACCTGGATGAGGACATCCCGTTCTACGCCGACGAGGGAGGCGGTGTCGTGATGCTTGAGCCAGTCGACTTCCCGGTTGTCCAGCCGGCCGTCGGCGAGAATCGCCATGGCGAGCAGGCGGCCAAGGGCTTCGGGGCTGTTGGTGGGATAGGCGCGCATTGTTCGGTGATCCTGCTCTAAAAAGACGGATCCCGATGATACCCCCGCGCGCGGCGAGTTTCTTTGACCCAAGCGGGGCTCGGTGCAAGCCCCGCCCGGGTTCAGCCCCGCCGACGCCCGGCGACGAGGGCCAGCGCCACGACCAGCAGCGCAGTGGTCACCGCAGGCCAGTTGCCCCAGCGGGCATAGGGCGTCAGACCCTGGTAGCCGCGCACCTCGGCGTGCAGCGCGCCAGCCTTGAAGGCCGGCAGCACGGCCGCTACCTCGCCGTCCGGCGCGACGACCGCGGTCATGCCGGTGTTGGTTGCGCGCAGCATCGGGCGGCCGGTCTCCAGGGCGCGCAGGCGGGCGATCTGCAGGTGTTGGGGCTGGGCCAGCGAATCGCCGTACCAGGCCAGGTTGGAGAGGTTGAGCATCAGCGTCGCCTCCGGCAGGCTGCGGATCAGCTCCTCGCCAAAGACGTCCTCGTAGCAGATGTTGATCGCCACCTTCTGGCCGGCCAGGGCGAGCGGCGGCTGGTGTGCCGGGCCGCGGGTCTGGTCGGCCATGGGAATATTGACCAGATCGTAGAACCAGTGGAACCGCGGCGGCGAGTATTCACCGAAGGGCACCAGGTGATGCTTGGCGTAATGCCCCGACGGCGAGCGGCCAAGGCTGATCGCCGCGTTGTAGATGAGATTGTCGCCATCCCGCGTGAAGGTGCCGAGGATCGCGTCGCCGCCGTTTTGCGCGGCAATGCGGCCAATGGCCTCGAGATAGCCGGGCGGCAGGTAGTCGACGAGCAGCGGGAGGGTGGTTTCGGGAAGCACGACCAGCTGCGCCGGGTTGTCGCGCACCAGGGCGAGATTGCGCTCGAGCCAGTGCTGAAGAAGCTCGGGGCGCCACTTGAGGCTCTGCTCGATGTTGGTTTGCAAAAGCGCCACCTTCACCGGCTCGCCCACCGGCACGGTCCAGGCAACCTGGCGCAGCCCGAGGCCGCCGCCGATCACTAGGGCCGCCAGCGCGGCAGGCCGCCAGCGGCGCTCATGGAGCGCTGCAAGCATCAGCGCGGCAGCCAGTGCCAGCAGACCGCCGACACCGTACACGCCGAACACCGGCGCAAACCCGGCCAAGGGGCTTGGCGGGCTCTGGCTGTAGCCGCTGGCCAGCCACGGAAAACCGGTAAACGCCCAGCCCCGCGTCCATTCGGAAAGCAGCCACAGGGCCGCAAAAAGCCAGCTATCCGGCCCCGCCCGGCCCTGCTTCAGCCGGGCGAAGAGCCCGCCGGCCAGGCCGGCGAACAGCGCCATGAAGGCACAGAAAAGCAGGATCGCGGTGGCCGCCAGCGGCATCGCCAGACCGCCGTAGCGGTTGAGCGCCACGTATAACCACGAGACGCCACCAAGCATGGCGCCGAGGCCCCACGCAAAGCCCACCCCGAAGCCGTAGCCCACCCGCTTTTGTTGCGCCGCAGCGGCCAGGTGCTGCGGCATGCCCGGGCCGAGCAGCCAGAACAGTAGGCCCAGCGAGACGAAGGCCAGCGGAAAGATCCCGAACGGGGCGTAGGCAAGCACCGACGCCCCCCCGGTCAGGAGGGCCGCACCCTGACGTCGCCAATCCATCAACCGCCGACCGGTTCGGCGTCGGGCAGACGCTCGACGAGCAGGGAGTGAATGCGCCGGCTGTCGGCCCGCAGCACCTGGAAGCGCAGGCCTTCGAGTTCGATGACTTCGTTGCGCTTGGGCAGGCGCCCCAGCTCGCGGATCAGCAGGCCGCCGACGGTGTCGTATTCGGCGTCGCTGAAGGTGGTGGAGAAGGCTTCGTTGAAGTCTTCGATTTCGGTGGCCGCCTTGACCCGGTAGCGACCGGCCTGGTCGCCGCGGATGTTGTCGGCGGTTTCGTCGAAGTCGTATTCGTCCTCGATGTCACCGACGATCTGCTCGAGCACATCCTCGATGGTCACGAGGCCGGCCACCCCGCCGTATTCGTCCACCACGATGGCCATGTGGTTGTGGCTGACTCGAAAATCCCGCAGCAACACGTTGAGCCGCTTGGATTCAGGCACAAAAACCGCGGGGCGGAGCATCTCGCGCAGGTTGAAGGATTCGCCGGCAAAAACACGCAGCAAATCCTTGGCGAGGAGGATACCGAGCACGTCGTCCTTGCCTTCGCCGATGACGGGAAAGCGCGAGTGAGCGGCATGGATGACAAAGCGGGTGATGTCTTCGACGGAGTCGTCGAGGTTGACGACATCCATTTGCGCCCGCGGGACCATCACGTCGCGCACCTGCATGTCGGAAACCTGCAGGGCACCTTCAATGATCGCCAGGGCATCCGCGTCGAACATGTTGCGGTCGTGGGCCGAATGCAGAAGGTGCAGCAATTCGTCCCGGTCTTCCGGCTCGCGGGTGAGGAAGGCGGAAAGCCGTTCGAGCAAGGATGGTCTACTACTAGAGGGTTCCATAAAAGGGGTGGATGAGAAATGGGCCATGGACGATGGATCGATCCTGCGGACCAATTCCATTGCCCATGGCGCATTGCTCACCCCACCGTCAGAGTGTCTGCCGGGCTGCCCCGAAGGGCAGCGTGGGGGGTTGCCTAGCGTTCGCCTGCGTAGGGATCTGCAATGCCGAGGCCGGCGAGAATGCTGCGCTCCTGTGCTTCCATTGCGTCGGCTTCGGCGTCGATCTCATGGTCGAAACCCTGCAAATGCAGCATACCATGCACCGATAAATGGGCGTAATGCGCATCCAGCGGCTTGCCCTGCTCGGCGGCTTCGCGTTCCACGACCTGCCGGCACAGCACCAGGTCGCCCATCAGCGGCAGGCCTTCGGGCAGCGGCATGTCCTCGCCTTCATCGTAGGCAAAGGTGAGCACGTTGGTGGCGTAATCCTTGCCGCGGTAGTCGCGGTTGAGTTCGCGCCCTTCCTCTTCATCGACGATGCGCACGGTAATGCGTGCCGCGCCGGGTTCGGCGGCCCGCAGCCAGCGGCGGAAATCGACCCGCGAAGGTACCCCTTCGCGGTTACAGGCGTATTGCACCGAAAGATCGAGGCGGCGGGGTAGCTTGATGGCGCTCATTGTTGTGTGCTTTGCTGCTGCTGGTTGCGCTGGCCGTGGCTTTCGTAGGCGGCAACGATGCGCGCCACCAGCGGGTGACGCACGACGTCTTCCTTGAGAAAGTGCGTGAAGGCGACGCCGCGGACATCGGCGAGCACCTGCACCGCTTCGCCGAGGCCGCTCTTCTGGCCACGGGGGAGGTCCACCTGGGTCAGGTCGCCGGTGATCACCGCGCGCGAACCGATGCCGATGCGGGTCAGGAACATCTTCATCTGCTCCGCCGAGGTGTTCTGGGCCTCGTCGAGGATGATGAAGGCCCGCGACAGCGTGCGCCCGCGCATGAAGGCCAGCGGGGCGATCTCGATGCAGCCGCGCTCGAAGAGCTTGGTCACCCGCTCGAAACCCATCAGGTCGTACAGCGCGTCGTAGAGCGGGCGCAGGTAGGGGTCGACCTTCTGCGCCAGATCGCCGGGCAGAAAGCCGAGCCGCTCGCCCGCCTCCACCGCCGGGCGGGTGAGGACGATGCGCTCGACGTGCTCGCGCTCGAAGGCATCGACGGCGCTGGCCACGGCAAGATAGGTCTTGCCGGTGCCGGCCGGGCCGACGCCAAAAGTGATGTCGTGCTCCTGGATCTGACGCAGGTAATCCACCTGTCGCGGCGTGCGGCCGTGCAGCTCGCTCTTGCGGGTGAGGAGCACCGGCGCCTGCGGAATCGTTTGCGGCAGGTTGGACAGCTCGATGAGGCCGAGCTGGATGTCGTCCACCGACAGCGCTGCGTCCGCCTTGTCGTAAAAATGGCGTAGCGCCCGCGCCGCCAGTTGGGCCCGGGGCAGCTCGCCGTGAATCGTGAACCGCTCGCCGCGCCGGGCGATGGTCACGTCGAAGGCGGTTTCGATCTGGCGGATGTTTTCGTCGAGCGCACCGCACAGGCTGGCGAGGCGCAGGTTATCGACGGGATGCAGGGCGATTTCGGTGGGTTTCATCGGGCGCATGCTGCCAGAGCGGCGCCCTCCGGGGAAGTGCCATTCAAGATCGCGGACTCGCCTGGCCCCTCAACCCTGCCCTCAACCCTGCGTGACGATCTCGCCACGCAGCGAGTGCGGCAGGGCCGCAACGATGGTCACATCGACAAAATTATTGATCAGCCGCGGATTGCCGGGGAAGTTGACGATGCGGTTGTTGTCGGTGCGCCCGGCCAGCTCGTTGGGATCCTTGCGCGACGGACCTTCCACAAGAATGCGCTGCACGCTGCCCACCATGCTGGCGCTGATCACCGCGGCCTGCTCCTCGATGCGCTTTTGCAGGCGCAACAGGCGGGCCAGCTTCACGTCCTGCGGCGTATCGTCGGCCATGTCGGCAGCCGGCGTGCCGGGGCGCGAACTGTAGATGAAGCTGAAGGACGCATCGAAGCCCAGATCGTCGATCAGCTTCATCGTCGCCTCGAAATCGGCCTCGGTCTCGCCGGGAAAGCCAATGATGAAATCCGACGACAGCGAGATATCCGGCCGCGCGGCGCGGAGCTTGCGCACCAGTGACTTGTATTCCAGCACCGTGTAGCCGCGCTTCATCGCCGCCAGCACCCGGTCCGAGCCGGCCTGCACCGGCAGGTGCAGGTGCGACACCAGCTTGGGCAGCCTGGCGTAGGCCTCGACCACGCGCTGAGTCATCTCGCGCGGATGGGAGGTGGTGTAGCGCAGGCGCTCGATGCCGGGGATTTCATGCACGCATTCGAGCAGGAAGGCAAAGTCGGCCATCTCGCCGTTCTCGCCATCCACCGGCGCGCGCCAGGCATTCACGTTCTGGCCCAGCAGCGTCACTTCCTTCACACCCTGCGCGGCCAGCCCGGCCACTTCGGCCAGCACGTCGGCCAGCGGGCGATACACCTCGTCGCCGCGGGTGTAGGGCACGATGCAGAAGGTGCAGTACTTGGAGCAGCCTTCCATGATCGACACGAAAGCGCTCGCCCCGTCCACGCGGGCCGGCGGCAGGTTGTCGAACTTCTCGATCTCGGGGAAGGAAATATCCACCTGCGAACGCCCGGAAGCCTTGCGCTCGGCAATCAGCTTGGGCAGGCGGTGCAGGGTTTGCGGCCCGAACACCAGGTCGACATACGGCGCCCGCGCCACGATGGCCTCGCCCTCCTGGCTCGCCACGCAACCGCCCACCCCGATGATCAGGTCGGGGTTTTTCTGCTTGAGATGCCGAACCCGCCCGAGGTCGTGAAAAACCTTCTCCTGCGCCTTCTCGCGCACCGAGCAGGTGTTGAAGAGAATGATGTCCGCCTCTTCCGGATTGTCGGTTTTCTCCAGTCCGTCGGCCGCCCCGAGCACATCCGCCATCTTGTCCGAGTCGTACTCGTTCATCTGGCAACCGAAAGTACGGATATAAAGTTTTTTCATTGCATGTTGACCAAGTGCGTTCAAGTGCCTATTATAGCGGGCTTCCATTGGTGATGTAGCTCAGATGGTTAGAGCGATGGATTCATAACCCATAGGTCGGCGGTTCGACTCCGCCCATCACCACCAATAGATTCAAGCGCTTAGGCCGACCCACAAGGTTGGCCTTTTTGCTTTCTGGTCACCGATCAGTAACCGGTCGATCGCGGCTGCAACTGCAGGCTCGTTCATCGGCCTTAACGGCCATGCGACGAGCGCCAGCTTAATAGCTTAGATCACGCGTACTCCCGACCGGTAACCCGCGTTCGCATTAGCAGGCGAAAGACAGACGTCGACGTTCGACGGAACACGCGGTTTCACCAGCGCGATCTAAAGTTTAGGGAATCGGCTCTTCAGCCATTTGGGCAATGCCCTCGACACTGCTCGCGATCGTTGAAATGTTCTTCCAGTGGGTGGCCCGCCAGTTTGAAAACCAGGGCTTGCTACCGAGCAGCCCGTTCACCAAGGCCCTGGCCTACGCCCGAAACCGACGAAACGGACTGGAAGTCTTCACGCGCAAGTTTCGCCATATCCCGTTGGCCATGAAAAAAACGCTGACTTACGATCAGGGCAAGGAGATGGCCCGCCACGAAATCCTGGCCAAGCGGGTCAAGATCGATGTCTATTTCGCCGATCCGCACAGCCCCTGGCAGAGGCCGACCAACGAGAATACCAACGGCCTGGTCCGCGAGTATCTTCCCAAGGGGCTGGATTTGGCGCCAATTTCCCAGGGCTACCTCAACGCGATTGCCCGACAATTAAACAACCGTCCACGCAAATGCCTCGACCTTGAAACACCAGCGGAGGTCTTTGCGAGGAAAATCATGAACTTTCAACCCGGTGTTGCACTTCAGAGTTGAAACCGCCGACTGTTAACTAAGTTGAGCGGCCGTTTCCAAACGGTATCGAACTGCGTCAGATCGACCAATACCATTCATTATGATGAGCCCGAGTAATTAAGAGGCATGAAGAGAAGGAGTCAAAGCATCCATTCAACCGGCAGCAAGGAGACTATCCAAACAGTCAAGCGCCTGCCTCGGCTTGTCTTGGGTTCTGCTACATAGGTCACTTGGCCGTCTGGCGTTTGTTCCAGCCAAATAAGATTGCCTTTGGCATCCAGTTTCACTTCATAGGTATTCTTGGCCGCGAAAGTGTCGAACAACAGGAAGAGTTCATTCGCCATTCTTGGGCTTTCAAAGACGATACCCATCTCGGTATTCAGCCGATACGACCTCGGGTCAAAATTGAAGGAACCGATAAATACGCGCTGCCTGTCAATTGAGAAGGTCTTGCCATGGAGGCTGGATAGCGAGGTGCCCGAGCCAGCAAAATGCGAGTGCTTGCTGGCAGGCTTGGCAGCTTGAGTCGCATTCGGTTTCATTTCGAATATTCTGATGCCAGCCCGCAGGAGGGGCTTCCTGCGCTTTGAATAACCGGCATGCACGGCAATGACATCGTTCGCGGCGAGTGAATTGGTCAGCAGGCGAATCTTGACGCCGCTCTGCGCGAGCTTAACCAGCGCCTGAGTTCCCGCTTCACCCGGGACAAAATAAGGGGAGATCAGGTCAATTTCGCGTTGTGATTTTCCCATGACGCGGTTGAGTTGCGCGAGGAGCAGTGTGGTGTCATCGGCTTTGTCTTCGCTCTTCTCGGGGAGGTCGGCCAGCACGCGCGCAGGAACCCATTCCAGGTCGAGCTGCTTTGACTTCAGTTTTTCGATGAAAGTACTGTTGCCAACCGCCTGAATAAATTCCTTCGCGCCGCCAGAGTTACTCACATCGGTGAGTAGATCCCTGAACGCTTTCTCATCTTCGTTCGATGCTCTGGGAATAAGCATATCCAGCGCATAGGCGGCATGGTTATTCCAGTAGTCATCGAATACTTTGTTGACGTCATCCGCTGCAGCACCGACGACCAGTGCATCAAGATCGTAGAACAGCGTATTCGGGTTGGCTCCGAAGTAAACATCGCCGACGTTACGCCCCCCCACAATCGAAGCTTGACTGTCCGCCGTAATGGATTTGTTGTGCATGCGGTGATTCAGCCGCTGAAAATCGGTGAAAAACCCCAGGGATTTGAAGCGGCGGTTGGGGAAGGGGTTGAATATCCGGATTTCGATGTTGGGGTGGGCATCAAGCACTGCCAATGGCGAATCCAGGCCGCTGATACCATTGTCATCGAGGAGCAAGCGGATGCGTACGCCACGCTCGGCGGCTTGCCACAACTCGCTCAGCAAGAGAGTGCCGGAGGCGTCTTTGTGCCAAATATAGTATTGAACATCGAGTGATTGCTCGGCGACGCGAATCAGCGCAACCCGCGCGGCGAATGCGTCGTATGGCTCCGCAATGGTCATGACGCCGGTCTTTCCCGGATTGGCGTTCACCTCTTCGAGGAAAGCACGGCCAAGCAAAGTGTCAGCGGTATTGCGTAGCCGCGTTGATACCAGGCGATGTTCGTTCGCCGGCAGGCTGGCGAATCCGCCCAAGAACAGAGCGACAAAGGGAAGCAAGCGTAGTTTCCAAGATTTGTGCATCAATATGTTCCTGACTATTCCTGGCCGGAGTTTGTTGAGAATCTACAGGAAAACGGGAGGTTCCATAAGCATGCTGCCCGATTGCTTGCACTGGCGTTATCGGATCGACGCTGTATATCCGTTTGAACAAGCAGTACAGGCGTACGAGCATCTGATTAGAGGGCCATTTGGAAAAGTTGTGATCAAAATCGCTGATTAGTCTTCTCAGTGACGGCTCAAGCGTTGAGGACGCGGAGAATGGCAGCTACTTGACTAGAACAGCCATCTCAATGATCCAGCATCTCGGCCATTTCTGCCCTTCGTTCTTTTCGGTTGGAAGGCTGTTTGGAGCAGCAAAGCAGACCGCGGGCTACGAAACTCAGGGTGACTCAGCATCCGTGATCAATTCACGTTACATGAAGGCAAACCGTACGCCGCTGCTGTCGGGAGATTGCCAACTGATGAGACGCGCCAGAGACTCAGGTAGATAAGCGGATCTGCTTTCTGAACAAACGCCCAGGCTATCTTTTGGAGTGGCGCATCGGCTCGTTATTCTTCCAAGCTCGCCCTACTTCATTACCCGCCCAGCAGGATCACGATGACCACCATGGTCAGTCCAAACACTGCAGACAAGAAACCCAGCCGCCATGGATTTGTATTTGCTGAAAGGGCAAATCCGTATCCAGCCGCAAACATCGAGAGCAGGACAAGGCCATTTGAAACCCTGGCGGCCCAGAACCGGTCGCCGATGATCAGAAACGGCAGAATCGCCGGCACAGACGCCAATACCATCAACCATACAATGGCCAGCCCACTATAGATGTCTTCGGCTAACACCCGTGTTGGCGGCAGATCCCCTCCCTGAAGCCGCCGCGAAATCTCCAGATACAACACCTGCCTCTCGTCTTCGGTGGCAACAGCGGACAAATTCTCATTCAGCACGCTTCCCACCGCCTCTATCTGCTCGGCCTCGCTGTGACTTGTTCGCAGGGCCTGAACAAGGCGCGCCTTGGCGCTACGGCTGAACAACTTCGTAAGCACATGGTTGCAAGCATCGATCAAACCCCAAGCAAGATTGCAACCCAGGATCGCCCACACAATCTGGCGTGTGCTGCTGTCCAGACTGCTCGCCAGACCGACCCCCAAAGTAATCGACAGTGCCATGATCAGTGCAAACAGCAGTTCGTTCAGGCGCTCGCCCGGGTTCAAATAGCGCGCCGCAAATGATCTTTTGTGCTGCCGCATTAGTGTTCCTTACACGTTCTCGAAATGTCGGTAACGCGGCAGATCACCGTCCGAAAGGGATACAAGCGAACGATCACTTCAGCTCGCAACGAGTACATACACGTGGGAGCGACGGAAAGCGTCGTCAAACTGACGTTGGTTCTTTCAAAGTCCATTTTCATGATTGAAAGGGCTGGGAGCGACAATGCCCCTGGATACTTTCTGTGCCTTGCCCTTTGGAAAAATCCTGACGGTGCGCTGAGTGAAACTCTCAAGTCTGCAACGAACGGCAAGGCAACGCCCAGTCACACGCCTTTTGCTGGGGCGTGACTGGGTAACCATGCCTACAGGGCATAAGGCTTCAGCAGAACCGGAGGCGACGGTCAGTCCTGGTGATGATGGATGTCGATCACGCCGGCCTTGTTGAGGGCGAGCGTCGCCAACTTGATGCACGGTAGAGATTCGGCGCAACTATGCAGACTGCCGGTCGTTTTTGGCCGAATATCACGGCGAAAAACGGTCTTGCCTTCCTTGATCGTTTCCATGACCTTGATCTTGTCGATGCTCATCGGGTCTCCCTCCAATGGGCTGCGATCCAGCAGCACGAAGTCCGCCAGTTTGCCGACCTCGATTGACCCCTTGCTCTTCTCTTCGAAGTGCTGGAAGGCGGACCACAGCGTGTGCGCCTTGAGCGCCACCAGTGGCGAGACGCGGTGCGCGGGCCCGAGCAGCTGACCGCTGCGCGTCACGCGATTGACCGTGGCATGCATGACCCGCATCGGGTCGGGCATGGCGACGGGTGCATCGTGGTGCGAGGTGAAGATCATGCTGCGTTGCATGGCCCAACCCAGCGGCGAAATGTTGACCGCACGCTCCGGCCCGAGCACCGAGTCGCGATGCCAGTCTCCCCAGTAGAACGTATGCATCGGGAAAAAGGACGGCATGATGCCCAGGTCGTGAAACGCCTGAACCTGATCTTCGCGTGCGGTCTGGGCGTGAATGGCGACGGGCCTGCGATCGGCCATGCCATGTTTGGCTTCGGCGGCACGTACGGCGGAGATGAATTGGTCAACGGCGGCATCGCCATTCGCGTGCGCCAACACCTGCCAGCCCTTTTGGAAGGCCTGGTCGACAAAGCCATTGACCTGCTCGTCGGTAAACGCCGAATAGCCGTGATAGTCAGCCTTCTGACCCTCCGGCACCTTGTAATAAGGCTTGCTGAGCCAAGCGGTCTTGCCTTGCGGGGAGCCATCCAGCGTGAGTTTGATGCCGCCGATGCGGAAGTGCTGCGTATAGCTGCGCGAGAGCCAGGGGGCTTTCATGGCCTCCGCGCCGACCGTGATGTCCGGATAGGCAACCACATCGATATCCAGCTTGCCGCTCTTGGCCACTGCTTCCATGGTGGCTGCCGAACCCGGCGAGGCCTTGCCTTCCTGTGCGGTGGTGTAGCCGAAACTCTTGTAGAGATTCGCCCCAGCGGCAAAGAGCGCATTGTTGGCTTCCGGGCCAAGCTTGCCCATCAGTCCGAAGAGCTGGCCGAAGAAGGCGTTCTCTTCGAGTACGCCATTCGGCTCCTGGCTTCCTTCCTCGCGGCGAATGTTGCCACCGGGCGGGTTCTCGGTTGCGGCCGTGATGCCCTGCAGCATCAGCGCCTTGCTGTTCATCACACCCAGGTGGCCGGATTGATGAATGATCACCACCGGCAATTCCGTGGAGATCTTGTCGAGGTCTTCGCGGGTGGGATGACGTTGTTCCTTGAGTTGGGCATCGTCATAGCCGAAGCCGACGATCCAGCCGTATTTCCCTGTGGCTTTCTCGTTCTGTGCCGCCCAGGCCTTGAGTGTGGCCTGCAAGGTCCCAATGTCATTCACCGTGCCGTCCGGCGCTGGCAAGAGATTGGCCGAAAGGGCCTGAAGGCCTGTGTTGAAAATATGGCCATGCGGGTCGATGAAGCCGGGCAGCATCGCCTTTCCTTCCAGGTCGACCAGCTTCGTTCCCTTGCCTTTGAACTTCATGACTTCATCGCGATAGCCCACCGCGATAATCTTGCCACCCTTGACGGCGACCGCCTCGGCTTCCGGCTTGAGATCATCAACGGTGACGATTTTGCCGCCGGAATAGATCAGATCGGCGACGGGCTGCGCGGCTTGGCTGACCGATGAGATTGAGAGTGTCAAAGCGCTGAGCGCAAAGCCAGAAAGAATCGTACGAAATCCGTGCATGGTGGCCTCCAATTCAAGGTGATGTTTACGTGTTTCCCAAAAAAATGCCATAGGCAATTTAGTAAAGTCCGCTATTGAAAACGAAAACTGGTTTGAAGGAGCCTTTTTCAGAAGAACCAATCAGCGGTTTATCGAGCCTGTGAATTCTCGCGTTTTCTGTTACGAAGGCGTCATCATCGCAGTTTTGCATGAGTCGGTGGGTAAACCAGAGGGCGCTGGCATACGGTCCTTTGATTCGGGCCACACGCCATATCAGGGCTCCAGTCTTTCAGCCTAAAAACCTCAGTTACCCCACACCGTTTGCATGATCAGTCAGCAAACGGAGGGTTGTCGGTGGTCCGAGGGCCGCGAGGGTGCGCTTGAGATATTCGCAGCAGTGCATCCAGACCGATCGGGATTTCAACTGCTCCGCAGCCTCGCTCACCCAGGCTTGAAGCTGGCTGGATATGCGCGTGAGCACCTGCCGGGCCTTGTCGAAGTGGGCGTGCTGGCCGGTCAGCGTAATCGTGGTTTGGCCCGCGTGCTCGGTGCGCCGACCGACCGAGGACATCAACCAGGGCCGGCTGGTGATCGCTTCGAGCCGGGCTTCGGGGTTGGCCAGACGCACGAACAGACTCCACCAGTTGTAGAGGAGTGCCACCGCACGCGCCGACAGTTGGCAACGGTGCAGATCGTGCGTGGTGAAGCCACCCCAGCCCCACTGATTCTTGAGCTCGTCGAACGTATTCTCCGCGTCGGCTCGATCCCGGTAGAGCTGGCCGAGCGAGAGGATCTCGTGCTCGAGATTGGTGACCAGCACCGCGTACTCGTAGCCCGTGATGCGCTTGCCGCCCTTGCGGTCGGCCTCGATGAAGCCCAGCAGCTGCTGCCCGTCGTCCTCCTGGGCAAGGAGCATCTCGCCCTGCAAGGGGCGGCGCAGCACGAGCACGCGGCGCGTGTCCTCCCAGCCGGTAAGCGCCAGCGTGCTGTCGATCCCTTCCCAGCCCTGGCCCGCGTCCGCCCAGCCCGAGACCCGGAACAGGCGCTCGATGTGCCGCTTGACGTTCTTCGAGAGGCGCAGCTTGAAGAGGTAGGGCTGCGCCCGCGCTTCGAGCTCACGCATGATGCCGTCCGAGCCAAAGCCGCAATCACCGCGCACCAGCTTGGGTTTGTGATGCGCGGGCAGTTGATCGAGGAGCCCGAGCAGGCCAGGCAGGGTGTGGCTGCCCGAGTGTTCGTTGCCCGCCTTGACCTCGACCCCCATCACCAGGCGCAGCCCGGCCATCAGGTAGGTGTGGTAGCTGTGCGAAGGCCGGCCGGGCTTTTTCGGGTTGTACGACACGACCGCGCCTTCTTGCTTGCCGTAGAGCGGCTTGATGGTCGTGTCGATGTCCAGAATCCACGGCACATCGAGCAAGGGCGCGGTGCTGTCGCGCAGATGGCCGTCGAGCCAGCTCACCCCGGCCGCTTCGGGAATCGCCAGCAAGGCCCGACGCAGCGCGTCCTCGCTGATCACCTTGCTCATCCCGAGCAGCCCCGGATTGACCCCATCGCAGCGGATCGTCGTGACGTGCGAGTAGCGTCGATGCCCCGCCAGGATCGACAGCATCCAGGTGCCCAGCACATCGGCCTTACTCGGTGCGTTCGGGCTCGTGTAGGAGAGCGGACATCGTTCCTGCCAGCCCGACCACAACCCAGTCAGCGTCAGAAATTCGATGAAATAGGCCAGCTGCCCCATCGGCGTGGCTGCGCTGTTGGCCTCCCAACGAACCTGCACCCGACCGCCTGCCGTCTGCACCCCGTTGCACGACGAAGGCATTTCCTCTGCACGCGAACGCTTCAATTTCGACTCACCCATCGGGTGACTCCCTCGATCAAGCTCAAAGCCACAGCCTGCCAGCGATTCGAGCAAGCGGCACATCATCAACTGAGATTTTTAGGTTCATACGGATATCGTCATCCCAGGCCGCCCGTTTGCGCTTGAGTCGCAGGCTCGTCTTGGCGGTGTCGGTTTTGTCCGCACGGATCAGGTTCAGCACGATCTTCTTGAGCAAAGAGAGGTTCTGCG
>Ga0209174_10001144_pt1 | contig 19015 bp, 18 predicted proteins | sample JI91814BDNA_FD_187505 | JGI IMG/M metagenome (GOLD analysis project Ga0209174, IMG submission 187505) | Wastewater effluent complex algal communities from Wisconsin, to seasonally profile nutrient transformation and Carbon sequestration -... | ecosystem: Engineered > WWTP > Effluent > Algae...
GCATAGCAATTATAATATTATCCGCTTCTGGTTGTTCTAATTGGGCGAAGGCTCTAAAAAAAACCTCGTAAAAATCTCGGGACGCTGCATTGGCCGATGATTTATATCCAATTACCTCTACATACAAAGTGGTATCATCTTTCTCTGCGATAATATCGGGGCTAATGCCAACATTATCCTTATGATGATTCATTTTAAAACCCTGGCTGTCTAATTTTTTACGCACTAGTTCTTCAATATGTTTTCTTTTAATTGCTTTTTCTTTTTTATTTTGCATTGTGCGCCCTCTACTACATTTACATTTTCTTACAATTTCTTGCAGTTTGCAAGAAATTAATTTAATTTCTTTTCGGTTAATTTACTGTATTTCTCTTTGTCGCCAAAGTCAATTGCCTCACCTGGAAATATCATTCCATCTAGTCTATTTTCTTGGCTCAAAGACTTGAAGACAAGGGCAAGATCATAAAAAGAATTCATCGGAATTTCCTTTAAAATCTTACCGCGCAGTAGACTCATTCCAATATAATAAAATTCTCCATCTCTAAAATAGACTTTCCCGTCCTGCAAATCTAAAGTGGTATATTCCTTTTTATTTTCAGGCTTAGATAGAAAAAGTAAACAGTCTCCTGAATAATCGAAAATGGTTTTTTGTAAGTCAAGTGGATTTGCACTGAGTAGAACATCCGGATTAATAGATAAAAACAATTCATCTGGCCGGATAATACCGCTTATCCCGGTTTTAATTCCACCACCAGTTCCTAAAATTTCAGGCTCAAAGGAAATATGAAACTTATACTTAGAATAATTCTTTAAATGATCATGAATTTTATTTGCAAGGTAATGAGTATTTACGATAAATTCTTTGATTCCAAACTGTGCAGCAAAATCTATCGAGTGGTCTAACAGTGTTCTATCCTTGTAAGGCAATAGCGGCTTAGGAAGATTTGCCGTCAAATCCCCCATTCGCTTTCCAAAACCCGCTGCTAAAATAAAACATTTCATGGAATTTAAAAATTACCTTAATTGAAAATAAAATCTAGCAAATACAATTCTTTCACCTTTTTAAAGTAAAAATTTCTAGAAGCATATCTCATTGAATAACTTTTTTTATAAAAGTAAGAACAGAACTCAATGTCATTTCGGAAGATTCTTCGATTGCCTCTTCTTTTTCTCGATGCAAATGAAACGGAAAATTTTTTATATGAGGATGATGTGGAGCATTATCCCAACGGAGTATTAGAGAATTGTCAGAATTCATCCAGTGAAATTTGTATCTACGTTTTACAATATCATCTATAAACAAAAAGACTTCTCGATTCTCAAGTTTTGATTTGTCTGTAAATTCAATCTTAATTTCAAAAGTATACCTATCGTCAATAAAGCTATCTTTCAATATTGTATAGCTTGAGATAATTTCAGAATATTGGTGAAGTAAATCATCAATATTCTCTCTATCAAACATTCTGAAAATAATCCTCTAATTTTTTACGATAATCTATTTTAGAGACTATTTGGGTTTCAGATTTTAATTCGGTGATTTTTCTTTGAACAGACTTAAAGCTATGTAAAATACTTTCCCACTCTATAAAGTCATCTTCCTTTTCCAAAATACTATGCTTTGTGAATGCAGAAGAGTTTTTTTCAAAGTCCTGCAATTCAACTCCATATTTTTGCTGAAAGTTACTTAACTCTTTTTCATACATTACTAATTTATGCTCTAATATATCCAAAGCATGAAATCTTGCAAACTCCTCAATGGTCGGAAAACCCAATTCCTGAACTGTAGCTTGTAACGTATTCATACTTTGATTAGCATAAAAATTATCTAATTTTGCAAGTAGAATTTTATTTTTTAACCGTCCCTACATCCATGCCATCATATGAATCCCCATAGTAAAGGTTTTGACGTATCGAAGTCTTTACTCATATTATCAAACATTTTTTCAAGTTGATTTAGTTTGATTACTTTATGTGGAATTTCAATATTCATATTTTTTCCCTTTGCATTAGATTGGGTAGAGTTGAAAATAAAAATAAACAAAAAAGCTAAGAAAAATTTTCTATTATATAGGAATTTCATACAAATATATATAAGTGTGAAATCCTATATCCGAGTTCGTAGCCTTGGCGTGTAGTAAACTCTTACCGAAGCAAATATCCATTATCCTTTGCGAGGTTAATCAGCTTATCTGTAATTTCTTTAATTGCTGCCTGGGTAAAAGTTTCTTTGTAGTTCATAAGAGCAATTCGATAGGTGACAGATTTTTTATCGGGTGCAATGTTTTGACCGGTGTAGATGTCGTGAACCCATACGGATTGAATTTCTGAAACTCCAAGTTTACTTACCAGTTGCGCATAATTCTCTGTAGTCGCAGAACGATCCATTACAAGAGAAATATCCATTTGATCCTGCGGGAAATGAGAAGGTGGAACAAAGGTAAATTTTTTATTCTCAGGAACGTTTAATCTTTCCATTGCATCAAAATAAAGTTTACCAATTAATACTCTTCGCTTCATATTATATGCATCATTGTATTTTGGATGAAGATAACCAAGCTCTGCGATTACCTCATCTTTTAATTTCCATTGTAAAGAGGCATTTGGATGAAAATAAGAAAGACTTATTTTTTCTAGAACAATACTCTTAAAACCAAAAAGTCGAAACAAAGTATCTATATCATTTCGAACTGCTAGAAAATCATTTTCTGCATCTGCTAAATCATTCGACTTGCGGTTACGAAGAACTCCAAAACCAAAAAATCTTTTTTCGGAAGCAAGCTCATCTGCTTTAATCTTGTGATAGGTTCTTCCGAGTTCAAAAATCTTGACAGTTTCAAATCTATCTGCGTTAACTGCTATATGTTTTAGAATGGAAGGATAAATCGAAGTTCTAAGAAACTTAAATTCATCTGGCATGGAATTAGCAATTCCCAAGGCAGTGGAATCTTCTGATTCGAATTTCGTATCTTCTTCGGAAGAAAAAGAATAATTAAATACTTCCGAATAACCAAGATTATGCGTAAAAATTTGTTTAATTGCTCTTTCAATTTCTCGCTTTGGATTTTTATTTACGGGCTTCACATCTGAAAGAAGGGGTTTACGTTCAATTGCCGCATAACCTAAAGAGCGACCTACTTCTTCGACGAGGTCTTCTTCGATTGTAATATCATAGTTATGACGATAGTTTGGAACTATGACTACGATATCATCTTCTTTTGTGCTAACATGAAATCCAAGTCTTTGCAATATATCTACAATTACTTTTTTCTCAAAAATAGTTCCTAGCTTCGAATTTAAAAAAGAAAAAGTAGTTCTAATTTCTTGCTTTTCTTTTTTGTGCTCAAAGCCTGCTGGCTTACTTGCAGAAAGTCCGGGACATCCATTTTCTTTTAACAATTCCAAAGAGCGGTTAATAACTGGTAGACTCGAATGAGAATCAAGCCCCTTTTCATATCTTACAGCAGACTCAGTTCGTATCCCGGTCATGCGAATGGTCTTACGAACATCTTCTCTTTTAAAAACAGCAGATTCTAAAATAGCCTCTGTAGTAGAATTGGAAATAGCAGATGTATCTCCACCCATAACACCTGCGATAGCAACAGGAACTCCTGCATTAGAAATTACTAATATAGAAGAATCCAATTCTCTTTCTGTTTTATCTAGAAGGGAAATTTTATCTTTATTCTTTGCATATTTTACTTCTAATGCTACTTCCCCTAACTTTGCTTTGTCAAAGAAGTGCGTAGGCTGACCCATTTCAAGCATCACATAATTGGAAATATCCACCACATTGTTGATTGATTTAATTCCGCATTTCAAAAGTCTTTCTTTGATTTTAGGAATGGACTCTTTGACTGTAAATCCTTTTACACTAGCGGCAAAATAAGAATGTGCGTTGCCGTTTTCAAATACTTTAGGACTTAGATCATTTGAAAATGGAAACTCCGTTTCAAACGGGTCGTATTTTATTTTAATTCCAAGCTGGGCTGCAAGCTCACGAGCAAATCCAAAATGACTCCAAAGGTCTGGTCTATGAGTAATTGATTTGTTGTCGATTAAAATGATTTTGTCTTCTGAATCTAGAAGTTGACGTAGACTTACACCAAGTTTCGTATCAGGGGCTAATTTCATTAGTCCGGAAGATTCTTCGCTTAGACCAAGTTCTTTTTCCGAGCAGAACATTCCAAAACTATCTACGCCTCGAAGTTTTCCTTCTTTGATTTCTTTTCCATCTGGAAAAACTGTTCCTATCATCGCGAGTGGAACAATTTCCCCTTCGGCGACTTGTGCGCCTGTTACAATTTGAATCTTCTTAGTTCCAATGTCTGCAACGCATACACTGAGTTTGTCTGCATCCGGGTGTTTTTTTACTTCGACAACTTTCGCCGATACAATTGTAGATAGATGCTCTCTGTATTCAGAAACATCATCTATTTCACAAATCGATAGACTTATCTTTTCATAAATCTTTTCAAACGGAATGGATTTAAAATCCGCAAAATCATTTAGCCAGTTATAGGATAGTTTCATAGTTTTTGACCTAACCCCCACTTTTCAGTTATTGCGTAATCTCACCGAAAAAGCCCCCTTCCCTTAAGGGAAGGGGAGACTTGTTGCGATTTTGCAAGTTCTAAAAAGTCGGGGGTTAGGTAGTTTTCCTTTATAGTGTTTCAAATTATAGCGTTAGCGATTGGAGAGGCGCGTTAGCGGTCATAGAAGTGTGCAGTGTAAGGACTTGATTAATCAAGTCCTTACACTGCACACTTCTATGACGGAACCCTCGGAAAGCGCGGCGGCGTTATGTGCATGAAGGCGCGGAAACGTTTCCGCGCGTTCATGTATATTGCCTCGCCGCAACGCCCATCAAATTAAGAGAAAAATCTCTTTAATACTTCGTCTGGTAATTTTTGTCCGGTGATTTTTGCTTTTTGGACTAATTCCCAGAAATAGCGATAAGTTGCGCGGTCGTGGAGTTCGCCTGCGTGTTGGATTGGTCCCCATTCTGCGTCTTGTGCTGCGATTAAAATTTCGCAGGCAACTTTTACTTCGCTGTAGTCTGGTGTCATTGCGTCAAGGATTGCCTGGATTTGGGTTGGGTAGATTGACCACATACGTAAAAATCCGAATCCGTTTCTTGCGCGGCTTGCGTCGCTGTAAGTTTGGTATTGGTTTTTTAAGTCTAATGTCACGTTATGCGCTGGAATTACTCCGTGTGCAAGGGCTGCTGCAACTACTGTCGCTTTCGCCTGACGTAAAAGTTCGTGTTCGAATTGTCCCGGGCTTCTCATTGCTGATGCAGGAATCGCTCCGTGGTGACCGGAGATAAAGTCCATTAGCCCGAAGTCAAGAACTTGCATCCATGGAAGAGCTGCAATTTGTTCTACTTCAAGAAGTGCTCCGTGTGTTTCAACGAGAACGTGAATTGGAATTTCTCTTTTGATGTTTGCTTTTTTCGCAGCTGCTTGAATGTAAGAAATCATCTCAGCAACTTGTGCTGCTTTGGTTGGTTTTGGAATTGTGATATAAGCAATTTTTTCGCCGGCACCTGGAACAATGATATCAACATCTAATTTCCAATGTGCATTTGAGTAGTCATGAATACGAACCCCACTCATCTTGTGAACATTCAAGTCAGAGTTTTGAATGCGAACAATCATTTCTGCGTGTTCTTTTTCTTTTCCTGTTTGTGCCCCGTCTTCGCAATCCATCGTGATGTCAAAAAGACCGCCCATTTTATTTTGAAGCTCAAGTGCTTTGGTAATGAGTTTTTCGGATCCAGCGAAATGCTCGCAAGCTGGAATGATAGGGAATGGTTTTTCTCCCGAGAATAATGCTGAACTTGGATGTTCTAATTTTGCCATAAATCTACCTTTTTCTTGCCCTAAGGCGTATTGTTTAAAATTTCTATCCTTATACTATGACTGCGAAAGGGACTTTGGAGTAAATTCAAATTTTGGACGGTTTCAAATACACCGAGTATTGATTTTTGCCCAGTCTTTTGGCTTCATACATTGCCTGATCGGCATGATGTAAAAGTGTATCAGGCTCACTGGCATCTAAAGGAAAAACAGTTACTCCAATACTTGCACTCACTTCTACCTTCTGGTTTTCACCAAATTCAAAATACCTCTTTGCTTCTGCTAAAACTTTCTGCAATACGCGCTTAAAGTCATCTGTATTTTTTAAATCCCCGAGTAAAATAACAAATTCATCTCCACCGAGACGAGCAACTGTATCCTGGCTGCGGACAATACGACGAAACCGCTCGCCAATTTCTTTTAATAGTAAATCTCCTATTGCATGTCCGAATTGATCATTCACCGGTTTAAATCCATCCAGGTCAATATAACAAATCGCAAGAGAAGCTTTTGTTCTTTCTGAATGTGCGATTGCTAAACTAAGTCTATCTTTTAATAAAAGTCGATTGGGTAAGCCGGTTAACGCATCATGATGAGCTAATTTTTCCAGGTTGGTTTGCTGTTGAATCAGGTGACTGACGTTTGAAAACACGGCTACATAATTACTAACAGTTCCCCCTTCTGCTTTGACAACAGAAAGAGTCAACCACTCTGCTTCAATTTCACCTGTCTTTCGGCGGTTACTCATGATTCCACTCCAGTGACCGATCTTATATAAATTATTAATAAAAAGTGTGGAACTTTGTTTTTCTGCCATTCCGGTCTTTATTTCGGCTAGATTTCTTCCAATTAAATCTTTTTCAACAAATTCAATGGATTGATAAAAAGATGGGTTTGCTTCTATGATTTTAAAATCAGAATCTGTAATACAGATTGCATCAAGAGTGTGGTCAAAAACATTTGCCGCCAAACGAAGCTTAGCCTCTGCTTTTTGACGCTGGGAAATTTCTCTCATTAAATCGAGTGTTCTACTGGAGAGACTGTCATACATATTGAGTATAGTTTCAATTAGGATTCTAAGTGCCCCTGTCATTTGCAAATCTGCTTTTTTCTTAGCTTCTTCGAGTGGCACACCACTCTTTACCTCTAAAGCTACTTTTGACATTCTTTTGTCGCTATCTAGAATATGAAAAGCAAGCCAGTGGGTTAAAAAAGAAAGTATATCTTCGATTACTTCATCTACCTGTTTGTTTTCATCTTGACCTTTAATTTTTAAAATATCGGATACAAAGTTCTCATGCTCTTTTTGATGAGAAAAATATAATTCATCTCCCAATAAAAACTCGCCCCATACCTCCTCTTCATATTTAAAATGATAGAGTGCGTATTCAGTAAGTTCTTCAAAAATAGAATTCAAAGTGGGGATATCAGATCGAAATGCAAGATGTCCGGCTAATAAATTGAGCAATTCAACAAGCCTTTTATGTTGCTCATCGATTTTTAAAATTCCGGTTTCGAAATTTTTATTCCAGGGAAATACTTCTACCATGGAAATCTGGAATTCATTTTCTTTATTAAGAATCATTTCCTATAAGCAAGGAACATCCCTTGTGCTAGGGATTTCTCCGTAATCCATTTTATTTAATTTACTACTGTTTCTATGTTAGGCTAGATTCGCTTGGAACTTCAATCAAAAAATACCCACTCTTTTGACTTTCTCTAATCGGGATAAAAATTTTATTGCCTTCTTTGCGATTGATATAAATCCCCAATTCCTCAGAACCTTCCGGCGTTTTCTCAATATTTGCCTCTGGGTATAATTTCTGAAAAAATGCAATAATGTCGGGAACTGTATGAAACGTTTCAATCGTGGAGCCAGCCTGGTGATTTTCTATTCCAAAAAATTTGAGTATTTGTTCAAATATCATAATTTATTCCTTTTGTATCCAGAATTTATAATAATTCTAGTAAATCAATCTGATTTTATCGATGAAATCTGAATTGCAATTTGTAATTCAATAAATAATTGCGGATAATTAATAGTAACCGTTTTTTTGATAAAGACCAGCCATATTTATTCCTAAGCATAATACAAATTATCCTCTTCTAATATTGTTAATTTACCATATTTTGAATTTAAAAATGTCTAAATATAGCGATATATAAACTACTTCTTTTCTTTTCAAAATAACCTTTTCAAAAAGATTGGATTTTGAATAGGAGAAAATCAATGAAAAAAATAATCTTACTTCTTTTAATTACCCCATTATTATTTTGCAGTTCCTTTCCTAAACAAAAAGAAATTCCACATCTTGAGTCCTCTCTTGAAATTAAAACATCTCTTATTCCAAAGTCAGGCAAAGGAGTATTTGCCACTAAAAGATTGGAGGCAGGCATTATCCTTGGAGCCTATAAAGGCAAATTCATTACAGAGGAAGAATACAATGTATTAGTCGAACAGGATAAGTGGCAATACGTTATGTGGTTTAAAGACTGCTCGAAGCCTTATCTCGGAAACTATGTAGGCGCTGACGGAAGGGAGGAAGGTAATGTATTTACTAGAATGAATTATGCTCCTGCAAATTTTCAAAATGTAAAATTTGAAAAGATATGCGAGCCTCCTTATACGCTTATAAAAACGTTACGCGTCATAGAAGCTGGCGAAGAGCTTTATGTAGACTACGGTCCATATTATGATTACGAATTTATGAAAGACAAAGAGATTCAAAAGTTTTTTAAAACTAAGAAATAACTGAATTTGCTTTTTTAAAACTCAGTTAATTCAATGGATCGGTAGTCCCTACTGCCTTATTAGGGCTCCACCTAAAATTATCCAATAGAACCATCGAGTCATAAATACCATCACCTTCATCATGTATGGTAAAGGTCAAAGTAAATACCTCGCCCGGCCTAATAGGCCAACTGCTTCTAAGCCAACCAGTAGAACCATGTTCATCAAAGCCAGTTCCTGTATTTGGAATTGGATGAAATTCATTTTCAAAATAATTATTATCTACCTCGATGGAATTACTATTTGGATCAAAGCTTATATTTGTAGGCTTACCGTCATTAGTCGAAGCAGCTTCGATGATTGCGAAAAATGTATCATTAAAGTTTTTCTTAACAAAACCAGGATACTCTGCTGAGAAAAAATTAAAATCAAAAGAAAAACTTTTAGCATCTTGAGGTGCTCTAAGTCTAATTTGAATTTTACTCAGATCAAACACTTTCTCAGAGCGCGGATTATTCTTTTTAGTCCCATTGAATTCAGGAGAAGGATGCGCAAATCCTCCTGTCGAATTAAAATCAGGGACATTCGTTGTTGTCTGATTCGAACCAACAAAACCCGAACTAAGAGCTAAGAATTTATAACCCTCCATAGGAACTAGTTTTACTGATTGATTTAGTCTACTCAAAGCACGAATTGCAGTTTTCGGATTTTGAGATTCAATTTTTATTTCTACTAATTCATTGGGGCTAATGCCTAACACTGCATCAATTGAATCATTTGTTTTATCCCTAACATTCGAAAAAGATTCTCCCCATTCAATAGTATTCTTATACGCGGTAAGTAAATCTAGAATTTCCATTAAATCTTTGTCTTTTATTTTTTTCTGATTAGCAGAAGCTTTTTCAAATGCAATATTCCAGCGCTTTAGATTTTGTTCTTTATTTGTATCGAGAGGATATTTTATTTCTTTTAGCATTTCCGCATACTCGGTAATAGCCTCTCCCTTTAAAAGATTCACAGAATCGGAAAACATCTGACCCACAACAGTATTGACTTTTAATTTTTGAGACTTCTTTCCGATTGGAGTAAATTCTGCTTCAAAGGAAAACTTATCATTTTGAATTTTTTCATTTGTTGTGCTAAGCTTCATACTATAAATCATTTGGTCGTTATACGAGAGATACTGAGGAGTAACCTCTTCTGCTTTTGTGGAAATTTGCTCCCCATGAAATTTTTCCACTTTCCAACCAACAGGAAGTTCCATTTTAAGTCGCACATCTTTTAAAGCTATATCGAATATAGAAACAAAATAGGCAGGATTGGAAAATCTTTTTATTTCAGAGCTTGAATCTATAAATAAATATCCACCACGACCTTTGTCTGTGAACTGATTCATCAGGTTATCATTAAACCCCTGCCCGAATCCGATCCCAACTAAATAAATTCCCTGCCTATCTGAGTCCCGGGAAAACTTGGAAATTAATTCAAGACTTTCTTTTCCCGCATTCGTCGCACCATCACTTAAAACTACAACTCTATTCAAAAAATTCGCATCATAGTTTTGACCTGCAATTTCATAGGCTTTTTTGATTCCTTCCGTTAAATCAGTTATATCATTCGCTTCTATACCGCGTAACGCATCCTGCACTACTTTTAGTTTTACTTTTTGATTATTCAGGATAATATTGCTTTGCCGATTTATAGTTATCAAAGAAATTCTATCTCTATCTGTCAAATTTTTACATATCTCGACTATAGTTTCCTTTGCAAGAGAGAGTGAGTTATCATTCATAGAGCCCGAGTTGTCGAGTAAAAAAGTTAAATTCAAAGGACTCATTGATTTTAAAGTTTGGTCTTTGCTTCTAAGTCCAACTTGCAAATGAAACTTGCCCGATTCTTCTTTTTTTAAATCTACACCAATTCGAAGAAATTCATTTTCAGAGGGAGTTTTATACTGGAAATCATAGTAATTTAAAAATTCATACGTTCTTACAATATCTGGCTGAACATATTTTTTATTTAAAATTTGCTGTCTTGTGATGGAGGCAGAGGCTGTGGAATTGGAATCATCAGCTGAAAGATAAAGGGTCTCGCCCACTTCGTTCTTTTTTTCCTGTCTCTTCTCTGATGCTTTTTTATCCGCATTCATTCCTTGCGGTATAGATTTATTATCCGCTGCTGAAGGCGCATATTCTTTTTTATAAGTGGAAGAACAAGAAACAAATACAAATAATAAAATTAAAAAATTAATTTTTCTCAAGGTAAAAAATCCTTCAAAGGAATTGTAGCAGTAGGAAGCCACATTAATAGAAGTATCCAGAAAGGATATCTTTTGAACTTTCTATATGGTATTAAAGCAGAAGCGTAATGACCTAAAATCATAAATTCTCCTTTGTAACAATTTTATTTATTAAATAAAATCCTAGTGCATAGAAAAAGATTAATGTAAGAATTAATGAGGACATATCACCTTTTTAAGAATTGCTTAAAAATCTGTAAACCATAAAGAAAAAATATTTTACCTTTCCATAACTACTCTAAATCCATAATAATTTTCTCTTGCGTTTTTGGGAGCAAAAACTCGAGCAGATACTCGAAGCATCAAATACGAATCAAACCAACTTCCACCGCGGAGGACTTTGTTATTTCCATCGCTTGATTTTGGTGCATTAGTTTCTTCTTTTTTTTTAAAATAATTTGGATCATAGTCGTCTTCACACCATTCAGAGACGTTACCCGCCATATCATAGAGTCCCCGACCATTTGGATATTTCTTTCCAACAGGGTGAGTGGATTTATTTGAATTTTTATTATACCAGGCATAGTTTTCATTCATATCAATTCCCCAATAGTATCTTGTGTCTACCAGGTTGGTCGAAACAGAAAGAGCAATGGAAGCACGTGCCGCATACTCCCATTCTGCCTCAGTGGGAAGCCTGTATTTTTTCTGTTCTTTAGAGCTGAGCCATTTTGTGAATTCTTTTGCATCATTCCAACTCACACAAATCACGGGATGATCATCCTTTTGCTTGATTCCCTGGCAACTTTTCCAACTGTTCGCAAAACCAAGAGTTTGTGCATCTGTCTTGTAGCCAGTCTCCAAAATGAATTTGGAAAATTCACCTTTGGTTACTTCGTATTTGCCCATAAAAAAAGGCTTATCTATAGAAACTTTTTTAGGTGGTGACTCATCTTCATCACAACTAGAATCTGCATTGCTACAACCCATTTGAAATTCTCCTTCGGGAATTTCGATAAGTTCCATCGAGATAGAATTTTTTATTGAGGGTAGAGTTTTTTGATTTAGATTTTTTAAACGATTAGCTAACTGGCAAGAAATCAAAGTTATGATAATAAAAAAATGCAGTGTATTTTTTAGTAAAAACAAATTGATCTTCCTTATCACCTTTATATTATATGTTCAACCCGCGGTAGCGAACCCACCGTTAGGTGATAATACTAATGAAGTTTATTAAAAAATTAATTAAATTCTTTGCAATCCTATTTATTATTTTTCTAGCATTACCGCTTGTTCTATACATTCCGCTTTGGTTCGATAAGAATTTCTACAAAGATATAATTACAAAGAATGTAGAAAATTATTCCGATTATAAATTAAGCTTAAATCGATTAAACCTTTCCGTTTATCCAGACTTACGTTTAAATCTAAACGAAGTAGAATTAAAAACAAAAAAAGAAGATATACAAATTTTAAAATTAGAAGAGGCAAACCTAGCTGTATTTTTCCTTCCCTTCTTTGCGGGAGGTAAATTGCAAGTAGACGATCTCTCTTTTAAAAATGGATTGATTGATATTCCTGCACTACTAAATTCATTTCCCAAAACAAATGAGGAGGCAAAAGAAGAAACAGAAACTGATCCAAAAGAGATCCTTGATTTTTTAAATACACGCTTAAGAGTAAAGCAGGTTCTACTAGAAAATGTAGAAGTAAAAGGGAAGCCATTCTCTAGAGAAATTCTACACGATCCAATCGTAAAAGAAATCAAACTAAGCTACGAATCCTTTCAAGAAACTACAATTTCGCTCAATGTAGATTATGGGAAAACAAATATTATCCTCACAGGAAATGCAGGGATTTCTCCGGAGAAGCTGAACTTAGAATCTTTATTCTTCGATGCGGAGCTAATAGTAAATAACCTTCCATTGCAAGAATATGCTCATTATTTAAAAAGCCTTCCTTCGATAAGCGTGACAGGTTCAAATCTAAATCTAAAAGTCAAAACAAAAAAAGAAAAAGAGCAAAGGCTTCTAATAAACGATCTAGATTTAAAAATAAATTCTATCGTGTATAAAACAAAAGAGAATGTGTTAAAGCGAATCGCTCCGATTAGTTTAGTAGGTAATGTAGACTATCCCCTACTTTCTAAGAAAGTAAAAACGAAAGATTTGCGTTTAACTCTCCCCACTCTACTCGATTTAAAACTTGATTCTGATTTGGATTTTACTTATCATCCCAGTATAAGGGCAAGCGCAAACTCTTCGTTTGTCCACATCACTCCGATTTTAGAATTAGTCAATTCTCTTTCCAATTCAGAAACTAAAACAGAACAGCCAAAACAAGAACAAAAACAATCCGAGCAAAAAAACCTAGAAGCGTTCGTGGATTTAAAGTATACAGCAAATCATATCAGCTATGAAAATATTGACGTATATAACTTTTATGCAAATACAATTTTAAAAAATACTTCTCTCAATTATAGTCTGGGGCTTAGAAAGTTAGCAGAAGGCAATTTACTAGTATCCGGGGAAGCGGATTTAAGAGATGGAGTCTCTACAAGCGCCTATTTAGAAATCGAAGGAGTGAACTTAGAAAAAATAACAAAACAAATCCTAAAAAAGAAATTTGCTGAAGGAACTCTTTCTACTTACGTTAAACTCCAAACAGACAATAAATACGGCGAAAAAGACTTCTTAAAAAATCTTACCCTTAGCGGTTACAGTCAAATGAAAGAAGGAGTGCTACTCGAACAGGCAGATATTCTTTACCCAATTCGATTCTTAAATAAAATCATTCCATCCGATGATAAATTAAACTCAAACATTTCCAAGTTTAATTCGATCGACATTGACTTTGCCTTAAAGAATCAAAGATTCAAAGTAAAAAACTTAGACATGCAGGGCTTTGTATTTAACACAAAGGGAACCGCCGACATCGGCTTAGAAAATCCAACAGAAGATATTCGAGTCAACTTAGCAGTATCCACACGCATCGCCGGAGCTGGTCTAAAAATTCCACTCGTCTATTCCAAATCAAGTTACGTTCCACTGAGTATCGACAAAGTGTGGTTAGCCAGTGTCTATGCAGGCATGACCGTCGGTGGTCCTGTAGGTGCCATGATAGGCTCTGTATTATCCGAAAGCGCTGGCGATGCATTTAAAACCATCCGCAATAAATCAAAAGAACAATTCGATGAGAATAAAAAGCGGTTGTTATTGGAGTGAGGGATTTTAAAGATTACCATGCGAAGGCGAAGGTCGCGAATACTTGGAGCGAAGGGGGACTGAACACAGATGAACACAGATGAACACCGATTAGGCACCGATGTGAGGATAATGTCATTACTCCTGTCATTTCGAACCTGTTATTACTTTTAACTTGTGACCAATAAAAAGGGCGGTGAGAAATCTATTTGGCAAATAAGTAGAATTTTCCGCTGTTTGCCACTAAACCAAAATTTTAAGAATTGTTTTTCTGTATACATTCTCACTATATTTCTCTAAGAATTCAAAAACTTGATTTTCCTTTTCCATAAAATCTACAAGCAAATCAATTGCGATTTCATAATATAACTCGTCGCCTTGCAACATAATTCTAGCTCCACTCGTTCGACAGGCAATATTTGTAACTATAAAAGACATTGAATTAGAAGTAGTAAAATGCCTGTTAAAATTAATTGCATTGGTAGAAATGGATTCATTGATTTTTAAATTTTTTCCATAAAAAACTTCAGCATTTTCTAGAAATTGAAAAACTCTATTCTTTAAATTTTCGTTTAGCATATTTTAATTTTTATTTTCTTCTATACTTTTATCATACAAAATAAATTCCTTCTTTACTTGTTCATAAGTCTTACCAATATCATCTTTTCCATCGAACGCAAACTTGGTATTAGGCGGTAATTCTTTGAGGGTGATTGTGAAACCACGAACTGTTTCCTGTTTCCATTCAAAAGGAGTATGGGCAGTTGCGTTATAAGATCCGCGAGGAATTGATGAGTTCGGGTCAATAAGTATTTCTAACTGGTAAATTTTACCGGATTCAAAACTAACGGAGGTCTGTAAGCCTCTGTGAACAAATTGATCAAAATATTTATCCGGAATTCTATTTTTATAAAATGGATTTTTCTTCAACTCCGAGTATCTCGCCTCATCCCTTGTGTAATCAAAATAAAGTTTAACACTGAGTATTCCCTCTCTCGCTGGAACAGGAAATAAATACTCAGACCCTAATGCCATAAAGGTGCAATTTCTTCTTTTAATCGTATAATTTTCAGAAATGATCCGCTCCTTTATTTTAGAACTTGCTTTATAATGCAGGTAATCGTCTTTTCGCGGATTTAACAAAGTGTCGCCAACTTCAATGTGAATAGGTAAAGTTCTTTCCTTTCTTTTATCTGGCTCCAAGTTACGTTCAGATTCTTCATTTCCATATTCCAAATACTCATTACCCAATTCAGGTATTTTCAGGTAAAGAAAAGAATGCTTATCGCTTAGTCGTTCTGCTATTGTCCTACTTTTTTGATTACAAATTTCTGTTCTAAGTGCAGTGTCAATTTGATGTCCATAACCCTCCCGCCCAGAACACGAACTACTTCCACCATAAGCAAATAAATTATTATACCCAAACAAAAATAACAAGAGCGCAATGGATTTATTTCTTGAGATTAATTTTTTCATTTTTCATTCTACTTTTCCAATAACTCGGTTTTCTACTACAATGCATTACTGCCAAAATTAAGATTGTTGAATCAGGATTTTTTTCTAGCTTGAGCGAGAGCTTTCTTTCCTTCTATACTCTTTATTTTCTCAGAAGTCAATTCTTCTCTTCTATCCGATGCAATTTGTATCCAGGATTTATCAATTGAAGATAATGTTTTTGTATCAAGGCTAATGGCTAACATCTCTGCGAGCTTTGCTCTCTGTAGTCCATTTAAAGAAAGTGCCTGTTTAGATATTTGTTTTAAAGACATTGTAGTTTCCATAATTTTCGATTGTAATCGGATAACACTATTTTGTAAACTAAAAGAATTATCACTCCGTCACTTCTGAATCCTGTCTCCGAATCTTTTTATTCCACTTTTTTTAACACAAAGGATTTCACAACGCTCACAAAGTTTTTTTTCTTACACCAAGTCCTTAGTGTCCTTTGTGAATTTTTACTTTGTGTGCTTTAGCGTAAGCGTGTTAAATTCTTTTTCTAATGTCCAGCTCAGGCTAAGCCTAATTTCTAACGACCACTAACTTTGTAGTTTTTTCTTTGTAACCGGTTTCCGCATCTTTCCAATCAACTATTTTGGTGATAATTTTTTCTGGTTCAATTTTTTTTGTGGAGATAAAATTTAGAATTTCAGGAATAAAAGTTCCGGCTTCGGCTCGACCGATTTTTAAAGTAATATCAGTATTATACATATCCATGTATGGAATTTTTACATCCGAAAAATAAATGCCTGTTGTTGTGCAAACTCCGCCAGGTTCAACCGCGCGAATAGCAGTATGTAATCCCTTCTCATTGATTCCTGTGTCAACGGTTATCGGGTATTTGCCAAGCTTTGCATTGTCATCGAATAATATGCATTTTGCGCCGAGTGCCTCTGCCATTTCTAGACGGGTTTTATCTGAATCTAAATACGAAATTTCCTGGTTAAATGCTTTTGCAATCATTACAGTATAAAGTCCAATCGAAGTCCCACCGACTACTAAGATAGGTTTTTTCTCGCTTGCATTTATATAAGGAACGATAGTTCTCCAGGCATCAGCAAGATTATCACTACATGCAACTGCCGCTACAGAACTAACGCTTTCTGGAATGATATGAAGCATGCTGTCTGCGTAGGGAATTAATAATAAATCGGATACGCTTCCGCCAAAATCTCCGAAGTCTTTTAATCCGTAAGTTGCACCATGTGGAACAGAATTACAAAAAGCCACAATTCCCCGTTTACAATTATGACAATGTCCACAGGAAATATGAAACGGCACAACTACCCTATCACCAACTTTTACGCGTTTGACATTAGCCCCAACTTCAACAACTTCTCCGACTGATTCATGCCCAATTGCGAAAGGTGCTTGAAAAGGAGTAGCGCCGAGTGCGATATAATAGTCTAAATCACATCTTCCTGCAAGAATGGATTTTACTATTGCCTGGTCTGAATTTTGAATTATATAATCAGGAGATTCTCTCCATTCTAACTTTCCTCTTCTAATATAATATAGTTGTCTCATAATTTACAAAATGATTAAATTAGAATAATCTGTAAAATTAAAAATTGAACCTTATAATAGTTTTAATCTTTTTTCTGTAAGATAAGCGACTAATAAAATATAAGGCTGATTATAGCAAACAATATACCTTCTTGCAGTCCATGTTGCGGTTCATGTAGCAGTATACCTCTAGTGCAAAATATTTTTACCTATACATAGACTGCAAGTTAAACCGCAACATGAACTGCAACATGGCTATACTTTAAGTGCATTTCTATTGACTATTTTGATATAGGTAGCTTTTTTATCTTTAGGAGAAAACTATGAAGTGGTGGCAAACAACTACAATTTATCAAATCTATCCAAGGTCATTTCTTGACACAAATGGCGATGGAATCGGAGACTTACCCGGTATCATAGAAAAGTTAGATTATATAAAAGACTTAGGCTTTGAGACGATTTGGATTTCTCCTTTTTATAAAAGTCCCGGAAAAGATTTTCATTATGATATTAGCGATTACACCCAAATAGACCCAATCTTTGGAACGTTAGCCGACGCGGAGAGGCTAATCAGCGAAACCCACAAACGAAATATGCGAATCGTTTTTGATATGGTTTTAAATCATACCTCAGACGAACATGCCTGGTTTAAGGAATCTAGATCAAGTAAAGACAATCCAAAACGAAATTGGTATATCTGGAAAAAAGGGAAAGGAAAAGACAAAGCACCTAACAACTGGATTTCTATGGTTGGTAAACCCGGCTGGAACTATGATGTAAAGACCGATGAATGGTATTTTGCGAATTTTCTTTCTTTTCAGCCCGATTTGAATTATAGAAACCCTGAAGTTAAAGAGACTATGTTTGCCATTATGCGCTACTGGCTTGATAAAGGAGTAGATGGATTTCGTTTAGATATATTCAATAGTATTTTTAAAGATAAAGAATTTAGAGACAACCCGTTTTCGTTTCATTTTACCCCTACTCCGAGCGCCCAGGATGAAGCTTTCTTTCAAAGAAAAATTCATACTCTAAATCACCCGGATTGTTTTGGTCTCGCAAAGGAAGTGCACTCTCTTTTAGATGAATACAAAGAAGATAAATTTCTTCTGGGAGAAGTAACCGGCAATGACAGTATTCTAAAAAAATTTCTAGGAGAAAAACTAGACGGGCTTCATTTAGTATTTCAATTTGAATTAATCCATTTTCAATTCTCCGCCAGGTTTTTCAAAAACCTTTTGATTAAAAATGAGGCTACTTTTCCTTATCCGTATATTCCTACTTATGTATATGGAAACCACGACCAGATGCGTTATATTGATAAGATTGAGCACAATCCAGAAAAAGCAAAACTTCTCGCCTTATTTCAATTTACCGCTAGAGGAGTTCCGATAGTTTATTATGGAGAGGAAATCGGGATTAAAGATGCGAACATTCCAAACGCTGAAGGAAAAGATCCAATCGCCCAGCAAAATGCATTTATTCCCAATTTTATTGTAAACGCTTTTGGAATTTATCTAAACCGCGATAATTGCAGGACCCCGATGCAGTGGAATAGCACTCCCAATGCTGGATTTTGCAAACCAAATGTAGAGCCTTGGCTTGCGGTTACGGAAGGTTATTCTCGCATCAATGTAGAATATGAGTTATCCGATAAAAATTCTCTTTTAAATACCTACAAAGCATTACTAAATCTGAAAAATAATAATCCTACTTTTCAATCAGGAAATCTAGCCGTTTTAGAAGACTATAAAGATTACTCAGATCTACTGGTTTATCGCCGTTATTCACAGGCTAAATCTTTTCTAGTTTTTATAAACTTCGGCTACAAAGATTTAGAAATAAAAATTGAGACAGTAAAACAAATCGCCTTAACCGTTGGCAAAGTAAAATTAATTGGTAACTCTAAACTACAATTTGCGGCTTACAGTGGTATTGTGCTTGAGATGTAAAAATACTTTAGTTTTTTTAAAAGAAGAAT
>Ga0209174_10001148_pt1 | contig 18996 bp, 19 predicted proteins | sample JI91814BDNA_FD_187505 | JGI IMG/M metagenome (GOLD analysis project Ga0209174, IMG submission 187505) | Wastewater effluent complex algal communities from Wisconsin, to seasonally profile nutrient transformation and Carbon sequestration -... | ecosystem: Engineered > WWTP > Effluent > Algae...
CGCGAGCGCGCGACCAATCCCTACCTGCAAGGATTGACCCAGTGAGCAAGATCGCCCCGATCTCGGGTTTCCCGGAGTTCTCCCCCGCCGAGCGCATCGTCGAGCAGCGCTTCCTCGATGTGATCCGGGAGACCTTCGAACTTCACGGCTTCTGCTCGATTGAGACCCGCTCGATCGAGCCCATCACCCGGCTGAGTTCGCAGGGTGAGGATGCCGACAAGGAGATCTATACGATCTCGCGGCTGGCCGGCAGAGCGCGGGATGACAGCAAGTGGGGGCTGCACTTCGACCTGACGGTGCCCTTTGCGCGCTACGTCCTCGAGAACGCCGGGACGTTGGATTTTCCGTTCCGCCGCTATCAGATTCAGAAATCCTGGCGTGGCGAGCGCCCGCAGGAGGGCCGCTACCGGGAGTTCACGCAGGCCGATATCGACGTCGTGGACGTCGGCACCCTCGCCCCGCATTTCGAAGCCGAGATGCCGCTGGTGATCGCCGATGTGTTCCAGCGATTCCCGGTCGGTGACTTCGTCATCCAGGTCAACAATCGCAAGCTGGCCAACGGCTTCTTCGCCGGGCTTGGGCTGACGGATGTCGCGGGAACCCTGCGCACGATCGACAAGCTCGACAAGATCGGGCCGGAGGCTGTGCGGGAGCTGTTGCTGGCCGGGGGCGCAACGCCGGCGGCTGCCCAGGCGTGCCTGGACCTGGCTGCCATCGCCACCGACGACCTGTCCTTCGTGGATCGGGTCCGAGCGCTGGGGGTCGATCACCCGGACCTCGACGAGGGCATCGAGTCCCTGGCCGCGGTCATCGAGACGGCGCGGGCCAACGCGCCCGGCAAGGTCGTGGCCGCTTTGAAGATCGCGCGCGGCTTGGACTACTACACCGGCACGGTCTATGAGACGTCGCTGCGCGGGCACGAGTCGTGGGGCGCGGTGTGCTCTGGCGGCCGCTACGACGCCCTCGCCTCCGACGGCAAGACCACCTATCCCGGCGTCGGGATGTCGATTGGTGTCACCCGGATCCTCGGCCTCCTTTTTGGCAGTCGTATGCTGCGCGCCTCCCGCGCGACGCCGACCGCCGTTCTCGTGGCGGTCACCAACGAGGATGACCGGCCGGCGTCCACGTCGGTGGCAACGGCGCTGCGCGCCAATGGGATTCCGTGCGAGGTCGCGCCTCGGGCGGATCGCTTCGGCAAGCAGATCCGGTATGCCGACCGACGCGGCATACCGTTTGTCTGGTTCCCGGGTGCGGAGGGTGGTCAGGTCAAGGACATCCGCTCCGGCGTCCAGGAGGCTGCCGACGCGGCCACGTGGCGGCCGCCGGCCGCGGACCTGGCGCCCAGCATTTTGCGCGACTGACCTACCCCGCGCAGTTCTCCGCTCGTCCCTCGCTCCGATACTTCGCGAGGACCCCTTCCGGGAGTTTCGCAACCAGACCTAGCTCAGACTCGGTTCGGCGCGGGTGCTCGGCGCGGGTGCTACTGGTGCCGCTCAGTCACCAGTCGCACTCCCGCCGCGCTTGATCTCGAAGACGCCAATGACCTTCTTGACGGCCTTCGTGACGTGGTCGAGGTGCGTGGAGTCGCCCATCTCGAACTGGAAATGCAAGACGGCGAACCGGTCCTTATTGGTCGACACATTGGCGCCGAGGATGTTGACCCCATTATCAGCGAGCACGCGCGTGATGTCGGAGAGCAGGCCCTCGCGGTCGAGGGCGAGGACCTCAATGTGCACCCGGAACAAGGTCCCCGGCCCGAGGTCCCAGGACACCTCGACGAGGCGCTCGGGGTGGCTGCGCAGGGACGTCGCATTGGTGCAGTCACTGCGGTGCACCGAGACCCCGGCTCCTCGGGTGACGAAGCCAAGGATCTCGTCGCCCGGAACCGGGGTGCAACACTTCGCTAGCTTGACGAAGACCTCCCGGCCCATACCAGCGACGCTGATGCCGGGCTCGCCGGAGCGGCGCCGGGCCGGACGACCCACGCGGACGGACTCGGCGACGTCCTCCTTGGCGCCCTCGTCGCCGCCGACCGCGTTGACCAGACGAGCCACGACGCTCGCTGCCGAGACGTGATTGTCGCCGACCGCGGCATACAAGGCATCGACGTCGGCGTAGCGCAACTCCGCCGCGACCGCGGCGAGCATCTGGTGGCTCATCATGCGCTGCAGGGGCAGGTGTTGCTTGCGCATCGCCTTGGCGATCGCATCCGTGCCGGCCTCGACGGCTTCCTCGCGACGAGACTTGGAGAACCACTGCCGGATCTTGTTGCGGGCGCGCGGCGAGACGACGATATTGATCCAGTCGTGAGACGGGCCGGCGCCTTCGGCCTTCGACGTCAGGATCTCCACGACGTCGCCGTTGTCGAGCCGCGACTCCAACGACACCAGCCGCCCATTGACGCGGGCCCCGACGCAGCGGTGTCCGACCTCGGTATGAACGGCATAGGCGAAGTCGATCGAGGTCGATCCATTTGGCAACGTGATGACGTCGCCCTTCGGGGTGAAGGTGTAGACCTCCCGCGCTGACATCTCGTAGCGCAGCGACTCCAGGAACTCGGTGGGGTCCTCGGTCTCGCGCTGCCAGTCGATCAACTGGCGCAACCACGCCATGTCGTTGATGTCGAGGGGATCGTCGGCGCCGCTGCCCTTGCCGGAACCGCCGCGGTCCTCCTTGTACTTCCAGTGGGCGGCCACGCCGTATTCGGCACGCCGGTGCATGGCGTGCGTGCGGATCTGGACTTCGACGGGTCGCCCCGACGGGCCGATCACGGTGGTGTGCAGGGACTGGTACATATTGAACTTCGGGATGGCGATGTAGTCCTTGAACCGCCCGCCGATCGGCTTCCACCGCGCGTGCACCGCCCCGAGGGCGGCATAACAGTCCTTTTGTGATTCCACGAGAACACGCACGCCGACGAGATCATGGATGTCGTCGAAGTCGCGGTGCCCGGCCACCATCTTTTGGTAGATCGAGTAGTAATGCTTCGGCCGGCCCGAGACGGTCGCCTTGATCTTGGCCTCTGCCAGATCGGCTTCCACCTGACTCTGCACGGTGTGGAGGTACTCAGCGCGCTCTCCGGCACGCTCGGACACCTGACGACGAATCTCTTCAAAGACCTTGGGATAGAGCGTGCGGAACGCGATGTCCTCCAGCTCCCACTTGACGGTGTTCATCCCAAGCCGGTGCGCCAGCGGAGCGAAGATGTCGAGCGTTTCGGTCGCCTTGCGACTCGCCGAATCGAGCGACACCGAACCGAACGTGCGCGCGTTGTGGAGCCGATCGGCCAGCTTGATGACCAGCACCCGGATGTCACCGGCCATCGCCACAATCATCTTGCGGACGGTCTCGGCTGCGGCGAGTTCGCCGTACTGGACCTTGTCCAGCTTGGTCACGCCATTGACCATGTGCGCCACCTCGGCGCCGAAGTCTCGCTCGATGTCGGAGAGCGGAATGTCGGTGTCCTCGACGACGTCGTGCAGGAGGGCCGCGGCCAGCGTCACTGGGGTCATGCCAAGCTCGGCCAGGATCATCGCCACGGCCAATGGGTGGGTGATGTAGGGATCGCCCGACTTGCGCATTTGGCCGCGATGGGCCTCCTCGGCCACGACATAGGCCCGCTGGAGAATCGAGACGTCGGCGCGGGGGTGGTTTTGCCGCAGCAGGGAAATCAGGGGATCGAGTATCGGATCATGGGCGGCCGCGCGTGGGCGGCTGATCCACTCAAGGCGGGCGAAAGCCCGGCCACGTGCGGTCGTGTTGCTGGTCGACGGGGGGACTGGAGCACCGGACGTGGGGCCTCCGGGGGCGGCCTCCTCTTTCATGCAGAGATGTTAGTCGCTCGGTCAGACCCTCTCGAACGCGCCTGCCGGCTGGGGCGGCCCGGCCACCCCTCCAGCGAGGTGTTCCTGCAGTTCAGTAACGCTTTGGACGCGCCGAGAAAGGTGACTCAGGCCACAGTCAGGCTGTAGACCTCACGGCCCACCAATGCGCTGCGCCCACCGAGGGCCGCCAGTTCCATCACGACGTCCAGACCGACGATCTCGGCCCCGACGAGTTCCAGGAGCGCACAGGCAGCCGCCGCCGTGCCGCCCGTGGCGAGCACGTCATCGACGACGACGATGCGACTTCCCGGTGCCACGGCGCCCTCCTGCACCGCGATGCGCGCCTGGCCGTACTCCAAGTCATAGGACACCTCCACCGTCGGGCCCGGCAACTTCCCGGCCTTGCGGACCGGAATGAAGCCGACCCCCATCGCGTGCGCGAGCCCGGCGCCGAAGATGAAACCGCGCGCCTCGATCCCGGCGACGAAGTCGACTCTTCCCGTATGCCGCCTGGCCCCGTCCGCGACGATCGCGGCGAAGGCCTCGGGGTCGGCCAGCAACGGCCCGATGTCCTTGAACAAGATCCCTGGTGTCGGGAAATCTTGCACGTCGCGGATGCGCGACTCCACCAACGAACGCAGCGCATCAGGCGCTTGCGCGCCGCTCATCGCTTGGACTTCGGCGGGCGCTTGGGCTGGTTGCGCGGACCCGCCTGGGCCCACTTGTGCACCTTCCGGCCGGTCAGCGTCCCGGACTCGCCATCGGCACGGACGTCATCGGGGGTTCGCGGATCGGCGGCATCGGCTGCCCGCTGAGCGGCCGGACGAACTGCGGGGGCCGCAGGTCGAGCGGGGGCGTCACTCCGCTGGGCTTCGGCGGCCGTGGGAGTCCCGCTGCCGACCGCAACCCCGGCGCTCGCAGGTATGGCGTTTGCCTCCTCGCGGGCGGCCCGCTTGGCTGCCGACGCGGCGACCTTGCCGTCGTGCCGCGCGGCCGACTTGGCCAACTTGACGATCTCCGGCTCGCGTGAGCGCAAATGCACCAGGAGCGGTGAGGCGATGAAGATCGAGGAGTAAGCGCCCACGGCCATACCGATGAAGAGGGAGAGGGTGAGGTCGAGCAGCGTTCCCGGACCTAGCCGGGTGAAGGCCAGCACGAGAACCGCGGCGATGGGAAGCAGCGCCACGACGGTGGTGTTGATGGAGCGCACCAGCGTCTGGTTGACGGCGAGGTTGGCGGCCGCGGCATACGACGTGCGGTGATTGGCCAGGGCCTCGGTGGTGTTCTCACGCACCTTGTCGAACACGACGACGGTGTCATAGAGGCTGTAGCCGAGAACGGTGAGGAAGCCGATCATGGTCGCCGGAGACACTTCGACGCCGGTCAGGGCATAGATGCCGACGGTGAAGATCATGTCGTGCAGCAGCGCCACCAGCGCCGCCACGGACATCTTCCAGGTGCGGAAGTAGATCGCCATGACGAGGCCGACCAGGACGAGGAAGACCAGCAGTGCGCGCAGCGCCTGTTTGCTGACCGACTCACCCCAGGACGGCCCGATGAAGTTGGCCGAGACGTCGCTCTCCGGCGCCTTGAAGGCGCTGCCGAGGGCCTGGCGCACCTCGGCGCTCGTGGCGTCGTCAAGCTTCTCCGTCTGGACGCGTACGGTGTTGGCGCCCAGCTTGGTGACGCTGGGCTCGGTTCCCGGAGCGACTCGCTCGACGGCATCCTTGGCGGTGCTCTCGTAAGTCGAGCTGACCGCGATATTGGACACCCGGAACTCCGAGCCACCGGTGAACTCGATGCCGAGGCTGAGGCCCCGCAGGAGCAGGCCCGCGACGGCAAGGGTGATGGCGACGGCCGAGATGGTGTACCAGAGCTTGGTGCGACCGACGAAGTCGATCGAGCGCTTGCCGGTGTAGAGATCGTTGCCGAACTGGGCGAAGCGGCTCATGCCTGGCTCCCTTCGGTCGCGGCCTGGCGGGGCCCGGCGAAACGGCCACGCCCGACGTAGCGGGTGGCGGACACGCCCAGCCGCTCGGGGTCCAGCCCGGACCAGCGGTGACCGTCGGCGAAGAAGGGCCGGCGCGCCAAGAGAGAGACGATCGGGTGGGTGAAGAAGAAGACGATCAGGATATCGATCAAGGTCGTCAGGCCGAGGGTGAAGGCGAAGCCGCGGACGCTGGAGGAGGCGAGGAGGTAGAGCACCAAGGCGCCGAGGAAGTTCACGCCATCGGCGGCGAGAATGGTGCGCTTGGCGCGGTTCCACCCGGTGTCGACGGCCGTGCGCAGCGTGCGGCCTTCGCGGACTTCGTCGCGCACGCGCTCGAAGTAGACGATGAAGGAGTCGGCGGTCACGCCGATGGCCACGATCAGACCGGTGACGCCGGCCATGTCCAGCCGGTAGTTCTGAGCCCAACCGAGCAAGGTGATCACGAGATAGGTGATCAACGCTGCGAGCACGATCGAGGCGACGGTGACCAGGCCGAGGGCGCGGTACTGCATCAGCGAGTAGAGGACGACGAGCACCAGACCGACCAGTCCGGCCAACAGGCCGAGACGCAACTGCTCTTGACCCAGGGTCGGGGAGATCTGGGTGCGTGTCTGAAGGTCGAAGGAGATCGGCAGGGCGCCGAACTTCAACTGCTTGGCGAGTTCCTGGGCTGAGTCGTAGGTGAAACCGCCGGTGATCGAGGAGCGGCCGCCGGTGATCGCCTCGTTGAACTGGGGCGCCACGATGACGCGCGAGTCGAGAGTCGAGGCGAGGCGGTTGCGCGGGCTCGGCAGGGCGAGCATCTCGATGCTGAGATCGGCATACGTCTTGCTGGCGGCGGAGTCGAAAGTGAGCCGGATCTCGACCTCGGGGGTTGGCTGACCGTTGGGGCCGGGCTTGTAGTCGGCGACGGCGTCGGTGATGTCCTTGCCGTAGACCGCGACCGGTCCGAGGATGAACTTCTCGGCACCGTCGGAGGAGCAGGTCACCAGCGGCTTGGCGGGGTCGTCCACCACATTGGCGAGCGCCTCGGCATTGGCGCAGTCGAGCTTGGTGAATTCGGCCGTCAAGGCCTCGGTGATCCACGCCTGGTCAGTCGGGCTCGTGGGCGTGCCGGACGGCGTGGCCACACCCGAACTAGACGACTCGGAGGCGCTGTCCGTCGACGAGGTGGCGGTGTCGCTGGACGTGCCCGAGGTGGCAGACGCAGCCGGAAGGGCCGACCGCTCGCGCGACCGGGACGCCGAGGTGGATGAGTCAGAAGCCCGACTGGCGGAGTCCGATGACGCCGATTCCGCCTTCGTGGTGGTGCCCGACCCAGAGGTGGCCGTTCCGGAGGACGTGCCGGTGCCGGAGGTCTCGGAGCCGGACGTCGACGACCCGGAGGGCGTGGTAGCGGTGTCGGTCGGCGTCGGCGCCGCCGCGGACGGCTGAGCGACCAGCACCGGACGGAACTGCAGGGCGGAAGACTGGCGAAGGTTCTCCTCCTGCTCGCGCGACGGGTCTCCGGCCATGCTCACGACGATGTTGTTCTCACCCTGAGTCGTGACCTCGGCGCCGGTGACGCCCTGGGAATCGACCCGCTCGGAGATGATGTCGCGGGCCTGTGCCACTTGGGCGGCCGTGACCTTCTGATCGCCCACGACGCGCGGGGTCAGGACGAGTTGGGTGCCGCCTTCGAGGTCGAGGCCGAGTTTGGGCGCCAGCGAGGCGGTGCCACCGAGGTGTGCGCCGACCAGGAGCCCACCCAACGCCAGTGTGGCGACGAGCATACAGATGAGGGTGCGCAGGGCATGGTTGGGCCGGGCCTGGGTGCGCGCCATCAGTGGTTTCCGTCCTGGACCGGACCCGCACCTCGGGTGCCGGGCGGCGCATACAAGGCACCGATGGCGCGGCGGTCAAAGCGCAGGATCGTGCCCGGCGCGGCCTCCACGCTGACCTCATTGTCGTTGAGGCTGCGGATGCGGCCGATCATGCCGGAGGTGGTGACCACCTCATCGCCCACCTTGAGTTGCTCCTGCATCGTGACCATCGCGCGGCCGCGGCGTCGCTGGGTGAACATCAAGAAGCCGAGCAAGAGCAAAGGGAGCAGAAGCAGCAGAAGACCGCCGCTACCTGACGAGGTCGAGTCGGCGAGCGCGAGGCTCGTGTGCATCGTGAAGGGTCCTTAGCAGATAACAGTCAATGGGCATGCAAAGGCCTGGCCAAGTGCAGCCGGTCTCCGGCAGTGTAGGCGAGGGTCGCCGTCGGACCCAACGACCACGCTCCCTCGGCGGGTTCCCACGCGGCATACGACCGGCGGGGTCAGGGGGCGAATCGGCCTGGCGTGGGTTCGTCCATCGGCAGCATCGCCTGCGCCGTCGACGATGCCGGCGGGGTCAATCCGAGGTGGGCCCAGGCCGCCGGCCGAGCCAACCGGCCGCGCGGAGTGCGCTCGAGGAAGCCCTGCCGGACGAGATATGGCTCGGCGACGGTCTCCACCGTGTCCGGCTCCTCCCCCACCGCCACGGCGAGGGTGGTGATGCCGACCGGTCCCCCCGCGTATTTCCGGCACAGCGCCTCCAAGACAGCCCGGTCGAGCCGGTCGAGGCCGACGGGGTCCACATCGAAAAGTTCGAGGGCCGCCGACGCGGCGGCGTGATCGATCCGGCCGTCGCCGTGGATCTGGGCCCAGTCGCGGACCCGGCGGAGCAACCGGTTGGCGATGCGTGGTGTCCCCCGCGAGCGGCCGGCAATCTCGACGACCGCGTCTTGATCGATCTCCACTCCCAGCAATGAGGCCGACCGGCGCAGGATCAGGGCGAGATCGGCCGGGTCATAGAAGTCGAGCCGCCCGGTGAAGCCGAAGCGGTCGCGAAGAGGTGCGGGCAGCAGTCCATCGCGGGTGGTCGCGCCGACGACGGTGAACGGCGGCAGCTCAAGTGGGATCGCGGTGGCCCCTGGGCCCTTGCCGACGATGACGTCGACGCGGAAGTCCTCCATCGCGAGGTAGAGCATCTCCTCCGCCGCACGCGCCATCCGGTGGATCTCGTCGAGGAAAAGCACCTCGCCCTCGTCCAGCGAGGACAGGACGGCGGCGAGGTCCCCGGCGTGTTGGATCGCCGGGCCGCTGGTCACGCGGATCGGGCTCTCCAATTCGGCCGCGACGATCATCGCGAGGGTGGTTTTGCCGAGCCCAGGCGGTCCCGACAGCAGGATGTGATCCGGTGCGGCACCGCGCCCCTTGGCCGCCTGCAGCACGAGGTCAAGCTGGTCGCGCACCCGCGGCTGCCCCGGGAACTCGGTCAGTCGTCGAGGCCGAAGGGCCGCCTCGACCACGCGCTCGTCATCGGCGCGGGCGTTGTCGAGGACCCGGCTGGACTCGAAGTCACCGTCGCCTTCGCGAAGCTCGCTCGCATACCCCTTTGTCATTGCCGCAACTCCCGCAACGCCAAGCGGAGGTATGCCGCGATGTCCCCCGCCGCCGCGCCCTCACCCGCGGCGACCTTCTCCACCGCAGACTCGGCCTGCTTGGCGTTCCAGCCCAGACCGACGAGGGCCTCGGTGACGGGCGCGCGCCAATCGCCGGGTGCTTGGGCGGCAGCGGCGCCCGACCCGGAGCCGGGGGCCGGACCGACCTTGTCGCGCAACTCCAACACCAACCGATCGGCGGATTTGGGTCCGACACCGGGGATCTTGGTCAGCGCTTTTGCGTCGCCGCCGGCCAAGGCGGCGCGTAACTCTTCGGGCCCCATCACGGACAGCATCGCCAGGGCGAGCCGCGGCCCGACCCCGCTGACCGTCTGCACGGTCTCGAACATGTCGCGCTCCGCCCGGGTCGCGAACCCGAACAGGGTGAGACTGTCCTCCCGCACCACCAGGCTGGTGGCGAGAGTGGTTTCGGCGCCGGTCTGCGCCGACCCGGCCGTCGTCGGAGTCGTATGCACGAGCAGCCCGACTCCCCCGACCCGCACGACCAGGCGATCGAGACCGACTGACTCCACGACCCCGGCCAGGCTGGCGATCATCGGGGGCCTCCCGCGCGGGCGGCGGCCGCGGCATACCGAATCTCGGTCCCGCCTCGCCAGGTGTGGCAGATGGCGAGGGCGAGAGCGTCGGCAGCGTCGGCGGGCCGGGGCTGCTCGGTGAGTTTGAGGATGCGGGTGACCATCTGGGTGACCTGGGCCTTTCCGGCGCGCCCGTCGCCGGTGACGGCGGCCTTGACCTCGGTGGGGGTGTGGAAGGCCACCGGTACGCCGGCCCTGGCGGCGACGAGCAGCGCGATGGCCGTGGCATGCGCGGTCGTCATGACGGAGGCGACATTCACGTCGGCGAAGACGCGCTCGATCGCCACCACGTCGGGCTCGAAGCGACGCACCCAGGTCGTGAGGTTGTCCTCCAGATAGAGCAGCCGCTCCCCCGTGTCGCGGTCGCTCGGCGTCCGAATGACGCCCACGGCCACCATCCCCGCCCGTCCCGGCCGACCGTCGACGACACCCAGCCCGCACCGAGTGAGGCCGGGGTCGATCCCGAGGACACGCACGCGCCGATCCTTCCGCTGAGCCAAGGGTGCGAACACCTGTTCGGAGACCAGGCTACCCACCCGACGTCTTGGGCGACGCGCGGCGCGCTCAGTCCTCGTCGTCCAGTTGGGCCAGGACGTCGTCGGGGATGTCGCCATTGGCGAAAACGTTCTGGACGTCGTCGGAATCCTCGAGGGCATCCACGACCCGGATCATCTTCTTGGCGCCGTCCAGGTCGAGCGGGACCTGCAGGTTCGGCACGAAGGACGCCTCGGCCGAATCGAAGTCGATGCCCGCGTCCTGCAACGCCGACCGGACCGCGATCACGTCCGTCGCCTCCGAGATGATTTCCCAGCTGTCGCCGTTGTCGTTGACCTCTTCGGCGCCTGCATCGAGCACGACCTCCAGGATGTCGTCCTCGGACTTGGCGCCCTTGGGCACGATGACGACGCCCTTGCGGTTGAAGATGTAGGCCACCGACCCCGGATCCGCCAGCGACCCACCATTGCGTGAGAGCGCGGTGCGCACCTCCGCGGCCGCGCGGTTGCGGTTGTCGGTGAGGCACTCGATCAGGATGGCGACCCCGCCGGGGGCGTACCCCTCATACATGATCGTCTGCCAGTCGGCCCCGCCCGCTTCGGCACCGGAGCCGCGCTTGACCGCACGGTCGATGTTGTCATTGGGCACCGAGGACTTTTTGGCCTTGTAGATCGCGTCCCACAGCGTGGGATTGCCCTCGGGGTCGCCGCCGCCCTGCTTGGCCGCGACTTCGATGTTCTTGATCAACTTGGCGAACAGCTTGCCGCGCTTGGCGTCCTTGGCGGCCTTCTGGTGCTTCGTGGTGGCCCATTTGGAGTGGCCGGACATGCGGTGTCCTTCTCGTCGGGTGAGGTCGGGGGCTGGCGAACGATCCTACGCGGCGCGCACCATCGCGGCGAAATAGCTATGGAACCGATGATCCCCGGTCACCTCGGGATGGAAAGAGGTGGCCAGGAGCGATCCCTGCCGGATGGCCACGGGGTATGCCGTGCCGTCGCGCTCCACGGCCGCCATCACCTCGACCTTGCTCCCCCATTCCTGAACCCACGGCGCGCGGATGAAGACCGCGCGGACTGGCTCGGGGCCGAGTTCGCGGATCCGCAGATCGGTCTCGAAGGAGTCGACCTGGCGTCCGAACGCGTTGCGCCGTACCAGGATGTCGAATCCCCCAAGGGTCTGCTGATCGGCGGTGCCGTCGGCGATCCGGTCGGCAAGCATGATCATCCCCGCGCACGAGCCGTATGCCGGGAGGCCGGCCGCGAGCGCCGCCCGCAGCGGCTCGTAGAGCCCGAAGGCGCGCACGAGTTTGTCCATGACGGTCGACTCCCCTCCGGGGATCACAAGCCCGTCGATGCGCTCGACCTCCTCGGGGCGCCGCACCCGAATCGCCTGGACGCCGACCGCCGCCAGCGCCGCAAGATGTTCGCGCACATCGCCTTGGACACCGAGTACCCCGATCGTCGGCATGGTCATATCGCTCCTCCGTCTTTCGCCGCCTTGGCACCATTCGCGGCGAACGCTGGGATCATCGCGCACGTGGACCCCATCGTGCGACCGGCCACGACCGACGACGCACCAGCCCTGGCGGAACTCTTCTGGCAGATTCGGCAGGAGTGCGTCCCCCAGGAGCGGCATGGCTTCAACCAGGTTCACTGGACCGACGGGGACAACGACGAGGCTGCGCCCGATGTCCTGATGGTCTGGCCCGGGACCGCTCCGACCCCGTGAGGTCAGCGCCGCCCGCGGGCCAGCGCTCCGCCCCCTAAGTGGGACGGCCTGCCGACGACCAGACGCCTCACCAGCCGCGCTCGGCAAGCCGGTGCGGCTGCGCGATCTCCTCGACGTTGATCCCGACCATCGCCTCGCCGAGCCCGCGCGAGACCTTGGCGATCACGTCCGGGTCGTCGAAGAAGGTCGTCGCCTTGACGATCGCCTCGGCCCGCTGCGCGGGATTGCCGGACTTGAAGATGCCCGACCCCACAAACACGCCCTCGGCGCCGAGTTGCATCATCATCGCGGCGTCGGCCGGGGTGGCGATGCCGCCCGCGGTGAAGAGCACGACCGGCAGCTTGCCGGCCTGCGCGACTTCCCGCACGAGTTCGTATGGTGCTTGCAACTCTTTGGCGGCCACGAAGAGTTCGTCCTCGGGAAGGTTTTGTAGGCGGCGAATCTCCTGACGGATCTGACGCATGTGGGTGGTCGCGTTGGACACGTCGCCGGTGCCCGCCTCGCCCTTGGAGCGAATCATGGCCGCGCCCTCGGTGATCCGGCGCAGCGCCTCGCCGAGGTTGGTCGCGCCACAGACGAAAGGCACGGTGAAGTTCCACTTGTCGATGTGGTTGGCGTAGTCCGCGGGCGTCAGCACCTCGGATTCGTCGATGTAGTCGACCCCGAGCGCCTGCAGCACCTGGGCCTCGACGAAGTGGCCGATGCGAGCCTTGGCCATCACTGGAATCGAGACCGCCGCGATGATCCCGTCGATCATGTCTGGGTCACTCATCCGGGAGACCCCACCCTGCGCGCGGATGTCGGCGGGCACCCGCTCCAGCGCCATGACCGCGACAGCGCCGGCGTCCTCGGCGATCTTGGCCTGCTCCGGGGTGACCACGTCCATGATGACGCCGCCTTTGAGCATCTCGGCCATTCCGCGCTTGACGCGCGCGGTTCCGGTGGCGGTCTCGGTCACATTGGGGCTCATGGCGTTCTTTCTCGGGACGATTCGTTCGAAGCAGGGTCGTGCGACGGCTGAGTCTCTCGACAGCTGGGTCGCTCGGAGTCTAGGCCGTCGCCCCGGGGGCCGATCGCACCGCGGGAATCTCGTCGTCGAACTCGACGGTCTGCGGCAGGTCGGCATGCCCGGCCAACCGGAACAGTCGCACGACGACTTTTCCCCGCACCCGCTGGACGTTCTTGACCGAGTTGTTCAGGAACCGCCGGGCGAGTTGGACGCGACGGCCGGCCGCCTCGACGCGTTCGAGCGCGTCCGACGCGAGTCCGTCCTGCGCCAGGATCGAGGCCACGACGGGCGGCGTCAGCGCCAACGTCAACGCCTGGGTGAGCTCGGACTCGACACTCTCCCGCCCTCCGAAATGCTGACCGTCCAGGAGGTCGTCCTCGCGCAGCCGCGCGGTCGTCCGCTCCAGTGATTCGGAGGCCGCGCCCGCCAGCAGCAGCGCCGATGCGGGGTCGAGCGCTCCGCTGTTGGCCAGCTCCAAGGTCGCCTCGGCCCGGCGCACCAAGTGCGCATCGAGCGCCGACAGCGCTCCTTCGACTTGGGCGTGCAGTCGGTCGAGCCGGGCCGCGCTATAGGAGAGGTACCACGCCGCGGCCAAGAGCACCGCGATCCCGAGCACCACCCACGTCATCGTCTCCACGGGTTGTCACCGTCCTCCGGCGCGCGCGACGGTCTCGTAGACCGCCAGGATGTCTTCGGCCACGACCGACCAGTCAAAATCGGCCGCCCGCAGGCGGCCGGCCGCCGAGAACCGTTGCCGCTCAGCGGGATCCCCTAGCAGCCCAACGATGCCCGCGCCCAGAGCCCGAGCGTCCTCGTTGGCGAACAACCGCCCGGCTGGTTCGAGCCCCGGCCCCGGGGTCAGCACCCGAGTGAACGCCGTCAGGTCGCTGGCGACGACCGGGGCGCCGGCGGCCATCGCCTCCACCAAGACGATGCCGAAGCTCTCCCCGCCGGTCTGGGGCGCGGCATACACATCCGCGGACGCAAACAAGGCCGCCTTGTCGGCATCGGTGACCAGGCCGAGGAACTCGCTCGCCTCGGCCACTCGCCGACTCATGCGCTCGCGAGCCTGCTCCACCGACCCCGGCCCGGCGATCACCAGCCGGGCGCCGGGATGGACGCGCAGGACGTCATCGAAGGCGGCACTGAGCACCTGCAATCCCTTGCGCGGCTCGTCGATCCGGCCGAGGAAGGCGATCGTGGGTCGTTGCGGCTTCCCAACCCAGCGCGGGTCCGGAGAGGCCTGCGCAAAGTCGGCGACCTTCACCCCATTCGGGATCACGACGGCATCCCCACCCAGGTGTGTCGTGACCGTGCGCCGCGCATCCTCGCTCACCGCGATCCGACCCGTGATCTTCTCCAGCGAGGGTCGCAGCAGCGGGAACGCCGCCTGCATTGCCCGCGACCGCAGATTCGACGTGTGGAAGGTCGCCACGATCGGTCCGGTCGCTGCCCACAGCGCAAGCACTCCCGCACTCGGTGTCACTGGCTCATGGATGTGCAGCACATCGAACTCGCCCTCGCTGAGCCAGCGCTTCACTCGCGCCGCGGTCACGGGACCGAAGTTGAGACGCGCGACCGAGCCGTTGTAGCGAACCGGCACCGCTCGTCCGCACGAAACCAGATAGTCAGGCACAGCATCGGCGTCCTCCGCGGGCGCCAACACGGAGGCATGATGTCCGGCGTCGAGCAGGTATTCCGCGAGGTCGCGGACGTGGAATTGCACCCCGCCCGGCACGTCGAAGCTGTAGGGGCAGACGATGCCCACGCGCATCAGAGCGCCGCCTCGTCAACAAAGACCTTCTGAAACATGTGCCAATCGGCCGTATGCCGCGTCACCGCCCCCTCGAGTGCCCGGGCGCAGTCTTGGGTCATCGCGACGACCTTGGCCCGAGTATTGCCCGCAGGGGGCGCGAGAACCTGCGGGTGAAAGGTGATCTCGATGCCCCACGCCCATGGCCCGCGCCGCACGTGCCGGATCGTGACGGGATGCAGCGCAGCACCGGTGGTGAGGGCGAGGGCGGCGGGCCCCACGGCCATACGAGCTCGATGTCCGACGAAGTCGACCTCGACGCCGCCGCCGGTGAGATCGCGATCGGCGAGCAGCGGAATCATCACTGGACCCGTCGCCTCGGCGCGCAGCGCCGCGAACGGATCCCCTGCCCCGGTGAGGGGGATGATCGTCATACCCAAGGAGGTGCGGAAGGCGAGGAACTCCTCGAAGACCTCCGCCGGCTTCAGCCGCTCGGCCACGGTCACGACACGCCCGAGCGCGCGGGAGCACCACGCCCCGGCCAGATCCCAGTTGCCCATGTGCCCCAAGAAACACACGACCGGGCGGCCGGCCGCGAGCTGCTCCCGAACCGGCCCCTCGCCCACCACGCTCACCCGCGCGTCGATCTGGGCTCGGCTCAGGTGCTGCAGCCGCAGCGCCTCACAGTAGTAGCGCAGGTAGGACCGCAACCCCGCGGCGACCAGCGCGTCCAGCTCACGTCGACCGAGTTCCGGTCGCACCCGCGCGTAGTTCGCCCGCAGCCGCGCGGGCTGATCCCCGCCGCGCAGATAGGCCGCATCGGCGAACCGATCAAAGAGGGCGTATGCCGCGGCCTCCGGCATCGCGCCCACCCCCGCCTTCCCGAGACGAATTCCGGCGGTGGTGGCGAGCTCCGCGAGTCCGCTCACGCCTCCGCCAGGGCCTGGACCCGCACGGCCCACATGCGCTGGATGATCGTGACGAGACTCGCAAGTGCGAGCAGGGCCAAGACGATGGTCAGGACGATTTCGGGCAGGAACAACCCGACCAGACCGGTCGTCACTAGGGTCGCCACGAGCCGATCGGCGCGCTCGGCAATCCCCACGTTCGCGGTCATACCCAGACCCTCGGCGCGCGCCTTGGCGTAGCTGACCACGCTGCCGAGGATGAGGCAGGCAAGGGCCAGGCCGGCCATGAGGATGTCGTTGCCGTCCCCGGCATACCAAAGAACCAGGCCACCGAAGATGGCCGCATCGCCGAGGCGGTCGAGGGTGGAGTCGAGGTAGGCGCCCCACTTGCCGGACCGGCCCGACATGCGCGCCATGACGCCATCAATGGTGTCGGAGAAGACGAAGGCCGTGATCACGAGGGTGCCGATGAAGAACTCGTGGCGCGGATAGAACAGGAGCGCCCCGGCGCAGACGCCGATCGTCCCGACGATGGTCACGACGTCGGGGCTGATCCCGAGCTTCAGGAGCAGCCTGGCGACGGGCGTAAACAGCTTCGTGAAGAAGGCCCGGGCGAATCGATTGAGCATGGTGGCCTAAGGGTAATGACTCGAAGGGCCAAGGCGGTGCAGCCGGCCCCGTGGCGACGATGGCAGTGGTGCGGCGTTCACGCCGAGGGAGTGGATTGCGGCGTGGTGGGCCAGGCGGCGACGAGTTGGGACCGCACGTCCTCCAGCAGTGCTGGCAGCGCCTTCGTCTGGGCGATGATCGGCAGGAAGTTCGCGTCGCCACCCCAGCGCGGGACGACATGCTGGTGCAAATGCGCGGCGACCCCGGCCCCGGCCACCTCGCCCTGATTCATCCCGATATTGAAGCCGTGCGGCGCCGAGGCAGCCCGCAGCGCCGTCAACGCTGCCTTGGTCAAGGCGGTGAACTCCGTCGTCTCCTCGTCGGTGAGATCGACATAGAGCGAGACATGCCGGTACGGGCAGATCAGCACGTGGCCGGGGTTGTAGGGGAACAGATTCATCACGACGTAGCAGTGGCGCCCACGGTGCACGATGAGGCCCGCGGCATCCTCGCGCGTTGGCGCGACACAAAACGGGCACCCCTCGCCCCCGGTGGGATCGGGGCGCTCGCCGCGGATGTAGGCCATCCGATGCGGGGTCCACAACCGGGCGAAACCGTCGCTTGCCCCAGCGAAATCTGCCGCCGTCTCGACCCCCGCCGCTGGCTGGAATCCACCGCCGGTCGCTGCGTCCGGCGCGGGTGGATGCAGGTCAGTCGCCATGTCTGAATCCTAGGTGTGGCTCCCCTTCGACCCGCTCCGACCTGCGCCACGACGATTCGGAACGTTCAGAAACCGGTGTTACCGTCATGACGCGTGACACCTCGTGCCTGCTTGCGTACATTGACCGGTTCGGCTGTCGTGGCACTGCTTGCCTGCACGTCGAGCGGGCCCGCCACCAGCCTGACGTCAGCCTCGACCCCGGCCGCCGGTGGCCTCGCCGCTGAGGACGCTGATCGCGCCGCCACGGTCCAATTTCGCTTCACCGACAGCCGGATCACCGAATCCAGCGGCCTGGTCGCGCGCAATGGCGTGTTCGTGACCATCAACGACTCCGGGGATGTCGGGCGCATCTTTACCGTGGACGGGACCGGAAAGACGGTCGGCGTCACCAATTGGAAGCCGAAGCCGCGCGACACCGAGGCCGTTGCTCCGTCGGTGACATCCGGCTACATCTGGGTCGGGGATATCGGCGACAACGCCTCCACCCGCAGCAATATCGCCCTCATCCGCGTCCCCAGCACAACCGGGACGGTCACGGTGACGCCGGAGCGGTACCTCGCGGCATACCCCAATGGGCCCCACAACGCCGAGACGCTCCTCGTCCAACCCAGCAACGAGGCGCTTTATGTCGTCACCAAGAAGACAACCGGCGCCGCGCTCTACTCCGTTCCGCCGTTGCGTAGTGGCGTGGTGAACAAACTGGTCAAGGTGACCCAGGTGAAAGGTCTGATCACCGACGGCGCCTTCACACCGGACGGACAGCACGTGCTGCTGCGCAGCTATGGGCGGGTTTATGTCTACGGCTTCCCGTCGATGCAGTTGCTCGGTTCGGCACAGCTGCCGGGCCAGCCGCAGGGTGAGGGCCTGGCGATCGCCACGGACAACACGATCTACCTCTCGACCGAGGGGGTCAACACGCCTGTGCTGCGCTACACCTTGCCGTCGGCGCTCGACGCGCTGCTGCGGTCGCCGGCCAAGATGGACGCCGGCAGCGCGACCGCCGCCGGCCTGCTCCGCAGCCTGGGCCTGTCGGGTGCGGCCGACGCCGTGGCCGCGGGTGCCTCGGCCGTGACGACGCGCTAAGACCACGCACTAGCCTGCGGGGATGGGCACCCTTCCCGCGGATTTCCTGTTCGGCGTCTCAACGGCCAGCTACCAGATCGAGGGCGGCGTCAGCGAGGACGGCCGCGGCCGCAGCGTCTGGGACGACTTCTGCGACCGGCCGGGTGTCATCACCGACGGCTCGTCAGGTGCGGTCGCGTGTGACAGTTTCCACCGCAGCGGCAACGACATCGCGGCGATGGCGGAGTTGGGGATCGCGGCCTACCGCTTCTCCATCGCGTGGCCACGCGTGATCCCGCAGGGGCGTGGCCAGGTCAACCAGGCAGGACTCGACTATTACGACCGACTGGTGGACGGCCTACTCGCCCACGGGATTCGGCCGTGTCCGACGCTCTTCCACTGGGATCTGCCGAGTCCGCTCGAGGAGGCCGGGGGGTGGCTGGAGCGCGACACAGCACAGGCCTTTGGTGAGTATGCCGCGGTGGTCGCCGATCGTCTCGCCGACCGCGCCGACATGTGGTTCCCCATTAACGAACCGAATGTCGTGACCTATCTCGGCTACGGCACCGGCGCGCACGCGCCCGGCCGGGCTCTGGGTTTGGGCGCCCTGCCGGTCGCGCACCACCTCCTCCTCGGCCACGGCCTCGCGGTCGCGGCGCTGCGCGCGGCCGGTGCTGCGTCGATCGGCTGCGCAAACCACCACTCCCCCGTCTGGGCCGCCTCCGAGTCGCCCGAGGACCAGGCCGCCGCAGCATTCTGCGACGCGACCTTCAACCGACTCTTCGCGGAGCCGATCCTGCTCGGCGCCTACCCGGAGGGGCTCGGGGACCTGCTTCCCGGGCCAGTGGCCA
>Ga0209174_10001149_pt1 | contig 18992 bp, 13 predicted proteins | sample JI91814BDNA_FD_187505 | JGI IMG/M metagenome (GOLD analysis project Ga0209174, IMG submission 187505) | Wastewater effluent complex algal communities from Wisconsin, to seasonally profile nutrient transformation and Carbon sequestration -... | ecosystem: Engineered > WWTP > Effluent > Algae...
AAAAAAATTAAAAAAAATATATAAATATATATATATATATATATATATATATATATATATAATTTAAACTAATGTTTATTTTTTAAAATTATTATTCTTTTATTGTTTTTGATGCAGATTTAACATCAAAATTTGTTATTAATGGTATTTCCCTTCCATCCAAAGGTTTTGATAATATTGATTCTAATAAATGAATAGAAGAATTTGATATTTTTGTGTAACTAACAGAAATATACCTGACGTTTGATTTTTTAGAAAATTCACATAAAATTTCAAATGAATTATCTGATATATCAACATTCCCAGATAAATCTACATGTTCGATAAAAATATTGCCCATAAGTGAATTAAATAATATTTCAACACCTTTATCTGTTATTTTATTAAAAGATAAATCAATTTCTTTTATTGATTGTTTTTTCTTAATTAAATTACTTAATGTATCCATACTATCATCATCTAATTTATTTCCTGATAAATAAATACAAGATAACTTAATAATATTTAAGTCTATTTTTAATTGATTAAATAAAATATTAGCTCCTTTTGATGTTATATAATTATCTCTTAAATCAATAAATTCTATATTATTTAAATTAACTTCAATTTTATTTATATTTTCAACCATATATAAAATACCATTGTCATTTAACTCAAAATTTGATAATTTTATGATATTTTCATCATAAAATCCGTTTTTAATACCTTCGAAAAAATTTTCAAATAATTTTTTTAGGAAATTTTCATTATTAATTTTTGTTCCATACACATGAATAATTTTTATATTTGTTTTATTTAGAATATTATCCAAAAATTCAACTGATCCATTATTTATTTTATTGTTACACGAAATATCTAATATTTTTATATTTTTATTATTTTCCAAATAATTTGACAACATTTTTATATGATCATTTGTTAAAGAACGACTTTTTAAATATAATTTTTCTAAAAAAGGACTTTTTTTAATATAATCACATAATAAAATAAATTTAGAGTCAATTTTTATTTTATCATTATTATGATCATCATCACCATCATTTTCTTCTTCTTCAAAAGAAAAATGTAAAGATTTTATCTTCACATTTTCAGATATTGCAACATTAAAAAAAGATTTTATATTTTTTTCTTTATGAAAAGAAATAATTATTTCATTAAAATTAAAAACTTCAAAACTTTCATTTAAAAGTTCACAAACTATTTTTTGGAAAGTACCATCATCATTTTCAAAGTCATTAAAAAATGACTCTAATGTATTACCAAATGATAAATAATATTCTTTTGGTGATATGTTGCTATTAGGAAGATTCATATATTTTAAAGCACTTGGAAATGGACCAAATAGTTTATTAATTAATTTCTTAAGTTTTTTTTTATGACCAAACGAATCTAATTCTTTTAAGTTTGATATATCCTCAAAAGAAATAGGATATACTATTTTACATTCTAAAGGTGGTTTAGAAAAAAAGATTTTAGTGAAGTCTATTTTTACATTATCACATTCCATTTTTTTTTTAAAAATTATTATTTATTTATTTGTTTATTTATTTGTTTGTTTATTTTTTTTGTGAATGAATAAATCACAAAGTGTATTCTTAAAAGAATGAAAGAAAAAAAAGCCATTTATTCTTTCATTCTTTTTGAAGCAGATTTAACATTTTCAACTGTAATAATTGGTATTTCTCTTTCTTCAAATGGAATATTTGTTAATTTATCTAAAAAATTTGAGTATTCTTCTGAAATTGATGTATGGTTAATAGATAAATCATTTATAGATGATTGTTTAATCATATCTTCAAAAAATATAACAGAATCATTTGATATATTTTTATTTGCTGAAAAACTTAATGACTTAAGGCAACATTCACCAATTATATGTTTTGATAATATATTAATTCCTTTATTTGTTATTTGATTTGATGATAAATTTATATATTCCAATGTTCCTTTATTTTTAATAAATAAACCAAGAGCATCCATAGAATCATCATTTAAATTATTAGAATCTAATTTTATTATATTTATTTTATTCTTTGTATTTGAAATTAATTTTTCAGATAAATATTTAATTCCATTTGAATTTATGTTATTTGATCCTAAATTAATATTTAAAACATTATCAAAAAAATCATTTTCAATATTATTTTTTATATATAATATATTCATATCCGTTAAATATAACCCTTCTAAGTCTATAAAATCTAGTTCTTTTTCAAAACTTTTTTTAATTTCCATTTTAATTATTTCATTTAAAAAAACAGTATTTTTTATTGATGTAAAATTTATTAAAATATTTTCTATATTTTCTGATTTTAATATAGAATTTAAATAGTCGATACAACCATCATCCAATTTTTTGTTACGACTAAAATCAATACATTTAATATTTTTATTATTTTTAAAAAAACCAGATAATTTATCAATATCTTCATTTTCAAGCCCAAACCTACTAAAACTTATTTTTTCTAAAAATATATTTGTTTTAATGAATAGATCTAAAAATTCAAATATATATTTTCTTTCTTTGTCTTCAATTTTACAAAATAAAAACTCATTTAAATTAATTTCTTTTATACGTATATTTTTTTCGATAATTGAACCAAAAAAATTTTTTATTGTTATTTTATGTTTACAAAATTCATCACCAAATATTTTAACACAATAAAAATTTGTTGGATATTTAATAAAAATTTCATCAAAAATTTCATTCTCAACTTTTAAAAAAGAAGAAAAATTTGTCAACATTGGAAAATCGATAGTAATAATTGGAAAATTTTCAAAAAGAGATTTATATAATAATTTATCATCATAACAACCAATTAAATTATTTTTTAAACATGGTATATTTTCATGTGGTGGATTGGTATTATTTTCTACATTATTTATGTTATAAATAGAAGAAGATGAAGAAGATGAATTATCATATGCTTTATTATGTTGAAACATTTTATGATAAATAAAAAAAAAAGCTTTATTAATATTTATTTTATATTTTAGAAAAAATTCAATGCAATTATTTGATTAATTAAATGAATAAATAAATAAATATTTTTTTGGAAAAAAAAAAGACATATATATATAAATATATATATATATATATATATAGTACAATTATTTGTAAATGGCGACACTTAAAAGTTCTTTTTTTTTTTCAATTTTTTCTTTACACTTAACAAAAAAAAAGAAGTATACAAAAACAAAAAAAATAGATATCATCAACATTTTTAACATATTATTTTATTTTATTTTTTTAAATTTATTCTTTCATTCTTTTTGAAGCAGATTTTATATCACCAATTGTAACCAAAGGAATTTCCCTTTGTTCAATTGGGATTTCCAACAATTTTTTTATATTTTGTTTTTGTTCGTCATTAAATTTTGCATCATCTAAATTTAATGTTGTGATACATGATTTATTTAATATATTTATAAATATATTATATGAATTATTTGTTATATCCTTATTTCCATTCAAATATAATGATTCAATAGATATATTTCCAATTATATAATTACTTAAATATTCAATACCTTTATCTGTAATTTTATTTAATGATAAATCAATTTTATTGATATTTTCATTTGTTTGAATTATTTCACCTAAATATTTTATAAAATCATCATTTAATTCATTATATGATAAATCAATTGATTTTATATTTTTATTATTTGATGATAACAAACAACAAAAAAATTTAGATAAACCTATTGATGTTATATTATTTGATGAAAAATTAATTTGGGAAATATTATCAACATTTTTTTCTTTAATAATATCACTTAAAACATCAATGTTAATATCCTTTAATCCCAATGAATTAAATTTTAAATCACAAATTTTATTTTTAACAATATTTATAACACAAGGAGAAAAAAATTCCAAGTCTTCAGTAATTTTATCTGGATCAGTATAAACACATATAATATTTGTTAATTTTATTATATTAATAATAAAATTAATACAATTATTATCAATATTAGGACAATATCTAAAATCTATAGATTTTATAGATTTATTTCCTGATAAAATTCCACATAATTTTTCAATATCATTATTATTAAAACCTTCATCTAAAATCACAAAATTTTCAATAAATTTTGAATTTTTAATAAAATTATTTATTATAGAAGAAGTATAATAACCATCTAAAAAATCACCAATAGAAATATTTTTAATTACAATATTTTCAAGAGATTCAAAAATTTTTTCCATTGCATTTACTTTTTTATTATCTAAATATCTAGATAAACTAAATTCAACTTTTACCCCTCCTTTTTTTTCATTTTCTCCTTTAAATTCAATATTTAAATCTGTCCAAAAAATACTAAAGCTATGATGTTCTCTAATTTTAAATTCTTCTTTAAATTCTTTAAATTCTTCAAAAATATTTTTAAAAGGTGATGTATAATTAATAATAGCTAATTTTTCAAAAATATTTTTAAGAACTTCATTTTGAATATTATCTATTTTATCAATAACAATTTCAAAATGTGATGATAGATATCCTAAATCTTTAGGAAATGATGGTAAAATAATTAATTCAGGTGTTGTTATTGTTGATGATGATGATTCATTATTTAAATTATTCATTTTAATAATAATAAAGAATCAACAATAGTGACAAATAAACAACAATAAAAATATTAATAACAAAAAAAAAAAAGATGCAAAAATTATTATTTATTTTAATTTAATGAATGAGTACAATATGTTTAAAATCATAAATTATCAAAAAAAAAAAGAAATTTTTTCCAATAAAAAACATATATATATATATATATATATATATATGTTATCCTTTCATTCTTTCATTCTTTTTGATGCAGATTTAACTTCATTAATTGTAATTAAAGGTAATTCTCTATCATCAAATGGAACTTCTAATAAATTTTCTAATTCCTCTTTTTTTTCATCATCAATTTTTGTTCCAGAAAAACATAATTTTGTAACATATGATTTTTTTAATATATTTTTTAATGATTCTACTGAATTATTACCTATTCTTGAATTTCCACAAATACAAATAGATTTAATTGATGATAAATTATTTATCATATATTCTGATAATTTATAAATACCTTCATCTTTTATTTTATTACATGATAAATCAATATCACATATATATTTATTAATTTCAATTAATTTACATAATGGTTCTATACAATCATTATCTAAATAATTATGACTTATATCTATTGATAAAATATTTTCATTTTTATTTTTAATTAAAGATTCTACCAATATTGTAAAACGTGAAGATTTTAATTCATTAAAAGGAAGTGTAATTTCTTTAAAATAATTTGGTTTTTCAATTTCAATAATATCTGTTATTAATTTAATATTTTTATTCATTCTTTTATTATAAAATTTAAAATTAACTTCTTTATTAATAAAAAAATTTTTTATAAGCAAATTCATTAATTTTTTATGATTTCCTATTTCAAATAAATTTATATCAACAATAGATGTATTTTTTATTAATGTAGCTAAAAAATTCAAATGTTCATTTTCAATTTGTTTAAATCCATAAAATTTTAAATTTTTTAAAGTATTATTTTCAATTAAACAATTAACTAAATTTTCAATATTATTTATATCTAAACATGTATCTTCAACACATAAAGTTTTTATATTTTTTGAATTTTTAAAAAAATTAAAAAATAATTTATTTTTTATAAAATCAGAAAAATTTAAAAATGATATTTCTTCAATTTGTAAATCTTTTAAAAATTCATAAATATATTGGATTGATTTATTTGATATAATTCCAACATCAAAAGAAAAATGTTTAATTTTTTTATTTTTAAAAGCAATTTTTAAAATATCACTTTTAAATAATTTATCATTTTTATCTTCAGATGATAAATTTAAACTACTTAAATAAAAATAATTGTGTTCATCAGGAGAATAATAAAATAAAACATCAAAAATATTTTTTTTTTCATCATCATTTAGAAAATCAGCATTTAATAAACATGGAATAGATTCCCATGTTTTTTTATATTCCATTAAATTTTTTTTATTATTAATAAGAGAAACTAAATAATTAAGATCATTTTTTGTTTTATAAAGGAGTTCTGAATATTCAGATAATAATTCAGTTGTTTCACAATTATTATTATTCATTTTTATTTATTTTATTTACAAAATTTTATTTAAATAAAATGTTTTTATTTATTGAATGAATAAATTATAAAGAACTAAGAAAAAAAAATAAATAAATAAATAGAAAAAAAAATATCAGTTTTAATTAATTTATAATATATATATATATATATATATATACGTATGGATGGTTTCCCCTTTCAATTTATTTTAGAGATTTATTCTTCTCTCATCCTTTTTGATGCAGATTTAACATCTGTAATTGTTAACAATGGAACTTCTCTTTCTTCACATGGGATATCACGACATTTTTCTATTAAGGATACCATTTCTTCTTCCATTTTATGATCATCAAATTCTATATATTTAATATATGAATTTGTTAATATATCGATTATTGTTTTAAATGATTGTTCTGTTATTGATTCATTTCCACATAAATATAAATGTTGTATAGATGTATTTCCAATAATATATTGAGATAAAATTTCAACTCCTTTATCTGTTATTTTATTATTTTGAAGGCCAATAGCGGTGATATTTGCATTTTGTAATATTAATTTACCTAAATTTTCGATACAATCATCATTTAATTTATTAGCATCCATATATATTTCCTCAATATTTTCATTTTTTAATTCCAATAAAGAACCAATTAAAGCTGAAAACCCTTCTGAAGTTATCGAATTTTTTGAAAAATCGATTTTTTTGATGTCACTAACTTTATTTTCTTTTAAAGATTCGCTTAATAAAAAAATAAATTCATCATCTTCAGAATAACACTCAAAGTCTAAATCTTTGTTTCCATTTTTTAAAAAGTTATCTAGTGATAATTTTTTTATACTCAATTTATTTTTTGGATTTATTCTATGTACGCCATTCAAAAATATATATTCAATAGATGTTGTTTTACATATTTTAATAAAATATTCAACACATTCATCAGTTAAATCTCCGCAATTTTTAAATGATAAAGTTTTCATTTTTTTATTACCATTCAAAGATTCACATAAAAATCCAATATGTTTGTCGTTTAAATTACTATTATATATACGAAGATGTTCAATATATTTTGAATTTTTAATAATTTCACATATTACAGAAACGTATTGATCAGAAAATTTTTTACAATCATTGAATGAAACAGTTTTAACAATAACATATTTAAAAATGTTTGCAACATAATCGTCTAATTTTATGTTGTTCATTTGATAATCAAAAATAATTTCATTAAAATAATTTCCATCGAAAAACATTTTAAAAAAACCACTTTTAAAAAGACTACTAATTTTTTCATCAATTAAATTTAAATTAGAAAATGAAAATCCATTACGTATAAAATTTCCATCAACAATATTTTCTAATATAGTATTTTTTTCCTCTTCACCTAGAATATTTGGATTAGTATTTTCCCAAAGCTTAAATTTTTTTAATGTTTCTTCTAATGAAGGTAGTTGTGGTGGTGAAATATTATTTTTATTATCCATTGTTATTATTAATTGTTTAATTATATAATAAAAAAAAAAAAATTTAATTTCATAAGATGGGCACAAAATATAATAAATAAAATAATTCAAAAAAAAAAGTGAAGAGAAAAAATGTAGGCTTATGTTTTGCGCATATATATATATATATATATATATATATATGCGCTTTATCATCATTCTTTCATTCTTTTTGAAGCAGATTTAACATTACCAATTGTTATCAAAGGAATTTCTCTTTCTTCAATTGGGATCGATAAACATCTTTTTATCTCTTTTATATTATCATCAGTAATGTTTAATTTAGTAAGAATTATTTTATTTACGTGTGATTGTTCTGCTATACATTTTATATATTGTGATGAAATATCTGTTATTCCAGAATTATTTGAAAAATCAAGTTTTTCAATAAAAGTCTTACCAATTATAGAGCTATATAAAATTTCCATACCTTTATCTGTTATTTTGTTCTCCATTAAACTAATACTAGTGATTTTTTCATTTTCTTCTATTAATCTAGATAAATCTTCTATACAACCATCATCCAATAAATTATCTCCAAAATTTATATTAACAATATTTTCATTTTTGGAATCTAATAATGACTGAAATAATTTCGAAGACGCAATTGATGTTATTTTATTAGAAAAAAAATCAATATTTGTGATATAATTTATACATTTTTCTTTAATTATATCACTTAATTTAATGATATGCTCGTCACGTAAATTTTTGAACCTAAAAATAATTTTAGGATTTTTATTATAAATAAGGTTGTTTAATAATGGATAAAATAATGGTGTGACATCTAAATGAGGCATATTTATAAAATGAACAGAATCTATGTGTGTTAATTTTATTATATCAATAAAATCTTGAATACAGTTATTTGTTAAATTTGGACTACGAACATTTAAATATGTTATTTTTTCGTGGTTGTTTAAATAGCTAAATAATAACTTAATGTGTCTGTCCATCAAAGAATAACCACTTCCGATTTCAACAAATTCTAAATTAATTGATTTTTTAATAAAATTACCAATTGAATGTATAATACTATCAGTCCAAAGTATACGTTCTTTAAATGAAATACCATAACCAGTGGTATTTTTTAAAGAATTCAATATTTTTAAAATGGAAATTTCCTTAAATTCTTCGTTTCCAACACAAAAAAAGATAATAATTTTACCTTTAAATTCAATTTCAAAAACACTGTATCTAAATAATTTAATATATTCATTTTCTGACTCTTTATTATCTTGGTCATCATTATTTGTATTTTCAAATAATTTTGAAAAATTATATAAAACTTCTTCATTTCCCAATTCTAAGATGTTTTTTATATAAACTTTATTTTGAAAATATGATGCTTCTTCATTTGATAAAGAAGCAATCACTACAAATTCACCATCTGAAATGTTTTTTTCTAGGTTGTTCATTTAGTGTTGAATATTTTTATATATGTTTTTTTTTAATTTTATGAATAAGTTTTTTATCAAAATTATAAAATAATAAATTAATTATATATATATATATATATGTATATATACATACATACATACATACATATGTTATTTTTTTTTATTCTCTCATTATTTTTGAAGCGGATTTAACATCGTAATTTGTAATTAATGGTATTTTTCTATCATTGATTGGAATTTCGGAATATTCTTTTATTTTAGCTAAAATATCATCACTTATTTTTGTGAAATGGACATCTATACATGTGATATACGATGTTTCCAACATATTGGCTATGTTTGAATATGATTCATTTGTTATTTTTGGATTTCCATATAAAGATAAATTATTTATAGACATATTTCCAAAAACATATTCTGATAATATTTCAACACCTTTGTTTGATATATTATTAAATGATAAATTAATATTACGAATATTTTTATTTTTTTTAATTATTTCTCCTAAAATTGAAATACAATCATCATCCAATTTATTTGAAGAAACAAAAATTGATATAATACTTTTATTTTTAGTTAGAATCAACGAATTAAATAACTTAAAAATTCCTTTAGATGTTATTTCATTTCCTGAAATATTAATTTCATCAATATCATTGATATTATTTTTGATGATAGATTCACTTAAAAAATTAAGTGTATCATCATTTATTCCATTATCTTCAAAATCTATAGTTTTATTTCCATTTTTAAAAAAACTATCTAATAACAAAATTGTTAAAACAGATTTATTTATTATATTTGTTCCATCTAATTTAATAGATTCCATAGATGTTTTATTTGATATTTCAATTAAATATTTATTACATTTATCTGTTAAAGATTTACACATTGAAAATGACAAAGATCTTATTTTTTCATTTTTATCTAAATATTTAGATAAAATTTCAATATGATTATCTATTAAATTACTTTTTTCAATAAAAAGACTTTCAATTGAATTTGAACTTTTAATAAAATCACCAATTATATGAATTGAATCATCATCAAAATTTAAAAATCCATAAAATGAAATTTCTTTAATTATTGCTTTTTTTAAAATATTAATGATTTTTGTGTTTATTTTAATTTTAAATATTTCATAATCAATTAAAACACGCTTAAATTTTTTTTCATTAAAAATGATTTCAAAAAAATCAGTTTTAAATAAAAGATCATGAAGTTTTTCATTTGGTAAAATCAAATAAGAAAATGAAAATTCATTAGATTCATAATATTCAAGAAAAAGGGTTTCAAATATTTTTTTCTTCTCATTATCATTTAAAATATTTGCACCATCAATTAAACTAATATCTTCCCAACACTTAATTTCATTTTGGGCGTCATCACAATCATCATCATTTGATGATGACAAAGAAAATCCGCTTTGAATCTCCATTATTATTATAATATTTTAAATTATATATATATATATATATATATATAAAAAAATAAAAGAAAGAAAAGTTTAATTTTATGAATGAATTTTTTTTTTGATAATAAATAAATAAAGGTAAGGAGGTATTTTTTTTCGTCTAAATATGTACAAAAGTTAGTATTTCCATAATACACAAAAATTGATTTGTATATTTTTTGACCCTTTATTTTGGAATTTTATTTGGAATAAATATTTCATATAAAATTAAATTTGTGGATTTAAAAAAAAATATGGTTTCTTTTTTTTCTTTTTTTTTTTATAGTAATAATATAATAACTAAATATTTATAGTATTTATTAATATTATAATATATTAACATTTATATGTATTATTCTATTTGTATAAATAAATAAAATATGCATATATACATACATACATACATACATACACACATTACTCTTTCATTCTTTTAGATGCAGATTTAACATCTTTTATTGTAAATAAAGGAACTTCTCTTTCTTCAATTGGGATTTTTAATAATTCTCTAATTTCATCTATAAATTCTGAATCAATATTTGTCATAAAAAGATCCATTTTTTTAATATGTGATAATTTTATCATATTTTTTATTGTTTCAATTGAATTATTTGTTATTTCACACATACATAAATTAATATCATCAATAGATGTATTTCCTATGATATATTCAAATAAAATATTTAAACCATTATCTGTTATTTTATTTCTATTTAAATTAATAGATATAATATATTTATTTTGCTTTATTAATTTACCTAAAGTTTCAATAAAAATATCATCTAATATATTATCTGATATATTTATATAATTAATATTTTTATTTCCAAGATTAATAAATAAATTAAATAATTTTAAAAATGCATCTTGTGTTATATTTTTATTATATGATAAATCAATTCTTTCAATATAATTTACATTTTTTTTAATAATTACATCATTCATTTTTATGATATTATCATCATTTAAATTTGAATTTTTAAAATCAAAATTAGGATTTTTATTATGGATAAAATTATAAAATAATAAATCAAATAAATAATATTCTTTTTTTTTAATAGTTAATTCATAAAATATAATAGATTCAATAAAAGTTGTTTTTATTGGGTTTATAAAAAATTCAAGACATTCATCTGTTAATCCACGACAACCATAAAAATCTAAATATTTTAATTTTTTATGGTTATTTAAATAATTACATAATATTTTAATATGATTATTTTTTAATTTTTTATTATCAAAATAAAAAGTTTCAACATTTATAGAATTTTTAATAAAATTTCCAATTGAATATACAATATCATCATCAATACAAATAAAATCACTAAAAAAAATTTTTTCTATGGCTATTTTTTCAAAAGAGTTTAATATTTTTATTATTAATTTTTTTTTTAAAAATTCATCATCACCAAAATAAAAACAATCAAAACCATTACCATTAAAAACAAATTCAAAAATTCTAAATGAGAAGAAATTATGAACAAAACCATGTGTTAATTTATAAAATAAACTACATGATATTTCACCATAGAGATTAGTATTATTATTATCATCATCATTTTTTTTAAAATAAATATTAAATAAATTTTCAAAATCTTTATCGTTTATATCATTTATTAAATAAGCAAAAAATTTATCTTCTTTTTCTACTTCTTGTTTTTCATATTTTATGTATGGAGATTTTACCATAAAAAAATCAAATGAATCAGTTGTTAATAAATCCATGTTATATATATATATATATATATATATATATATATATATATATATTTTTTTTTTCTTAATTTAGTATTGATGAATGATTGTTATGTTATTTCCTTAAAAAAATTATGTATATATATATATATATGAATGCCAAAAAAAACGCAATATTAAAAAAAAGTTTATTATTATTATTATTATTATTTTTTATGATTATTTAATCCGCTTTTTTGGAGGCAGATTTAACATTCCTAATTGTAAACAAAGGGATTTCTCTTTCTTCAACCGGAATTTTTAATATTTCATCAATTTCATCAATTTCTTTATTATTAATGTTTGTCATATAAACGTCAAAACAAGAAATATACGAAGTTTTCACCATATTTTTTATTATTTCTAATGAATAATTTGTTATTCCCTTGTTCATAACTAAATAAATTTTATTGATTGAAGTGTTACCAATAATATATTCAGACAACATTTCAACACCCTTGTCTGTTATTTTATTTCCAGTCAAATCAATACTACAAATATTTTTATTTTGTTTAATTAATCTTCCAAAAATTTCAATAGAATCATCATCAAAATCAGTATGATGCATACTAATTTTGACAATACTTTCATTGTTAGATTTTAATAAAGAACCAATAAATTTTGAGAATCCATGTGGTGATATTTTTTTCAATGTAAAAACGATTTCCCTTAAATAATTTATGTTTTTATCAATAATCATATCACTTAATTTAAAAAGATGTTCATCGTCCATATATCTCCCAGAAAAATCAACTTTGGGATTTCCACGGCGAAAATAATTAGTTAACAAACTTTCAAAAAAATAATTACGTTCAACATGATCTAATCCATAGATATCCTCAATATTAGAAGATTTTATTATATTATCAATATAATTAATGTTTTTATCCAACATTTTTTCTTCTTCTGAAAAACATTCCATACTAAAACGTAGAAATTTTAGACTTGTGTGGTTATTAATATAATCATATAATATCTCAAAAGCATCATTTTTTAAGTAAGATCTTGGAAAAATAACATTTTCAATTTTATTTGAATTTTTTATTACATCACCAATCAAACAAACAATATCTATATCATCATCTAATTCATTAAGCGAAAACTCAAAACTCTGAACCATTATATTTTTTAAAAAATTTAAAAATTTGAGAATTGATTTTTTAAAATCATTTTTTTTTTCACCAAAATAAGAAAGATTATATTTTTTATTCTCTAAAACAAATCTAAAAATACAAATACTAGTATGATGGTTATTTATTTTTTCATAATTATCATTTTCAAAAAAATTTTTAATTAAAAATTTTAATTCATAATCTGTTAAATCATTTATATTATACAAATGTAATACAAAATCTTTTGAATAGTTTGTTGTTTTAGTTAAAAAAAAACCAGAAAATTTTTTATCTGGAAAAGACATGTAATAATAAAAGAGAATAAATTTATTTATTTATTTTATGAATGAATAAAAGAGAATAAATTTATTTATTTAATTTATGAATGAATAAAAGAGAATAAATTAAAAAAAAATAAATTGTGTTGGTATTGTGTTTTACATACATACATACATACATGCATAATTTTTTTTAAAAATATTCTTTTTTTGTTCTTTTGGATGTAGACTTGTCATCTTTTATTTAAAAAAATGGAATTTCTCTTTTATTTATTGGAATTTTTAATATTTCATCAATTTCATTAATTTCTTGTTCATTAATATTTGTCATAAAAATGTTAAAAATTGAAATATATGAAGATTTAACAATATATTTTATTATTTTTGATGAATTATTTGTTATCCCATTATTTATACTTAAATCAATTTTATTAATTGAAGTATTCCCAATAATATATCCATATAATATTTCAACACCTTTATCTGTTATTTTATTTCCAGCTAAATTAATTTCAAAAATATTTTTATTTTGTTTAATTAATTTTCCTAAAAATTCAACAGAATCATCATCAAAAGTAGTATGTTGAATATTTAGTTTAATAATATTTTCATTGTTAGATTTTAATAAAGAACCAAATAAAGTTAAAAATCCATGTGGTGTTATTTTGTTCCATGAAAAATCAATTTCTTTTAAATAATTTATATTTTTATCAATAATCATATTACTTAATTTAAAAAAATTTTCTTCATCCATGCGAATTTTGCTGATATCAATTTTTCCACGAACAAAATGATTAATTAATAAACTTTCAAAAAAATAACCATAATCAAAATCATCTAATCCATGTATATCTTCAATACCACAAGATTTAATTATATTATTAATATTATTAATATTTTTATCTGGAATTTTTTCTTTCAAAAGATGTTCAAAACTAAAATTTAATGATATTATATTTTTATTATCGTTCATATATTTATATAAAATATCAAAAGCATCATTTTTTAAATAAGATTTTGGAAAAGAAACATGACTAATCATCTTTGAATTTTTTATTACATCACCAATTAAACAAATAATATCTATATCATTATCTATATCATTATGTAATAACTCAAAACTCAGAATCATTGTATTTTTCAAAAAATTTAAAAATTTAATAATTGATTTTTTAAACTCAATTTTATCTTCATCAAAAGAAGTAAAACTATAAATTTCATTTTTTAGAGAAGAAAATTTAAAAATATAACCATTATCATTATAATAATTTGAAATATCAAAATCATTTATTTTTCCATGATCATCATTATCAAAAAAACCTTGAATTAAATTTTTAAATTCATGCTCAGTTAAATTATTCATGTTAAAAATAGGTAATGTAACTTCATCATCATCATCATCAGAAAATTCTATTTTTGATTTTAACAATAGACCAGAAACTTTTTTATTTGAATAAGACATATTTGATAAATTTTTATTTATTTATTTTAATTTATGAATGAATGAATGGATAAAAATAATGTGTTGGTCCTATGTTTTACATACACACATAATTATTTTTTTTTTAAATAGTTTCTTTTATTTTTTTAGATGCAGATTTAACATCTTTGATTGTAAACAAAAGAATTTCTCTTTCTTTCTTCAATTGGAATTTCAGAATGCTCCTTTATTTTAATTAAATTAGTTTTGCTTATTTCTGTAAAATCAACATTCATATTCATGATATATGATGTTTCCAACATATAAATTATTTCAGAATATGATTTATTTGTTATCCCTTTATTTCCACACAAATATAAACTTCTTATAGATGTATTTCCAACAATATACTCTGATAATATTTCAATACCATTATCAGATATATTAATATTTGATAAATCAATAACAATGATATTTTTATTTTGTTTAATTATTTTTCCCAAATCTACAATAAAACTATCATCTAAATTACTTTGTTGAATATGAATTAATTTTATATTTTCATTTTTTGATTCAAATAAAGATTTAAATAAAATAGAAATTCCTTTTGATGTTATTTTATTCCTAGAAATATCAATTACTTCAATAAAATTAACATTATTTTTTATAATAGAATCACTTAAAAAATTAAGTGTGTTATCATTTATACCTTGATCCTCAAAAATTATAACTTTATTTTTGTTTTTAAAAAAATTATTTATTAATAAAGGTTCTAATGTTGATATATTAGTTATGTTTGATTCATCAAAGTTTATATAATCAATAAGTGTTTCATTTAATATTTCAATTAAATAATTATTACAGTCATTTGTTAAAAATTTACACTTCTTAAATGATAAAGATTTAATTATTCCATTTTTAGCTAAACATTGAGATAATATTTTAATGTGGTGATTTGTTAAATTACTATTTTTAATACAAAGACTTTTTATTGAATGTGATTTTTTTATAAAATCACCAATTATATAAATTAAATCATCATCAAAATTAAAAAAATCATAAAATGAAATATTTTTAACTATAGATTTTTTAAAAATATTGATTATTTTAGAAGTTAATTTTGTTTCAAAAAATATATATCTAAATTCAATATCTCTAAAATTTTTTCCATCAAAAATAACTTCAAAAAAATTAGTTGTTAATATAAGAAATCTGACTTTTTCAATTGATAAAGGTATAGAATAAAATGAAAATTTTTCATAATCACAAAATTCAAGAAAATATTTTTTAAATATATATTTTTTTTCATCATCATCTAAAATATATGCACCATTTATTGAATTTATATCTTCCCAACACTTAATTTTTTTTGATATATTATCAAATGATGATGATAGAAATAAAAGATCATTTTTAATATTCATTATTGATATTATTTTTTTTGAATGGATAAATAATAAGAAAAAAAAATAAAAGAGAAAAAAAAAATAAACAAAAAAGGTGACGAAATAGAAGAAAAAAATAAGTTTTATTTTTTTTTAAATAACCTACCAGACCCTTAGGAAAAAAAAAAGAAAGAGATGTTAAGAAATTTCTTGTGTATTTTTTTCTTGTTATTTATTTACTTTTAATTAAAAATTTTATTCGTGTAAATATGTGTTGACTCTTGGTTACAAAAAAAAATCCCACATGAAACAACATCTAATTTTGACATTTAAAATGCAACAAAATGCGCCATATATAAATTTTCATGTTCAAGTTTTTTTTTTTATTTAAAAAAAACCAATATTATTGTACAAATATTTAAAAATTCAAAATATACATGTGTATATATTTTTTTTGTACAATAATACAAAAAAACCCTTATTTAACATAGTTAACCCACATATTAATAAAGGTAATTTTTTATTCATTCAAAAAATCAATAAATTAAAATAATTATCAATAAATTAAAAATAAATAATAAAAAAAAAGTTCAACATAAATACATACATATATATCGATATGGATTTATATGGTCAAAACAATGAAAATTTTAAAATGTCATCAAGTATTTCTTTAAAAATACCAGAAAAATGGGAAGATATTTCTAAAATCGAAGGAGCTGAGTTTTTAGATATTGGTGACAATTCCAATGAAAATAAAAAAAATATTTTTGAAGTTTTTTTTGGTGGTGATGATGAATTTGTTGATTTCTCTACACGTTCGTTAATTTTACCCAATGACAAAATGATGAGTCTTCTTGAAACAAAAATCTTTGATCTTTTTTTTTACAAAAACAAAAATGTCATTAACTTTACATTTGACTCAGATGTTTTTACAATGGAAACAAATAAAAAAATTATGAATAAATTAAAACGATCATCTATAAGCAGTTTGTGGTTCAAAAACCTACATGATATAGACCCATCATTTATTGGTTCATTAGCTTCTTTAATAAAACATTCAGAGAATATAAATTGCGTTTTTTTCCATAATTGTTCCATTGGAAAAGGTCATATCAAAAAATTATCAAAACTCATAGAAGGCAATGAATCATTAGAATCCATAGGTTTTAGTATTTGTGAAAATATAGACAATTCCTGCATTGATGATTTAATTGATATTTCTAAAAATACACTAATTCAAACTATAGATTTAGATGATATAGTTTTAACTGATCGTAATTTATCTAGGTTACAATTGTCATTATTTGAGAATTTTATTAAAAATGAAAATACCGAATTTGAATTTGATGAAGAAAATATAAATGATGATACACTAAAGAACATGGGTAATATTATTGAAAATAATGATTATAATACCATAGAAACTATAAATTTACGTAAAAATAGAATAACAAATGAAGGTTTTATTGGTTTTATTGATTCATTATTATCTGTGGGGAGCGAGGATGTTGTATCAATAAATTTTAGCTCAAATGAATTAGGTGATCATTGTGTGGATAAATTAAAAGAGTTGATTGATGATAATTATGAAACTATGGAAGAAATTTTTTTAGATGACATTAATTTATCAAATGAAGGTGTTGAAAATTTATCAAAATGTATTTGTGGAAACACGCGTATAGAAACTCTTTCTTTATCTTCAAATATAGGCATAAATAATGATTCGGAACAAATATTAAAAAATATGGTTAAATCATCATATATTAAACAAATTATTTTACATGGAACAAGTTTAAGCGAAAACATCATAACAGAGATAGAAGCCCTTGCAAATATTGAAAATCAATATCGAGACATACCATTGCTTACAAATGATAATGATAACTCTCATTCAAAAAAAATGAAGGAATAATTATTTAAAAAAAAAGAGGTTATATATATATATATATATATATATATAAGCCTTTAATTAATAATCATCTTAAATTTTATAAAACAAAATTTCCAAAGAAAACAAAATTTCCAAAGAAAAACCATCACCATCAACCATATTTATCTCACATGACCATGCTGACCCAAAGAGTAATTTTCGCGGGTTGTTTCGCGGGTTCCATTGTAAAATCATAAGGAGAACCGCGAAAGTGGGTAATGTATCCCGCGAAAGTGGGTGAACTAGCCCGCGAAAAGTGCTATTTTGAATGGAGCCCGCGAAAAAAATGACAAAAAATTATTTTAGAAAAAAAATATTTTTTTTCCAATTTTTTTCCCAAAATTTTTTTCAAAAAAAAATTATAAAAATTTTTTCAAAAAATAAAAATGAAAATCTTGAAAAAAAAATATTTTTTTTCTAAAATAATTTTTTGTCATTTTTTTCGCGGGCTCCATTCAAAATAGCACTTTTCGCGGGCTAGTTCACCCACTTTCGCGGGATACATCGCCCACTTTCGCGGTTCTCCTTATGTTTTTACAATAGAACCCGCGAAACAACCCGCGAAAATTAATCTACCCATGTGTTCAAAATCTTGTTTATTTTGTGATAAATTCTATTTTTTTTTTCTTATGTACAAAATAATGGGACAACAAATAATAATAAAAA